>Ga0111538_10001506_pt1 | contig 32590 bp, 27 predicted proteins | sample SoiMethybrSBSTD1_FD_79669 | JGI IMG/M metagenome (GOLD analysis project Ga0111538, IMG submission 79669) | Bulk soil microbial communities from a Populus tree surrounding site in Tennessee, USA - Soil MetaG P. TD hybrid SBSTD1 (version 2)... | ecosystem: Environmental > Terrestrial > Soil >...
CCAGGTCGTCGGTATCGACGAAGGCCAGTTTTTCGACGTTGAACTCGTTTCGGTGTGCAACAAACTGGCGGATATGGGGAAACGCGTGATCATCGCCGGTCTCGATCAGGACTATCGTGGCCGTCCCTTTGATCCGATGCCCCAGCTGCTGGCCATTGCCGAATACATCACGAAGACGTTGGCCATCTGTGTCCGTTGCGGCGCTCCGGCAAATCGAACACAACGGACTGTAAGTAACGCTGAACGTGTTCTGGTTGGAGCGACAGATTCCTACGAAGCGCGCTGCCGGCTTTGCTTTGAGGCGCCTTCCGACTGATCGATGTACGGCGTTCCTTACCATTTCCTCGCCGTGCATTTCCCTTTGGTTTTGGTACTGCTGGCGCTTTTCTACGACCTCAAGGGTTCGCACGATCTGGGCTACCGGCTGACACTGGGTGCGGCTGCTGCAGCGTTGATCGCTGTCGCCACGGGTCTGATGCTGGCTGGCGGTCAGCTCTCACGAATGACCGTTCATGCGGGCTCGGCCCTGACGGGAAGTTTTCTGATCCTTGTTCTGGCGATGCTGCGGTATTCGCGAAAGGCGCGGGAAGATGAACCGCTGGTGACTCCTCCAACAGTGTGGTTGGCGTTGGAGGTTGCCGCGGCGTTGTTGATTGTCGCGTCCGCGCTGACGGGACACCGGGCGGTGCTGGGGTTGTGACGGTGCGCGGGATAAGCCAATTTCACATCCGACCATCCGGCCAGGGACATAGCGACAGCGCACAGCAGACAGCGGACAGTTCACATTGAAGAAAACTCGGTCTTCAATGTGAACTCTCCGCTGTCTGCTGTGCGCTGTCGCTATGTCCCTGGCCGGATGGTCGGATGTGAAATTTCTCTTGAGGCAGCAAGGCGCGCCGCGACTCCTACAGCTTTTGCAGAATATCGAAACCCAGGTACACGCCGAACATGCAGCTGAACAATCCCGCCGTCGCCTGAATGAAGTGGTAGCCGGTCGTGGTCCGACTCGAAATCCAGCGTAAGGGCAAAGAGAGGAGCAAGCTTACGATTAGCATGCCAACAATGCTCCCGACGCCAAAGATCACGATATAAACCAGCCCCTGTAGCGGCGAACGAATCGTTGAAAAGACCAACAGCATCAGGGCGCCGGTTCCTGCAGCGCCGTGCACCATTCCGACCAGCAACGGCCGAAGCCCCACATGCAGCCATCCCGAGTGCTCTTCCGACTTCCCCGGCAGATGAACGTGCCAGTGTGTGTGCGGGGCCTTCCCGGAAACGTGACTGTGGGGGTGTCGATGAAGACGAAAACTTTCTTTCCAGGCTTTGTGCAGGACGCGGGCTCCGAGCAGGACCAGCATTGCGGCGACGCCAAATTCAAGCCATCCACCGAACGAATCGGAGATGTTCACTTTGAGAAGCAGGATGATGCCACCGGCGGTGGCGAGAGAAAGGGTGTGACCGGCCCCCCAGAACAGGCCGATCCAGCAACTGCGAAGAAGGCTTTTCTCCCGGCTGACGAACGTCGTAACAGCGACGACGTGATCCGCGTCAGTGGCGTGTTTCAGACCGAGAAGGAATCCCAGGCTCAGGATGACGAATAGCGACGATTCCACTTGCCGCTACTTACCGCCAGTCCTCTCCGCGGACAAGTTCTTGTCCTTCGGTGTGCTCAAATAGCCGATGATGCGATCCTTTTCGACCCTGTTCACAACAACTTCGTAGCGAAGCGCTTCCTTGCCTACAAGGAACTGGACGGGCTCGTTGGCGAGTCTGTCCTTCTTCTCGAGCGACTTGTCGTCCACCTGGATGATGATCCCGTACCTTTGCTTCTTGACGTCGGCGTCTCGCAACTCCAGACGAATGTCACCGACCCGCGTCATTTCGTTCTTCTTGCCCTTCGCAATACTGAATTCCACGAAGGTCCGCTCACCCTTTAGGCGTAGCGCGGCGAGTTCGGACGAATTTTTTGCGATTTGATCGCTCAGGACATTCTTGACGTCGACTAGATCTCTGCGACTTGCCGCAAGATCCTGTCGCGTCACTTCAAGATTCGAAGCAACAGTCTTCACCTCGCCGGATACGTTCCCGATCTTCGAATCCGACTCCTTTTGGACTGCCTCAACCTTCGAGGTTGCCTCAGCGCGAGCCGCCGCGACGTTCGCCGCAACTTCTTCGGAGTCTGCCTTTTTGGCGACCGCACTTGCCAGTTGGGCTTGCTCGGCCTGTGTCCTCTCCTGATCCTTCCGCAGCTTTTCCGCCAGAGCACGAGCCGAGGCCAGTTCCTGGTTGGTCACGCCGACGTGTTTGGTCACCACTTCGACGTCGGACTTCAGCGCTGTATCCGCAGCCTGAAGCTTCGAGACGTCGTCCTGGAACTTTGCTTCGAGTTCCGCAACCCGCTTCTCAAGCGTAGACTTAGCAGAATACTGGGTGTAGGCGACACCGGCTATAGCGACAACGATCGCGATCAATGCGATCGGCATCAAAAGGGTTCGTCTTTCGGTAGGAGGTGGGGGTTGTAGGGGCCCTCCCTCGCGGGGTCTCAGGCTTGACATGGAGTCCGAATTCCTTTCTTTGGCGGTGGCGCCAAACAGTCTTATTATCCACAGTTTGCTTATTGGACAGGAGAAATTCCAAGATTGTGAGCAAGCGGAAGAAAGCTTCGACAACTGCTGAAGACGGCTTCCGGATTGAACGCGACTCGATGGGCGAGATGCGCGTCCCGGCCGATGCGCTGTATGGCGCTCAAACCCAGCGGGCGGTCCAAAACTTTCCGATCAGCCAGCTTCGGTTCCCACGCGAATTCATACGAGCGTTAGGTTGGATCAAGTTGGCAGCCGCACGAGCCAATATGGATCTGGGTTTACTGGACCGCAAACTCGGCGCGGCCGTTGTGAAAGCGGCACAGGAAGTTGTCGATGGACAGCTCGACTCACAGTTTGTTCTGGATATCTTTCAGACCGGATCCGGAACCTCCACAAACATGAATGCCAATGAAGTGATTTCCAACCGTGCGATTCAAATGCTGGGAGGAGTCGTCGGTTCCAGGTCGCCTGTTCACCCCAACGATCACGTCAATCTTGGTCAATCGAGCAACGATGTCATTCCCACGGCGATGCATGTTGCTGCCCTGGATGCGATCGAGCACGTGCTAATACCTGCCCTGCGAAACCTTCAGGTTGCATTGGAAGCCAAAGCGAAGGAATTCGACGGCATCGTCAAAATCGGAAGGACTCATCTCCAGGATGCCACCCCGGTCCGTCTTGGACAGGAGTTTGGAGGGTACGCCCGCCAGGTCGAGCTTGGGATTGCGCGACTGGGCAAGCTCCGGGACACTCTGGGTGAACTGCCCCTGGGTGGTACCGCCGTGGGTACCGGTATCAATACGGATCCAGCCTTTCCTGCCGCGGCAATCCGATACATTTCAAAGTTTACGGGGTTGCGATTTACGGAGGCTCGGAACCATTTCGAGGCGCAGAGCGCCAAGGATGCCATCGTCGAAGCCAGCGGCGCACTGAAGACCATTGCTGTCAGTTTGACGAAAATCGCCAATGATGTGCGATGGCTGGGTTCAGGTCCGCGATGCGGAATTGGGGAAATCACGATTCCGGAAACGCAGCCGGGTTCATCCATCATGCCTGGCAAAGTGAATCCCGTGATCGCTGAGTCCCTTCTGATGGTTGCAGCTCAAGTGATTGGCAATGATGCGGCCATTACGATCGGCGGACAGGCGGGTGCGTTCGAGCTCAATGTCATGATGCCGGTAATGGCTCACAACCTCCTGGAATCGATGCGCCTGCTGGCGGCATCCGCGAACAACTTCACCGATAAGTGTGTTTCGGGAATCGTTGCCAATGTCGAGCGATGCAACGAGTTGGTCGAGGTGAGCCTCGCAATGTGTACGGCGTTAGCGCCTGAGATTGGGTATGATCAGGCGGCTGCCATAGCAAAAGAGTCCTATAAGACAGGCAAGACCGTGCGGGAGATTGCGTTGCAAAAGAAGATTCTGCCTGCCAAACGACTGAACGAAATTCTTGATCCCCTTCGGATGACGAAGCCGGGCATCGCGGCGAAAGGCGAGTAATTCGATGGATGAACGCCAATTCTTTAACGAAAAGACCGAAACCCAGCCACAGAACCTCAGTTGTCCGATGTGTAAGCAGGTGGCGGACTATCAGATACGCTGGATTCGCAGGACAAAAAAGCCTTCATTGCCTCCAGGTGCAAATGAAGAGGACCGGGCACGTTTCAAGAAGGCCCGTGATTACATGATTCGACTCGACGACGTCGTCAGTTGTTCGAAGTGCCGCAGGAGAATCGAAATCTCGAGTAAGAGCGTCGTGCTTTTGTAACATTCGCGACGGATTACACAGATGCCGGGGCATCCGTGTAATCCGCGGCAAAAAACGACTTACTTCCTGACGTATTCCTTTAGTCCCGCTGCCGACGGTTTCATCGCCTTGTCGCCCTTTTTCCAGTTTGCCGGACAGACTTCGCCGTGTTGCTCCGAGTAGTCCACCGCGTCGAGGAGGCGCAAAACCTCCGCGATGTTACGGCCGAGATCGAGATGGTTGATCGTGGAATGCTTCAGAACTCCATCCTTATTGATGATGAAGAGGCCGCGCAGGGCGATGCCCGGACCTTCCAACAACACGCCGTAGTCTCTGGCAATTTGTTTGTTCAGATCGGAAAGAAGCGCATAGTTCACTCCTTGAATACCGCCGTCCTCTCGGGGGGTATTGGCCCACGCGTGTTGTGTGAACTTGGAGTCCACGGATACGCCGATCACCTCGGTATTCCGCTTCTTGAATTCCTCCAGGCTGTCGGCAAAAGCGAGAATCTCCGTCGGGCAGACAAAAGTGAAGTCGAGGGGATAGAAAAACAGAACAACTTTCTTTCCTTTGAACTGGCTCAGACTAACTTCTTTGAACTCCCCATTGACGTAGGCGTCAGCCTTAAAATCGGGAGCTGCTTGAGAAACGAATGCGGGCATTGATCGAAGCCTCCATTCCGTAGAGTTAAGCTTTTCAGGATACACTACTCCGCTGAATTCATCATGCGCATCGCCATACTCGGCTCCAACGGACAGCTCGGGCAGGACCTGACTTCAGAACTCGCTACGCATGAACTTCATGCCTTCACGCGAGCCGACTTTGACATCACCGATCACGGTCGTGCGAGGAAGGTGTTGACCGAAGCCGGACCGGAGGTGATCGTGAATCTCACTGCCTACCACAGGGTTGACGATTGCGAGCGTAATCCCGAGCTTGCGTACAGCGTGAACGCGACCGCCGTCTTGAATCTCGTTCGGATCGCGAACGACCTTGGCGCAAAGCTTGTCCAGTTCAGCACGGACTATGTCTTTGACGGCAGGAGCGCGGCACCTTACACCGAGTTGAGTCCTCCCTTTCCTCTGAGTGTCTACGCCAATTCCAGACTGGCGGGCGAGTATCTGGTTCGGACGGAAGCCCTCCATGCCGTGGTGATTCGGACTTGTGGGCTTTACGGGCATGCGGGATCGATGGGCAAAGGCGGAAACTTCGTCGAGACCATGCTGAAGAAGGCTCGGAACAATGAACCGATTGGCGTTGTGAACGATCAAGTCGTAACGCCGACATCGACGAAAGACCTTTCACGGCAGGTCGCCTTGCTGGTGGCGACCGACCATGAGGGTCTGTTTCACATGACGAATGAAGGTTCCTGCTCGTGGTATGAATTTGCGGCCGCCATTTTCGAGATCTCCGGGCTGAAGGCCGACCTTCGTCCGACGACAAGCCAGGCTTTCAACGCACCGGCGCGACGGCCGAGTTATTCCGTTCTCGAAAACCATCGCCTGAAGGAGCTCGGACTGAATCGTATGCTTCCCTGGCGAGAGGCGCTCGCCGAGTATCTCGGATGAATACACGCAGAGCCCGGCTATTCGTCTACGTTGCCTGTCTTTTCCCCTTCGATCTTGCAGTCGGATTCCTGCTGTGTTGCGCCCAGATTGTTGCGTTGCCCCTGATGGTTTTCAAACGTCCGCTTCCGCGAATGCCATCTCCCCAGACGGCAAAGGTCACGATTCAAATCCTGAACTGGGATGGGAAACACTTGCTCGAAGAATTCCTGCCCGGTGTTTTGGAAGCGGCCGGACCTCATCAGGTTGTCGTTGTCGACAATGGAAGCAGCGATGGCAGTGTGGAGTTTCTTCGATCCCGTTTCCCCCAGGTCCGCGTCGTTTGCCTGGATCGCAACTATGGTTTTTCCGGAGGCAATAATCGCGGCCTCGAGCATGTCACGACAGATATCGTCGTGTTTCTCAACAACGACATGGCCGTGGATCGGGACTTTATCGCACCGCTCCTCACGCCCTTCGCGGATCCAGCGGTGTTCGCCGTAGCTTCGCGAATCGTGATGGCCGATCCCGCTAAATCCCGTTTCGAAACCGGAAAAACTCGCGCAAGCTTTGAGGCCGGACTCTTCTATCTGTCGCACGACACGATTACGGCTGATGAAGAGATGCGCGCGTCGATGAACGTCTTCTGGGCCGGAGGGGGCGCGTGTGCCATTGATCGACGCCGATTCAGCACTCTCGGCGGTTTTGACCTGCTGTATCACCCGTTCTATGTCGAAGACGCCGATATCAGTTACCAGGCGTGGAAGCGAGGCTGGAAATCGGTGCTGGCACCCGGAAGCCGCGTCATTCACAAACACCGCGGAACGAGCGGACCGAGATTCGGTGACTTGTTCGTGAACAACACCACCCGCCGCAATCACTATCTGTTCGTTTGGAAAAACGTTACGGACTTCGGAATGTTGAAGCAGCACATCCGCGGGTTGCCTTCGATCCATGGGCGTGCCATCTCCCAGTACGGCGCAGCCTTCGAATACAGGGCATACTTGCGTGCGATCTTGCGATTGCCCATGGCCATCCGACGCCGCCTGTCCAACGTGCGTAGTTATACAGCTTCCGATTGCGATGTGCTGGACCGGATACGATGAACATTCTGATGGTGACAGCCTATCCTCCGGTGCTGAATCGGCACGGGGGCGGCGTTCGAATGTTCCACAACATTCGTCTTTTGGCTGAAGCCCACCGCGTCCATGTGCTCTCGTTTGTGGGCGTTGATGAAGATCCTGACATCCTGGACGACATCCGGCCCTTCTGCGAGTCCGTCCAGGCTATACGACGAATCCCGGACTTCCGGCCGCATTGGCTTTCCGTAAAACCTTTCATGGTGCGCGAATTCAGCACGCCCGAAATGCATCGGGCTGTAGATGAAGTCATTCGCAAACACGGCGTGCAGGTGATTCAATGCGAGTACCTGCAAATGGCGCAGTTCCACCGTCGCCAGGTATTCTCGATTCTGACTGCTCATGAAGCGCAGTCCCGCAATGCGTACGAAGCTTTCGAAATCCAGGCTGAACCTTTAGAGAAGTTGAAGCTGTTCTATCGATGGATGCAGATTTTGCGCTACGAAGTCACCCAGATACGTAAATTCGATCGCGTCGTGACGATGACGAAGGAGGATGCCGAGTACTTGAAGTCTTATGCGCCGTCTGCGGATATCCGAGCCATCCCCATTGGGATCGACTCGGAGGAATTTTGTCCCATGGATTCTGCCGGCGACCGCGAGGTTAATGTCATTTTCGTCGGAAACTATCTACATTACCCAAACGTCGAGGCTGCACGTTTCGTGGTTCAGGAGATCGCGCCGAGATTTCCGAATCTGAAGTTCCTCATTGTCGGTTCTCCGACACCAGCAAGCTTGCAGCCGGGTAAGAATGTCGACCTGATGGGCTACGTGAAGGACACGCGAGTCCTGTACAAAGGTTTTGACACAGTTGTGATTGCTCCTTTGTTCTCCGGTACAGGACAGCGTGTGAAATTGCTGGAGGCGTTTTCGATGGGTTGTCCTGTGGTCACGACGTCTGTCGGGGCGATGGGATTTCCCATAGCAAGCGGCAGCCAGGCGATCATTGCCGACACAATCGAGGAATTTGTGCGGGCACTGCAAAGGCTCGCCGGCGATCGCGAACTGAGGAAACGTATAGGGCATAATGCGCGCACCATGATTCTTGATGGCTTCACGTGGCCACGCATCGGCAAGGACCTTCTCCATGTTGTCTCGGAAGCTGCTGTTTCCCGTTAAGGCGGTCACATTCGTGTGGCGCTTTCTGGTGCTTCTTATAAGCACGGCGTATTTGGAGGGCAGTCGTGACAGGAGAGATTGACATCTTTGTCATTCTCCACAACAGCAGGCAATGGATTCCGAATCTTCTTTCGGGCCTGCGCGATATTACAGGTCCAATTAGAGTCCTTTTCCTGGATAACGCTTCGGTGGATGGAACGGTGGACTCCCTGGCGCTCGAAATTCCCTCGCTTCCCTTTCGCTCCTACGTTCTCCGATCAATTCATAACAATGGATTTGCGCGCGGTGTGAACTTGCTCGCGGCCCAGAGCACCGCGGAGTTTATTTTTCTACTGAATCCCGACACGCGACTGGAGAAGAAATGCCTCGAAACTCTGCTGGCTCGGGCTCAATCGGACGAGCGGATTGGGATTTGTGAAGCAAGGCAGTCGCCGCGCGAGCATCCCAAGGCCTGGGATGAGACGACGGGCGAGACGTCGTGGTGTTCGGGTGCGGCAGCGCTCATCCGACGGAAGGCGTTCGACGAAGTCCAGGGATTCGACGAGAAATTGTTTTTCATGTACTGCGAGGATGTGGATTTCAGTTGGAGGCTCTGGCTGAGGGGCTGGAAATGCGTCTACGTTCCAACCGCGGTCGTGCAACATTTCACCCAGGACCTGGCTCCCGGGAAGCGTCGAACGCGTGAGAATTATTTCAGCTTCCGGAATTCCTTGTTTCTTTATTACCGCTTCGGCACGAAGACCGATCGCAGGATCTTTTGGAGTTTTCTGAACAGGCGGTTCCTGTCCCGGGCCTACACCTGGCGCAGTAAGGCCTTATTCGCAATTGCTTTGGTGGAGCACATTCGATATATTCCGGGCTTGTTTCAAAACCCGCGCAGACGCGACAACTGCCATCCCTGGATCCGTCTGAGTGAAACGTCTCTGTTCCGATAGTGCTTGTCTTCGATGAAGGACCTTTTAAGTGCGTAGACTTAGTGTTGTCATTCCAACGTTGAACAGGGCAGAGATGCTGTCGCGTACGATTGACCGGATCGAGCAACAAACGGTCGGACGCGACACTTACGAAGTTCTTGTAGTCGACAACAATTCAACGGACAACACACAAAAAGTTCTCAGCCAGAAGGCACCGACGTATTCCAATCTCCGAACTTTCAAGCAACCGAAACCAGGCGCGGCGCCCACACGCAACGTGGGAATTCGTGAAGCGGCCGGGGATTTCGTCCTGTTCATCGATGACGACATTCTCGCTGAGCCGGATCTGATTGAGAAACATCTGAAGTATCACGCGGAGCATTCCAGCTCTTCGATTATCGGTGCGGTTTTTTCCGAGTGGGACATGTCGACCGAGCCCTTCATTCGTTATCTCCGCGACAGAGCGATCTTCAATCCTTACAGCATCGCGTGCAACAGGCCGATGGACTTTTCGTACTATCACACCGGCAACGTGTCCACGAGCCGCAAGCTGTTGCAGGAAGTCGGCGGGTTTAACGAAGGGTTTCGCGTCTACGGAATGGAAGATATAGAACTGGGATACCGTCTGGAGAAGCGAGGGTGCCGGATGGTTCCGGGTGTGTTGGCCAAAGCCCGACACGAATATTTTCCAACCTACACCCAATTCGTGGAACGCTGCCGCCAGGCTGGATTTTCGCTGGGCAAGCTGGTTGAACTGCATCCGGAATTGCGCACACGTTTCACGGAAAACGGAAAACGGATTCGCCTGTTGAAGCGCCTGCATCCCGGATATCGCGTTTTGATGTCTGCCTTCAGTCCTCTCTTTGAAGGCTTGATTGGTTGGGAACGACGTCGTGGGACAGGAAAAGTTAACAGCGCTCTGGATCAACACTACTACTGGGCAATTCGATACCACTTCTTCTTAGGCTACCGTGAATACGTTCGATCGGCGGAGAATGGAAGGGCCAACGGCACCGTCCTTCAGCAAGAGGGTCAGAGAATCCCGAAGCTCGCCATTGAACGGCATGACTGATCAGCCAACGGACAACCACGTTCCAGTAACTTTTCTTGGGGCTTTCTCCCGAAAGCTCATTCTCAACACCCTTTTTAATTTTGTCGGAAGGTTCTGGAGTTTTGCGGCAACGATCGTTCTCACGCCGTTTATCTGGAGCCATCTCACCCCCGGCGAGTTCGGTGTATGGGTTCTGTTCAGCGCACTTTTCCTGGAGTCCCTTACGCTTCTGGACCTCGGATTCGGTTCTGCGTTCGTGAAGTACATTTCGGCGTTCCATGCCCACGAGGATTACAAAAGCATCAACAAGGTGATTTTTTCGGGAATGGTGTTTTACCTCGGCCTGGGGGGCCTGATCGTAGGAGCGGGCCTCGTGGTGAGGCCATTTCTCTTCGAGTTCTTCGCTATCCGTGACGCGGAGACTCCTTATCTTTTCGCGTTGATAGCTTGCGCGATAAGCAATATCGGAGTGATGTTTCTGTCGGTCTTTCGCGGCGCGCAGCGCATGGACAAGTCCAATGCGATTGAAATGGCGATTAGCATGTTGAACGCGGCAGGCGTGATCGTCGCGTTGAGACTTGGTCTGGGTCTGACTGGCCTGGCGATGAACGCTTTCTTCAATTCATTCATCTTGTTAGTTGTCGCGTGGTTCTCCGTGAGACGCGCCATGCCGCGGATTTCCATCGGCTTGCATTTCGATGGCGGATTGTTGCGTGAAATGTTTCGTTATGGTGCGCAGATCCTCGTGAGCCGTCTTGGCAGCGTCGTGTCCTTCAGAATGGACAAGCTGATGGTTGCCCGCTTTCTCGGACTCGCGACGGTGCCGTTCTACGAATTCAGTGCGCGTTTGTCCAGCATGGTGCGCACTTTGCCGCTTCTCATGATGTCGGCCCTTATTCCCGCGACGTCTGAACTGGGTGCGCGAAACGATAAGGGAAAGATTGTTCAGACCTACCTGATGACATCCCGGTATGTTGCACTGGTTACTGTTGGACTCGTCGCTTTCGTGGCTATCGAGGCGGAGTCCATCCTCAGGCTGTGGTTGGGTTCGGGTGTCGAGCGATCCGTTCCTCTCGTAAGGATTCTTCTTATCGGCTACGGAGCGAACGTTCTCGCGGGCCCCGCCAGTCAGACTGGTGCAGGCGTGGGCCGTCCCGAGTTCGATATGCGCAGCGCAATCCTGCTCACGCTTCTGACGCCGATAGCCGGAGTGCTGCTGGTCCGGAAGTTTGGGGTAGCCGGCATCGCGGCGGGCACCTCCCTGGCTCTCGTTGTCGCGGCCTTTTACTTATTGGCCGCATTTCATCGCAACTATCTCGGAACGTCCGTCGTCGGAATGATTCGGGACACTTATCTCCGGCCGCTGGCCGCAGCGTTGATTGGAGGTCTTGCAGTCCTGCTTTTTGGTCGCGCGTTTACGCCTGTAGCGCTGCTCAGTGAAGTTCGATACCTCATCCCGGTAAAACTGCTTGTGGATTTCGCGGTTTTTGCGCCCATCTATATGGTGTTTCTGATCGCGGTCCGGCAGGTCACGCCAACGGACCGGCGAAACTTCCTCGGCTTAATGAATTTTGGCTTCGAGTTTGTCCGGCATCCGTTCCGCGAATGGATCAAGATTTACCGATAGTTCTCCGGATGCACCAACCATGTATAAGGAACACAGGATCACAGTCGTGATTCCCTGCCTCAATGAAGAAATTGCCATTGATCGCGTGCTCGACGGGCTGCCTGCCTTTGTCGACGAAGTTGTCGTGGTCGACAACAATTCCACGGATCGAACCGCTGAGATTGCCCGGTCCAGAGGAGCCATCGTGGTGACCGAGTTAAGTCGAGGTTACGGACGAGCCTACAAAAGGGGCTTTTCGATTGCGACGGGAGATATCGTGATCACTCTTGATGGGGATCATTCCTATCCTCTCGACGCCTTGAGTTACCTGATCGAGGCATTCCTGCATTCCAAGGTCGGATTTCTTTCGGGTTCGCGGTTCCCGACCGTGAATCCTGACGCAATGAGTTTGAAACACCGCATCGGCAATCGTATTTTGTCTATCGTAATGTCTGTTCTGTTTTTACGCTGGGTCAGCGATTCGCAGTCTGGAATGTGGGTCTTCCGCCGCGATATCCTGCCCAGGATGAAGCTCACGAGCGATGGTATGGCTTTCAGCGAAGAGATCAAGATCGAGGCGATTCGAAATCGCGAGATCGGGTTTCGTGAAATATCGATCGACTATTCTCAGCGCATTGGTGAAAAGAAACTGGAACCCTGGAAAGACGGCGTTCGGAACATTGCATTTCTGATCAGGAAGAGATTCAGCTGAATGGCGAGAGCAAACGGCATCCTCCGCGAACTGAAGAACGTGTTCGAGATTGAAATTGAGGCCCTTCAATCCGTCATGAAGAACATGTCTCCGAGTTTTGCTCGCGCCGTGCAATTGGTCGCGGAATGCAAGGGACGGGTTGTTGTTACCGGCATCGGGAAGTCCGGAATCATCGCCAACAAGATTGCTGCAACTTTTACCAGCACCGGCACGCCCGCCGTCTACCTTCACGCGGGCGAAGCGCTGCACGGCGACATCGGCATTGTTTCTCCTGAAGATGTCGTTATGGCTATCGGAAAAAGCGGGGAGAATGCCGAGCTCTACAACCTTTTGCATTTTGTGCGCAAGATCGGCGCCAGGATCATCGCGATCACGGCCCGACCCCAGTCGCGCATGGCGCAGGCCGCCGACATCGTTCTGGAGTTAACGATTCCGCGAGAGGCGTGCCCGTTGAATCTGGCCCCGACCTCGAGCACCACGGCGACTCTTGTACTGGGCGACGCCATCGCTGTCGCGCTGATGAAACTGAAGAAAGTGTCGACCGCTGAATTTGCGCGCCGCCATCCCGGAGGGCAATTGGGCCGCAGGCTCTTGCTGGAGGTTCGCGACGTCATGCGAACCGGAGAACGAAATCCGGTCGTCAAACTGAACGACACCGTGCGGCACATGCTCGTCCTGATTACGGAGGGCCAGGCCGGCGCGATCTCCGTCATCGGCAAAGAGAAGAAGCTCGCCGGGTTCGTTTCCGATTACGATGTGCGAAAAGCGCTGGAGCGGGGCGACGCTTTCTTTGACCTCAAGATCCAGGACATGATGAATCCCAATCCCATGTTTGTGTATGAAGATCAAATGGCCGCGGAAGCGCTCGACTTGTTGCGATCCCGCAGGAAACCGTCCGCCGTCCTGCCCGTCCTGGACCGTACACAAAAGGTTGTGGGGATGTTGCATATCATGGATCTTGTTTCCGCCGGAATCTGACCCATGGCAGTTAAGGCAGTAGATGCCCTCATTCAATCGGCAAAGGCTGTCGTGTTCGACTTTGATGGGACGCTGGTGGATTCCAACGAGATCAAACGGCAGGGTTTCGACTTCGCCTTTGCGGACTATCCCGATCGGCTCGGAGAGATTCGGGCTTACTGCTACGCGTTCAATCACACCATTCGCGGTGAAAAATTCCGCCACGTCACCGAAAAGATCCTTGGCCTCGAATACACCGCGGAACTCGATGCGCACTTCCACAAGCGATACGCAGACTTCACGACGGACCGTGTGGCTGCAGCGCCGGAAACTCCGGGTACGGCGGACTTTATCCGACGGCTGGCCCATTTGCAGCCCGCACTCCTGTCGAGCACGCCAACGGCAATTCTGCTGGAGATCCTCGGGCGGCGGGGATGGCGCGACTGGTTCTCGGTCATCCAGGGGGCGCCTGTGAATAAGCGGGCCTGGCTCACGGGATTGCAGGCTGTGGTGAGGTGTGATCCGGCCAAGATCCTCTTCTTTGGGGACACCGATGAGGACGCTCAGGCGGCAGCCGAAGCCGGCTGTAGTTTCGTAAGAGTCGGAGACTCAAAGGGTTCGGGCAGCATCTGCATCAGCGACTTCACGGGATTGTAAGCCGCGAATAATCTGCGTAATCCGAGGTTACTCTTTTCACTCCCCGCCGGTCTAACAAAGTCGCTGCCAGAGGAGAACGAATGTATAATTCCCCAATTATGTCCAAGAAAAATTGGAGCTTATTTGCCGCGACGGTAATGGCGGTTTTGGGACTGATGCCGGCACTCGGCCGCGCCCAGCAGGCTCCTGAAATCCCGGTTGAGGAGATCATCCGAAGGCTCGCTGAGAAGGAAAAGGAGTTCAAACTGGCGCGCGATAACTATGTGTTCCGCCAGGAAGTCCGAGTTCAGGAACTCAGCGATTCCGGCAGAGTCGCTGGAGAGTATCAGGCAACCACCGACATTTCCTTCGACGATAAGGGCCGACGCACGGAACGGGTGATTCGCGCTCCTGCACCCACGTTGAAGAGAATCAGCATGACCAAGGAAGACTTCGACATCATTGAGAGTGTCCAGCCCTTCGTGCTCACGTCCGATGACGTAGGCCAGTACAACTTGAAATACCTCGGCAAGGAGAAGCTCGACGAGATCAACTGCTATATGTTCGATGTCTCACCGAAGAGGATGGAGAAAGGCCGTAAGTATTTCGAGGGTAAGATTTGGGTCGATGATTCGGACTTCCAGATTGTGAAGACCTTCGGCAAGCCTGTACCGGATGATCGCGACAAGCCCGGAGGGAGCGAAAACCTGTTCGGGAAGTTTGAAACCTACCGGGAACTGATCGACGGGAAATACTGGTTCCCGACCTATACCCGGGTTGAAGACACATTGCAGTTTTCAACAGGGCCCGTGAAGATCCGCGAGATCATTCGCTATACAGATTACCGACAGTTCCAGACGAGCGTGAAACTTCGGTTTGGCGGAGAAGCGACCGACGAGAAGGACGGGGCCAAAACCAACGACAGCAACCTGGCGCCCGCTCTCGATCCGAGATTGAAAACGGATCCCAAGACCCAGCCCAACCCGAAGAAATAACTCGGTTAGCATGGCCCTTGTTCACTGTTCCGCTGGCGCCGCGTAATTGTCCATTACGGGCACTGGCGGGCCAGTGAACAACGGCACTCTTAACCCTCCGGTGACCGTTGAAATCCCTCCTGTTCCGTTTTACTTCTTGCTAAACTGTGGCCCGAAATTGGTTCATTTGTAAGGAGCATTTATGTCCGGCCATTCCAAGTGGCACAGTATCAAACACAAGAAGGCGGCTATCGACTCCAAACGCGGCCGAGCCTTTACCAAGTTCATCAAGGAAATCACGATCGCTGCCCGAATCGGTGGAGGAGACCCCGAAGGGAACCCTCGCTTGCGTAAGGCGATTCTCGACGCCAAGACGTTGAACATGCCTGCCGATAACATCAAGCGCGCGATCATGAAAGGGACTGGCGAACTGGAAGGTGGACAGCTTGAAGAGATTTTGTATGAAGGATACGGTCCTGGCGGCGTGGCATTGATCGCCGAGGTTGTCACCGACAACCGCAACCGAACTGTGAGCGAAATCCGCCATGTCTTCTCCAAGAACGGCGGGAATATGGCCGAGGCAGGCGCCGTCTCCTGGATGTTCAGCAAGAAGGGCTATATCGTCATCGAGGACTCCAAGTCCGACGAGGATACGGTAATGGCTCTCGCGATCGAGGCAGGAGCGGATGACTTCGTCCATGAAGGCTCAACCTACGAGGTCTATACTTCTCCATCGGTCTTCGACACGGTCCTGGCCGCGATAAAGGCAAAGGGAATAGAAGCCAGTTCCGCTGAGGTCTCCATGATTCCTCAAAACTACGTCAAGGTTGAGGGCAAGGCCGCCCAGCAGGTTTTGAAGCTGATGGAGGCTCTCGACGAACATGACGATGTTCAGCATGTTTACGGCAACTTCGATATCGAGGAATCCGAACTAGAAGCCGCAGTTTCCTGAAACACGTGCGAGTCCTCGGCGTCGACACAGGATCGCGTGTTACCGGATACGGCGTCATAGACATTAATGGCGCCGATTGTGTTTTTGTCGAGTGCGGCATCATTCGCGTCAACGTCGCCGATTCACTTTCACTGCGATTGAAGACAATCCACAGCAGGCTGGTGGAGGTTATTCAGCAATTGCGACCTGACGAGGCAGTTTTTGAAAGCGTCTTTCATTCTGCAAATGTCCAAAGCGCTCTCAAACTTGGACACGCGCGGGGTGTCTGCATCCACGCCGCAGCTGCAGCGGACCTTCCCGTTTATGAGTACTCTCCGGCGGAGGTCAAAAGTGCCGTTACGGGATACGGGCGGGCGGAAAAACCTCAGGTTCTTCAGATGGTCTGCGCGCTTCTGAAGATCACGGATGCGCCCAACTCTTATGACGCTTCGGATGCGCTTGCCGTTGCGATTTGTCACGCGCACACGCATCGTTACCGGAAGGCTATGGTGAGTACAAAATGAATTTCGCCGTCGTTTCTTCAGTTCTGGTCCTGACACTTCTGCCACTTCAACAACCGTTCGTTCGCTTCACGTTCTGTCATGAATACACCGCCGGCGCCTACGAAAAACAGTGCCTGGAGTTGCTGCCGGATGGCACCGGCCAAAGCCGGATGACGCGCCGAGGGTCAGGGGAAATTTCCACCGCTATCAAGCTGTCGGAACCTGCCGTAGATCGGGTGGCGTTGGCTATTGCCGCCACGCGCAATCTGGAAGACCGCCAAAAGTACGAGTCCAGGAAGAAGGTTGCGAATCTGGGGCGCAAGCTGCTGACCCTGGAGTTGCCGACCGAAAAAAGAGAAGCGGAGTTCAACTATTCCGACCTGAAAGAGGTAAACGCACTGGCATCACTTCTGGATGCGTTCCTCAATCAGCAAGTGTTGATCTCCAGCATGGAAATCGCGGCCCAATACGAGCGATTGAGTATTCCTGAGCGGTTGGATGACCTTCAGAGCCAGCTAAAGTTCGGGCGAATCGGAGATCCTCAGGGGCTGATCCCAGTCCTCGACAAGCTGATTCAAAACGAACGCATTCTCGAATACGCTCGCGACCACGCACGTCAATTGAAAGAGCAGATCATCGCTGCAAAGTAGCCAGGGACATTGCGACAGCGGACAGCAGACAGCTTACATCTCACATTAAGAAAACCCGGTCTTCCCAATGTCGGCTGTGCAATGTCTGCTGTGCGCTGTCGCAATGTCCCTGGTAGCTGGTCGGATGCTCAAATCCGTTAGGACTTCGGGGCGTTATAGCCTTTTTTGTGGCGGGCTTTCAGCCCATCCTTCTTGCCGTCTTTGTTCAGGTCGAGATCCGGTACTTCCACCTTCAACTTGTGAAACTTCCCGTCCTTCTTCACGTTAGTCGGCACGAAGGCGATGCTGTACTGATGTCGGAGCTGCTTGCTGATGTTGTCGTAGATGTCCGGGTATTCGGAGGGAAACCGCGGATAAAAGGCCATCCCGCCGGTTCCTTCGGCCAGAGAACGAAGCTGATTGTCTGCTGCGAGAAAGTCGATGTTGCCGAATGAACCTCTGGAATTCTCCGTGTAAAGACGATAAAGCTGACCCATGCTAACCGCGAAAATCATCGTGTCGGACGCTTCGGCCCGCTTCAGAACTTCCCCGTAAGTGTGCCTGCTGATGGTGTCGAAACCGGTAGCTACGACGAAAATTGCCTTCTTGCCATCGATCTTCTCCAGCCGGCCCAGCATCTCGTCTATGGCATCAAACAGAACAACTTCGGAATAGACCGCATATCTCAGGTCATTCAACCCCTGAAAGAGTTGATTCTTGTTTTTCGTGAAGTCTGAAAGGATTTCGGTGTGCAGATCAAACTTCACCAATGCAGCCCAGTCGTCGTCCTGCAACTGACGGGCAAAGCCGAGAATCGGGACAAAGACGTTATCGTAGTAATACGCGAACGTTTTGCTGAACTCGAACATGATCACAACCGTGAGCGGACTATCCGCGGGGCTGAAGCTCGAAATCGTCTGCTCGACTCCATCATCGAAGACCTTAAAGTCGCGTTTTTCGAGTCCGCCGATAAGAGTGTTGTTTTTGTCCACCACCAGGACATCGAGATTCACAACGTCGACGTCAATCGCGATGGATTTTCCCTGGGCCGCAGCGGGTTTGTCCGCCGGTGCCGGTAAACCGGCCCCCACGTCTTTTTTGGGTCCCTGGGCGGATAACGCCATCACGGCCAGAAGCAGCACTACGGCCGCTAACATTATTCGTAGTCGCATGGTTGTGATCTCCGGTGTTCAGCCTATCCGAGTGTTCCTTTACGGCGCAAGACTTTGATCTTCCTCTTCCACGACTGGTTGATGCCGATCTGGATCAGGGGTAGCCCGTCGGGCAACACTCCTATCATTCGACCCAACGTTCGATGAAACACAAGGAGAGGTGCCACCAGCACCAGAAGCGCTGGTTCATTAAGCACTTGGATCCCCTTAAAGTAACCGTTCGCTTCGAAGTCTCCGGCCCTCCGATGACGTTCGACCGCCAACCAGTAATCCAGCGCCTGCAGTGGCAAATCTGGATCGGCTGCGGCCTTGATTTCGATAACAACCAGACGTCCGGAGTCGGTGATGGTCAGGAGGTCGATAATCTTTCGTTCATCAGCGCTAAAACTGGGGACTTGCGGATAGACGTGATCCTCCCTGACCGGCAATACGTCACGCAGCTGACCGATAAGATTGGACTCCAGCCATGCCTCCTCGTGAGCACGCGCGAGGGGATGCCTGCTGCCAAACCGCCGTTCTCGCTGGAGTTCCTCCAGCAAGGGCTGAAGCGGTTGACCCAGCGGGAAGCGGATTTCCTTTTCCGTCACCCGGGCGACTTCCAGTCCCCGAAATCGGAGCGAAACAGCCTGCCCGGCGATATGCGGAACGGCCTGCAGCATTCCCGGCGCCAGCGCGCAGATCTGCCCAACTTTGTCGTCCACTGCGAGTCTGACGTAAGGCGAGACGCTGGTCTGCGATCCCTTCCCGGTCCGAGACATTGAGGAAAGGACATCGCCATCCCAGCACAACCAGTCGCAGGCACTGCGTAGAAACGGCATTGCCTTGAGCCGGACCGCGAGAGTCTGGTGTCTTCCCGCCGGTATGACAACGGCAATCCGTCGCTTAACGACACTCGCCCACTGAACGGCGGCGCGCATGATGCCGTTGACGACAGGCTGGGACTCATCCGGATCGACAGCAATAGCAGCATTCCTGGATCCGACAAGGAACCGTGGATAGGCGCCTCCCACTCCATGCTGCTTATCGGAATGCAGGATTTCCCGAATCGCCCGTGTTCCGAAGTGCAGAGCTAGAGCCGGCACCAGCGATCTCTGGAAGAGAATCCGGCGTCGACGCAGCTCCGCCGCGGAAGGGAGTTTTTCCCCGGAATAAAAAGTCAGAACATCTATCCGGCTTCGCAGTCTGGCTCGCGCGCGAACGCGCACGGCTGCAGCGTTCAACGCATCGATCTGAACGATCTTTCGCAGAAACCCTTTGAAGCGGAGTCTGGAGTCGTCCAGCTCGATGTCCGATGAAGCAACATGAACGAACTCCTTTCCGTTGATGGAGATTGTCCACGACGGTTCCAGTGCGAGGAGAATGCGGAAATCTGCGACCAGCACGGCGGCATTATAGCGGCGGGACTCGACGAAAACCCACGCCAGGCCTGCGTTTCATGAACGACCGCAGTCGAATTCTGTTTGGAGTCCCAATCGCATACAATGCGTCGACCGAGGAGAATGTATGCCTGATCTTTCCGCGTTTCGGCTGCGCCTGGCACGACTTTCCGAACGATGGCTTTCCCGAACTGACAAACTCCTGCCCCGGCTGATCGGCCATTGGCAATGGCAGGCACCGCCGTGGATTCCAGGCACGGCCCGCCGCGTGTCGGACTTCCGGCGTTACCTGAGCGCCGACCCGAGGCGCGCTATTGCGTTTACGGTAGCGGTTGCGCTGCTGGGAGTGGGGTTGGTCTGGTATTGGACTCGCCCGACGCCTCACTACGTGGTCTATACGATTACGGATCCGTCCCTGACGGAATACGACGAAAGAGGCATCAAAGCGATCCATCCGCTGCGCGTCGAGTTTGCGGAATCGGCGGCACCGTTGAAGTACGTCGGGAAAGAGGTAACCGAGGGCATCAGCGTGTCGCCTGCAATTCCCGGTGTCTGGTTCTGGAGTGACGACAAAGTGCTGCTCTTCACTCCCAAAGATGATTGGCCGGTCGGAGCAAAGTTCCGGGCCCGGATGGCGCGTTCCTTCATCGCCCAGGGGGTCGCGATTGAACACTACAGCTTCGACTTTAATAGCCCGCCGTTCTCTGCGCGAATTACCGAAAGCATCTTCTACCAGGACCCGATCGATCCGACTTTGAAGAAAGTTGTCGCGAGTGTGAAGTTTACGCACCCCGTGGACACCGCCGATTTCGAAAAGCATGTATCGATCACGTTGGCGAAGGACGCGGCCTATCTTGGACTCGAACCCGACAGCCGGTTTTTCACGGTCGTCTATGACAAGTTCGATCTGGGAGCGCACATCCACTCCGCCGCTCTTGCGATGCCTCGAGACGACACGCCCATGACGCTGAAGGTGGATAAGGGTGTCCGCGCGAAGCGAGGTGGAAATGAAACGCCGGAGGCCCTGGTTACGGTCGTGACGGTCCCCGGCCGCTCCAGCCTCCGGCTGTCGGGCGCACACATGACGCTTGTCGACAATGCTCGGTATGAGCCCGAGCAGATCCTTTTGCTGGCCAGTTCCTCGCCGGTCGCTGAAAGAGCTCTTACCGGAAACGTCGGCGCTTATGTGCTTCCGCTGCGCCATCCGAACCAGCCCGCGGAACAACGACGTCCTTACCAGTGGAATGATCCTGTCGAAATCGGAAAGGAGATTCTCGACAAGTCCGACACGTTGTCTTTGACCTATGTGCCTTCGGAAGACGGCGGCAACACGCAGCATGGCTTCAAGTTCAAAGCCCCGGTGGGTCGGTACATCTACGTTTGGGTGAAAGACGGCATTCAGGGCGTGGGGGGATACATCGCGGGCAAGCCTTACGTCGACACGCTCCAAGTCGAGCCTTATCGGCCGACGCTGAAGTTCCTGGGCGAAGGCGCTTTGTTATCGATGTCCGGAGAACGCAAGGTCGGTTTTCTTGTCCGAGACGTCAACCGAATTGAAGTAGAGATCGGACGCTTGCTGCCCAATCAATTGCAGCACCTCGCCCCGCAGATGTCGCGTTTTTCGCGGCCTGAGATCTATGAAGATCTGGAAGGAAAGATCGTCGAGCGTTTTCGCGATACACGCGACTACAGCAGCCAGGAGCAGGGCAAGCCGCTCTACGACAGCATCGATCTTGGGCCATATCTGCAGGACAGAACACAGCTCACCCGTGGCTTGTTCCTTCTGCATCTTCGTGCTACCCGATATCCGCGCGAGGAAAACAGCGACGGCTCAGCGAATCTCGGATTTGTTCCGGTTGAAGATCAGCGTCTGATCCTTCTCACCGATCTCGGTTTCATCGTCAAGCAGTCCAAGGAAGGCGGTCGCGACGTTTTCGTTCAGTCCCTGCGAACCGGAGAGCCTGTGCCCGGCGCTCGCGTTCAGATGATTGGACGCAACGGTTTGCCTGTCCAAATGAGTACGACGGATGCAACCGGCAGGGCCCAGCTTCCCAAGCCGCCGACGGAACTGCGGCGAGAGGCAACGCCAATGATGGTGCTGGTCCAGAAAGACGACGACTTTTCCTTCCTGCCCTTTTCCAGCAACGAGCGGCAACTCGATTTTTCAAGATTTGACACCGGCGGTGTCGAGAACGCGGACTCGCCACAATCGCTGTCTACCTATCTCTTCACCGACCGCGGAATATACCGGCCGGGCGAAACCACACACCTCGGCCTGCTGACGCGGACTGCAGATTGGAGTGGTACATTGGCGGGCCTGCCCCTGGAAGTTGAAATCACCGACCCACGCGGTGCTTTGGTGAATCGCAGCTCATTGCGACTGTCTGCCGTCGCGCTCGAAGAAGTGGCCTACACCAGTCAGCCGTCTTCGCCCACCGGCACTTATCAGGCGACAGCATTCCTGGTAAAGGACCAGCGCCGGCGCGAATTGCTCGGCAGCACCTCGTTCAAGGTGCAGGAATTCGAACCGGACCGCATGAAGGTGCAGTTGACGCTGACGAACCAGACTGCGAATGCCTGGCTGAATACGGCTGATGTCCAACCTCACATGACTGTCGCTCACTTGTTTGGTGAAGCCGCCAGCGGACGGCGTGTGGATGGCGAGATCAGCCTGACTCCGGTCCTTCCGCAATTCTCCCGGTATCCGGATCATCGCTTTCAGATTGGAGAAGGCTTGAAGGAGCCTTATCGGGAAAACCTGCCTGCAGGTGTCACCGACGACAAGGGCAACGCGGACTTCAAACTGGACCTGCGACGGTTCGCCGGCCGCGCGTATCGCCTCAACGTGTTGGTGCGCGCTTACGAAGCCGAGGGCGGCCGCAATGTCGCCGCGCAAAACAGCGCTATCGTCTCTGATGCGCCTTTTCTGGTCGGCGTTAAGCCCGACGGAGATCTCAACTTCATTCGTCGCGGAACGCAGCATCAAGCGCATTGGCTCGCCGTGAACAAGACGCTTGAGCCGGTGGCCGCGCAAGGGCTCACATTGGAATGGGTGCAACGGAAATATGTCTCGGTGCTGACGGAGCAGGGAAACCGGACGTATCAGTATGTGTCTCAATTGAAGGAAATCCTGCGTGACAGCAACGGCGTGAACATCGCGGCTGGCGGCAGCAACTTTCCATTGCGGACGGACGAACCGGGCGATTTTGTTCTCATCTTAAGAAACGCTGCGGGTGCGGAATTGAATCGCGTCAGTTACAGCGTGGCCGGCCAGGCAAACATTTCCCGCTCTCTTGAACGAAATGCGGAACTCCAGGTTCAGCTGGACAAGTCGTCCTATGTTGCCGGCGACACCATTGAAATCAGTGTTCGCGCGCCGTATACAGGATCGGGACTGGTTACGATCGAGCGGGAACGCGTGTACCAGTACCGTTGGTTCAAGACGACGACAACCAGTACGGTGCAGCGCATTCAGGTGCCGCAGGACTTCGAAGGGAACGGATACGTGACCGTCCAGTTCCTGCGCGACCCGGCTTCCGACGAATTGTTCCTGAGCCCGCTCTCGTATGGTGTCGCCGCCTTCTCGTCAAATCTCGACGCACGCACTCAGGCCGTCACCTTGACTGCGCCGGCACAGGTGAAGCCGGGCGCCCCGTTGACGATTCGTGTGACTGCTGCAGAGCCTTCTCGAGCTGTTGTGTTGGCCGTTGATGAAGGCATCCTGCAGGTGGCGCGCTACAAGAACCCCGATCCGCTTGGCTACTTCTTTCAGAAGCGCATGCTCGAAGTGCAGACAACGCAGATCCTCGATCTGCTGCTTCCCGAGTTCAAGCGCTTTATCGCTCTTGCGGCTCCGGGCGGTGATGCCGATGGAGGATTCGCCCGCCACTTGAATCCATTTGCAAGAAAACGCAAACCGCCAGTGGCGTACTGGTCCGGCCTGATCAATGTCGGACCGCAAGGCAGGAACCTCACGTACAACGTGCCCGATTACTTCAACGGCAAGCTGCGCATTGTTGCGATCGTTGTCAGCGCGAAACGTGTGGGTGTGGGCGACGGCGCGACGGAAGTGAAAGGCGACTTTATCCTGACTCCTAACGTTCCGGCAATGGTTTCGCCAGGCGACGAATTCATCGTCAGTGTCGGAGTCTTCAATAACACCACGGGCGGAAACGGGCCCGTCCAGGTTGAAGCGCAGACCGGTACCGGGCTTTCCGCTGTGGGTCAAAACCGCGCGGACCTTCAGATTGAGGACAAGAAAGAGGGCGTTGCTGAATTCCGTTTCAAGGCGAATCCCACCCTCGGATCTGCTTCGATCCGATTCGTCGCTCGGCGTGGAACATCGGAAGCACGGATGGAAGAAACGACGAGCGTGCGTCCGATAACGCCTTATCGCACGCAACTCACGCTCGGGTCTTTCTCCGGAAGCCAGGAACAGGCCGACATCCATCGGACTCTCTACAGCGAGGAGAGACAGGTAGAGGCTTCGGTCTCGTCGCTGCCGCTCGTGTGGAGCCAGGGACTCACGGCATACCTGGATGGTTACGCTTACACCTGTACGGAGCAACTCACCAGCAAGGGCATGGCGGCTCTGATCCTGACCTCTCGTCCGGAGTTTGGAAATGTGCGCGGACCGGAGTCTCTCGCTGGTGCCTTCTCGGTGTTGCAAAGCCGGCAGAATGACCAGGGTGGTCTTGGTCTCTGGGCGTCTTCGCCGGATACGGCTGATTTCGCCACCGTCTACGCCGCGCACTTTCTTGTCGAGGCCAAAGAGCGCGGTCAGCAGATCCCGGCAGGTATGTTGGAAAACCTGAATGCGTGGCTGACTCGTTTCGCTTCAACACCAGCCAGTAGCTTGTCCGCTGGAAGGATGAGAGCTTATGCGGTCTATCTTCTGGCTCGACAGGGCATCCGCGCAGCGGCAGCAATTTCCAACGTCGAGCAGGAACTCACACGGCGTTATCCCCAGACCTGGCAAAACGATCTTGCTGCGGCATATCTGGCCTCGACCTATCGGCTGATGCAGCGGAACCTGGATGCGGATCGCATCATTGCGAATCTGAAGTGGTCGGCAGACAAGCGCGATTGGGAACAGGACATCTACTATGACCCGCTCACACACGACTCCGAGTATCTCTACCTGGTCTCGAAGCACTTTCCCGCGCGTTTGAATAACCTGCCGCCTTCGGTGCTTGAGGGCGTATCGCGCTGGGTGACCAATGGGAACCTGAATTCGCTGTCGGCGTCATACACGTTTCTGGCTCTGGATGCGTACGCGCGTGCGGCTGCAACGGGCCTGAAGCTCAGTGTCAGTGAAGTTGGGAAAGACGGTCGTGAGCGCCTTCTGCCCCTGCCCGCGGGCTCAGTTCCCAAAGTGCCTATCTCCCAGGCGGCGGCAAAGGTGCAGTATCGAAAGGAAGGACAGCTTCCTGCCTTCTACATGCTGAATGAATCAGGGTTCGATCGTGGTGCGCCTCCGGCTGTGCTCAGTCAGGGCGTTGAAATCATCCGTGAGTTTACGGATAAGAGCGGAAAGCCGATCACGCGGGCAAGGGTGGGCGAGGAGTTCCTGATAACAATCCGGCTGCGATCCACGCAGGCGGACTCGGTACCGCAGCTTGCCGTCGTGGATTTGTTGCCTGGAGGTGTTGAAGCTGTTCTTGAAACACAGCCGCCTGCGGATACGAGCGAAGGAATCGATCCCGCGGCAATTCCTGGCCGCCGAGCCGGATTTGGCGGGCTGCCCATCGGTTTGCCGGAGAAGTCCAATTGGACGCCCTACCACATCGACGTGCGCGACGACCGGCTTGTTCTTTACGGCGACGTAGGTCGAGACGTTCGCACGTTTGTCTATCGAGTGCGCGCGACGAACGCGGGTCTGTTCCAGACTCCACCCGCCTTCGCAGAAGGAATGTATAACCGCAAGATCGCCGGCTCAGGATTGGCTGGCACTCTGGAGATCGTAAAACCGTGAAGTGGGGTGTGTGGGGGAAAGGGCGTCTTGCCGTCCTGAGTCAGGAAATCAGTACGAAAATCGGAAATTGGACGAATCCTGCACCTCAAATCCGACATCCGAAATATCCCATTGGACAGGCGCCAGGACTACAGGCCGCCAGGCGGTCCAATCCGATATCTCGGTTTTCGGATTTGACCTGCAGGATTCGTTCAGTTTCCGATTTTCGTTTCCTTAGAGTTCTTCGGCAGCCTGCTGCGCTGCTCATTTATGCTGTTCTTCTTCTCACCCTTCTGACCCTTCGTTTCTGGCCTCGTCCGCCTTTGTCGTCGCAGGTGCCCCTCTCCACCGCAGTCTGGTCAGCGGATGGCGAGCTCCTGCGCGTTACGCTTGCCTCCGACGATCAATATCGCCTCTGGACTCCTCTCAAGGAGATGTCTCCCGAGCTCATTCAGGCATTCCTGCTAAAGGAAGACCGATGGTTTCGCTGGCATCCCGGAGTAAATCCGGTCGCATTGATTCGTGCCACCGCAAAAACCTACTCCTCCAGTCGGCGGCAGGGCGGATCGACGCTGACGATGCAGCTGGCACGACGGCTTCATCGACTCAACACTCGAACGCCGACCGGGAAGGCGCGTCAGATTCTCGCCGCTCTATGGCTCGAGGCGCGCTATGGAAAGCGAGAACTGCTCGAAGCCTACTTGAACACAGCACCTTTCGGCGGCAACGTCGAAGGTGTCGGTGCAGCAAGCCGAATCTACTTCGGCAAGGCCCCGGAGTTTGTGAATCTCGGCGAAGCGCTGACGCTCGCTGTCATTCCGCAGCATCCTTCTCAGCGTGGAGGCCGCGTGGTGCAGGAGGGCGGCCTCCTGGCAGCTCGCGCTCAACTGGGTACGGCCTGGCTGGCGAACTCCCAGGCAAACGAGCGCGGAGAAAGCGACCGGCGTCAGATTGAACTGCCGATCGTCGCGAGGCCGGAGTTCTCTTTACCTTTCCTCGCTCCACATTTTGTGAATTCGGTTCTGGCAACGCGAGGTCGTATTCCTGGACGCGTGGACACAACGTTGGACGCCGGTTTGCAGCGCTTGCTCGAGCGACAAATCAATCGTTACCTGACACAGTTCGGCAATCGCGGTATCCGGAATGTTTCGGCTCTTCTTGTGGACTCCCGCGATATGGGTGTCAAAGCCTGGGTCGGATCCGCAGATTTTTGGAATGAATCCATTGACGGCCAGGTGAACGGGGTTCTGGCGAAGCGCTCCCCGGGATCAACTCTCAAACCCTTCATCTATGCGCTTGCGCTGGATCAAGGTGTGCTCCACCCTCAGACGATTCTCCGCGACGAGCCGACAGCGTTCGGGCCTTTCACGCCCGAGAACTTCGATGGGCAGTTCGTTGGGCCGATCGCTGCTGAAGAAGCGCTCATCCGAAGCCGCAATGTGCCGGCGATGGTGGTCGCTGCGCAAGTGAAGCAGCCCAGCCTGTATCAGTTCCTGAGGAATGCCGGCGTCAGCCGTATGGCCCCGGAGTCGTTCTATGGTCTCGCGTTGGTCCTGGGCGGTGGTGAAGTCACGATGGAGGAACTGGCACGCATGTACGCCATGCGTGCCACTGAGGGAACGTTGCGCGAACTTCGTACCGATCCCGGTAAGAAGGTCCATGAAGGAATTCGGTTACTAAGTCCTGAGGCGACGTTCATCACTCTGGATATGTTGAGTCACAACCGGCGGCCTGATGACGAAGGGACTGTTTCCTCTCGTATGCGCTGGCCGGTCGCCTGGAAAACCGGCACCTCCTGGGGATTTAGGGACGCCTGGTCCGCAGGCATCGCCGGGCCGTATGTTCTCGTGGTGTGGATCGGCGATTTTGACGGGCAGGGCAATCCGAGCTTCGTTGGAGCAGACGCCGCGGCGCCTCTCTTCTTTCGCATTGTGGATGCCCTCAATATCGAGCGATCCACTGAAGACTATGACGGTCGTGTTCCGCCCGCGGGCGTCAGTCGCGTTGCGGTTTGCGCTCAAAGCGGCGAGTTGCCGAACGCCTGGTGTTCCCAGACCGTCAACACATGGTACATCCCAGGGAAGTCTCCGATTCGAGTAAGCGATCTTCATCGAGCCGTGGCTCTCGACGCATCGGGCAAGGTGGCTTGTCCACCGTATGCCGCATCGGTGCGATTCGAAGTCTACGAGTTCTGGTCCTCCGATATGTTGAAGCTCTTCCGTCGGGCCGGTCTGCCACGGCGCACTCCACCGCCAATCCCCGGGTGCGCCTCCGAGAATCCGGCGGATAGCCCCAGGCTTCTGTCACCGTTGCGCGGTGTCATCTATTCCCTGAAACACGAATCCGAAGGCGATGCGATCGAATTGGATGCTGCCGTCGGCGCCGGCGTTCAAAACGTTTTTTGGTTTGATGGGAGGGCTTTGATTGCGAAGCGGTCTGTCAGCGAAGGCGCCTGGAGTTGGCGGCCTGATCGCGAGGGCATGCATCTTATCCGTGTGATCGACGACCGCGGACGAACCGCGGAGCGAGACGTTGAAGTCCGATTTACGAGATAGGGGATTTTCAGGGGTGCGGACTTGGTATGGTCGCCAACCTGGGGTGGCTCGCTATCGCTCGCACATCTCCGGCGTGCAAGAAGCCAGCCCGGAGGGCTGGCAGGAGATTAGCCCCGGGTGGAGCGCAAGCGACACCCGGGGTTGTTCGTTCAACGCCAACGCACCCCGGAGGGGTGCGAGGATAATTTGGACAGCAGTGCGGCTAAGGAGGGGAGCTGATAAGTCCTACCGGTCCTTGTACTGACGGGATTCCTCGAACATAAACCCAAGTCTGGAGTCGCTCATACCGCCACCCCCGCCGAAGCCGCCGCCCCCACTTCGAATGAATCGACTCGTCTCGTCGATCGGAAGCGAGGCAACATTGGCGAGGAACGCGCTTTGCTTGCCTTGCTGTGACAGGTATTGCTCGACATTGGAGAGATAAAACGCCGACACCATGGCATCAATGCTCTTGAGATACTTGCCGACTTCCCGAATTGCCTTCGGGCCTCCGAAATCGCCTACCACGGGAACAAGAAGATTTTTGCTCTCGAGATTTTTGAGGACGTTGAAGTTTTCTTCGTTCGAAAGATAGCTGCGATTCAGGCCGGAGCCATCGTCGGCCGTCATGAGGGTCGCATAAGTCACATAGTTCATCCCACCACCACGCCGACCCGCGAAGGTGTCCTCTACTCCCACAATGGCAGGAGCGGTTTGCAGATCGCTGGAGTTGTAAAAGATGTTGGGACCGAACTTGTAGTAGTTCGACAGCGCCCACTCAATCCCTTCAAGATCGCCGTCCGTAAGCGGGAACTTATGTTTTGTCTTCAGATGGCTAATGACGTCTCTCAGAGTCGTGTTGAACAGTTCTTCACTCGGTTCCGACCGGAGATAAGCGCTGAAGAGTTGATTCGCTGTGGATTCAGCCGTGAGTGCGGCCGGCTGCTTCCGCGAAAATAACTTCGACATGAATTCCGCCCGGTTGGCGGACATCTCGAAAAGAGCCTTGTACATGAGGTGCAAATCGAGATTGCCATGACGGATATCGACGATGAAGGCCATCGAAGGTTTGAGCGCCGCGATATACGTGAAGTTTTGCTCCGGTCCGACACCCATGTAGACGCGACCCGGCTTCGCGACCTCCAGAAGTCCGGGGATCACGTACTGAAAGTTGGTTTCGTTGGACAGAAGGTTATCCGAGCGAAACAAGCCGTCGATCTCGGAGGATGCCGAAGAGAGCTTCCAGAACGCCTCATCTGTGAGTTGGAGAGGAACCGGGGGCGCTGCTGTGACAATTCCGCCGAGCGTGAATGCCAGAAGAAGGACGACGATTGTGGATCTCATCTGCCGATACTAACATGCGAGGCGAGATCTGGGGACAGGGGGAAATGACCAATGACCACTGACCACTGCACCACTGACAACTCTCCTCGTTCCAAAAAAATACGGGGAAAGTTGTCAGTGGTGCAGTGGTCAGTGGTCATTCCCCCCTGTCCCCTACGGAGCCGGGAATGTCGCAATGCGGTCGCCGCGATACGATCCGACCCAGAGTTCTTTTCCCACCTGGACCGTCACCGTTCCCGCGCCGAACTCTGGACTGTTCGGACGAACCAGAACCTCGGTCACTTTCAACGTGTCGGGATGGATCTTCACGATGTTGGTTGTCTGCATTGGGCCGTTTCCACCCTGGCCCGTAACGAACAGAGAACCATCGGGAGCCCAGCGGACATTGTCTGCGCGGAAGCCGAGTGGCACCGACTCGCGTTTTGCATTCGGTTGACCCAGTGGAAATCGGAAGAAGGATTGGCTTCCCCATGCGGCAACATAGAGGGTCTTGCCGTCCTTCGAAATTTCCAGGCCGTTCGCTCCCGCCGCTTCACTACCGGGAATCATCTTCCATCCCCTGCCGCTGTGCCATTCCCAAAGCCCGCCGTTGCTTTCACCGGCCATCATTCGGCCGCGAGCCTCCGTACTGATGTTTCGTGCGAGAAAGTCCGTCGCTATGAAACCGCCATCGGGGAGCGGAACGACTTCGTTGAGTCCTACCGGATCCGGCGCCACGACGCAGCCCACCCACGTCAAGGCAGGAGGGCGCGGCTTTGCATCCAGTTCGAAGACTTCGATGGATTCCCGCTTCCCATGATTTACGACGTAGACGGTGTGCACCGAATTGCGTCCTTCGCGTAGCGCAATGCCGTGTGTTCGAAACATGCTTTTTTGTTCGGCATCAGGAGCGCCTGGACATGTGTCGTACGTTTTCTTGTCGAGTTGCTCCCTGGAAGCGGCCGTCGGGTAAGCCAGGATCGCGCGCCTATCGCGGACACCGATTACCTGGATGCCGCCGGAGCCTGCGAATGAAGTCGCTACAACCCATTCGCCGCCGGGGACGATCACGAGATCTTCCGGCGCGTTCTGACCGCAAACGAACTGTGTGTTTCCTGCGACACACGGGGCAGGAGGTGCCTGTGGCGCGCGCGCCTGACCCGCGATCAATACGGGCAATGCTAGAAGAATCACGCTGCTGACGATGACTCGAATCTTCATGGTTCCTATACCTCATGCTCGGTAGGCTTGTCGGCCAACACCTTGAATCGGAATCCTTTGCGACGCAAGAACCTCGTGCTGCAGTGCGTACATGCACGCCGCCGCCTCATCGATTCTGCGCGTAAAAGCGATCGACCCTTTCAGAATGGGCTTCAATCGCTCCTTGTCCTGGATCCGTGCCCTGGGATACTCGTGTTCCACGATGAGATGCGTGTTCGCCGGATCCAGCGGCAGGAGTTCGCGCGCGGCAAGTTGATGGTCCAGCCAATCCACGGTTCTATTTTGCAGATAACCTAGTGGATCGTGACGCGCCGTGCCTGGGAGCTCGTGCTCGCACAGGACGACCTGCTTCTTCCAGGCGTTCAATTGGTCGGCAGGATTCGGCGAAGGATTGCCGTTGATCCAGTCTCCGCGCTGGAGTGTCTGTCCGCCATAGCCCCAGGCAGAGACGCCTTTCGCGTCGACCACCTGGCCTTTCACATGGAAGCCCCCGATCAGGAAGCCGTAGCCTTCATCCTTCAAGTATTGAAAGAGAGATCGAGTGTCCTGCCCCATAAGGATGGCGTGTGAAGGATCGTAATGAATCCGAAACTGATTTCCTACGCCGTGCTTCTCGCATATGCGATGCAGGGCTATCCAGGTGCCGGGCGTATACCCGATGTTGTTGTGAAAGTTGTCGCCGGTTGTCCACCCCGGCATCGGGCATTGCTCCACGCGAAACGTCAAACCGCGAGCTTTCGCCTTTTTCAAAAGCGGGACGAAGTTCTGTTCGAAGTCGCCGAGGTTTTGATCCATGTTGCGTTGCTGATTCCGGCCAACGAATCCGCAAACGGCGTCAACGCCTAAGAGTGCAGCCGCATCAAACACACGTTCCATAAAGTCCATCTTCTTCTTTCGGACGTCAGGATCGTGATGAAGCATGTTGTCGAAGTACGCAATGTCCGACAAACCGATTTTCGCCGTTTTCATCGCCGCAGCGACACGCTTTGCACGCTTCTTATCAAAAGGTTTCCGCAGGTCGAGAGTGTTGGCGACCGGATCCAGCATTGCCTCCGGAGGCACATCGGCTTCGGAGGGATGCAGTGCAGCGGACAGCTGGATGTAGTCCACGTCGAGTTCACGCGCAAACTCAAGCCATTCTTCGATTGCCCGGTCCGGGTCCTTGTCTCGAACTTTGCGCGGCGTTAGTTCCTGGAGTGCTGCTGTCAACACCCCAATCTTCATGAATCTGGGTTCGAAATTCTTTATCGGCATGCGCGTGAGAATAAACGGTCCACGGGCCGGAATGCATCGGAAAATCACTGTGTAGACGAGACGCAATATTTGTATTTACGATCACGTCATGCACATCGACGATCGGACAGAGATCCTTCAAAACCTGGGAACGGCAAACGGCGCTCTTGCGGAAACGTTGCTTCGTGTCACCGAAGAACTCGCGGGCCGTACTCCGAAACCAGGGAGTTGGTCGATTCGCGAATGCATGGAGCATGTTGCCCTGGTCGAGGAGTACCTCTTCCATCAGATCTCAATAGCCACGCCCTCAAGCAGCGCTATGGCGAATGTCGCGCGCGAGGCAATGATCGTGGAGGTCGGCATGGACCGAACCCGGCGCTTCGATGCTCCCGAAGAGGTGAAGCCCCGCAATCGCTTTTCGACTTTGAAAGACGCGGTCGAACACTTCCATCTTTCGAGGGCAAAGACGATACAGTTTGTCGAAGATTGCCTGGATGATCCGAGGACGATGTTGGCCCGGCATCCCCGCTTCGGCATCGTCAACAACTACGAAATGCTGTTGATGATGGCCATTCATCCCCACCGCCATGCGGCGCAAATCCGCGAGATTGCCGAAACGTTGTCCCCCTAACAGGCTGCGGATCGGCAACGCACGCCCTGGCTCAGGGCATCAACAAACTTGAAGCATCCTCTGGTACGAAGAACGGAAATTGGACGAATCCTGCATCTCAAA
>Ga0111538_10001509_pt1 | contig 32549 bp, 25 predicted proteins | sample SoiMethybrSBSTD1_FD_79669 | JGI IMG/M metagenome (GOLD analysis project Ga0111538, IMG submission 79669) | Bulk soil microbial communities from a Populus tree surrounding site in Tennessee, USA - Soil MetaG P. TD hybrid SBSTD1 (version 2)... | ecosystem: Environmental > Terrestrial > Soil >...
ACCCATGATCGCGCGCGTCGTGTCGGTGCCGTATTCCATGCTGCCCGGTGCCACGCCCGTGGCATAGTCCAGGTTGCGACAACAATTGGCGGCTGTCGGATGCACGTGAACGACCGCCTTGCGGCGGTTCAGTTCTTCCATCACCGGCCGGAACTTTGCGTTGCCGAGCCAGGTGTCGCCGTAGCTGGTGAACAGTCCGATCCCATCCATCTTCAGCGTGTCGTAGACGTATGCGATCTCGGCCAGCGTGGCATCGACATCGGGCAGCGGCATTGCGGCGAACAGTCCGAATCGCGTCGGATGTTCCTGCACGAGCTTCGCGCCGTACTCGTTGCACGCTCGCGCCAGCTGTCTGGTCATCGGCGCGTCGCCGAACCACAGACCGGGGTTCGTGATCGACACCATCGACGCGGCAACACCGCCGCGATCCATGTCCTCAACCGATTTCGCAGGTGTCCACGTGGTGTTGGCGGGCTGAAGGAGCGGCCGCCCCTTGACTGCCGTGACCCACGCCGGCGGAGCGAAATGATGGTGGATGTCGATCCGGTACGGCTTCGTCGCGCCGGGCGACTGTGCCAGCGCAAGCAGGCGTGCCACGCCGTCGTGCGCTGCCAGCCCGGTCGACGCAAGCAGGCCTGCGATCAGAGAACGTCGACGCAAGTCCGTCATGGGTATTCTGTCGCACCGAGCGATCGAAGCAGATCGATCATGCTTTGACGTTTCGGACCTGTCCGCCCTGTCAGTACCGCCAGCGGCGTCAAGCCACGGGCATTGCGGACATTGACGTCAGCGCCATGCGCGGCGAGGAGCTTGACGACGTCGATGTAGCCCTGCGCCGATGCGATGTGCAGGGCCGTGTCACCCGCAGGGTTGACCGCGTTGACATCGCTGCCGAGCGTCAACGCCGCTGATACGGCGCCCAGTACCTGGCTGTCAGGCTCGGCCTTCCCGCCGTCGAGAATGGCCAATCCGCGGCGATCGGTGCCGCGCTTCTCGTCTTGTGCCGGCGCGGCGATGCCCATGCCGGCTGCCGCCATCAATGGCGTCGCGCCGTCTTTCATCGGCAGTCGTGTGTCGGCACCGCCCGCCGCGAGCGCGCGCATGATGTCGGCTTCGAGAAACTTGGCGGCCAGCAGATACGGCGTCGCGCCGATCAGTGTCTTCGGTAGTTCGAAGTCCTGGCTGTTGCGTCTGACTGGCGTGCCCTTAGTGATCTGCGTGTTCGGGTTGGCCTTGTGTGCCAGCAGTGACTTCACGAGCTCGAGGTCGCTGCGCAGGACAGCGGCGTGCAGCGCGGTGTAACCGATGTCCGCAGCATTCGGGTCGGCCCCCTTGTCGAGCAGCAGCGCCGCGACTGGGCGGTTGCCGCTGTGCGCCGCGACGACCAGCGCGCTGGCGCCATCGGGGAGAGCATCGTTGACGTCAGCACCCGCGGCGATGAGGAGCCGCGCCGACTCCGCATCACCGGAACGCGCGGCGAAGAGGAGCGCCGTGCTGTCGCCGCGCGGCACCGTGTAGTTCAACTCTTCGCGGCCGGCGCGCTGGGTGACTTCGCTCGTGACCGTCTGGCTGTATCGTCGCGAGCGCGCACGCACCTCGGCGCCGCCGCGGAGCAGCGCATCGACCGCCTCCGCGTGCGCCTGCGCGGCGGCCCACATCAAGGCCGTCTGATCGTGCCCCGGCTCGGTCGCGTTGACTTTGGCGCCGCGAGTCAGCAGCGCACGCACACCAGCCGCCTCGCCCGTGCGCGCGCATGTCATGAGAACGGTCTCGCCACTGACGGTCGCAGCGTTCGGGTTGGCCTGCGCCTGCAGAAGCCGCTCGACCAGCGCCGCCTGTCGATTCAGACATGCGAGATATAAAGGTGTGACCCCGGTGTCGTCCGAAGCGTCTGCGTTCGCTCCCGCCCGCAGAAGCAAATCAATGACATTCCCATCGTCGAGATGCACGGCCCAGTGCAGCGCCGTGGCGCCGTCGCCCTGGCGCGCATTGACGTCGACTCGCTGTTCGAGAAGTGAGCGAACGGTCTCGGCGTTGCGCGTTTTTACGGCTTCGATCAGGCGGAGGTCACCTGCCGCTGTAACCGTCACGGCCATTGCGAGTACCACGATCAACGCCGATAACGACACACCGAGGCTCCGAGGCGCCGAGAAAATTCCAACTGGTTCACGTGCAATCACGGTCACCGGCGGTTCCTCAAATCCCGGCCAACGCTTTGTCGTCGAGCCGCCCCGTGCTGTCTCCGATGCGATCCAGGTGAACGCCAAGCTTGTCGAGCAGCGTCAGATGGAGATTTGCGAGCGGCGTCTCTTTCGGGTATCGCAGGTGACGTCCACCTTTGAGCTGTGCGGAGCGACCGCCGGCGAGCAGCACCGGGATGTTGCGCGGGTCGTGCGCGTTGCAGTCTCCCATCCCGGTGCCATACATCATGATCGTGTGATCGAGAAGTGAACCGTCACCGTCGGGTGTCGACTGCAGTTTCTCCAGGAGGTAGGCGAGCTGCGTGACGTGGTAGTGATTGATCTTCACGACCTTCGCGATTTTCTCCACCTCCTGCTGGTGGTGGGTGATCGGGTGATGCGCGTCGGGAACGCCGATCTGCGGATAGGTGACGCCGCTGAATTCCCTGCCGAGCATGAACGTGACGATCCGCGTGAGGTCGACTTGATACGCCAGCACTTGCAGATCGCACATCAGCTTGACGTGATCGTCGTAGCTCGAGGGGATGCCGGCCGGGTGCTCGACGACGGGGAGCTCCTTGTCGCTCTGTTCCTCGGCTTTCTGAATCCGGCGTTCGACGTCGCGAATTGCCTCGAGATATTCGACCAACTTGGTGCGATCGCCGGCGCCGAGCGCACCCTGCAGGTGCGCCACCTCGTCGCGGACCGAGTCGAGGACGCTGCGGTCCTGGCGAATTCGCGCGAGCCTGGTTCGTGCGTCAGTGCTGCCGCTATCACCGAACAGGCGCTCGAACACTGTCCGCGGATTGTTCTCGGTCGGCAGCGGCGTGGCGGGGCCGAGCCACGAAATCGTGTTGGTGTACGCGCAGGCAAAACCGACGTCGCATGCGCCCGCGGTCTCACCAGACTCAACCGCCAATTCAAGAGAGGCCAGCTGCGTCGATGCGCCCATCTCCCTCGCGGCGATTTGATCCATGGAGATGCCGGCGTCGAGCCACGTCTCGCTCGTCGGCGGCGAGATGTCCGTCAGGAAGCGCGTGCTCGCCTTCGCGTGCGCGCCGCCAGGGCGGCCCGGCGACGGCACGCACGCCAGATTGCTCAGGACGATGAGATCCTGGCGAAACGGCGCGAGCGGAGCGAGCGTTGATGGCAGCTCGAATGCTGTGCCTTCGGCGGCCGGCGTCCACTGGTTCATGACCATGCCGTTCGGCACGTACATCACGCCGAACCTCGTGATGGGTTTCGCGGCCGTCTTCTGCAAAGCCGTGAGCGACGGCACCATCGCATCGAGGAGAGGCAACGCAAGCGATGCGCCCAGACCTTGCAACATCGCGCGCCGCGGAATAGCTTTCCTGGTGATGAACATGCCGTGCTCCTAAGGTGCCGTAGTCGACGGCGCCGTCTCCTGAGACCCGCGCGTCGTGCTCATCGTGAACGGTGCGCTTTTGACGACGCCCATCATGAGCGATGACCAGCGATATCCGCCAGCGGCAGCGTTTCGGGTGATCTGCCGGATTGCCGGGAAATCCGAGGCCTCGATGCTCCGTCCCAATGCATAACCCAATAATTTCTGCGTGAAGGTGCGCGCGAAATCTTCCTGATGCCCCGCCAGCAGTTGTCGCAGACCTGCCATCCCGTCGAATTTCGTCCCGTCCGGCAGCGCCGCCGACGTATCGATTGGCATGGCATCGATCGATGTGCGCCATTTGCCGAGGGCGTCGAAGTTCTCGAGCGAGAAGCCCAGCGGATCCATGCGGACGTGACACACGGCGCACGATGGGTTCTTCCGGTGCGCCTCCATCTGCTGGCGGATCGAACGCGGCCGGCCGCCGGTGTTTTCCTGCAGGGCAGGCACATCGGGCGGCGGCGGTGGAGGTGGCGCGCCAAGGATGTTGTCGAGGAGCCATCGGCCACGCAGAACCGGCGATGTGCGATTGGGATATGAAGTCACCGTGAGGATGCTGCCCTGCCCGAGCAGGCCGCCACGCTTCCCATCAGCGAATGTCACGCGCCGGAAGTGACTGCCGTAGACATTGGGAATCTGATAGTGGCGCGCGAGCCGCTCGTTGACGTAGGTGTAGTTGGCCGTCAACAGCTCATTCACGCCGCGATCCTCACGCAGTTGCGCCTCGACGAAGAGACGCGTTTCCTGCCTGAATGCCTCGCGCAGGTTCTCGTCGAATTCCGGGTACGCGTCGACATCGGGTACGACGCCGGCGAGCTTGTTCAATGTGAGCCACTGGCTGACGAAGTTGTCGACGAGCGCCTTCGATCGCCCGTCGGCGAGCATCCGGCGTACCTGCTGTTCGAGTCCTGCCGGATTGCTGAGCGTTCCACGCGTGGCCGCGTCGAGCAGTTCGTCGTCGGGGATGCTGCTCCACAGGAAGAACGAGAGCCGCGATGCGAGATCGATGTCGTTGAGGCGATACGCCGACCCGGGCGGCATGTTCGCGGGCTCGCGCTCGATGCGGAACACGAAGCTGGGCGAGGCGAGCATGCGCCGCAGCCCTCGCTGGATGCCGGCATCGAAGCCTTCCTCCGCCTGCCCGGCACGGTAGAAGGCGAGGAGTGTCTCCATGTCCTGCTCGGTGACAGGACGACGGTACGCGCGGCGCGCCAGCCGCTCGAGAATCGTGCGCGCGCACTGTTCATCTCCACTCGCCCCGGGTGGACGACAGATAAACACGGCGCGGCGGCTGGGTGTGTCGTCCGCCTGACGCGGCGAGTACGGTCCGGCAATCGACACGATGTCGACAGCGGGATCGCCGTAATAGAGCTCGTTGGTCGTACGCGCGAACCCGCGCTGCGGAGGCTGCAGGATGCCCTCAGGCTCCCAATGCCGTCTGACGAACGACACGCCAATGTCGTGCGAGCCCGCGGTCACCGGTACGGTCACCACCAGGCCGTCGTCCGCCGTGTGCATGTAGACTTCCCACTCCGGATCGCCCTGCGTGTTGCCGGCAAAGCTTTCAGGCGCCGTCCGCCCTGTGCCCTCTCCACCAATCGTGAAGCGCTTGATCAACGTTCCGTCGAGGCGGATGTCGATCTGATGCCGCTCACCCATGCCGATCAGATACAGATAGAGCTGTCGCTTGAGGAGGACCTTGATGCGGTACTCGCCGTCGAGCGGGAACTGGTATGGAATCGAGATTCCGCCACGCGATCCGAACGGAAGATCGTCGTTCGTGCGGTCCTCCTGTACCAGCGCCGTTGGAACCTTGAACGTGTTCTCAGCCGTGCCGAGCGAACGATCGCCCACGGCAAGCCGACTCACGACGCGCGCGGCTGAAAGGTAGTTCTCCAGGAGACGCGGCGAGACGGACAGGACACCCGCCACGTTGTCGAATCCCTGCTGGTCCGGTTCGTCGGCCGGCAACAGCGATCGACCATCGACGTCGAGCGCGAGAAGATCGCGAACCGCGTTCACGTATTCCGTACGGTTCATCCGATGCACGATGACGCGACCGGGGCTGGGATGAGCCGACGCTGCCTGGTCGAGAGCGCCTTCGAGTGCCGCGGTCGCGCGCTCATACGAATCGGGATCGGGCCTGGGCAGTCCCGGCGGCGGCATCTCGCGCGTGCGCAGCTTGCGCGCGACCTTCTCCCACGTGTCCGCTTCACGCCCCACGCGCGTGAGGTCGAACCCCTCGAGGACGAGGCCGGCCGTCTTGAGCCTCTGGTTGTGGCAGGTGATGCAGTAGCGATCGATGACTGGACGGACCGACTCGGTTGCGGCGGCTTCAGCCTGCGACAACGGTGCCGCGCTGGAGTGGACAGTCAGATAGGTGGAGGTGGCGACGACCGCGCCACACACGAACAACCACGCCGCCCTGGATGTCAGCATCACGGCTCGAGCGGCCCTCTCAGGCCACATCAAAGTCTGAAGGAAAACGCGGCTATGTCAAATACCGTCTTCTGGGTAACGGGGAAGACGCGTCTTCTGGGTAACGAGGAAGACGGCTTCGAGAGTAGGATTGACGCCGCGCATCAGCAGGAGACGTGATACATGGTCAAAATCGCTGTGATCCCCGCATCTTTGCTCGTCTTTGCGCTGAGCATCGTCGTGCCCGGCTTCAGCCGGACCATCGACGCCCAGGAGACAGCCAAACCTGATTCTGCCGAGGTTCGCCAACTTCTCGATAGTGCGAAAAAGAAAGCGGGCACCGAGTGGAGCGAAGCGTTCGACTTCATCTGCGCCCTCAATGCGGGTCGTGCGAATAGCCCGACCGACCCGGTCATCACGCCAACGAAGGTCTTCGACAACCTGTACGTTATCGGCCGGACCAGCACGGCGGTGTGGGTCGTCACGACGTCAGCGGGGACGGTGCTGCTCGACTCGGGATATGGAGACCAACTCGAGTCGGTGCTGCTCCCGGGCATGAAGACGCTGGGCCTCGACCCAGCGCAAGTGAAGTACGTCATCGTCGGACACGGTCACGGCGACCACTTCGGTGGCGCCGCGTACTTCCAGCAGCGCGGTGCACGCGTGGCCATGGCAGGGCCTGATTGGGATCTCGTGGAGACTCCGCCAGCCGCCGGCCGCGGCGCCGCCACCGTGCAGCCGCCGAAGAGAGACGTCATTGCGATTGAAGGACAAGCGATTACGGTTGGCGATGTCGCATTCACGCCGGTGATGATCCCGGGTCATACGCCGGGGTCGATGGGAGTCATCTTTCCGGTGAAGGATGGACGAGCGACACGCATCGCCGGACTCTTTGGCGGAAGCATCCTGACGCCTGGCCGCATCTCTGACGATGGCCTTCGGCAATACATCGCGTCAGTCGATCACTGGGCCGATGTGACGCGGAAGATGAAAGTCGACGTCGAGATTCAAAACCATCCGATGTACGACGGCTTCCTCGGCAAGCTGGATCGACTGAAGGCGCGCAAACCCGGTGATGCGAATCCGTTCGTCGTCGGCAGCGACTCGTACCAGCGGTTCGTGAGTGTGATGTCCACCTGCACCCAGGCGCAATTGGCCCGCCGGAAGGGAGCGTGAACGATGGGTGTCACGCCTGAGTCCGGCGATCTCACGCGTCGCGGCTTTCTCCATCAGGCTGCGAGACTCGCGGCCAGCGGATTGGCCGCAGCGACCATCGCGGAGCAGGTCGCGCCTCACGTGGTGGCGCAGGGTACCGGCAAGACCAGCGGCCGGCGTCCCCAGCGTGTTGCCGTCATCGGCGTCGATCACTATCACGCGACTTCCACGCCGAACTACCTTCGGATTCTCCAAAGTGAGCAAGTCGACATCCCGGGTGTGCACGCGCCTGATGCCGCGATCGCCGCGAAGTGGGCCGGTCAATACAACAGCACGCCATACACCGACTATCGCCTGATGATCGAAAAGACGAAGCCCGAGTTCGTCGTCGCGCTGGGGCGGCACGTGGCGATGCCCGCGGAGTTTCGATTCCTCGTCGACACCGGCATCCCGTTTCTGATGGAGAAGCCGTGGGGCATCGACGACAAGACCGTCAACGAGCTCGCGGATCTGGCGGAATCGAAGCACGCATGGGCCGCCGTGCCGATGCCGTTTCGCTACAGCCTGTTTGCCGAGACCGCGGTCGAGATGAGGCAGCGAGGCGAGCTGGGGACCATCTCGCACATGCTCTTCCGGTTCAACCAGCCTGGAGTTCAGCGATACCTGGACCTCGGTAGCCCATGGATGCTCTCGAAAGCCGATGCCGGCGGCGGCGCGCTGATCAACCTGGGGATCCATGGCATCGACCTGTTCCGCTACATCACGTCGGAAGAACCGAGCGTCGTCTCTGCGGTGACGAGTCACGCGATTCACAAACGGGAGATCGAGGATTACGCGCACGTCACATTGCGCACGCCGGGTGGCACGGTGTTCCTGAACGAAGCCAGCTACACATTTCCCGGCACCGCCGGCGATCAAGAGCGGAAGCTGTCGGCAGAGAAAGTGTTCCTGAAGGCCACGACCGCCGGTGGCGAAGGCGTTCAAATCGTCGGACCCGGGCGCGACGAGACAAAACGGGCGCCGGAGGGCTATCTGAGCGGCTGGCCCAAAGTCGTGAATGAATGTCTCAATCGGATCGGTCGGGGGGAGCCGCCACCGGCGACCGCCCGCGACTGCGCTCGTGCCGTGTCGTTGATCTTCGACGCCTATCGAATGGCGGGCGAGACTGTTGCTCGCTCTTAGCAAGGAGCTTGATCATGCGCGCCTTCCTGATGTCCTTCGCTCTGATTGCAGTGCTGATAGTGGCGTTGACGGCACAATCAGCCAACGATCCTGCCTGGCGGCCGAAGACGAGTGCACCTCCGAGCCTGGTGCCTCCGGGGACGCCCGCACCTGGCAACGCGGAGAGCGCGGCGATCGCCGAAGTGATCGCTTTCGAGAAAGCGACAGAGGCGGCCGTCGTGCGCGGTGACACGGCGTTTCTCGAGAAAGCGCTGGCGCCGACGTTTCTCTTCACGCATGGCGATGGGTGGGTCGATGGCGGAGCACCACTCAAGGTGGACACCAAGGCGAGCTGGATTGAATATGTGAAGCGGCAGCCGTCGCCGTACATCTATCGCGAGCTCGATCACGTGCAGGTCGAGTTGCACGGCGATATTGCGATCACCCTGGGCCGCTACTTCTACCTTCCCCAATCGAATGGCCAGGCCAATCACATGCACGTCTGGTTCGAACGGCTGTATGCGAAGCGCAATGGACAATGGCAGATGCTGTCGCATCGCACGGTCAAGGGACCCGTTCGCAACGATGCGGTGAAGACGTCGAGCACGCAGTAGAGACGCCAGAGACCCGCTTTAGATGACGCGAACGGCGCGTCTGATCGCGCGTCAACGCCCAACTTCCAACTCCCAACTCCCAACTCCCAACTCCCAAACAGCTCGTTTCCTTGGGGGTTGGGAATTGGGTGTTGGGAGTTGACGATTTCATGTAACGGGAGAGATCGAATGCGCACGACATCGTTGTTCGCACTCGCAGTGCTCGTCTTCGCAAGTCACGCCGCTGCGCAGTCGTGGCGACCGCCTGCCGACAATCAGCGCTGTCCATCCAAGTGGGGTGCGGCAGACGAGCGCGGTTCGGGCAACCACATGAAGCCCGAGACCGTCCTTCGCGCGGCTCGTCTCATCAAGACCGGCGAAGTCTTCGAGCTGGGGCGCGTGCTGGCCGAAGGCATACCGCTTTCCGCAGGGCGGCGATTCGAGATCATCACCAAGCGCAGTCGCCAGGATCCCGGCACCAATCATCGCGGCTCGAACGAAGAGTTGGTCGTGTCCGAGATCGGACAGGTCGGAACGCAGTTCGACACGTTCAGTCACCAGATGATCAACTCCAGCATGTACAACTGCTTCAAGCTCGATGACGTCGCGAGCCGCACAGGCTTCACCAAGCTCGGTGTTCAGCAAGTGGGCACACTCATGACGCGCGGCGTTCTCATCGACGTCGCAGCGCTGAAGAAGACATCGGTACTCCCGGACACGTACGAGATCACGCCGCAGGATCTGCAGCAGGCATTGTCCGCGCAGAAGCTCGCGCTGCAGCCGGGGGATGCGGTCCTCATTCACACGGGATGGGGCACGCTCTGGGGCAAGGACAACGCGCGCTATCAGCGCACGAGCCCGGGACTCGGCACCGCCGCCGCGGAATGGCTCGCGAAACAGGACCCGATGCTCGTGGGCTCTGATAACGGCGCCGTCGAGGTCACGCCCAACCCCGATCCGCAACTCGCCGGTCCCGTGCATCAGATCTTTCTCGTCGTCAACGGCATTCACCTGCTCGAGAATCTGCGCCTCGACGAGCTGGCGGCGCGGCAGGCTCACGAGTTTGCGCTCGTCGTCGAGCCACTGAAGATTCAGGGCGGCACCGGATCGACGGTCGCGCCTGTTGCGATCAGGTGACGCCATGACAGGCATGAAAGCAGCGCGATCGATAGTGGTGGCGTGCCTGGTTGCGGGCGCGTCCGCAATCACGGCGCAAAGCCCTGGGCCTCGAAAAGCGGCGTCAGCGCCGGAGCGTCAGGTCGACCCGTTCTGGCCCAAGCCGCTCCCCAACAACTGGATTCTCGGTCAGGTCTCGGGTGTCGCTGTCGACAAGCGCGGTCACGTCTGGATCGTGCAGCGGCCGCGATCGCTGAGCGATCGCGAACTTGGGGCGCAGCAGAACCCGCCGTGGAGCAAGTGTTGCCGTGCGGCGCCGCCGGTGATCGTGTTCGATCAAGTCGGTGTCGGAACTGGCGTTTTCACCGGATCGTGAGCAGTCGGCGCTGTTCATGGTCGACGGCGTCAACAACGAGATACGCATTGGGGACCGCGCGACCAACGCGATCCTCGGCCGCGTCGGACGTCCGGGCCGCTTTGCCGGTCAATTTCATGTCGTGCACAACGTCGCCGTGGACGCGCAGGGGAACGTCTACACGACTGAAGTCAACACGGGTCAGCGTGTCCAAAAATTCCGGCGAGTGCGTTAGATTTCTGTCCGCTACAGACCAGAAGTCGCCCGTCAGTCAGTTTTTCCGCGATCCGCGCGCGGGCGCGCCGCCGGTCCGCCCGCCGCACGTTAGCAGGCGCCTCGCGTCTGCGTGAGCTGCACGCGTGCGCCTCGTCGTCAGACGGTGATTCGTGGTCGTGGTGGCGAATCCCGCTTTGCCGGCTTAGGTGGCTTGGGCGCCACTCCGTCCGGCATCTTTGTCAGAGTTTCAGTGAACAGTTCACCCTCGGCGCCAACTGCCGTCCAGGTGCCGTGCAACTTTCCGCTGTCAATCGAGTAGACGACGAGCGAAGGAGTGCCGCCGAAATAGCTCACCGACAACATGCCACCGCTGAGGATGCCGATCCCGACGACCTGCGTGTCGTCCGGCATGGTCCATCTCACGAGGTACGCATCGTGGTGTTTGATGATCTGAACGATGCCCGAGTAGGTCCCGCCGTCAGGATTGGTGCCCTCGCAGGCGTAGGTCCCAACGATTGTGCTCTCAGGAGCCTTGTCTGGCGCCGCCGCGTACGCCGGACCAATCAAGGTGAGGGTGACGAGACCGACCAGGACAGTTTTCACCATTGAGACTCCTTGAACTTTCAGCGCATCTTGCGATTAAAGTCTGCCGCGCCGTACGGAGCACCAGCAAGAGCCGGGCCATGGCTACTGCTGATGCTCAATGTGTTGCGAGGTCGCATCCGGGCCGAGTTCCGTGGAACTGATGACGGTGCGGCGACCCTTTAGTCGGGCCGCCGACCGCCTTTATCCCTTATTTTCCGTCCACCGTATAGGCCAGCAGGACGTTGCCCGGCATGCCGTTCTGGACGTAACCCGAGTTGATGATAACAGTGCCGTCGCTGATCGCGGGTCCCGCGACGTTCAACGATCCACCTTTTCCGGGAACGCCGTTAACGGTTTTGTATGTCTGCGCCGTGTCGACGTCCCACACAATCGAGCCATTGCCCGTCGAATAGGCGCGCAGGTGCCCATCGATGGCGCCGGAGAACACGACACCGGGAATGGCGCTGACAGCGGCCGACTGCGCGGGACTGCACCGATCGCGCGTACGGCACGCGCGTGGCGGAGGCGTTTGCCAGACGCGCTGGCCGGTGTCGAGCCGGATCGCGAACATGCCGCCGCCCTCTTCCGGATCCGGCACGGTCGCCTGGCTGTTGGGCACCGCGATCCGGCCCAAATCGGACAGCGCGACGTACACGTTGGAGCCGTCGGCTGCCGAGCCCCACTGCACGCCGCCGTTGATGCCGCCCTTGCCGACTCGGTCCTGCCAGAGGATCTTTCCTTCTTGATCCGGATCAAGGGCGTGAACGACGCCCGACTTCTGGCCCGCGACAATGGCACGGCGGCCATTGGGCAGGGAAACCAGGATCGGCGGGGACGCGAAGTCATGGTCCGGAGCGTCCTTGTTCGTGCAGTTGGTCTGATCCGTGAGGCGGCAGGCCGTGTTCCAATCGTCTGACGCCGTCATCTGGCGGAACCACAACATCTTCCCCGTCGCGAGATCGAACGCCATGAACGCATCACTGCGATCGTTGGCGGGGCCGCTGTAGTTGTTGCCGGTCGTCACGTAGACCGCGTTCTTCTGGATGTCGATCGCCGGGCTCGACCAGATCGGCGCACCCGACGGTCCCCATTGCTGCGTGCCGATCCGGTTCTTGCCCCGGCGTTGCGGTTCGTCCATCGTGTAGGTCTTCCACACGCGAGATCCGTTCGCGGCATCGAGGGCGACGAGGCTGCCACGGAACGTGCAGCACTCGTATTCGGCGACGGCGCCGGCGGTCTCTTCACCCGAGGCGACGCCGACGTACAGACGGCCGTTGTGAAACGTCGGCGAAGCCGTGACGCGGGCAAAGGGGTGATCGTCGACGTGAGACTTCCAGATCATTGCGCCAGTTGCGGCGTCGAGGGCGTACACGTTCGCCGCCCGGTCGCCGACAAACGCGACGTAGCGCTGATCGAGGCGTGCGATGGTGATCGCGGCGCGAACGGCAGACTCGGCGTGAAACGCCCAGTGGACGCAGCCGGTGGCCGCGCTGAGGGCATACACGGTGCCGCTCTGGGTGCCAACGAACACTCGACCTCCGGCGATGGATGGCTGAGCGTCGGCGCTCAACTCACCGGGGAACCCGAACGCCCATTTGAGTTTCAGATTGGGCACATCGCCAGCGGTCAGACCCGCCGTTTTGTCGTTCTGGTAGCGCGTGTTCTGCGTGTTCGCGCCCCATCCGTTCCACGCCGGCCCGGTCAGCGGGTTCGCGAACTCACCGGCGCTGGCTTTGCACATCGCCTGCGGCGATGGCGTGGTGCTGAAGGCTTCGGAGAACGTCTTGCCGGTGACGAACTCGGCGATCGCGCGACGCTCGACACCAGTTCGGCCGGCAGCCATTGAGAGCATCGCGCCGCTCTCCATCGCCGTGAGCACGCGCTCCGGTGTCATCGCCTGCAGCACGTCTTTGGCCGGCGCGCGACCGACCCCGGTATCGTGACACGTGGCGCAGAGTTGCTTGTAGAGAGTTGGGCCGTCGTCAGCGGCCGCGGGCGAAGCTATCGTCAGAACCACGAGAGAGCCGGCTATGACGATCAAAGAACGCAGGGTAGGGCGCATCGACCGATCCTCCTTCAGGTTCGTCGTTGCCAATCCGGGAGGTCGCGTAAGGCGGCGTTAGATTACGCCACACCGGCGCGCGAGGCACGAGGAATATTGCGCAGAGCTCACCCATTCCGCAAGTGGCCGGTGTAGCATGTGCGCGACTTCAGGAGATGACATGTCCGACGAAGAGAAACCGCCCGCAGAGCAGGCGTTGCAATTCGATCGACTGGTCACTGATGGTCCCTCATCGCTCGCGCAAAGCACCCCCTCAACCAACTGCACCACGTGCGGCAGCTCGTTTCAGGCCGAGTACTACTCCGTCAACGGCCACGCGGTCTGTGACGCTTGCCGACAGGCCATCGAGGCTGCGACGGAGACGCCCACGGAGGCTGGGCCCTTCATCCTCGCCGCGCTCTTCGGCCTCGGCGCCGGAGTCGTTGGCGCGGCGGTCTACTACGCCGTCATCGCGCTGGCCAATCTCGAAATCGGTATCGTTGCCATCCTGATCGGGTACATGGTGGGCTACGCTGTCCGCAAAGGTGCTGGCAATCGTGGCGGCCGGCGTTTCCAGGTACTCGCCGTCGCGCTGACGTACGGCGCTGTGGCATTGGCCTACACGCCGGTCGTCATCTCGGCTGCAATCAAGGAACGCAACGAGGCGCAGAAAGCAGCCGTCACCAAAAACAGTCCGCCGCCATCGAGCTCGTCACTGCAAGCCGTCGCAGAACCGCCGCCCTCGAGTGGTGGGATGATTCTCGGTCTCGTCATGACGCTTGGATTTATCCTCGCGCTGCCGATGTTGGTCGTCTTTGGCTCGATGCCGTCAGGTCTCATCAGCGGTGCCATCATCTTCTTCGGGATGCAGCAGGCGTGGAAAATGACGGCCGTGCCGCCATTGCAGGTGCTAGGACCATTTCGCGTCGGCAGCGAGTCGGCCTCGCTCCCTGCGTGATGCCGACCCGGTGCCACTGCGGCACCGAGATCTCCCCGGACATCCTGGCCTGTCCGATGTGCGGGGCGCTTGCGCACTCGGATCGGCTCAAGCAGCTCGCGGCAGAAGCCGAGGCCATTCACGTTGACTCACCGCGTGCGGCGCGAGACCTGTGGGTCGAGGCGTTGGCACTGCTGCCCGCCCACTCGCAGCAGCACGCCGTGATTCGCGGCCGCGTTGCCGATCTGACGCGCACAATCGAGGGCGGGCCCGATGGACCTCGTCCTCAACCCTCCGGCAGTCAACCGTGGTGGTGGCGGGGCGCGGCCGGCGCCGGCACCATCGCGCTGCTGCTCGCGACGAAGCTCAAATTCCTTCTGCTTGGACTGACCAAGGCGAGCACGTTCCTGTCGATGTTCGCGTTCTTCGGCGTGTATTGGTCGATATACGGCTGGCCGCTGGCGCTCGGACTCGTCGTGTCGATTTACATCCACGAGATGGGGCACGTGGCGATGCTGCGCCGCCTCGGGATCGCGTCTGGCGCGCCGCTCTTCATCCCAGGCGTGGGCGCAGTCGTGATGTTGAAGCAGCACGTCACCGATCCACTGATGGACGCGCGGATCGGACTCGCCGGGCCAGTGTGGGGGCTGGGTGCGGCGCTCGCGGCGCTGACCGCTTACATCCTGAGCGGAGGCAAAATCTGGTTTGCGATCGCGCAGCTCACCGGCTTTCTCAACCTGTTCAATCTGATCCCGGTGTGGCAACTGGATGGGTCCCGCGGCATGCACGTGCTCGCGCGGAGTGAGCGCTGGATCCTCGTGGCTGCCATCGCCGCCGCGCTGATGCTCACCGAGCAACGCCTCCTCTTCATCGTCGGCGCCGTCGCCATGTGGCGTGCGCTGCAAAGCGAAGTCGGCCCTGGCGATAGCCGAGTCCTCGCCACATTCGTCATGCTGGTGATGGCGCTCTCGCTGCTCGCGCGTGGCGTGAACTAAAAACCTCGCGTTACTGCTGCAGCGTCGCCGACTTCGACGCCATGACCTCGCGGATCGCTGCCGCCGTGACAGGCGAGCTGACGATGTTCATGCCGCGTTGGACACCTTCAGTGATCTTGAGCGGCGTCCACCCCTTGCTGTTCGGGCGGTTCCACACGTCGATGCGCGCGCCTTTCTCGGCCAGATAACGCACGACCGTCGGCACGTGCTTGTAAGCGGCGCCGTGCATCGCAGTCTCACCGTTCTTGTCGACGGCGTTGAGATCGTTGCCCAGATCGAGCGCCACCTTGACGGCCTCGAGGACCTCGGGCTCGGTGCCCGGATCTTCTCCCGGCGAGTTCGTCCCGAGCCCGGCAGCGACCATCAGCGGCGTCGACCCATCTTCGTTGGGGAGAAGCGGGTTGGCGCCGAGCTCGACGAGCAGCGTCATCAGGGGCGCGTCTGCTGTGCGGGCCGCGAGCAGAAACGGTGTGGCGCCGATCGAGTTCAACGTGGTTACGCCCATCTGCGGCCGCTTGGTCACGCGCGCGTTGGCATCGGCACCCTTTGAGACGAGCGTCCGCACGAATGTCAGGCTGTCCATCGTCCCCGAGCCCTGAGGTGCGGGGTTGTTGCTTCCTGCGATGCCGGCCTTCCGCACCCACGACACCTGATGCAGCGCCGTGTATCCCTGCGGCGCGGCGTTGGGATCGGCGCCGCGATCGAGCAGGCGGGCCGCCAGCTCGTAGTGGGCGTTGGCCGCGGCCAGCAGGAACGCATTCAGCCCGCTCTCGGGAGTGGCGGGCGTCGACGCGTTCTGGGCCGGTCGCCGCCGTACGGGCAGCGAATCGTTCATGTCGGCGCCGGCTTTGAGCAGCGTGTCGACCGCGGCAATTCGTCCTTCGCGCGCCGCGAACAGCAGCGCCGTGAAACCGCCGTTCGAACGCGTCTGCACGTCCGCCCCGCGTTTCACAAGCGCCTCGATCACCGTTGCGTGTCCTTCGGCAGCCGCCCACATCAATGCAGTTTGACCGCGCCAGCTCTCCTTGACGTTGGGATCGGCGCCACGCGAGAGCAACGCCCGCACGGCGTCGAGTTTTCCGGTGCGTGCGGCGACCATGAGTGCGGTCTCGCCCTCGGCGGATGCGGTCGCCGCGTCGGCGCCGGCCTCGAGCAGCATGTTGATGACGACGGCATTCCCGTTGAGCGCTGCCAGCCACAACGGCGTCGCCCCGTAACGATTCGCGGCCTTGACGTTGGCGCCCGCACGAATAAGCAACCCGACGATCTCTACCGAGTCGCGGTCGACGGCCCAATGGAGTGCCGTCGTGCCGTCGGCCTGCACAGCGTTGACGTCGACGCGCTTGTCGACGAGCGCCCGGACCGCCGCAACATCGTTCGCCTCGATCGCAGCGACAAGTGAAGCTTGCGCGGCGGCGGTACTGATTCCGATGTTGGCGACGAGTACGATTGCGCCGATCGCAGCGAGTGTTTGTTTACGCGTCATCGATTTCTCTACGCTCACCGTAGAGCGCACGCTTTGGTGTGCGCGTCTATACGTTCCCACGCGGCGGCTGAAGCCGCCGCTCTACGTAGCACGTCGTCACACGTTCAACGGCTCGAGGCCATCCACTCTGCCCGTGCTGTCGGCGAACGTGTCGAGGTGCACGCCGACTTTGTCGAGCAACGTCAGGTGCAGATTCGCAAGCGGCGTCGGCTTGTCGAAGCGGATGTGACGCCCGCCCTTGAATTGGCTTCCTCGTCCACCGGCCACGACGATCGGCAGATTCGTGTGGTCGTGGACGTCGGGATTGCCCATTCCGCTGCCAAGCATGTAGAGCGTGTGGTCGAGCAGCGACCCATCGCCGTCCGGCGTCTCGTGCAGCTTCTCGATGAGATACGCAAACAGCGACACGTGATGGGCGTTGATCTTGGCCAGCTTGACCAGCTTTTCCGGATCGTTGGTGTGATGCGAGACCGGGTGATGCGGCTCGGGCACCCCGATGTGCGGGTAGGTTCGGGTGCTCGTTTCACGCGCCATCTGGAACGTGATGACGCGGGTGACATCGGCCTGGAGGGCGAGCACCTGGAGGTCGAACATCAACCTGACGTGGTCTTCCCACACCGCCGGCACGCTTGCCGGACGATCGAGATCGGGCAGCGTTGCGGCATCGCTCTGTTCGGCGCGCTGGATGCGTCGCTCGACCTCGCGCACGGAATCGAGGTATTGGCCGACGCGAACACGATCGCCTGCACCGAGCTCGCGCCGCAGTCGAGCCAGATCGTTCGTCATCCAGTCGAGGATGCTGCCGCTCTTCTTGAGCTCGGCGCGTCGTGCCTCGGGGCTTCCGCCATCGCCAAACAGCCGCTCGAAAACGACGCGCGGATCGGCCTCGGTTGGAAGCGGTGACGTCGGCGACGACCAGGACAGGTTGTTCTGATAGGCGCACGCGTAACCGTTGTCGCAGTTGCCGACTTGCGCGATGAGATCCGTGCCGATTTCGAGCGATGGCATCTGTGTGTCGGTGCCGATGGCGCGCGCAGCGATCTGGTCGACAGTCGTCCCGAGCTCGTAGTCACTCCCCTCGGTTCGCTTGGCTCGCGAGCAGCTGAGGAACGTGCAGTTCGACGAGGCGTGATTGCCGGTCGTATACGCGTTGCGCAGCTCGAGGTTGCTGATCACGGTGATGTTGTCAATCACCGGCATCAGTGCCAGGAGCGAGGGCGACAGCTCCGTGATACGTCCCTCTGTTGCCGGTGTCCACGCCGCCGCGTTCATGCCCATCGGGATGTACACGTACCCGAGGCGGCGAATGGAACTCGCCACCCGTTGCGCGTGGAGCGGCGACAAGGTGGGCACCATGGCGTCGAGCAGCGGCAGCGACAATGCCGTACCAAGGCCGCGCAGGAACGTGCGACGGGGAAGGGCCGTCTTCGTGACAATCATTGCGACATCCTCATCTGGAACGGATCGCTCGACACGATGCCGAGCACGAGCGACGAGAATCGATAGTCCTGACCGCGAGCATCACGGACGATGTCACGTACGGTCGGAGCATCGTAGTACTCCAGGCCGCGGCCGAGACCGTACGTCATGAGTTTCTCGGTGAGCGTGCCGACGAACATGTCCGGCTTGCGGAGCAGCGCCGCGCGCAGGCCGCTCATGCCGGTGAATGTCGATCCGTCGGGCAGTCCGCCCGATGCATCGACGGAACTCCCCGACTCCGTGCGCACGCGCCACCGGCCGATCGCGTCGAAGTTCTCCATCGAGAGTCCCGCCGGATCCATGAGCTGATGGCACCCCGCGCACGCAGGGCTCGCACGATGCTGCGCCATGCGCTCACGCATCGAGAGCAATCGTCCGTTGGTGTCCGTGTCCTTGAGCGGCGGCACGTTCGGCGGTGGAGGCGGCGGCGGTGTGCCGACGATGTTCTCGAGGATCCATTTGCCGCGAAGCACCGGCGACGTGCGGTTGGCGTATGAGGTCACCGTCAGGATGCTGCCCTGGCCCAGAATCCCACCGCGGTTGCTATCGTCTCCCAGCGTGACGCGCCGGAAGCGGCTCCCGTACACGTTCGGAATACCGTAATGCCTGGCGAGCCGCTCGTTGACGAACGTGTAGTTGGCGCGCAGCAGATCCAGCGCGCTGCGGTCTTCCTGCACGACGCTCTCGACGAAGAGCTCGGTCTCGCGCTTGAAGGCCTGCCGCAGGTTGTCGTCGAAGTCGGGTAAGGTCCTTGCGTCCGGATTGGCCGCGGCAAGGTTCCGCAGATACAACCACTGGCCCGCAAAATTGGTGACGAGCGCCTCGGCCTTCGGACTGGCCAGCATCCGCTTGACCTGACGCTCGAGCGTGGCCGGCCGGCTCAGCGTCCCGGCTATCGCCGCGTCAAGCAGTTCCTCGTCGGGGACGCTGCTCCACAAGAAGAACGACAGACGTGAGGCCAGCTCCACGTCGCTGATGCGATATGGCGTCTGCGGCTTGACCGTCCTCGGATCGCGTTCGATGCGGAACAGGAACTCGGTGCTGGCAAGCACGGCGCGCAGCGCCATCTCGACCCCGTCGTCGAAGTCGCCCGCGGCGCGCGCCTCCTTGTAGAAGCGCATTGGCGCCTCGATGTCGGCATCCGTCACCGCCCGCCTGAATGCCCGACGCGCGACCGTCGATACGATCCGCTTGGCGCAATCGTCTTCGGTCGCGGCGCTCGCCGGCCTGCAGACGAACAGCCTGCGGCGGCTTGGCGTTTCCGTCAGAGTGCCTGGTTCGAACGGGCCCGCGATAGATACGGAGTACAACGCGATCTGAACGCGCGGATGCCGATCCATGTTGAAGTGCGCGAGGCTCGGCTGACGTTCGGTCTCTTCGAGCGCGAACGTCTTTCGAGGAAACACGACGCCCACTTCGTGCGGTCCCGCCGCGACATGGATGCGAGCCTTGAGATCCTTGTCGACCGCTTCGTCGGCGTAATACGCCCCAGACTGGTTGCGGTTCGGCTTGACCCCGAACAGCTGCACGCGCTCGCCATCGAGCATCAACTCCACCTGCTGGGGCTCGGTGAGTCCCTCGACGTTCTCGTTCCGATCGCGCGACAGCCGCATCTGGATCTCGTAGGTGCCGTCGAGCGGGAATGTGTGACGGACGATCGTGCCGCCGCGCGTGCCGAACGGCAGGCCGTCGAGGTGATCCTCCTGCGTCAGGTCCGAGGGAAGGATCACGACGTGGCTGGCCGGCGAGGGCAGTGTTCCCCCGACGGCGGCGCGGCTGACTTTCTGTGCCGCAGCCAGATAGCGCTCGAGCAGCGTCGGCGAGAGCTCGCCGTTGGCCACATTATCGAACCCGTGGCTCGCATCGTCTTTTGGCAATAACGATGACACGTCGACATCAAGCGACAGGATGTCGCGAATCGCGTTCTGGTACTCGACGCGACTCAATCGACGGAAGGTATCGGTCCGGCCGGGGTTCGGGCGCGCGGCGGCGCCGCTGTCGAGAGCGGTTTCCAGATGCGTTGCCAGTGCTTCGTAGGTCGGCTCGTCGGGACGCGGCATGCCTGCCGGAGGCATCATCCGTCCTCGCAGCTTGCGCACGACCTTTTCCCATGTCGCCGGATCGCCGGCCACCTGTGAGACGTCGGTCGTATCGAGGGCGAGACCTCCCGCCCGTGCCCGGCCGTTGTGGCAGGTCACACAGTACTTATCGAGCGTGGCGCGATCTGGAGACGGGCTGGCTGAAGGGACAGTAGCAGACTGCTGACGCGGTTCCCCGGCAAGGATGACGGCGAATGCGACGAGGAACGCGACCGAGGCGGCAAGACACGCAGTCCAGCGGTTGTGCATTAAGCCCCCAACGCGCATAAGTTTCGGCGCTGGGGATAGACCGGCGCAAGCGCTTTTTGGGTGATCTCGACAGCGTAGGGCGGGTCCTGTCATCTCGAAACAGTGTAGGGCGGGTCCTGTTCTTTGGACCCGCCGGGTCTACACAGCAAGACCCGGCCTACGCTGCACGAATAGTTTCAACGTTCGTTCGCCCGCGCGCCGCTCAGGATGTTACGCATCGAGTTGTTTCCTTCGTGACAGGCGTATTCGAACATCCCGTCGGGCTGGGGCTCCAACTCGAGCGCAGCGGTCCAGGGCGCGGTCCAGGTGTGAGCATCGTCAGCAGTCACCTCGTAGCGCAGGCCGGTGCCAGCTCGTTTGAACCGTTCCACCAGGTGCAGCGTGTCTCGCGAACCGCGGTAGTTGTTTTTGTCGCTGAAGTTCGTGACGTCCACTACGAGCGTATCGCCTTCCCAATGTCCCTTGGAATCGCCGAAGTAGCCACGCACGCCCGAGCCGACGTGCGGCTTGCCGTCCGTGTAGATGACGCGCGTGTCGTGAATCATCTCGTAGGTGAGCGCGACCACTCCGGGCGCCTGCACGATTTGCACGTTGGCGTTGTAAACCGTCGGGAAGATCGCGCTTGGCATTCCCCGGCCGATGCAGCGCACCCAGAGACTCAGATCCTGTGGTCGATCGGCGCCTGTTTCACCTGACACGGGGCCCCGTGCCTTCGCCTGCGACTGGGCCTCCTGCGTGAGCGGCGGCACGCGTCCGTCTGGCGGATCGATGACGAGCGACGTGCGGCGCGAGACCTTCCGGCGCTCGAGCCAATGCGGCGGCGGCGACGTCGCGGAGCCAACCTGACCGGCCGTGGATCGATCGGCCGTTTCGACATCGAAGTCGGAGTTGTCGCTCTGCAGCTGCCGCTCGCTCTGCGACTGTCGCTGCTTGAATTCTGCGTCAGTCAGAACCTGGCGCGTCCCATACTCGCGCGGACGCTCGAACGGCACGCTCAGTTCGGATTCCGCCGTCCATGTGCCTTGCAAATCGGGTTCGCCCCACGGCGTCATGGGGGCCCTGGCTCCCTGCCCTGACACCAGCGCCTGAACGATCACGAACGCCGCGAGAGACGTCAGCAAATGTGCACGTTTCATGGCGTGACCTTCTCAAAGACCGGTGACGTGCTCTAGACCGCCTTCAACTCGCAGATGATGCCATGCGGGTCGCGGAAGCGCAGCAGCTTTTCGTCGTTCGACGGTGACGATTCAACGCCGAGCTGCTTGAGCGCAGTCTCCACGGCCCGGCGGTCGAAGCCCGCAACCGTGATGCAGACATGATCGATCGCCGGCTTGTTACCCGCGACCGACTCCAGGCCAAGTCGCGTATTGCCGATCTGGAACCACACACGCTCCGGTTTGTCTTTTGTCCGCGGCCGCTCGTTGCCGAAGAACGTGCGGTAGAAGGCCGCCGACTTTTCAAGATCGGTCACGCGCAGCATCACGTGATCGAGCCCCACAGCGTGCACCGCGGGCGGATCGAGAGACATCCGTCCGCCTGGAACGATCGTTCCGGCCAGTCCGCCTGGAACGCCAAGCAGTTGCAGTCGCAGACCATCGGGATCGCTGATCATGCCGACACCGGCTGACTGGATGCCGCGCGCTTCGAGAACCGGTCGCATCTCGCGGCCGCGATAGTCGTGCACGAGCGCACAGAAATGATCGATGAACGGTGTGGCTGTGGCCGAACCACCGAACGCCAGGTAAGCCGTGCCTGCCATGACGTAGAAGCGCGGTGGAGGTTCGCGTTCACGAAACAACTGCGGCCCGAAGATCCGCCCATGGAACTTGGCCGCGGCTTCGGGGTCGGGCACGGTCAGGCCGAGGTGCTCGAGTCCGGGGCTGCGCACGGGGAGCATCGGCGCGCCGCCCGCGTCTCCGGCTGGTGTCTGCTGCGCGTGCGCGGTCGGCGCGAAAAGCGGCAACGCGAACGCTGTCCCCAGCGCGCGGCAGAATCCACGACGCGAAAAGTCATCGGAATCGTCGGTCACGGTGTGCACCCCTTCGTCCTGATCGAACTTTGCAGCCGCGTGAAGCGGCGGTCGCTTCGAAACGTATCCATCTTGGGGTCGACATCAATCGAATACAGGAAAGCGGAGTTCTCGTCGTAGGCGCGCTCGAGCTCCTTGAAGGCTTCGACGCGTTCTCCCAGCGCGTCACGGAGCACTGCCACGTACAACGCGTCCGCGTAATCGGTTTCACGACGATGCTCGAGCTCGTCGAGGATGGCACGCGCGTCGGCGCTGCGACCGAGTTTGGCGAGGCAGGTGCCCTCGAGCGCACGCATCCATGGGAGGTCTCCGGACATGAGAGATCCCAGCTGGTATTGCTCGAGTGCTTCCGGAAGGCGTCCCGCGAACTCGAGTGCCTGCGCGTAGTTGGCCCTGTTGATGGGCAGGTACGGGTGCAGCTCGATCGCCTTGCTTCCAATGACGATCGCCTTGTCGTACTCGCGGCGCCATACTCGCACGTTGACTTCAGCCGGTGGCAACGTCGGGAGCAGCGGATCGGCACGGTATCCCTGCGTCACCATGTCGAGGGCGCGATCCAGTTGGCCGAGCGTCGCGCACATCAGCGCCATACGCACGTGCACGGTCGCAAACGACGGCTTCTCGTCGAGCGCTCGCTGGAACTCCTGCTCCGCCTCGTGCAGGCGATGCTCGAACATGTGCAACCCGTGCGCGCGGTTGCAGCGCAACTCAGGCGTGAGCCCGCCTTGTGCGACCGCCTGGGTATGGGCATCGAGAAAACGCGGATACACCTCGGTCGGCGAGCAGATTCCGAACGTCGCCTGCATCAGGTAGCAGGTTGATAAGCCTTCGAATGCACGGAAATCCCCGGGGCACTGGACGGCTGCCTGCTGGAAGCATTCGATCGCGCGTTCCGCGCCTTCCTTCGTGCGGCGGCTCGCGAAATGCCACCCCTTGCGGACGAGCTCATCCGACGTCGGCACCTCGAGGCTGTAGCCGACCTTGGGGCGGTGAACGATCCATCGGCCGTACTCGCCAAGCACCTTTTTCACCTCGCCGACCGTGACGTCGACGGTGTGACGGGAGACGAATGTGCCGTGCCACGCTTCCGCAATCATCTGGTCGTAGCCAATCGGCCGACCCAGATGCTGCAACAACACGCGAAGCACCTGAAGCGCCTGCGGCCGCAAACGCACGTCGGCGTTGTCGCGTGAGAGGCGACCGGCTGCAGCATCCAGGCGATACGGACCAAAAGTGAATGCGGCCATCGGAAAGTCAGGACGAGGGAATCTGACCCGTTTGCACGCATCTGGTCAAGCCATGCACTTCCCGAAGAAATTTGACGATTTTTTGCCGGGTGATTTGTCGGTTTTTTGCGGACGCCTATTCCTGCGGGGTCCTACAATCCGCGCAACCTGGAGCCCTGAACCTGTCACGCAGAGGAGTCGTCATGCCCCGATTGAGGACTACCGCTCTTGTGCTTTACCTGCTTGGGTTCGTGCCGGCGATGGCGTTCGCGCAAGCGTCGATTACGGGCATCGTGCGCGACGCGTCCGGAGCTGTCCTGCCTGGCGTCACGGTCGAAGCCACCAGCCCGGACTTGATCGGAAAGGTTCGTACTGCCGTCACTGACGGCTCTGGCGCCTATCGCATCGTCGACTTGCGCGCGGGGACGTACGGAGTGACGTTCAGCTTGACCGGCTTCAGCACCGTGCGACGAGAGGGGATCGTGCTCGAGGGAGCGTTCACCGCCACGGTCAATGCCGATCTCCGCCTCGGTGCCCTCGAGGAGACCATCACTGTCACCGGTGAAACGCCCATCGTCGATGTGCAGAGCGTGAAGCGGCAGATGGTCCTCGACAACGACATGATCAGCGCCATTCCTTCATCGCGCTCCTATAACAACCTGATCCAGCTGATCCCCAACAGCATCAACCAGGCTGGCGCCCCGACGGACGTGCAGGTGGTGCCCGGGATGGTGGTGTTCGGCGGATTCGGCGGGCGGTCCAACGAGGGCCGCGTCAACGTGGATGGCCTCAGCGTCGGCTCGGCATTCAACGGTGCCGGCGTGTCGTCGTACATCGCCGACGTGGCGAACGCGCGCGAGATCTCCATGAGCACGACCGGCGGCCTGGGCGAAACGGAAGGCGGCGGTCCGGCGCTGAACGTGCTGCCAAAAGAAGGCGGCAACTCGGTGCGAGGCACCTTCTTCGGCGCCGGAGTCACGAGCGGTATGGTCGGCAGCAACTACACGCAGGAATTGCGCGACCGTGGCCTGACGACGCCAGGCGAGACGAGGAAAGTGTGGGACTTCAACCTCGGGATCGGCGGACCGATCGCAAAGGACCGGCTGTGGTACTACCTGAACCTGCGCGAAGAAGGGAGCGAACGGACCGTCCCAGGCATGTTCGCGAATGCTAACGCCGGCAACCCGACGAAGTGGACGTATGTTGCCGACACGAGCCGGCCGGCTGTACTTGCGGCCTCATATCGCATTACGGCGCTCAGGCTCACCGCGCAGGCGACGCCGCGAAACAAATTCACAATCTTCTACGACCAGCAGCTCCCGTGTGAAGGTGGCGCCGCCCCCGGATTCTCGGGCGGCGACGTGTGCCGCAAATCAGGTGACAACGAGATCTTCGCCGGGTCCACGGCGGCCCCGACGCCATCGGCGTCGGCCATTCTGGCACCTGAGACCGCCGGGTACCGCGACTATGGCAATCGCGTGGCGCAAGTGAAGTGGACGTCACCGGTGAACAATCGGCTGCTGCTGGAAGCGGGGAGCGGCATGTACCGGAGCCGCTACGGCGGCGGCCAGCTTCCCGGACTCGAGACGGAGAATCTGATCCGCGTCGTCGAAGCGTGTGCTGGCGGCTGTGCCGGAAACGGCAACATCCCTGGGCTCACGTATCGGTCGCTCAACTGGTTCTCGAACGTCAACTGGAACACGCAGTGGAACGCCGCAGCGTCGCTCGTCACCGGAAGCCACAGTATCAAGGTCGGCTACCAGGGGGCGCTGCTGATCGATCAGCGCAAGAACTTCGGGAACCTGGAGTATCTCCAGTACCGGGTCAACAACGCGATTCCCGATCAGATCACGCTCAACATCAACCGCTTTGACATTCGTCAGTCGGTTCGCAGTGACGCCTTCTACGCGCAGGAGCAGTGGACACACGGTCGGATGACGCTGCAGGGCGCGTTGCGATACGACCACGCGTGGAGCTATTTCCCGGAGCAGCAGGTCGGACCGGTCCGCTTCTTTCCGAACGCGGTGACGTACCCGAGAACCACGGGCGTCGAGGGTTATCACGATCTGTGGCCGCGCGGCGGCGTGGCGTACGACGTGTTCGGCACGGGCAAGACGTCAGTGAAAGTGAACATGGGACGGTATCTCGAGGCGGCGCAGAATGGCGGGTTGTTCATCGCGCTCAATCCAACAGGGCGCCTGTCGACCACGACGACGAGGGCGTGGACCGACAGCAACAGCAACTACGTGGCCGACTGCGATCTGATGAACCCGGCCGCACAGGATCGGCGGGCGACCGGTGGGGATGTCTGCGGGGCGAACGCGAACGCCAATTTCGGTACGCTGGTCTTCGAATCGACACTGGATCCCGGCCTGCTCTCGGGCTGGGACGTTCGTGCGGGCGACTGGCAATGGGGCGCGTCGGTGCAGCAGGAAGTGCTGCCTCGCGTGGCGGTGGAAGTTGGCTACCAGCGTCGCTGGCTGCTCAACAATGTTGTGACTGACAACCTCGCGCGCGCGCCCGGGGACCATACCGAGTTCGGCGTCAATATCCCGGTCGATCCGCGACTGCCGGGCGGCGGCGGCGGAGTCCTTGGCGGCCTCTATAACGTCACGCCGGAAGCCGCGCTGCGGCTGAACGACAACTACCAGACGCTCGACTCCAACCTGGGCGCGTGGAATCAGGTCGCGAACTCACTCAATCTGAACGTGACGGCGCGCATGAAAAACGGCCTCATGATGCAGGGGGGGTTCAACACCGGAGTTTCGAACAACGACTACTGCGAAGTGCGACGTGCCATCCCGGAGTGGACGGTAGCCCCTCCGACAAGCACCACGCAGGCCCCGACCAATCCATGGTGCGACACGTCGTCCGGATGGGTCACTCGACTGACGGCGCTGGGTTCGTACACGGTTCCAAAGATCGACGTGCAGGTCGCCGGGACGCTGCGCAGCGATCAGGGCGCGCCGCTGGCTGCGAACTGGACCGCTCCGAACTCCGCAACCGTTGGCCTCAATCGGCCATTTGCCGGCGTCGGCGGCCAGACGATCACCGTGAACCTGATCGAGCCCGGAACGCTCTACGGCGACCGCGTTACTCAGATCGACATGCGATTCGCCAAGATCCTGAGGTTCGGCCGCACGCGCACGACGGTGGGGCTCGATTTGTACAACATCACCAATTCCGCCGCGATCCTGACGTACAACCAGACCTTCGTGCAGACAACGGACACATGGCTGCGACCGAACAGCGTCCTGCAGGCGCGTTTCGCGAAGTTCAGCGCGCAGATCGATTTTTGAAGCACGAAGAACACGAAGAGTACGAAGAACACGAAGACATGACGGCTGACCACGACACACCGAGGCACTGAGGACACCGAGGAATTCTTTGCGTTTTTCTCTGTGCCTCGGTGTCTCGGTGTGTCGTAATCGTTTACAAACCGTGCCCTTTGAATCCGGGGACATCTTCATCACATGATGAAGACATGGATTCATCCGCAACTCAGGCTCGCGCGCAGCAGCCGCTCGCCATGGACGCCGAGCAATTCAGGGCGCTCGGGCACTCGCTCGTCGATCAGATCGCCTCACAACTCGCGTCGATCCCGCACGGGCCGGTGACGAGAAATGAATCGCCATCCGCGGTGCGAGCCGCGATGGGGCTGAACGGTGGGCTTCCCGAAGAGGGGACCGATGCCGCGACGCTGCTGGCGACCACGGCCACGCACCTCTTCGAGCACTCGCTCTTCAATGCGCATCCCCGGTTCTTGGGCTACATCACATCGTCTGCGGCACCGATCGGTATCCTTGGCGACTTGCTCGCATCGGCGCTGAACCCAAATGTCGGCGCATGGATTCTGTCCCCGGCCGCGAGCGAGATCGAAGCGCAGACCATCAGGTGGATCGCGGAGCTCACGGGCTATCCAACGGACTGCGGTGGCATCCTGGTGAGCGGCGGCAACATGGCCAACTTCGTCTGCTTCCTGGCCGCGCGGGCCGCGCGCGCCGGATGGGACATTCGCCGTGACGGCGTCGCAGGATCGCCCCGACAGCTCGTCGCATACGCATCCCAGGAAACGCATACCTGGATTCAGAAAGCCGCCGATCTTGCCGGGCTCGGCACGGCTTCCATTCGCTGGATCGAGACAGACGACCGGCTGCGGATGGATGTCGCGGCGCTCGAGCGCGCCGTTGCGGCTGACGTGGCAGACGGTCGCGTGCCATTCATCGTGATCGCGACTGCAGGATCGGTCAGCACCGGCGCGGTGGATCCGATCTCTGAGATTGCTCGCGTGTGTCAGGAGCGAGGCATCTGGTTGCACGTCGACGGCGCCTACGGTGGAGTCGCGGCAGCAGTCCCGGGTGTGCCTGATGATCTGCGGGCACTGGGCCTGGCGGACTCGGTCGCGGTCGACCCGCATAAGTGGTTGTATGCACCGCTCGAAGCTGGTTGCGCGCTCGTGCGCAAACCAGCCGCACTTCGCGGCGCCTTCTCGTATCACCCTGCCTACTATCACTTCGATGAACACGGCACGAACTTCGTCGATTACGGTCCGCAGAACTCGCGCGGCTTCCGCGCGCTCAAAGTCTGGCTGGCGCTGAAACAGGTCGGCGCCGCCGGCTATCGCCGGATGATTGCTGGCAATATGGCGCTCTCGCGAGCGCTGGCCGAGGCGGTGGAGCGCAATCCGGATCTGCAGTTGCAGACGCAGGGGCTCAGCATCGCGACCTTCAGGTTCGTTCCGGCGGATCTGCGATCGTCCGCCGGAGACGAGGCTGTTGTGGCGTACCTGAATCGCCTGAACGAGGCGCTCCTCGACAAGATTCAACGGGGAGGAGAGGCATTCGTGTCGAACGCCGTCCTCGGAGGACGCTATGTCTTGCGCGCCTGCATCGTGAACATCCACACGACTCCGGAGGATGTCGAGGCAATTCCGGAGATTGTGGTCCGTCTGGGCCGGGAGCTCGATATCCAGATGCGCCCCACACTCCCGGTCTGATGCCGCGCGCGCGTCGGCCGCCTTGCGGTAGATTGTTGGCGTGCCGACGATTGGTTGGGACATCGGCGGGGTCAACACCAAGTTGGCGCACGTCCATGGCGGAAGCGTGCTGTCCGTCCTTGGCCGTCCGTACGAGATCCAGCGCGATCCCGGCGCCCTGGTGCCCCTGCTGCAGGAGATGCGGGCCAGGATTGGCGCCGGCGATGGGATGCCGCACGCCGTCACCATGACGGCGGAACTCTCGCAGTGTTTCCGCACCAAGCGCGAAGGTGTGAGATTCGTTCTCGACGCCGTGGAGTCGGCGTTTCCTGGCGCGGCGATTCACGTCTACGCCGTAGACGGGCGATTTCTCAAGCCAGACGATGCGCGTGCGCAGCCACTCTCGGTGGCGGCGGCCAATTGGGCCGCGACGGCACGGGCGGTCGCCCTCCATCATCCCGACGCGTTGCTCGTCGACATCGGCACGACCACGACCGACCTCGTGCCGATCGCCGGCGGCGAGATTGCCGCAATCGGGCACACCGATCCGGAACGGCTGGCGTCCGGCGAGCTTCTCTATACAGGCGTACTGCGCACGCCGACCGAGGCGATCGCCCACTACGTTCCGCTCGGTGACGCGCTGGCCGGTGTGTCGGCGGAAGGGTTCGCGCTTGCGGGCGACGTCCATGTGTGGCGCGGTGATCTCGATTCAGCCGACTATTCGTGCCCGACGCCGGACGGTCGACCGGCGACGCGCGAGTTCGCAGGCGAGCGCCTTGCCCGAGTCGTGTGTGCCGATCGCGATATGCTCGACGAGACGGCGATCACGCGCCTGGCGGATGCGCTCGCACGCGCCCAGATCCGTACCATTCAAGCGGCGATTCAGCGAGTAATCGAGGCGCACCCGTCGATCCGGGTGGCAGTGGTTACGGGGCTTGGAACGTTCCTCGGTGTCGCTGCCGCGCGCGCGGCGAAGCTCGAAGTCGTGCCGCTATCGAGCGAATTGGGTGACGCGGGTGCTCGATGCGCGCCAGCCGTTGCCGTCGCGTTGCTTCTGGAACGTAACTCGCGCATGCCGTAGCATCGGCACGGGCGACGGCAACGTGCCATCCCTGCAGTTGAGTCGAAAGCCCGCTCGCCACCGATCGGGCGTATACTGACGGGGCATTCCGTTTCTGCTTTCCTGAGCCTCGCGGCTGCCCTCCTTTCCCAGGCACCGGCTCCTCACCAAAGCTCCAACGCGGTGTGTCGCGTCCCTGTTGCTCGGCGCCACGCCTGAACTGTCGTCCACGGAAAGCAGGTATTCCAATGCGCCCGATCGACACCATCGACGTGTCTCGACCGCTAGCTTCGACGGGAACCGAGAAGGCTGTAGCGGCTGTGCTCGTGCGGCTCATCCTCTCATTGGCCGGCGGCTGTGACTGTTAGTCTCGAAGCGCGGGAGGTTCTGTGACGGTCGTCGTGTCTCTCATCATGGTTGTGCTCGTCGTGAGTGAGACCTGGCGCATGCAGGACCACGCCGTGGTGCGATCGTCCGAATCAGAGGGTGCTTCGCCAACGCTCGAGGACGCGCAGCGGTCGTTCTACAGCGGTCACTACGAAAACGCCAGCGCGCTTTCCGTGAGTCTGTGCGCGGCGGGTGCCGACAACGACCTCGAAGCCTGCGAGCTGCGCACCTCGAGTCTGCACTTCCAGATTCGGAGAGCAATGGGCGAATCAGCGGACCGCGAACGCGCCTGGACGATGTGCGCCACTTGCCCTGACCTCCTTTCGGTGTTCATCGCCGACACCAATCGCGCACGCGCGCTCGCACGGACACGGCTCCAGCGGAATCCGGACGACGAGGCGGCCCAGTTTCTGTTGGGCAAGATCGACCTCAACTACGTCTGGCTTCAGCTCGGCACGCGTGGACGCAAGACCGGTTGGGACGAGTATTGGGAGGCGAGGACGTCCCTGGACAAAGTGCTCGAACGCAATCCTGGGCATCTTCGCGCGCGCGTCGCGCGTGCATGGATTGACTACATCGTCGGCACGAAGATGCCCAGAGGAACACGCTGGCTGCTCGGTGGCGGCAGCAAGAAGAACGGGCTGCGGGTGGTTCGCGAGGCGGCCAGCAGCGATGGTGACTTCTTCGAGCGCACAGAGGCGGCGTTTGCTCTCTGGGACATGCAGGTCCGCGAGCGGGAACTGGTGGAGGCTGTCGCGACGGCCCGGCAACTGGCGCGCGACTTTCCTGACAATCGCGAGCTGACCAGATTCCTGAACGCTCACCAAGGGTCGAAGTGATGGAGTACCCCACAAACGAAGCCGCGATAGTCCTTGCTTTATCCCCGGAATAGGCGCAAGCTTCTTCTAGACCGCTTTCCTGAGTACTGGTCCTTCCGCACGTCCGCTCCGCGGGCAGCCCTCATCAAAGCCTTTCGAAAGCCTCATATGTCTTTACGCATCTCGCTCGGGTGCACGTGTCTCTTCCTTTTGACCGTCGCGGCGGCGCCTGCGCGTGCAGAGGACGCCGGCAAGTACCGCGAGTTCACGCTTGGAAGCACAGTGGCTTCGGTATTGGAGCTGACCGGATCGCGCCCGTCTGAACTGAGAACAGTGCACGAAAGACCATCGGTGCTGCAGGAGCTCGTGTGGCGACCGCGGTATAGCGCCGGACGAGCGCTGCCCGATGTCGATCCGGTCAACGAGATTGTCTTCCGCTTCTCCGACGACCGGTTGTATAGCATTGCCGTCTACTACGACCGGGCACGCACCGCCGGTCTCACGCATGAGGATCTGATCCGCGTACTGAACGATCTCTACGGTGTGCCTCTGGCGGCGGCGAAGCATCACTCGGGTGTCGCTCGCTTTGCGCCGTCGGATGCCGCGATGCCGATTGCGACATGGGAGCAAGGCGACACAATGGTGACGCTTTCCTGGTCAGACTATCGAGCCGGATATGTTCTCGTCGTGATGTCTCAGGTGCGTGAATCGGCTGCCAGCCTTGCGACGGCTGCGGCTGTTGCGCTCGACGAGCGCGAAGCACCGGCTCGAGAAGAGGCGAGACGGAAGAAGGACGCCGAAGACCAGAAAGCCGCAGAAGAGCGGGCTCGCGAAACCAATAAAGGAGCGTTCCGGCCATGATGTCATTTACGCCATACCCACCGGTCCGGTGGTCGTTGAGCGCCTTATGGTTGTCGTGCGCGCTTCTCATCTTCTTCGCGCTCGGCAACGCGTCCCTGGTGAGCTGGATGGCACTCATGGTGTCCGCGATAATTCCGCCGGTTGTGTTCCTCTGTTTGTGGAACGACGGGCCCCCACCGACCGTCGCCGAGGTGCTACGTGCGACCGAGGATCGGCGATGACGCCGCAACCTGGCGCGACGACCTCGGTGAGTTGCCCGTTGTGTCACACGGTCGCGCCTGCGATGACCGGTGAGGCGCTGGCAGCAGGTGGTGACTGGCGGTGTCCGCAGTGCCATCAGAACTGGAGCGCGACGCGGCTCGCCACGGTCGCCGCCTACGCGGAATACTGCGCGGCACGCTCGGATTCGGCTGCGTGAACGCATTCACGATTGTTGGCTCGCAGGCACTTGCGCCTCGGGCAGAGCGACCAGCGACACCCGAGGAGATTGCGCGCCGCGCTTTCGAGATTTACTGCGAACGCGGCCGTCGGGATGGCGACGACCTCGCCGACTGGTTGAGGGCGGAGCGCGAGTGCGGTCAGAAAACCGCTTCAGCCCCGGCGTTTCGATTGACACTCCAACCCGATCGCCGCCAGCATTGCCAACCTCCACCGGGCTTTGATCGCCGACGCGCGCGAGCGAAATAAGAACGACCTGCTCTCGGCGCGCCCCCACCCAACGAC
>Ga0111538_10001510_pt1 | contig 32547 bp, 31 predicted proteins | sample SoiMethybrSBSTD1_FD_79669 | JGI IMG/M metagenome (GOLD analysis project Ga0111538, IMG submission 79669) | Bulk soil microbial communities from a Populus tree surrounding site in Tennessee, USA - Soil MetaG P. TD hybrid SBSTD1 (version 2)... | ecosystem: Environmental > Terrestrial > Soil >...
CGAGTACACGAACTTTCAAGGCGAACGCTGGGCCTACCCGCTCTGGCAGCAGATGATGCATCAGGTCAACCACGCCACCCAGCATCGCAGCGAGGCGGCGGTCGTCCTGACCGAGCTCGGCTGCTCACCTGGCGGCCTCGACCTGCTGTACTTCGTCGACGTCGAGCGTGCTCGAGCTCGCTGACCTGACCGTCTCCTACGGTCAGCGCCGCGCGCTGGAGGGCGTGTCGCTCACCGTCGGGGACGGCGAGATCGTGACCCTGCTCGGCGCCAACGGCAGTGGCAAGTCCACCACGCTGCGCGCGATCTCCGGCCTGGTGCGGCCGGCGGCCGGGCGGATCCGCTGGGACGGTCGCGACGTGCACCGCTGGCCCGCGGACGCGATCGTGGCGGCCGGCATCGGCCACGTCCCCGAGGGGCGGGACGTCTTCCCGGAGTTCACGGTGCTGGAGAATCTGCAGGCCGGCGCCCACACGGTCGCCCGCCACGAGATTCCGGCGCGGCTCGAGGCCGCCTACCGGCTGTTCCCGATCCTGGGCGATCGGCGGCAGCAGCGGGCCGGCACGCTGTCGGGCGGCGAACAGCAGATGCTGGCCATCGCCCGGGCCCTCATGATCCGGCCCCGCCTGCTCATGCTGGACGAGCCGTCGCTCGGCCTGGCCCCCCGGCTGGTGCAGGAGATCCTCGCGGTCATCCGTCGGATCAACGCCGAGGGCGTGAGCGTGCTGCTGGTCGAGCAGAACGCGCGCGCGGCCCTGGGCGTGGCCGCGCGCGGCTACGTGCTGGAAACCGGCCGGGTCGTCGCCGCCGGCCCCAGCGCGACGCTGGCGGCCGACGCGCGGGTCCGTTCGGCGTATCTCGGTTTGGTTCCGGGCGAGGCCTCCGCCTATGATCGGTAGAGCATCGTCAGGCGGCACCCTGGGGAGGCGACGTGAGCGAGGAACGCGAACTCGACCCGCAGGCGGACGCGGAGCGGCAGTTGCGCCTGGCCATGGCCTCCGAGGCCAAGCGCGACCGCGACACGCGCGAGAAGATCCAGAAGGGCTTCTACGGATGCATCACGATCGTCGTCGTCCTCTTCCTCGTCGCGCTGTTCTTGCTATAGTTCTTCTGCTGCTCGCCGTCCGGCCCGCGGCGGCGGCCGACGAGACCACGTGGAAGCTGCTGGCCGCGGGCGGCCAGGCCGTCCTCATCCGCCACGCCATCACCACGCCGGGGGTGGGTGATCCGCCGGGCATGCGCCTGGCCGAATGCAGCACCCAGCGCAACCTCACCGACGAGGGGCGGGCCCACGCCCGGCGCGTCGGCGAGGCCTTCCGGGCCCGGAAGATCCCGGTCGACCGTGTGATGTCGAGCCCCTGGTGCCGCTGCCTGGAAACGGCGCGACTGGCGTTCAGTCCGCCCGAGGTCTGGACCGCGCTCGGTAACCTCTTCGACCGGCCCCAGAACCGCGCCGAGCAGGTCGCGCAGATGCAAGCCTTCATCGGCGGGATGCGCCGGAGCGGCAACGTCGTGCTGGTCTCCCACGGCTCCACCATCTCGGCCCTGACCGGCATCAACCCCGACCCGGCGGAGATGGTCGTGCTCACGCCCCAGGGGGGCACCCGGTTCACGGTCGTCGGTCGTCTCGCCGTTCGCTGACGCCGGCTTCGCGCTGCGTCATGAAATTCGCGTGGACTTCTGCTATGTTCCCTCAACTTTCGCGCGGTGCGTCTGCTGACAGGAGGCAGGAATGACCGATCACACGAGTAAGTCCGAGCGTCCCGGGACCCTGGATCGCCGGACCTTTTTGAAGAATGCGGGCGCGGTCGGCGCCGGTGCGATCGTCGCCAGCCGGCTCTCGGCTCCGGCCCGAGCCGCAGCGCAGGACGCCACGGTGCGCCCCGATCCGGCCGCCAAGCGCGGCGGCACGCTGCGCTACGGGATCCACAGCGCCTCGGCCCACTTCGACGTCCATCAGTCGGGCACAGTCGCCAACATCGGTCCCCAGAGCCCGATGTACGACACGCTGCTGCGCCGCAGCCCGAAGGACGGCCAGACGATCATCCCCGATCTGGCCGAACGCTGGGAGATCGCACCGGACGGCAAGAAGTACACGTTCCACCTGCGCAAGGGCGTGAAGTTCCACGACGGCGCGGACTTCACGGCCGAGGACGTCAAGGCCACCTACGAGCGTATCTGCCGGCCGCCCAAGGGCGTCGTGATCCCGCGCACGCCGCTGTTCGCGACCGTGGGCGAGATCGTCGTGGTGAATCCGCACACGATCGAGTTCCGGATGACCGAGCCCCGGCCCAAGGCGTACATGCTGAGCTCGTTCGCCAGCGGCTGGAACATCATCGTGCGCAAGAAGACGCTGGAGGACAACGGCGGCAACCTGCGCCAGGTCATGAACTACCCGGGCACCGGCCCCTTCAAGCACGTCGAGCGCAGGGACAAGGAAATCTGGATCCAGGAGCGCAACCCCAACTACTGGAACAAGGGGCTGCCGCTCGTCGATCGCCTCGAGATCTACCACGGCTTTCCGTTCTCGCCCGAGCACGGCGCCGCCTTCCTTGCCGGCAAGACCGACTACGCGCGCCTGCTCGACCCGATCTCGTGGCGCAAGGCCAAGGAGATGAAGGGCGTCACCGCCGGCGTCTTCAACCAGTCGGTCATCCAGGCGTTCTGGACGAACATGCAGAGGAACAAGGCATTGGCCGACCCGAAGGTGCGCCGGGCGATCCACCTAGTCATGGATCGGCCCACGCTGGTCGAGGTCGTGAAGGACACCGCGCCCATGCAAGTGGGTGGCTTCGTCTACCCGTTCCACGAGATGTCGACGCCGCGCGCCGAGCTGGAGAAGAAGCTCGGCTACCAGAAGGACATCGGGCCGGCGGTACAGGAAGCCAAGCGGCTGATGAAAGAGGCCGGCTACGCTGGCGGTCTCAAGAACCTGGAATTCCTCGTCCGGGGCGACATCGCCACGTTCAAGCTGTGGGCGGTGGCCATCCAGGCGATGCTCAAGGAGCACCTCAACATCGAGTCCAATCTGCGCACCGTGCAGACCTCGGTCTGGTTCGATGAAGCCGCGGCCGGAAACTTCGACCTGGCCATCAGCGCGATCGTCTCCTCCCTTATGGACCCCTCGGACATCTTCAGCGCGTGGTACGGCAAGGGTGGTCCGCAAAACTATTCGCGCTGGTCCAATGCCTCCTTCTATGAGCTGACTCCCCAGATCGAGAAGGAGCTCGACGACAACAAGCGTCGCGTCCTGGTCCGCAAGGCCGAGGAGATCCTCGAGAACGATCCGCCCCTCATCCCGATCTCCTACGAACAGATCTACGACGCCTGGTACGACAAGGTGCACGGCCAGAACCCGTCCACCTTCTTCGGCATCTACGACGTGGTCCGGTGGGACAACGTCTGGGTGAGCTAGCCGCTTCGGGGCGCCTCGGTCGACCCGGGGCGTCCCGCAACGTCCGCCTCCCGCTCGGCGCTCGAATCGGCGTCTAGACCATGCAGAAATACCTCATCCGTCGGGTGCTGTTCGCCGTCGTCACCCTGTTCGGTGTCTCGATCAGCATCTTCGTCATCATGCGCGTCCTGCCCGGGGATCCCCTGGTCGCCATCCTGGGGGTCGAGGGCCACGCCCGGATGACGCCGGCCGACCGCGAGCGGATCATGGCCGATCTCGGGCTCAGCGCCCCCCTGCCGGTGCAGTACGTGCGCTGGCTGCGCGACATCGGCAGTGGTCAGCTCGGCAAGTCGTTCTTCCGTGGCGATACGGTCGCCGAGCAGATCATGCACCGCGGGCCGATCAGCGCCGAGATCGCCATCCTGTCGCTGATCGTGTCGTGGCTGGTGGGCCTCCCGGTCGGCATCCTGAGCGCGTTCAGGCCCAACAGCATTCCCGATGCGGTGGCCCGCGCGCTGTCTGTACTCTTCATCGCCATCCCCGGTTTCTGGCTGGGCATGCTCATCGTGCTGGCGAGCCTGTTCTGGTTCGGCTACAAGACGCCGATGGTGATCGTCCAGCTCTGGCAGAACCCGTGGGAGAACTTGCAGATCGTCATCGGCCCGGGCATCGTCCTGGGGCTGGCCCAGGGCGCCTACATTGCCCGCATGTCGCGCTCGTGCCTGCTGGAGGTCATCGGCGAGGACTTCGTGCGGACGGCGCGCGCCAAGGGGCTCAAGGAGGGCCTGGTGGTGATGCGGCACGCGCTGCCCAACGCGCTCTTGCCCGTGATCACGATCTCCGGCGTGCTGCTCGGCTTCGTGCTGGGGGGCTCGGTGGCCGTCGAGCAGGCGTTCGGTGTCCCCGGGCTGGGGCGGGCGATGGTCTCCGCGGTGATCGAGCGCGACATCATCGTGGTACAGAACCTCGTGCTGCTCTACGCGGTCATCTTCGTCCTCGTGAACGTCCTGGTCGATCTCAGCTACGCGTGGCTCGACCCGCGCATCCGGTACAGCTGATGGGCGCCGTCGTCACCGAGCTCGTCCGCTTCTCGCGCCGCAACACGCTGTCGGCCATCGGCGGCTTCGTGGGCCTGCTGATCATCTTCGTGGCGCTGGCCGCGCCGTTTCTGGCGCCGCGCGATCCGCTCAAGGCCGACTTTCGCCGCATGAACAAGCCCCCCGACGCGCAGAGCCTGCTCGGCACCGACCAGGTCGGCCGCGACACGCTGAGCCGCGTGATCTACGGCACGCGCACGTCACTCTTCGTCGCGTTCTCGGCCGTCCTCCTGGGCACGACGGTGGGCTCGCTGTGGGGCGTGGCCTGCGGGTACCTGCGCGGGCGCTTCGATCTGGTGAGCCAGCGGATTATGGAGATTCTCCAGGCGTTCCCCGATCTCATCCTGGCCATGGCCATCTCGATGGCCATCGGCACCGGCCTGCCCGCGGTGATCTTCGCCATCGCCATCACCCGCATCCCCTTCGGCGGGCGCGTGATCCGCTCGGTGGCGCTGTCGATTCGCGAGCTGCCCTACGTCGAGGCCGGACGGGCCAGTGGCGGCTCGACGCTGCGGATCATGGCCTTGCACGTCTTGCCCCAGTGCATCGCGCCCTACCTCGTACTGGCCACCACGCATCTCGGCGTGGCCATCGTGATCGAGGCCGCGCTGGGCTTCCTGGGCGTCGGCGTGCCGCCGCCCACGCCGACGTGGGGCAACATGCTGGCCGATTCGATCACCGGGCTCGTCCCCCCGTGGTGGCTGGCCCTCTTTCCCGGCGTGGCCATCACCGTCACCGTGCTGGCGTTCAACCTGCTCGGCGATGGTATCCGTGACACTCTCGACCCGCGGCTGTCTCCGGCGTTTCTCAGGATGATGGCGGGCGGCCGGCGTACCTGAAGGAGACTCGATGGCCACCTACGTGTTGATCCACGGTGCCTACCAGGGCGGCTGGATCTGGAAGCCGGTCGCCACGCGCCTGCGCGCTGCCGGCCACACGGTCTACGCGCCGACGCTCGACGGCTGCGGGGAGCGTCAGGCCGCCGTGCGGCGCGGGATCACGGTGGGCACGCACGCCCAGGAGGTGGCGCAGTTCCTCCACTTCGAAGATCTCAAGGACGTGATCCTGGTGGGGACGAGCGCCGGCGGCATGGTGATCCTCAAGGCCGCCGAGCTGGCGCGCGAGCGCATCGCGCGGCTCTTCTTCGTCGATGCGCTGGCCCTGCTGCCCGGCGAGAGCGTGGGCGCGATCGTCAAGCGCGCGGCCCCCAACGAGGTCACCGAGATCACGACCGCCATCACGCCCGCCGACGCCCAGAACCGGCTGTTCCGTGAGCTCGATCCGGCGCTGCGGGCGTGGGCGCTGGCCCGAGTCACGCCGCATCCGCTCGCCGCCCTCGAGGCGCCCATGGAGCCCACCACGTTCTGGGATCATGCGTGGCCGCGCACGGTGGTGATCCGCTGCCGCCAGGCCGCCAACCCGCCCGAGCACCACCAGCGGCGCACGGCCGAGCGCCTCAAGGCCGCGTACCACGAGCTCGACACTGGCCACTATCCAATGCTGAGCGAGCCGGAGGCGCTGACCCGACTCTTGCTGGCCTGAGCCCGCCGCTTACAGGTCGTTGCCGGAGTACGAGAGGTTGAACGACTTGTTGCAGAGCGGGAAGTCGGGAACGATGTTTTTCAGCACCGCGTACTCGAGCGCCGGCCAGTTCCGGAACGATGGATCCACGACCTTCACGCGCCGGAGCGCGGTCGGCCCCTCCGCGAGGACCCAGTGCCACACCGGTCCGCGCCACGCCTCCACGAGTCCAAACGCATGGCCGCCCGCCGGCAGCGGCGGCAGCGCGGCCCGCGTGGGCCCGTCGGGCGCCCGCCCGGCCGCAACGCGGATCAGCCGCGCGGCCTCGCGCGCCTCGTCGATGCGTAGCATCGTGCGCGCCCACACGTCACCCGACTCGTAGCCCGCGACCCTGACGTCGAGCTCGCCGTAGGCGGCGAAGGGCGCGTCGCGCCGGGCGTCCGCGTCGATCCCGCTGGCGCGGGCCACCAGCCCCACCACCTGCATCTCGCGCGCGGTCGCCGGGGTCAGACGCCCCGTGCCCTGCAGCCGCTCGAGCACCAGCGTGTTGGCCAGCGACAGGCTCGCGATCTCTTCGAAGTCGAGGACGAGTCGCTCGACGACCGATGCGGTCTCGCCGAGGTCGGCCTTGGTGATCGGACCGGTGACGCCGCCCGGGACGATCGCGCCGCGCAGGAGACGATGGCCGCTGGCGCGCGCGTTCAGCCGCAGCAGCTCCTCACGGATGCGGAAGCAGTGCGCGTGGCCGAAACTGAAGCCCGTGTCGTTGACGATCATGCCGACATCCGCCACGTGGTTGTAGAGCCGCTCCAGCTCGAGCAGGACGGTGCGCAGCCAGCGCGCGCGCGGCGGCACGTCGGCGCCGGCCAGCGCTTCCAGCGCCTGGCAGTGGGCGAGGGCGTGGCCGGCGCTGGTGTCGCCCGAGATATGCTCGGCCAGCTCGGGCGTCCGCGCCAACGGCAGCGTCTCGAAGAGCTTCTCGGTGCCCTTGTGGACGAAGCCCAGCCGGGTCTCGAGGTTGACGATCGTCTCGCCCTCGACGGTGAAGCGGAAGTGGCCGGGCTCGATGATGCCGGCGTGCACCGGGCCGACCGTGATCTCGAAGAGCCCCTCGCCCTCGACGCGACGGAAGGGGAACGGCTGCCCCGCGTCGATCAGATCGCCGCGCGGCACCGCGTCGCGGCGCAGCGGGTGATAGTCCGCGGGCCAGAACTGGTGCAGGGCCAGTCGCCGGAGATCCGGATGACCCCGCGCAACGAGCCCGAAGAGATCGTGGACCTCGCGCTCGAACCGGCTCGCCGCGAACGAGCGCGTCGCCAGCGACGGGAACCCGGGGGTGACGCCCGCGTCGAGCGAGACGAGCACGCAGGCCCGCGGCCGGAGCGCGGGCGAGGCGAAGGCGTAGACGAGCGTGAAGTCGCCGGACTGCTCCCGCGTGTCGACGGCGGTGAGGAACTGACACTGCACGCCGAGGCCGGCGAGCCGCTCGGCCAACGTCGGAATGTCCGCCGCCGCCAGACGCCCGTCAACCTGGTCGGTGCCGCGGGCGGTGACGTCGTGCGCGCCGGCCTCGACGAGCGCCTGGGTCAGCGCGTCCAGCGCGTCCAGCGGATCCAGCGCCATCTCAGGGGCCCACGATCGCCGCGAGCTGCTCGAGGGCGTCGCCGAGGCCGGGGGGCCAGGCGACGCCTGTGAGGATCAGCAACAGCAGGGCGAGCGTCACCGGCGCCACCGGCCAGGCGCCCGACGCGGCGGCCGGCGCTGGCCCAGTCGGGACGCCGTAGAGCATGGCCTGGGTCGAGCGGAGCAGCCCGCCGAACGCGACGAGCAAGAGCACGAGCCCGAGCGCGGCTTCCACGATCGCGCCCTTGGCGAACCCCGCGCCGAAGATCAGGACCTCGCTGGTGAAGAGCCCGAAGGGGGGCAGGCCCATGAGCGCCACCATCGCCGCCAGGAACGCCCCTCCCGTGCGCGGCAGCGGGTGCAGGAGACCACGCACGGCCGTGATGTCCGCCGAGCCGTAGGCGGCGCGGATCCGGCCCGCCAGCAGGAAGAGCGTGGACTTGGCGAGCGCGTGATTGGCGATGTGCAGGAGCGCGCCGGCGATGCCCCAGGGGCCGCCGAAGCCGAGTCCCACGCACGCGATACCCACGTGCTCGACGCTCGAGTAGGCGAGCATCCGCTTGAAGTTGGTGGGCGCCCATAGAAAGAGCGCGGCCACGGCCATCGAGAGGAGCCCGAGGCCCAGGAGGATCCGTGACGTGAAGGCGGGGCCGGCCGCCAGGTCCACGACGGGCTTGAATCGCAGGATGGCGTAGACACCGACGGCGAGCAGGACGCCGGACATCAGCGCGCTCACCGGCGCCGGCGCCTCGCTGTGGGCGTCGGGGAGCCACGTGTGCATGGGCGCTACTCCCGCCTTGGTGCCGTAGCCCACGACGAGGAACACGAAGGCCAGCTGGACGACCTGCGGCGCCAGACCCGGGGCCAGGCGCAGCAGCGTCGTCCAGCGCAGCGCGTACTCCTCATCGCCGAAGAGCTGGACGTTCGCGAAGTACACCAGGACGGTCCCGAGGAAGGCCACCGCGATGCCGACCGAGCAGATCAGCAGATACTTGTACGAGGCCTCCAGCGACGCGCGCGTGCGCTCGAAGTTCACGAGGAAGACCGAGGCCAGCGTGGTGCCCTCGATGGCGACCCACATGAAGCCGACGTCGTCGGTGGTGACCGCCAGGAGCATGGTGAACACGAACAGGTGAAAGAGCGCGTAAAAGCGTGGAGCCACCGCCGTCGTGACGTAGCGCGGCGCCTCGAGGGCGGCCAGCACGGCCACCAGCCCGATGAGCGCTACCATCCAGGCGGAGAGCGCGTCGGCGCGGAGGAAGCCGTCGAGCGCGGTCACGTCGCGTGCCCGGTAGACCGTGACGGTGACGGCCAGGGACGCCGTCAACGTCAGGGTGGCGACCAGCCCGTGGAGCCGTCCCAGCCACGCGCCGCGCGCGACGGCCAGCCCGCCCGCCCCGACCAGGGGCACCGCCAGCAGGAGGACGAGCATCATCCCCGTAGCTCCCGCAGCTTAGGCTCGTCGATGGATTCGTGCTCGCGCCGGACCTGCCCGACCACGCCTTCCATGATGAGCACGATGATGAGGACGTCGAGAAACACCCCCGCCTCGACGATGCCGGGCAGCCCGTAGGTGGCCAGGAGGGCCAGGCCGAAGATCCCGTTCTCGAACACGAGGAATCCCAGGATGTGGCCGAGCGCGTCGCGCCCCGTCACGCAGAGGAAGAGGCCGATCAGCGCCATCGCGAAGGCCAGCGGAATCGCGCCGGCCGTCGGCAGGGCGGTCACGGTTCGAAGCGGCAGCATGACCGCGTAGGCCACCACGATCAGCACGCCCGCGACGAGGAGCGTGATCCCGGAGGATTTCCCCGGCGCCACCGGCCGCACCGGCATGCCGCTGCCGATGCGGTAGAGCACGCGCGGGATGACGACCACCTTGATGACGAGGAAGACGAGCCCGAGCAGCACGAGCCGGGGTCGGCCGGCCAGCACGCCGAGCGTCGCCGCCAGGACGGCGAGCAGCAGCGACTGGAAGGCGAAGAGGCGGAGCCGGCCGGGCCAGCTCTGCCGCCAGACGATGGCGAGGGTCACGACGAGTCCGGCGAACGACAGCAGGCTGGTGGCCGCCGTCATGGGACGAGGAACACCGCGGTCACCGACAGCAGGGCCAGCGCGAACGAGCCGGCCAGCAGCTCTGGCACGCGGAAGAGCCGGAGCTTGGCCACGATGGTCTCGAGGACCGCGAGGCCGACGGTGAGGACCGCCAGCTTGCCGGCCAGCGCCAGGAGCCCGAGCACGATCGGCACGGGCGCCACGAGGTCGGGGACGCCCCACGGAAAGAACAGGTTCGCCAGCAGCGTGAGGAAGACGAAGAGCTTCATCGCCCCCGCCCATTCCACGAGGGCCAGGTAGCGGCCGGAGTACTCGAGCACCATCGCCTCGTGGATCATCGTGAGCTCGAGATGCGTGGCCGGGTTGTCCACCGGCAGGCGCCCGGTCTCGGCCAGCATCACGATGAAGAAGGCGGCGAAGGCGAGGAGGTGGCCGGGGCTGGCCGCCAGGCTTGGCTCGCCGGACAGACGGGCCACGATGCCGCCGAGGTTCGTCGTGTCGGCACGCAGGGCCAGCGCGAAGACGGCGAGAATCACGGTCGGCTCGGCCAGCGCGGCGACCGCCACCTCGCGGCTGGCGCCCATGCCGCCGAAGGCGCTGCCGGAGTCGAGGCCGGCCAGGGCCAGGAAGAAGCTTCCGACGAGGAAGAGGTACATCAGGAGAATGATCCCGGCGAACGGCAGCGCCGTGCGCGAGGCCACGACCGGCACGATCACCGCGGCGACCAGCATTGTGGCGAACAGCACGTAGGGCGTCACGCGGAAGACCCACGACGTCGTCGTCGAGACCACCGCCTCCTTGCGCAGGAGCTTGGCCAGGTCGGCGTACGGCTGCCACGGACGCGGACCCCGGCGTCCCACCAGCCGGGCCTTGAGCGTGCGTAGCACGCCGACCAGGAGCGGGGCGCCGGCGGCAACGACCAGCGCCTGGATCAGGGCCAGGGCCAGGTCGGTGATCACGCCAGCACCAGGAGCAGCAGCAGCGCGGCCAGGATGTACGCGAGATACGCGTTGGCGCTGCCCGACTGCACCCGCCGCGTGAGGGCCGCGACGCGGGACAGCGCGGCCAGGGCCGGCTCGTAGAGCCACTCCTCGAAGAGCGGACGGGTGGGGTTCGCGTACTCGATCCGCTCGACGAAGAAGCGGGAGTCGGGATGAAACTCGATGTCCAGACGCTTCTCGGGCCGGTAGAAGAAGTCGAAGACACGCTTGAAGGGATTCGAGAACGCCGTCGCGGTGTACTCCATGCGCGCCGTCTGGAGCATCCGTCCGCAGGCCCAGGTCTCGTACCACCGCGTCCGGTGCGACGCGCGGAGGAGCCGCAGCGCGACCAGCGGGGCGAGCAGGGCGGCCCCGAGGACCACGGTCAGGGCGACCGGGGAGAGGGCGGCAAACTCTCCGGAGATCCGCACGGTGAGCCCGTCGCCGAGCGCCGGGAGCTCCGCGCCGACCAGCGGACCGGCCAGGCGCGCCAGGGCCGGCAGCACCAGCGTCGGGCCGAGTCCGAGGAACACGCAGGCCCCGGCGAGCAGGACCATCGCGGCGCGCATGGACACCGGCGCCTCGTGGGCCCGAGCCGCCGCGTCGCTGCGCGGCACCGCGAGGAACGTGATGCCGGCGGCCTTCACGAAGCACGCCAGCGTGAGCCCGCTGGTGAGCGCGAGCGCGGCCAGCCCGAACGTGAACGTGAGGTTGAGCTCCAGCCGGGCCATCTGAACGTTCTGCAGCAGCGCCTGGAAGATCAGCCACTCGCTCACGAAGCCGTTGAGCGGCGGCAGCGCGGCGATCGCGGCGGCGCCGAACACGAAGCACCCCGCCGTCCACGGCATGCGCGTCACCAGCCCGCCGAGGGCGTTCATGTTGCGCGTGCCGGTGGCGTGGACCACCGCGCCCGCGCCCAGGAAGAGCAGGCTCTTGAAGGCCGCGTGGTTGACGGCGTGGTAGAGCGCGGCGGCAATGGCCAGCACCGCGAGACCGCCGAGCCCGACCCCGCGGAAGACCAGCCCCGCGCCCAGGCCGATGAGGATGACGCCGACGTTCTCGATGCTGGAGAACGCGAGCAAGCGCTTGAGGTCGCGCTCGACGACCGCGTACAGGATGCCGACGACGGCGGAGACGGCGCCGGCCAGCAGCACGGCCGCGCCCCACCACACCGGGGTGGGCGACAGCCAGTCGAGACTCGCGCGCACGAGGCCGTAGATCCCGAGCTTGACCATGACCCCGGACATCAGCGCCGAGACGTGGCTCGGCGCCGCCGGGTGCGCCCGCGGCAGCCACACGTGCAGCGGAATCACCCCGGCCTTGGACGCGAAGCCGAGGCCGAGCAGGAGCAGCGGGAGAACGCGCGCCCCGGGTGTGAGGTCCGGCGCCGCGCTCGCCCAGTCGGCAAACGTCGCGCTCCCCGTCGCGGCGGTCAGCAGGAGCATGCCGGCGAGCAGACAGGCGAGACCGGCCTGGCTCATGACCGCGTACAGCCACGCCGCGTCGACCGACTCGGGGTCGTCGCGGTCGTGGAGCACGAGGAAGTAGGACGCCAGGGACATCAGCTCCCAGGCGATCAGGAACGTCATCACGTTGGCGGCCAGGGGCACGAGGCCCATGGCCGAGACGAAGGCGAGATAGGCGAGCACGCCTCGTCGCTCGCCGCCCGCGTACCCGATCGCGTAGATCGATGCCGGGATGGCGGTGGTGCCCACCATCGCGAGGAACAGTCCCCCGAGGGGATCGAGCGACAGCGCGATGCCGCCGAGCGGGACCAGCCCGGGAAGGGAGAGACTCCCGCCGGCGCCGAGCATGCCGGCCACACCGACCACCGTGGCGAGCGCCCCGCCGGCGGCGGCGAGGCCGAAGAGGAGGACGGACATCAGGGGCGCTGGCCGATCACGTCGAGGATGCCCGCGAGGATGGCCATCGGCGTGGGCGGGCACCCCGGGATGACGGCGTCCACCGGCACGACGTCTCCCACGCCGCCCACCACGGCGTAGGAACCGCGGAAGATCCCGCCATCACGCGCGCAGTCGCCGACCGCGATGACCAGCTTGGGGTCGGGCGTGGCCTCCCAGGTCCGTCGCAGCGCTTCGGCCATGTTCCGGGTGACCGGACCCGTGACGAGCAGGCAGTCGGCGTGGCGCGGCGAGGCGACGAAGTGCAGGCCGAAGCGCTCCAGATCGTAGTGCGGGCCGGTCAGCGCGGCGATCTCCAGCTCGCAGGCGTTGCAGGAGCCGGCGTCGACCTGACGGATGGCCAGCGAGCGGCCGAAGAGGCGATGGATCTCGCCCGCCAGCCTCGGTCCCAGGCGCTCGACCTCGGCGTCGCGGACCACGGGCTCGGTGACGATACCGCTGCGCAGGAGCGTCCGGAGCTGACGGAGCACGGGTCAGCGCCGCGCGGGCCGGCGCGCCTCCTGGCGGAGCTCCCGCAGCATGCCTTGCGTGCCCACGAGGTGGCGGTCGAAGATCTTTCGCGCGACGTCGAGGAGCTCGCCGACCAGCGGATCCCGCAGGGTGTAGCGTACGGTGGTGCCGACCTTGTGGGCGGCCACCACATTCGAACGACGCAAGAGGGCGAGCTGCGCGGAGACGATGGGCTGCTCCAGGTCGAGCGCGGCCTGGAGCTCCTGGACGCTGCGCTCCTGCCCCCGGAGGGCCTCGAGGATGCGGATGCGGATCGGATGGGCGAGAGCCTTGAAGAACTCCGCCTTGAACGTCTGCAGCGCCATCGACGCAGGAGCCCCGGCCACCGGATCCTCTTATATACGAATATTGGTATATACGCAATGATCGGCGCGGTGCTGTTCGACGCCGGGCACACGCTGCTGGAGTTCGACTACGCGCTTCTCACCGCGCAGCTCACCGCGCGCGGGCACGACGTCACCGAGGCGCGAGTCACCGAGGCGGAGCGACGGGCTCGCATTGCCCTGGACACCGAACAGGCCAACCAGCCGACCCGGGCGAAGCTGGGCGCCGGCCGGTATCTGCGCTATCTGCTCGGCGGTCTCGGCATCTCCAGCGACGAGGAGGTCGCGGCGATCACCGCGTGGCGCCGCGCATTCAACCTGCCGATCGGCCTGTGCCACCAGGCCGATGCCCAGGCGGTCGAGGCGCTGACCCGGCTTCGCGCGGCCGGCCTCGTCACCGGCGTCATCTCGAACTCCAACGGCTCGGTGCGGCAGGCGCTCGAGCGCGCCGGTCTCGCGCCGCTGCTGGATTTCGTCATCGACTCCACGGTGGTCGGCATCGCCAAGCCCGATCCCCGGGTGTTTGCCCTGGGGCTGCAGGCGGCCGGCGTGAATGCCCACGAGGCGGTCTACGTCGGGGACTCGTACTTCGTGGACGTGGTCGGCGCGCGCGGCGCCGGGCTGGGCGCCGTTCTGTTCGATCCGGGCGGCGTGTGGGGCGCGCGGGACTGCCCACGCGCGGCTGGGCTGAGCGAGGCCGCCGACCGCGCTACCGCACTCTCGACGTCGTGAGCCGGACGCCTACCACTTGAAGCGGGATTCGACCGGAAGGCCTCGGCGGCGGCGGACCCAGCGATTGATCCGGACGACCGTGAAGAACACGCTCAGCGAGACCCGCATCCGGAGCGTGCGACGCAGGAACGCGCCACCGGCCAGCACGCCGGTCACGCCGTCCACCATGCCCGCGAACTCGCGCGGCTTGAGGAACATCTCCATGAAGGCCGGGTCGTAGAAGTACTGGATGAAGCGCTGGAAGGGCCGCATGCCCTTCTGGATCGTGCGCTCGTAGGCGCGGAAGCGCCGGGCGTGGAAGCGGTTCTCCCGGAACGCCGCGAGGATTTCAGCCGCGGCCAGCTCGGCCGACTGGGTCGCGATGTACACGCCCGACGAGAAGATCGGATCCAGGAAGGCGATGGCGTCGCCCACGCACACGAACCGGTCGCCGATCGCCGGATCGGTGCCATACGAGAAGTTGGCGGCGCTGCGCACCGGGGTGGTGCGAGGCGCGCCGTCGAGGGCGTCCGCAAGCCCGCGACAGCGCGCGATCAGCGAGTCGTAGAGCGTCTCGAGGTTCCCCTCGCGGCCCCGCACCGTCCGGGCGTGCAGGACGCAGCCCACGCTCGTGGTGCCGTCCGTGAACGGGATGTACCAGAACCAGCCGGACTCGAAGACAAAGATCCGGATGTTGCCGTACTCGCGGCCCGGCCAGCGCTTTCCTCCCCGGAAGTGTGCGAAGAGGGCGACCTTGCCGAGGCCCTCGACGGGGCGCCGCCGTCCGTGCCGGGAGGCGATGAAGGCGTCGCGGCCGCTGGCGTCGACGAGGAAGCGCGCGCGTACTTCTCGCGCGCCCGCGGCCTCGGTGATGGTCGCCGTGACGCCGTCATCGTCGAAGGCCACGCGCTCGACCGTGGCGGGCTGCAACAGCGTTACGTTCGGCTGGCGCGCGGCGTGGTCGAGCAGGATCTTGTCGAACTCGGCCCGCTGGACCTCGTAGGTATACGGGGGCCATGGCTTGCCCTCGCGGAAGAAGAACTGGAAGTCGAGATCCATCTCCTGATCGTGGAAGTACGCACCGTACTTCACCAGGAACCCGCGGGCCTTCACCTCGTCGAGCACGCCCAGCCGTTCGAGCACCGGGAGGTTGGCGGGCAGCAGCGACTCGCCCACGTGGAAGCGCGGAAACGCCTCGCGCTCGGCCAGCGCCACCGTGAGCCCGCCGCGGGCGAGGAACGTGGCCACGCTCGATCCGCCCGGGCCCCCGCCCACCACCAGCACGTCGTAGTCGGCCGGCCGCGACACCACCGCCGCCGTCGGCCCGGACGCCTCCAGGGTGCGAGCCAGCTCCCCCTGAGGATAGAGTCGCCGCACCGCGGGGGTCAGCCAGTCGAAGCCCACGGCGGCCAGCGTACGCCGGCTGAGGCCCAGCGCCAGCACCAGCGGCGTCGCCGCGGTGGCCACCGCGGCCAGACGCAGTGCGCGCGCGTGCGGTGATCGCCATCCACGCTCGACCGTCCCGACCACGCGCGCGACGATGAAGGTGCCGATGGCTAGCGCCCAGCCGGCCGGGTTCAAGCGCTGCGACTCTGCGGAGTGATACGCCTCGCGATGCCGGATTCGGAGCCGCGCGGGGCTGAAGATGCCGACGAGCCAGAGGGCGCCTGCCGTGACCTCACGCGTCCAGCGGAGCACGATGGCGACGGCCAGGAAGACGCCGATCGCGATCCCGTCTCGCGCCGGGCGACCCCCTGCAGGCCGATCGTCGAGCTGCAACGGGGTGATCGGGACCTCGACGATGCCGAAGCCGTGCTCGACGGCGCGCAGGAGTACCTGAGTCTCCAGCACGACGCCGTCGTGGCGCGGCATCACCATGGACAGGAGCGCCAGCGGGTAGACGCGGAAGCCGGATTGGACATCCGTCACCGCCACCCCGGTCAGCCAGCTGACGAAGAAGCCGGTGACGCGCAGCGCCGCCAGCCGTCCGGCCGGCATCGTCTGTTCGCCGAGGCGCTCGGGATGCTCCGGACGCTCGGCGGGCGGTCCGAGCCGTCCGTAGATGACGAGGCTGCGCGGCGTCTCCACCGCGGCTCTCAGGAGGCGTGGGATATCGCCGGGATCGTGCCGGCCGTCGCCATCGAGCGTCACCACGCGCTCCACGCCCCGCCGCACGCCTTCCGCGAACCCGCGCCGGAGCGCCGCACCGCGGCCGGATCGAGCCCCGAGCGAGATCACCTCGGCACCCGCCGCCGCCGCTCGGGTGCCGCTGTCGTCCGAGGAGCCGTCATCGACCACCAGCACCGGGCCGTGCAGCCGAGCCCGCTCCACGACGTCGGCGATGGTGGTCGCCGCGTTGAAGACGGCAATCACGATGAGGTGATCACTCACGACAGCGGCTCCACCACGATGGCGATACGGCAGCCTCCCCGCGCGATACCGTGTACCAGCACCGACGGCAGCCCGCGCTCGGCGTCCAGCGCGGCGGCGGCCACGCGCAAGGCGCCCAGCCCCCCGTGCTGGCCGAACAGCGGCGCCAGCGATCGCGGCGGCAGCAGATCGGCGCCCTCACCCAGATCGCGGCCGAGCAGTGCGCGCTCCCAGTCGTCGACCCCGGGATCGCCGTTGCCGCTTCCGTAGCACCGGGCCACCCGCTCCGGAACGCACGAGCGGACCAGCCGGGCCGCGGGTGAGTCGTGATCGACCCGTCCCGGTCGCGCGGTGTGCGGCGCGGTCGGCACGTTGCCCCACGCCACCTCCGCGATCTCGGCGATGATCCGCGCCCCCCGCGCCCGTGCGATCGTGAGCTCCTCCAGCACCAGGAACGAAGCCCCTTCACCCAGCACCGGACCGTTGTGGTCGGCGGCGAAGGGGCGACACCCTTCCGGCGCGCGGCTCTGCATGGGGGAGAGCGCGCCCATCTCGGCGAGCCGTCGGTAGACTTCCGGGAACAGCTCGTCGACGCCCCCCGCCACCACCGCGTCCGCGTGCCCGTCGACGATCAGGCGAGTCCCGCGCGCCACCGCGAGATCGCCGGCGAGCGTCGCCTGGTTCACGGTGATCGAGGGCGCCTTGGCGCCGAGGGCGATGGCCACGGTCGCCGCCATCGCGTTCATCACGGTGTTCGGGAAGATCATCGGCGAGAGCCCGGCCGGCCCGTGACGCAGGAAGCCCTGCGCGAAGTCACGGCTCGAGGTGAAGTCACCATGCTCGGTGCCGACCACGGTGCCGAGCCCGGGGCCGCCCTGGATCCCCGCGTCGCCCACCGCGAGCAGGCAGGCCCCCAGCGTGAGCCGGCAGATGCGCGACAGGCGGCGGGCCGCGTCCCGATCCACCAGCGACGCGACCGTGGCCTCGTCCACCTCGGCGGCGAGGCGGCTCGTGAGATCGGCCGCGTCGAACGACCGTATCGGACCGATGGCGGAGCGGCCGAGCGCCAGGGCGGAGGTCAGCGCGTCCCGCCCGCCGACCGTGGAGGCGTTGACCGTTCCCACCCCGGTCACGACGACGCGGCGATCGGTCACGATCCGTCTCGCGCGAAGATCAGGCTGACGTTCTGGCCGCCGAAGCCGAACGAGTTGGACAGGGCCGCCGAGATCCGGGCCGGGCGTACCGTACGGGGCAGGCAGTCGAACGCGACCTCGGGATCGACCGTCTCGAGATTGGCCGTGGGCGGCAGCAGCTCGTGCTGCAGCGCCAGGATCGTGGCGACCGCCTCCACGCTCCCCGCTCCGGCCATCGTGTGGCCGATCAACGACTTGGTGGAGCTGACCAGGACTGCGCCCTCACCGAACACCTGGCGCAGGGCCAGCGCCTCGACGCGATCGTTCTGCTGCGTGCCGGTGCCGTGAGCGTTGACGTAGCCGACGGCCGTCGGCGGGAGCCGCGCATCCTTCAGGGCCAGGTGCATCGCGTGGATCATCCCCTCGCTGTCCGGATGCGGGGCGATGACGTGATGCGCGTCGGTGGACATGCCGTAGCCGGCGAGCCGCGCATGCACGCGGCCGCCCCGCGCCCGGCAGTGCTCGGCATCCTCGATGACGAGGAACGCGGCCGCCTCGCCGAGCGACATGCCCCGGCGATCGCGATCGAAGGGACGGCACGGGCTGGGATCGAGCAGCTTCAGCGCGTTGAACCCCATGAAGCAGGTGCGCGTGAGCGCATCGACGCCACCCACGAGCGCGGTCGGCGTGACACCCGCCCGCACCAGATCGGCGCCGAGCGCGATCGAGGCCGCGCCCGACGCGCAGGCCATGACCACGGTCTCCTTCGGGCCGGTGAGCCCGAGGCGCCAACCGAGCATATCGGCGTGAGAGAAGGGCAGGATGGACCGGAGCGCGCCCTCCCGCGACGCCCGGCCGTCGCCCAGCGTCTGCGCCCAGTACCAGTCCTCGCCCTCGAGCATCCCGCCGCCGACGGCGCCGACCAGCAAGGCCGCCTCGGCCCGCTCGCGCCCCTTCAGACCCGAATCCGCGAGGGCTTCGCGGGCCGCGGCCAGGGCGATCCGGTCCGCGCGCGAGCGTCGCCACGACGAGCCGAGAGCGCTCATGACATCGGCAGGGATCTCGGCGGCGATTCGCGAGCGAAAGCCCTCGGTCTCGATGACCGTGATCGGCTTGATCGCGCAGGTCCCGGCGGCCAGACCCAACCAGAAACACGTGGCCCCAGCGCCGTACGGGCTCACGACGCCAAGCCCGCTCACGACGACCTCGCGGCATCGACCACGGGTCCCCGTACGGCTCATCCTGCGTCCACTGCTGTGGGGTCGGCGTCTCGGCCGCTCAATCGTCTCCGGTCTTGACCTGGAGGATGCGCGACGGTGTCCCACCATCCCGCTTCCGCCGGCCGCCCGTCAAGCCCTTTGCCCGGCGTCGTTCGCGCACGGCCATCAGCGCGCTACCGCTCGCCCTGCGACGTGAGCTGGACGTCGCCGACCACGCCCGTCGCGCCGATCGTGACCACCATCAGCTGCTGATAGAACTTGAGGCTGAAGGCCGAGCCCTTGGTCTGCGCGTAGAAGTAGACGAGGCCGCGCCCCGTCCGGTCGGCGATCATCGGGTAGACGTAGGCGCCGGGGGGCGGCCCCAGCAGCGCGATCACCCCGGACTCGGTCGTCTCCCCCTTGCGGATCTGCTGCGCCTTCGTCCCGTCGAAGTCCGTCTTGTCCTCGTCGAACGAGCTCACGAACTCGTGACCGACCAGCACGTCGTTCCAGAAATAGAACCCCATGCCGCGGGCCGGCGTGATGCCTCCGGCGAGCGACCCCGCGCCGGCGGCATACGCGTAGCTCAGGGTCTTCATGGTCTCGCCGTTCTTCACCACGGTGCCTTGCCGGTAGGGATCGCCGAACTTCTGGCGGACGTCCCGCTCGGTGCTCTGGCCCAGCGTGAAGGCGTCGGCCGGCGGCCGGGCGAAGTCCCGCCCGGCACAGCCGCCGACCGCGACGAGCAGCAGCGCGAGCGGCACGAGGAGGCGCCGCCCCATCGAGCGGGCGCGCAGGCGCCGGCTCACTTGGGCTTGAGCTTGACGTCCTCGTACGGCGCCGAGTACGCGTGGCCCGGAATCAGCCCCAGACCGGACTCCTGCACCCGTGAGCCCTGACCGTTGATGAAGGCCAGCTCCCACAACGGGATGGACATGACCTTCTCGTGCATGAGCTGCTGGATCCGGTGCAGCAGCGCCTCGCGCTTCTTGCGATCCAGCTCGGCGGCCTGGTCCTTGAAGAGCGAGTCGAGGTCCGGATAGGTGCCGTAGACGTAGGCGCCGCCGGTGACCACGTACGCCTCCAGGCGCGTGGCGGCGTTGCCGAACGCGCCGCTCGCCGTGTACGCGAGGTTCTTGTACTTCTTGTCGGTGTAGGTCGACCAGTGCGAGGCGCGCTCCCGCGACACTAGCTTGGTGCGGATGCCGACCTGCTGCAGGTAGTTGGCGATGGCCTCCTGCACGTTGGCGTACGAGATGTCGAGGTAGTAGTCGCCGGCGTCGAAGCCGCTCGGGTAGCCGGCTTCGGCCAGGAGCTTCTTGGCCTGCGCCGGGTCGAACGCGTACGCGGGCGGCTGCCAGTAGAAGTCGAAGGTGCTGGGGATGATGCTGTAGGTCAGCCGCGAGTGGCCGAGCGTGATCGCCTGATTGATCGCCTTGCGATCGATGGCGAGGTTGGCCGCCAGGCGCACGCGCCGGTCGTGCCAGGGAGACTTGGGATCCCACTGGTCCAGCATGGCCACCCACTGCGGCGACTGGATGACCGTGGGCTTCAGCGTGAGCCCCGGCGTGCGCACCAGCTCCTCGGCCAGCTCGCCGCGGATCGAGTAGACGATGTCCACCTCGCCGCGCTTGAGCGCGGCCAGCCTGGTCGACTCGTCGGTGATCACCTTGAAGACGAGCCGCTTCACGCTCGGCGTCTTGCGCCAGTACCCGTCGAAGGCCTCCATGACGAGCTCGATGCCCGGCGTGAAGGAGACGAACTTGTAGGGTCCGGCGCCGACGGGGGCTTTCTTGTAGCCGTCCTCGCCGACCTTCTCGACGTACTTCTTGGGCACGATCCAGCCGGCGCCGCTGGCCGCCGTGTAGAACGTCATGAAGTCGGGCCACGGGTTCTTCAGGCGGAACCGGACCTGGTAGGGGCTGGGCGTCTCCACGGCGGCCACGCGCTCCTTCAGCGGCTTGGCGCCGGCGCCGCGGTAGCGGTCGAACGAATACTTCACGTCCTCGGAGGTGAGCGCGTCGCCGTTGTGGAACTTCACTCCCTTGCGCAGCGTGAAGTCGTAGGTACGCCCGTCGGGCGACACCGTCCAGGACTCGGCCAGGCTCGGGGCGGTGGCATTGCCCGGCATCGACTTGGCCATCGCGTCGTGGATGGCATACATGATCATGAACGGTGTGATGAGCCCCTGGGTCTCGGCCGGATCGAACCACGTCGGCGCCAGCGAGATGTGAACGCCCCACGTCATCTCGCCCTCGGGCGCGGCCGCGACCGGCGAGACGAGGGCGAGCAGGGCGATCAGGACGCAGGCGGCGAGTCGCGAATGGCGCATCGAAGGCCTCCTAGCAAACACTGAATTGCGGACGCGCGCAGAGAGTCGCGTCATTATCTTCGTCCGGCGGGAGCTGTCAATCGACGGCGCTCGCGGACCGCGTCAGCGCGAATCGCCCACGAGGCGTGACAGCCAGCGTCGAATCCCGGCGAGCCGTCCCGGGGCGCGCGGCGGCCCTGGGCTCTCGCTGACCGACGTGGGGCTCTCGGGTCGTGGCGGTGGACTCTCGGGCGGAGGCGTGAGGCGGATGCGCCCCAGGCCGGGTTGCGTGCACCCGCCTTGAACGATGTGCTGCGGCGCGCTCATCGCATCGCCCTCACCCCGCCGAGTATACTCGGGGCGTCTTGGAGCCGCCGCGGTAGCCCAGACGCTTGGTGACCATGTTCCAGCCGGAGCTCGAGGCGCTCGATCCCGAGGCGCTGGCGCGTCTGCAGCTCGAGCGCATGCGGCAGACCCTGGCGCGGGTGGCGGCTAACCCGGCCTGGTCCCGCCGGCTCGGCGGCGTCCGCGCCGAGGATCTCGGGCGCCTGGACGACTGGGGCCGGTTGCCCTTCCTCACCAAGGACGAGCTTCGCGACGCCTATCCCTTCACGCTCGCCTGCGGTGGCGGGGAGGGCTATCGCCGTGTGCACATGTCGAGCGGCACTACCGGCAACCCGATCCTGAATCCGTACACCGCCGGCGACATCGAGCAGTGGGGCGAGGTGATGGCCCGCTGCTACGTGGCGGCCGGCGTCACCCGAGCCGACGTGATCCAGATCACCCCGTCGTTCGGCCTGTTCACGGGCGGCTTCGGCTTCCACTACGGTGCCGAGCGCCTGGGCGCGATGATCGTGCCGACCGGCGCTGGCCGCACAGCGCTGCAGCTCCGGCTCATGCGCGACCTCGGTGTCACCGTGCTGCCCGCGATCGCGACCTATCCGCTGCGCCTGATCGAAGTCGCCCGCGACGAGGGGTTCGACCTCGGCTCGCTGCGACTCCGCGTCGCCATCCTCGGCTCCGAGATGTGGTCGGACGAGCTGCGGACGCGAATCGAGCGCGAGCTCTCGCTGCAGGCGTTCGACATCATCGGCATGACCGAGACGGGTGGCCCCGGGCTCGGCATCGACTGCGCCGCGCGCCGCGGGATTCACGTGTGGGAGGACCACTACCACGTCGAGATCGTCGATCCCGTGACCGGCGCGCCGCGTGCCGACGGCGTGGAGGGTGAGCTGGTGGTCTCGACGCTGACCCGCCAGGGCTTGCCGCTGGTGCGCTACCGCACGCACGACCTCACGCGGATCGCGTCACGGGCCCGCTGCGCGTGCGGCCGGACGTCGCTGCGTCTGGACCGTCTGCGCGGCCGCACCGACGACATGGTGATCTTCAAGGGCGTGAACTTCTATCCCCGCCAGGTCGAGATCCTCCTGCTGCGGCACCCCGGCGTCGGCCACGAGTACCAGATCCAGCTCGACGCCGACGGCGCCGGCGACCGGATGAGCGTGGTGGTGGAGACCGAGCCCGGCTGCGATCCGGCCGTCGCCGGCCGGCTACGCCACGAACTGCGCGACCTGCTGGCGCTCAGCCCGGAGGTCCGCCTCTGTCCGGTGGGCACGCTCGAGCGGCCCCAGGGCAAGGCCGTGCGCGTGCTCGACCGCCGCCCGCGCCGGTGAGCGATCTCACCGCGCTCTTCGCGCCGCGCAGCGTCGCCGTCCTCGGCGTCTCGCGCAACCCCGCCAAGCTCGGCTACAGCCTGCTGCGCAACGTGCTGGAGGGCGGCTTCGACGGCGCGGTCCATCCGGTGAATCCCTCCGGCGAGCCGATCCTCGGCGTGCCCACGGTCCGGACGATCGCCGCGCTTCCCGAGGCCGTCGATCTGGCCCTGGTGAGCCTGCCGGCGCCGGCCGTGCCCGAGGCCATCACGGCGCTGGCGGCCCGCGGCGTGCGCGCGGCGGTCATCCTCTCTTCCGGGTTCGGAGAAGTCGACGCCGAGGGCCGCGAGGGCCAGGCCGCGCTGCTGGCGCTGGCGCGTGGCGTCGGGCTGCGCCTGGTCGGGCCCAACTGCATGGGCGTCTACTCCGAGCCCGCGCGGCTCAACGGCACCTACTTCTGGGATCTGCCGCGCCTGAGCGGCGGCATCTCGGTCGTCTCGCAGAGCGGCGCCTACGGCGGTCTGATCTTCCGCCACCTCGGCACGCGCGGTCTCGGCGTCGCGCGTTTCCTGTCGATCGGCAACCAGGCCGACGTGGACATCGCCGAGGTGATCGAGTGGCTGGTGGACGACCCGTCCACCACGCTGATCGCGTGCTTCGTCGAGGCGCTGCGCGACGGCCCGCGCTTCCTGGCCGCCGCCGAGCGCGCGGTCGGGCGCAAGCCGATCGTCATGCTCAAGGGGGGCCGGTCCGACGCCGGCCGCCGGGCTGCCGGCTCCCACACCGGCTCGCTGGCCGGCGCCTGGGAGGTCTACCGGGCGGCCTGCGCCAGCGCGCGGGTGGTGCTGGCGGAGGAGACGGAGGAGTTCTTCGACGCCGTCGAGACGCTGGTGGCCATCCCCACGCGCCGGCCCCTCGCGCGCCGGGTGGCGGTGGTCACCGTGTCGGGGGGACCGTCGGTGATCGCCGCCGACACGGCCGAGCGCGAAGGGCTCGAGGTCCCGGCCCTGGGCGAGGCCACCCGGGCCGCGCTCCGCACGCTGGTCGCGCCGTTCGCCGCCGTCGGCAATCCGGTGGATCTGACACCCCAGACCGAGCACGCGAACATCGCGGCCGCCGTGCGTCATGTCTTCGACGAGCCGAGCATCGCCGGCGTGATCGCGGTGAACGTGGGGCTCGACATCCCCGAGTTCGCCGACGGGATCGTGGCGACCTCGCGCGCTACCGGCAAGCCGGCGGTCGCCTTCGTGGCCGATGCCCCCGAGGTCATCGCCCGCTTCCGGGCGGGCGGCGTACCGGTGCTGCCCAGTCCCGAGCGGGCGGTGCGCGCGTGGCGCGCGCTCTGGCGAGCGCGTCCGCTGTCTCCACGTCAGGCGGTCAAGCGGTTCGTGTGGCCCCGGGAAATTCGCGCGGCGCTCGATTCGGCCGACGGCGCGCTGCCGTACGCGCTGGCGCGGCGTCTGCTGGAAGTGGCCGGCGTGCGCTTCTGTCGCGAGGCGATCGTGGCGCGTACCGAGGACGCGGTGGCGACGGCCGAGCAGTTCGGCTACCCGGTCGTGGTGAAGGCGGATGCCGCCGGGCTCGCCCACAAGACCGAGGCCGGAGCCGTGATCGTCGACGTGACCCACCCGGCGGCGGTGCGCACGGCGTGCGCGGAGCTCCGCACGCGGACCGGCGCCCGGCGCTTCATCGTGCAGGAGCGCGTGGGGCCGGGGGTCGAGCTCCTGCTCGGCGCCCGTCGCGACGAGGTGTTCGGCCCCGTCGTCGTGTTCGGCGTCGGCGGCATCCTGACCGAGGTCCTGCACGATGTCTCCGTGCGGCTGGCCCCGGTGAGCGAGGATGACGCGGCGACGATGCTCGACGAGGGCGTCAGGCCCCGCCTGCTGGCCGGGCCGCGGGGATTGCGGCCGGTCGACCGGCCGCCGCTGGTCACCGTCATCCAGTCGATCGCCGCCCTGATCGCCACCGAGCCACGCATCGCCGAGATCGACGTCAACCCGCTGATCGCTTCGGGGCCCGACATCGTGGCCGTCGATGCGCTGGTCATCCTGCACTGAGGGATGTGGGGCCCCGACGCTCGACCCACGACGGATTCGCGGCGTTCGATCGCCTCGGCTATGCCAAGGTGGTGTGGGACTCCCAGGTGACGCCCCAGGCGGACGGCTACTCGATGAACGGCACCTTGGCCTTGGCGTAGGTGAGCTTGTGCGTCACGCGCCCGTTCTTCACGTGCAGGATGTCGAGCCCGCGCCAGCCGCCCGGGCCGCGCTTCGTCTCGAGCATGCACACCCAGCGGATCAGCGCCTTGCCGCTCTCGGCGTCGACGAAGAGGTCTTCGCTGTCGAAGCGCATCTTGCCGAAGTCGCCCCGGAACTGCGGCACGAACGCCGCACGGATGGCGGCGGAGCCGTGATTGATCGTGCCGGTGAACTCCTCGTACACGGCGTCGTCCGCCATGAACGACATCACCGCCTCGAGATCATTGTCGTTGAACGCCTGCGTGAAGCGGACCACGAGGTCTGCGAGCCGCGCCCTATCCATGCCGGCTCTTATACCATAGGGGCATGAACGACCTCTTTTACCTGACCGACGATCAGCGCGCGATCCGAGACCTGGCCCGCAAGATCGCGCGGGAGCGGATCGCACCGCACGCGGCCCGCTACGACGAGGCCGAGTCGTATCCGGAGGACTCGATCAGCGCCCTGATCGAGTCGGGTCTCTACGGCATCTGGGTGCCCGAGGCGTATGGCGGCACCGACATGGGGTGCCTGGCGCTGTCGCTCGTCACCGAAGAGGTCGCCGCCGCCTGCGCGGCCACCGCCACCCAGTACCTGGATCAGCCACTCGGCGGGCTGCCAATCCTCCTGTTCGGCAGCGAGGCCCAGAGGAAGAAGTACCTGCCGGGACTGGCCAGCGGCGAGCAGCTGGCCGCCTACTCGCTCTCCGAACCCGGCGCCGGGTCGGACGCCGCCGGGCTCAAGACGACCGCGATCCGCCGCGGCGACCACTACGTGCTCAACGGCTCCAAGCAGTGGTGCACCAACGGCGACCACGCCGACGTCATCACCGTGTTCGCCACCGTGGATCCCGCCAAGCGCGCCAAGGGCGTGACCGCGTTCCTGGTGGAGCGCGGCACGCCGGGCTTCGAGGTCGGCAAGAAGGAGCGCAAGCTCGGCATCCGCGCCTCGCCCACCGTGGCGCTGCACTTCACCGACTGCGCGATTCCCGTGGAGCAGCGGCTGGGCGCCGAGGGCGAGGGCTTCCGCATCGCGATGTCCACGCTCGACGTGACGCGCCCGGCCACCGGCGCCATGGCGGTGGGGATCGCCCAGGCCGCGCTGGACGCCGCCGTCGGGTACGCCAAGGAGCGCCAGCAGTTCGGGCAGCCGATCGCGGCGTTCCAGGGGATCCAGTTCATGCTGGCCGACATGGCCATGCAGACCCACGCCGCCCGGCTCATGGTGCATCACGCGGCCCGCCAGGTGGACGTCGGGATCCATGGCAACACCTACGAGGCGTCGATGGCCAAGTGCTGGGCCGGCGACGCGGCGATGAAGGTGGCGACCGACGCGGTCCAGGTGTTCGGCGGGTACGGCTACACGCGCGAGTTCCCCGTCGAGCGCTACATGCGTGACGCCAAGATCATGCAGATCTACGAAGGAACCAACCAGATCCAGCGTCTGATCATCGCCCGCGCGCTGCTGGAGACGCATTGAGGGGAGGACGCCCGGCGGCCTGGCTGCTGGGCGTCCTCGTCCTGTCCGCGATCGTGATCACCGTCCCGGCCGGCCGCCGGCCGCTCTGGTCCTCGGACGAGGCCCGCTACGCCCTGCTGGGCCAGGACGTGCTCGAGCGGGGGCAGTGGCTGGTGGCCCAGCTCCGCGATCAGCCCTACCTCAACAAGCCCCAGCTCTTCTTCTGGACGGTGGCGGTCGTGTCCATGCCCTTCGGTCGGGTGAGCGAGGCGACGGCCGCCATTCCCCGGTGATCGCCTCGCTCGTCGGCGTGATCGGGGTGATCGCCATCGGGCATCTGCTGTGGGGCTGGTGGACCGGCGTCGTCGCCGGGCTCGTCCTGGTGACGACCCCGTTCCACTTCGAGATGAGTCATCAAGTGCTGCCCGACCTGATGCTCAACGCGTGGCTCGTGTGGGCGCTCTACTGGCTGCTGCGGGCTCAGCGCGGCGGCTGGCGGCTCGGCCCCTTGCTGGCGTTCTATGCGTGTCTCACGGGCGGGCTCCTGTCCAAGGGTCCGCAGGCGCTCGCCGCGCTTGCCGCGGCCGGCGTGGCGATCGCGGTCAGCGACGGCCGGCCACGCTCCGCCGGATGCGGCCCCTCCTGGGCGGCGCGCTGATGCTCGTCGCGGCGTGGGTCATGTGGCTTGGACCGTACTCGGCCGCGTCCGCCGGGCGGTTCGGCGACCGCGTGCTCGTCGGCCACTACCTCACGTGGTACCTGCTCGGCCCGATGCTCTCGCGCCTGGGCGCCCTGGCCACGCCGCTGCTGGCGTTCCTGCCCTGGATACTCTTCCTGGTGGCCGCACCGGTCTGGTGGCGGCAATCACCCAGCACGGACCGTCGTCGGCTCCTCGCGTGGACCGCCACTCTATGGGTGCTGGCGGCCTATGGGTGCTGGCGGCCGTCTCCGGTAACGCGCGGGCCCGGTATCTGCTGCCCGTCGTCCCGGGCCTGGCGCTGCTGACCGCAGAGTTCCTGACCGCGCCGGTCGTCGGCCGCTCGCTGCGCGCGCTTCGGCTGGCGGCCTCCTCGGCCGCCGGGTTCGCGATCGTGACGGTGGCGGTCATCACGACGCCGATGGCGCGGAAGCTGGCCGGCTCCGAGCCCCCCTACGTGCCCACCGCGCTCTGGGAGCAGGCGGCGATCAGTGTGCTGGCGCTGGCCGCGGCGGCGGCGCTGATCGTCGCCGCGCGCCGTGGAGTCCCGGGTGAGGGCGCCGTCGGGCTGGCGCTGGGCATGGCCGGCGTGCTCGTGATCGTGGGGATCACGTATCCGGCCCGCTATACCCGGTCGTTCGATCTGCGACCGACGGCCGCAGCGATCGCCGCCTACGTGCCGCCCTCGGGAACGGTCCTGGGCCATCCTGACGTGCGACTGGCGTACAATTTCTACGTGCGGCGCCACATCGTCGAGATGCGCGACGGCGCGGATGTGCGAACGCGGGCTGCGACCGCCCCGCCGGAGGCCATTCTCGTGTCGGCCGATCGCTGGCGCGTGCTGGCCCTGCCCGAGGCAGCGGCCTGGCGGGTGCTGGCGTCGAATCGGCTCGGAAACCGCACGATCATTCTCGTGGGGCGTCCAGCACCGTGAACGGCGAGCCGGCCTTCTCGATCGTCGTGCCGGTCTACGACGAGGTCGAGAACCTCCCGCAGCTGTGGGACGAGATCGACCTCACGCTCGGTCGCATCCGTCTGTCGGCCGAGGTCATCTTCGTGGACGATGCCTCGACCGACGGCAGCGCCGAGGTGATCCGTCGCCTGATGGCCCAGGACTCGCGCGTGCGGCTCGTCAGCCTCGACCCGCACGCCGGCCTCACGGCGGCCTTCCACGCCGGCTTCGGCGCGGCGTGCGGCGGGATCGTGGCCACCCTCGACTCCGATCTGCAGAACGACCCGCGGGACCTCGTCCCCTTGCTGGCGGCGCTCGATCATGCCGACGCCGCGGTGGGCTGGCGGCAGCAGCGCAACGATCCGTGGTCGAAGCGAATCTCCTCGCGCATCGCCAACGCCGTGCGCAACGGGCTGACCCGCGAAGAGGTCCACGACAGCGCCTGCAGCCTGCGCGTCATGCGCCGCGAGTGCCTGTCAGCCGTGCCGCCCTACAACGGCATGCACCGCTTCGTCCCCACGCTGCTGCGGCGGGCGGGTTATCGCGTGGTCGAGGTGCCGGTCCACCACCGGCCCCGTCGCTTCGGCCGCTCGAAGTTCGGCATTCGCAATCGCGCCCTGCGGGGATTCGTGGATCTGCTGGCGGTGCGCTGGATGCTGCAGCGTGCGCTCCGCTATCGGGCCCGCGAGGTCGAGCGTCCGGTGGCCGCGAGCGAACGGCGCGATTGATCGCTCCCTCGCACCGCTCATCTATAATCGCCCGCGACAAGGAGGCTTCCCGATGACGACGTCCCGCGTGACCCGCCGCACCTTTCTGCACACCATCGTGGCCGGCGCCGCGGTGGTCGGTGCGCCGCGGTCGGTGCGAGCCCAGGGCAAGGTCTTCAAGATCGGCGCGGTACACCCGGTCACCGGTCCGCTGGCCGAGCCGGGACAGGCGTGCCGGCTGGGCGCGCAGATGGCGACCGATGCGATCAACGCCGCGGGCGGGATCAAGGCCAAGGGCGGAATGCGGCTCGAGCTCATCCTGGGCGACACCCAGACCAAGCCCGAGAACGGCCGCGTGGAGGCCGAGCGCGTCGTCTCGCTGGGCGCCCAGATGCTGGTGGGCTCGTTCGACTCCGGCTCCACCAACGCCATGGTGTCGGTCGCTCAGCAGAAGCGGGTGCCCCTCCTGGTCGACATCGCCGCGGCCGACCAGATCACCGCCAACGTGGCCAAGTCGGTGAAGGACGGGCAGCAGAAGGTCCAGTACGTCTACCGCAACTTCCCGACCGGCTCGTCGTTCGGGCGCAAGGCCGTGCAGTACTTCACCGAGGTGTTCGCCGAGGCCAAGGTGACGCCCAAGCGCGTCGCCCCGATGTACTGCAACGACCTGTTCGGCCAGAATCAGTGGCGCGGCTTCCTGGCCGCGTACAAGGCGGCCAAGCCGGCGTGGACGCTCCTGGAGGAGGACGTCATCGCGTGGCCGGAGCCGCCGACGGATCTCTCCACCGAGGTCTCGAAGGTGAAATCGCTCAAGCCCGACGTCATCGCCCCGATCTGCCGGCCGGCCTCCGCCCAGCTGCTGCTGCCGGAGATCCGCAAGCAACGGATCGAAATGCTCGGCATCGTCAGTCCGGGCAGCCCGGGGTTCTACGAGGCGGGGCAGATCGCCGTCCTCAAGGACGACGTCGAGTACGCGCTCACCGCGGTGCCGTGGGCGAACTTCAAGAACCCCCGGACCCGGATGGTCGCCGACGAGTACCTCAAGCGCTCGGGTGGCAAGACCTTCGACACCAACTCCGGCTACACCTACGACGCCGTGTTCGTCATCGCCGACGCCCTCGAGCGGACGACCTCGCTGGAGGACCCCGACGCCATCGTGGACGCGCTGAAGAAGACGAACTACGCGGCCGGCCTCATGCAGTACGGGGGCAACGTCCAGTTCAACGAGATCGGCGACAATCCCAACGCCATCTCGACCATGATCCAGATCCTCGGCGGCAAGCCGGTCGCGGTCTGGCCCAGGGACGCCGCCCTGCAGAAGTTCGTGTTCCCCCGGCCGAAGGCCTGACATCGACCTCACACTGGTCGCCCAGGGGCTGCTGAGCGGCCTGCTGTTCGGGGGCGTCTACAGCCTCATGGCGGTCGGGCTCACGCTGATCTTCGGCGTGATGCGCGTGGTCAACTTCGCCCACGGCGACATGATGGTGTGGGGGATGTATCTGGCCCTCGTCCTCTCCCTGCGCGCGGGCCTCGATCCGTACGTCTCGTTCGTGGTGTGCGCGGCGGTGCTGTTCGCGCTCGGCGCGCTGGTGCAGCGCGGCCTGGTCGATCGGATCATCGACGCGCCCCACGAGATGCAAATTCTTTTGATGCTCGGCCTGGCGCTGGTGCTGGAGAACCTGGCCCTGGTCGTCTTCGGGCCCGAGCCCGCGCGGGTGCGCTCGTCCGTCTCCGCGGCCACGCTGTGGCTGGGGCCGCTCTACGTGGACGTCGCCCGGCTGGTGACCTTCGCGGTGGCGCTGGTACTCACGTTGGGCCTCTACCTGTTCCTGTTCCGCACCGAGCTGGGACGGCTGATCCGCGCCTCGGCCGACAACACGTACGGAGCCCAGGTCATCGGCGCCGACGTGCGCCGCATCTATGCCGCGGCATTTGGCATCGGCGCCGCCTGCGTGGGAGCGGCCGGCGCGCTGGTCGCGCCGATCCTGCCCTTTCAGCCGCCCACCGGCCTGTCGCTGTCGGTCGCCTCGTTCAACATCGTGATCATCGGCGGCATGGGCAGTCTGCTGGGGGCCTTCGTGGGCGGGCTGCTCGTGTCGGTGGCCGAATCGCTGGGCGCCGTGTTCCTCAAGCCGTCGCTCAAGGAGCTGTTCAGCTTCTCGCTGCTGATCCTGATCTTGCTGTTCCGTCCCGCTGGTCTGTTCGGCAAGCGCTCGACATGAAGTGGGCCGCCCTGGTGGGGGTGGCCGTGCTGCTGGTGCTGCCGACCCTCCTGAGCTCTTACATGACGACGATCTTCATCCTCATCTTCTTCTACGCCTTCCTCGGCCAGGCCTGGAACGTGGTGGGCGGCTACGCGGGCCAGCTCTCGGCCGGTCACGCGGCGTTCGTGGGTATCGGAGGCTACACGTCGGCGCTGCTGTCCAACGAGCTCGGGCTCACGCCCTGGCTCGGCATGTTCGTGGGCGCGGCCCTGGCCTCCCTGCTGGGCGCGCTCATCGGCTACCTGGGCTTCCGGTTCGGCCTGCGCGGCTTCTACTTCGTGCTGCTGACCGTCGCGTTCGCCGAGGTGTGCCGCATTCTCGTGTCCAACATCGACGCGGTCGGCGGCGCGCTGGGGCTCTACATCACGTTCACCGGCAACCCCCGGCAGTTCCAGTTCCAGGACCAGCGCGTCTACTACTACCTGGCGCTCGGGTTCATGCTGCTGGCCACCGGCGTGGCCGCCCTCATCGAGCGGCGGCGCTTCGGCATGTATCTGAGCGCGATCCGCGAGGACGAGACGGCCTGCGAAGCGCTGGGCGTGAACACCTTCAAGTACAAGATGCTGGCGATGCTGGTGTCGTCGTTCCTCACCGGGCTGGGCGGCACGTTCTACGCGTTCTACCTGTTCTCGCTGCAGCCGGCGACCGTCTTTGGCATCCCGCTCTCGGTCGAGATCGTCATCCGCCCGGTCATCGGCGGCTCCGGCACGCTGATCGGTCCGATCCTGGGCTCCTTCATCCTCACGCCGCTGGCCGAGGCGTCGCGCTACTACTTCGGCCAGAGCGGCCTGCACGGCGCCCACCTCATCGTGTACGGCACGCTGCTGATGGCCGTGGTGCTGTTCCTGCCGCAGGGCGCGTATCCATTTCTACGCCGACTGTTCGCCGAACGGCGCCACCCCGCACCTTGAACAAGCCACCCACGCTTCAAGGCGAGCACGCGCTCCTATCAATGGCCCACCCCGCACCTTGAACAGCCCACCCACGCTTCAAGCTGAGCACACGCTCCTTTTAATGGGCCACCCCGCACCTTGAACAGCCCACCCACGCTTCAAGCTGGCCCGACCCTCCTTTTACAAGTTAGCGGGCTGTCCCGGCGGTTCGGCGGGCTGCAGGCGGTGAAGGATCTGTCGTTCACGGTCGGCGAGGGCGAGATCGTGGGGCTCATCGGGCCCAACGGCGCCGGCAAGACGACGGCGTTCGCCCTGATCTCGGGCTTTCTCGTCCCTGACGCCGGCGAGGTGACGCTGCGCGGACGATCGCTGCGCGGCCTGCGGCCTCACGAGGTCAACGCGCTGGGACTGGCGCGCACGTTTCAGATCATGCGTCCGTTCCCCCGTCTGAGCGTGCTGCGCAACGTGATGATCGGTACCCTCGGCCGCCACGCCGACGTCGCGACCGCCGAGGCCCGGGCCCGGGCGGTGCTGGTGGAAG
>Ga0111538_10001514_pt1 | contig 32518 bp, 34 predicted proteins | sample SoiMethybrSBSTD1_FD_79669 | JGI IMG/M metagenome (GOLD analysis project Ga0111538, IMG submission 79669) | Bulk soil microbial communities from a Populus tree surrounding site in Tennessee, USA - Soil MetaG P. TD hybrid SBSTD1 (version 2)... | ecosystem: Environmental > Terrestrial > Soil >...
CCCAAAGGGTATTCGGCGGGCGGGCTTGCTGACCGCGGCATCTTCGAAGGCCAAAGCTGTGGAAGAGCTGCGACAGCTTGCCGCGCACCATCGGACGGAGGCAAAGCGGATGTTGGCCATGCAATCCTCATCGTAATTGAAGTTGCAGTCATGGGAGTTTTACCATGGTGTGTCTGATGGAGGACCGCAACGACCATTCAGCAGCATAGGATTGGATTGCTTTCCTGTCTTTCAGTTTAACCGGCTAGCATTCTAATCTTGAATAGGCCGTTGACACTCCACGAAATAGGTTTATCTGGCGCTTGTATCGAGAATATTTTGAATCTATTTTTAATACCTAGATGGCAGACGAAGAGCCCTAACCTAGGGCATAATGGGTTCGATGAATACCATTCCATTAGGCTTATGCTCTTCCCTTCCAGCCCCGCCGCAGCCAACCGTGCTCCTGGTTGACGACGATCCAGTATTGTTGGAGGTCGTGCCACCGATCCTCAAGCACACACTGCCTCACGTTTCGATAGAAACCTGCCCATCATCTCGTCTTGCAGCTCAGAAAGGGTCTGAAGGGCACTACGATGTCGCAGTCATTGATGTGACGATGCCCGAGCTAGACGGACTAGAAGTGCTGGCCCATATCCGCGAAAGGCGACCCTGCACCTCAGTCATCTTTATTACCGGAAAAAAAGATAGAGACCTCGCGGAGCACGTGTTTAGAGAGGGCGCATATGACTTCATTGGAAAACCGTTTGACTCACAACAATTGAGCGAGTCGGTGGACATGGCGGTGAGGATGCATCGGCTCCGACGCCGCCTAGATGAACGGAAAGTCTACCTCAGCCAAGTGCGGGAAACATTGGAACGCCGCTGGACGAATGCCCCCTCCATCGCCACGGCCGCTGCCATCGATGAGTCCCGATCCTTAATGCGCGCGTCCCTTGAACGGATGGAGTCGGCTGCCAAGCAGACGGAGGCGGTGATTCAACGTGCAGAACGTTTGCTTCGTCAGCGGGAAGAGCAAGTGCGTCGACTGGCACAGCAACGGTTGCAAGCACTCTGACGAATCACCGCACCAAGGAATCCTTCTCGGTAGACTTCATCATATTCTGACAACTCTACCGTCATTGCGACCTACCTACTTACGTAGCTGGACGTGCTAGTTTGAATTTTACATCGGACGCATGTGCGCGGTGTTTCGCCGATTTGCCATGCGGCCCTAGATGACCTCGCCCCCCAGGACTCGGCGCGATCACCTCCGGCCCCTTCAAACACTCGTCAACCCTAGAAGGACGACGGCACCATGTCGTTCCGAGCCTCGTGTTGGTCGTAGATGACGATCCTACCACTTTGATTGCCCTACCAGATATGCTCAGGTCTCGGCTGCCAGATGTGACCATCACCACATGTGACTCTGCACTTACCGGGTTGGAAGCTCTTCATGACGCCAATTATCACGTCTTGCTTGCCGACCTGCGCATGCCCGAGATGGACGGCCTGACGTTGCTTCGCGAAGTTCGTCACATACGTCAACACATGCCCGTGCTGATTATGTCTGGCGTCACCGAATGGGGCCTGGCGAAGCGCGTGATAGAAGCCGGCGCATTTGCGTACATCCAGAAGCCGGTCGAGCGTGGGTATGTGGCGCACGCTGTTCGATTAGCGCTCCAGTGCAGCCGAATGCAAGAACAGGTCAGGTTTGGGAAAAGGCGCTTGGCTCGACTGTCGGAATTGCTCAAACGAGCGCACGCCCTCCCGTGTTTATCTCACCACATGCGTGATGCTGTGACACGAATGGAACAAGGACAACAACGCGGAAGCGTCTCCATTACCAAAATCGAACGAGTCATTTCTCGCGTCACGGAGGCTCTCGGCAAACAGAATGAAACACTGAGGTCGCTCGAAGACGACGCCCATACACAGGCGAAGATCATGCTTCAGACGCTTGGTGAGTAGAATTCTTTAAAAACACATCGAAGTTTAGTCTTGCCCGCTCCAATTCCTGATTCATCCCGATGCTTTCGTGTCGGCTTTCCATGGTAATCAATGGTTATAACGGTTATTAGAAAGCGACGAGCAGATCAGGAAGAATACAATGATTACGAACGACTTGGCGGGTACGATTGGAAAGCAAGACGACGAATGTTTTCTTCAGCGGTAGCGAGTTCCTTGCGGGTCTGACGGGAAGCCTCGATAGTTTTCAGCATGAATGCATCTAGGGCAGCCAGGTGTCGATTTGTCTTCTTGCTCAGGCCTTGCAGACTGTGTTCACTTCTCATCTGTTCGTCGGGACTCTCAACATAAACGTCATGGTTCCACTCACGTAATCGTTCAGACCACCGCATCCCGTCTTCAGCGGATTGAGCCAATCTCTCAATCAGCGTCAAATAATGCTCTCTGGCTCGGCTGATCGTCGCTTGTTGACGGTCAAACAGCGCGAGCAGCCGCGAGACATTTAAGGTATATCGGATGGTGCGCACCAGGCCCTCACGATCAATAGGCTTTGCGATGAATCCCGCCACGCCCTTCTCAAATGCCTTGGAAATGAATGCGTCGTCTACGTGACCGGAAATGAGGATCACAGGCGTCTTCGGGGTGAGCTGCTTGACCTTACCCAACAATTCCAGACCGTTCATACGTGGCATGTTCACATCACTGATGACCGTATCGTAGGGTGTGCCGTGCAGACGGGCGATGGCTTCGTCCGCCGTTGGGGAGACATCCAGTTGGAAATGGCCGAGTCGGTTGTGAAGGGTGCCGGACAGCGCGTCCAGCAAAACGGGATCATCATCGACGAGCAAGAGACGGGAGGGAATAGTTCGACGTTGCGAAGCCTGCTCCATCATGCCTCTTCCAGGGAACATCGTTTCAGGAAATGGAGAAGAAGACCTCGAACCTGAGTCGAATCTCTATTGACCAAAAGGCGCCATCAGGAAATCCAGGCTACCGTCTGGACATTTTCACTCTAGGAACACAGGGTGTCAACAAAGTATCTTGGATTCGAGAGGATTTATTTCAATACTTGAAGTGCGCCTTATCTAATGAACAAGCAAGTTGGAATAAAGAAGACACGATGCGAATGGGCTGGATCTCATGCACTCTTACTTTCATACCACGATCGCCAGTGGGGCGTGCCTGTTCACGATGACCGCCTGCTCTTTGAGATGTTGAATCTGGAAGGGGCGCAAGCCGGGCTGAGTTGGCTCACCGTCTTGAAGAAACGTGAGAATTATCGGCTGGCATTCGATCAATTTGATGCCAAGAAAATTGCCCGTTACTCCCTGCGTAAGCAATCCTCACTGCTCAATAACGACGGCATTATTCGCAATCGTCTGAAGATCAATGCGGTTGTTGAAAATGCAAAGGCGTTTCTGGAAGTTCGCCGAGCATTCGGAAGCTTCGATAATTTTTTATGGCAGTTTGTGAATGGAAAGCCGCTCATTGGACACGAAAAGACACGGGCGACGGCCATCAGCGTTGTCATGAGTAAGGAACTCAAAAAGCGTGGCTTCAGATTCGTCGGCCCGACGATTTGTTATGCCTTCATGCAGGCAGTGGGCATGGTGAATGATCATTCCTCGACGTGCTTTCGGGCAAAGAAGAATCGGTCCTGACGTGAATTGGATGGTCTTCATGTATGGAGGCTTCCGGCGGTGCGATTATGATACAGATCAATATCGTCAATGGAATTGATTCCGCATCACCATGCTGAGATGAGATTCAAGACGACGGTGAGGCCTTACGAAAGACGATTACGACACCGGCGATATCTTTCTTTCGGTCCAAAATCGGCGCGGCGCTATCGGCGATGGCATGTTCTTTTCCATCCCGGGCTATAAGAACAGTATGGTTCGCCAAGCCGACTACCTTTCCCGTGGAGACAACCTTAAAGAAAGGACTGGACACCGGTTTTCGAGTCTCTTCATTGACGATCACAAACACCTTATCCAGCGGCATGCCGGTTGCTTGCTCTTGCGTCCATCCCGTGAGAGATTCGGCGACAGGATTGATAAATTTCACATCGCCCGCTGCATCAGTGGCAATCACCGCGTCTCCAATACTTTGCAATGTCGTCAGAAGCCACTGTTGTGTTTGCCGCAGTGAATCCTCTGAAGCTTTTCGCTCGCTCAGGTCTCGGGTGATCTTGACGAAACCCCGTAGAACGCCTTCATAGTACATGGGGGTGAGCACCACATTGGCCCAAAACTGCGGACCTATTTTGCGAACACGCCAGCCTTCCTCCTCAAACCGCCCCTCCGCTTTGGCCCGTTCCAGCTCATACTGTGGTTTACCGGCGCGGATCGCATCCTGCGTGAAAAACATGGAGTAATTCCGGCCGATGACCTCGGCTTGCGAGTAACCTTTCAGCCGTTGGGCGCCCGGGTTCCAACTCATGATGCGGCCTTCCAGATCGAGAATATAGATGGCATAGTCCACGACCGCGTCCACCATGAGACGGAATTGATCCGACTCCCAACTAGGTTCGCTTGGAAGGCGGGCCGAAGTTTTTTTTGGGGTACGCCGTTTCTTACCGGCTGCCGTCTGTTTTTTGGTTTTAGGACTTTTGCCTTTCGGCATGCCATCCTCCGTAATTAAACGTGGCAGCATAGCAATCCATGAAATGAAATGGTAGGAAAACGGCAAGGCAGGGTTTTGTCAGTAGGCAAAACTGCATTTACAAGCCTTTTTTACTTGCCTCCTTCCCCATACGTACCTAGTATAGGGACCTTCATGAATCGCACATTTCTTCGTAATCGGACGTGGCTAGCTCTACTGATAGTTGGTCTTACCGCAACCATTTTCCTAATTGATGTATTGACGCCTGTCGGGGTGTTGATCTCGATGTTGTTCGCGATTCCGATCTATCTCACTCGATTTTTGCCCGGCCTCTGGATGGTGCCTGCCTTTGCCACGGTGTGTACCGTGCTCAACCTCGTGCAGTTTGTTCTCGCTCCTCCCGGCGGCATCGCCTGGATTGTGATCGTGAACCGCCTCTTGATCGTGTGTTTGATTTGGGGGGTTGCATACCTGACGATGCAGATCAAGGTGCTGCATGGATTCATCCGCGTGTGCTCGGCCTGTAAAAAGATTGAAGATGAACAGGGCCGTTGGATGGCGTGGGAAGTCTATATCGGCCATCGGTCGGAAGCCGACTTTACTCACGGCATTTGCGAAGAATGCGCACAAAAACTCTATCCAGAGTCGATCACAGGGCGCTTGGGCAAATTGATCCCGAAATAAGGCGTCGTCCGTGCCCACGAAAATCGGCCGGTGTCATGAGAAGAGTGGGCTTACCGGAATCGTGTGAGCCTATCCATCACCAGGTTTCAAAATCGCCCACGATGTGAGTCCCGTGATAGGAATGCCATTGATGAAACGGTAAGATCAATTGCGAATACGTGAAAGGAGCTTCGCTTCGTTCTCCATTTACCTGCCCGTCAGCCACCACGTCAAACCATTCCAGAGCTGTTACTTCAAAGAACAGACTGTGCGGATTTTTAATCCTTGAATTTTGCCACTGAACCGTAAAGCCCCACGCATGCCGCCACCCTTCTTCCCTGACGGCAGTCACGCGGGCAACAGTACCTTTCACCGCCGGACCAATTCGCTTTCGAGCCCGAAGCGCCATTCCTAGTGTGATCTGACCGCGACTCACCATGGTAACCAGTGGATACACCGACGAGGCGTCGGGGGTCAAGGCCCCTCGCCATGAGATTGGCATTGGTCATGACATTGACGACTGAATCAAAACTATCAAATCCCCGCATACCACTCGTACCCCTCATCTTCCCAATAGCCTCCTTTTCCTCCACCAATAGACGTGAAACTCTCGACCACTTCGATGCGCATGACATACTTTGCGTGCTTGTACCCGAGTTGCCGTTCGACGCGGAGACGGATCGGCGCTCCGTGAGCGGTGGGTAACGCCTGGTCGTTCATCTCATAGGCCAAGATGGTTTGGGGATGGAAGGCATCGTCGAAATCCAGACTCTCGTAATAAAGGGTGCCGTCCTCGTCGGGGTCGGCGCAATGGAAGACGACGTACCGCGCTGATGGCAAGGGTTGGACGCGTTCCAAAATCTGACAGAGCGGCGCGCCCTTCCATTTGCCGATCGCGCTCCATCCCTCCACGCAATCGTGACGCGTGATCTGCGTTCGTGAGGGCAAGTCGCGCAGCTCGACCAATGAGAAGGTCATCGGCTGCTGCACGACACCACCGACCTCCAATTTCCAGTCTGCAAACCCATTATTTGCCATGCGCTGATAGTCCGGATTCTCTGGATCGCGATTGCCGTTGGGAGGAAATACCGGAGACAGATCCGCTTCAATAAATTCCTTCGCCATGGCTTTCTTGGGGCTGATGAGGCGCTGAGCACGCTGTGTAACGACTTCCGTCTTGCCAAGCAGTCTCGTGAACCATTCGCTACGGGACAGATTATCGCAGCCCGTCAGGAACAGCAGACCTGCCGCCTGAACCATGCCAACCAGCAATCGACGACGGCCTATTCCCTGGCCACTATGGTTTCTCATTTTCTCTCTCGTGATCATTGGGAATTCTGAACCAGCCGGTAATCATCGAACCGATATTATTTCGCAAGCCCGTCGTCGCGACCATGAACAGATGTGTGGCAACAAACCCAATGAATGCAAAGCACGCGAGAAAGTGAATCGTCCTCGCCGACTGTCGTCCGCCGAACAGCCCGAGCAATCCTGGTAATGCAGCATCGACGGCCGGTGACATAATGAGTCCCGTCAGCACGATGAGCGGCGCCAATCCAAAAATCACACCGGTATACGCGAGTTTCTGCAGCACGTTATAGCGCTTCGCTTCCTCCCCGCCTGCGTGACGGAACCGCAAGTGGTTCACGAGATCGCGGCCGATGCGGCGCACATCCTCTACCTTTGGAAAGAGGTCGCGCCAGAAATGCCGGCCAGCCAGTGAGTACAGCGTGAAGAAGACGCCGTTCAAGACAAAGACCCATGCAAAGAACAAATGCCATTGCCGTCCCATCGCAAGCCATTTCCCGCTGGGAATCGTCGCCCATGACGGAAATCCTCTAACGGACCCCGACGAGAAGCCCAACACGCCTGTCGTGTCGAACGAAAGTCCCATAATTGTAGTCACGCCTTTGAATTCGCCGGATTCTGTCTTGACCGACTTAATCGACAAAAGCGGCCGATCGCGGTCCGATCGTTCTCCCCAGTAGAGCGCTTGATGGGCATTGAAAATTTGCAAGCCGCTCATGACGAGAATGGGCAGACAGATGGCATTCACCCAGTGGCCGATACGGACAGGCAGCCGATGGCGATAGATTGTTTCAACCACCGGGGAAGGAGGCGATGCTTCATCGGCGGGCGCCACTATGTTTTCGAGATCGCCTGATGGTATCTCGACAGGGGGAGGGGTCAGGTAAACCGGGTCGATGCCTGCGATTGGTTCCGCATTATTCTCAGGGAGTGGTGGGTCGATTGCGCGCTGATCCATGAGGTGCTTGTCTTTCGATCGCTCTAGAGTCAAACACAATGGCCCGCCTTATCACCGGCGGGCCATCGAGACCAGTTAGAGATTATTGCGAGCCGTCATGCTTACTTGCCCTTCATCTTCCCCATGTCGTCCTTCTTCTCTACCTCGCCTTTCATTTTGTCGCTGTCCCCCTTCATCTCCTTCTTCATGTCGCCCTGCATTTTATCCTTGTCATGCTTCATGTCGCCCATGTCGTCGTGGGTCTTTCTCATATCACCCTTCATCTCGCCCTTCATCCCTTCCTTCCCCTTGCCCATGTCATCGGCAAATGAGACGGCGCTAAACCCTGTGAGACACAACACAGCAACGACGGCCACCATAATTCTCTTCATCGAGTCCCCCCTCATGAATGATGTATACAGACGAAGTCTGTACGGCTCTACCCTGCTCGCAATTTGCAACCAAGTCAACTTTGCTCACGTCTGTTCCTCACCAGAACATTACATTGGAGCTCGTCGGTGTTTTGAACGCATTGCGACAGAAACACCATCGTAGATAATCGAGAGGGCAAAGATCGCACGCTATCGAATAGCGCTGGACATAATAGAGGAGATGTAATGACAGTGGTCACAAAGGACCCCTTACCGCCTGACGTCTTACAGAAGATGAATGCGTATTGGCGAGCCGCCAATTATCTATCGGTCGGGCAAATCTACCTTCTCGATAATCCGCTTTTGAAATACACACTGACAATCGAGCACATCAAACCTCGGCTGTTGGGGCATTGGGGAACGACCCCGGGCTTGAACTTTATCTACGTTCATCTGACACTGCCCGGCGACGATCACCTCGCTCCCGATGGGCGGGCGATATTTTAAGTGAAAGATATTCCTGGCGCGCCGATCGCCTCACTCACCTATCTTTTGACGTCGCACGTCTGGCGACAGGACCACAATGGCTTTTCGCATCAAGACCCCGGCTTTATCGATCATGTCGTCATAAGAAGGCGGAAGTGATTCGGGTCTACCTCCCTCTCGCTACATCATCAAACCTTCTTCCGTAAGTGGGTAGCGAAGCTTAGCGACTGAGAAATGGCCATTCACGATCAAGTCCGACCACGGTCAACAAAACAAGTCTCATCCCGACTGCGATGGCATCATTCGCTCGGCTCATGACGGGCAATCTCCCTCTCCGCCTCCACCCAATCGTCCAGAGGCCCGCGGGAAATGCGTTCCAAATAAATTTGATAGGCACGATGGGCAATACGATCGGACACGGGAACGTCCGTTGAATCTGCGGGATTGCTGGAAGGCTGACTAAACGGCTTCCGCCGAATGACAGGTTCCTTCCGTGGCTTCGGTTTTTTTGTTTCGCTCTCGCTTGATGGTTGTTTCTTCATACTTCCCTCTATGATTCCAGGTTCGTTTAGACTGGCAACGTGATGCATTCACAAATCAATATCAGGTCCCTAAATAACCACGCACCCAGCGAACAACGCAACTAAGAAGTCGGACCAGGCTTATCCCAGCATCTTCCTCCTGCGAGATGTATAGGCTGGTACGCCACTACTGTCCGCCTGAGGACGAAAGCTGCGGACCGTTCTGCTAGAATGCGGCGTTCTTCAACACGACCGCGAATTGCCGTCTCGATGAAACGACCTGGTACAGCTTCGTGCTGTGGGCTCGTCGGCGGTTCGTCGGTGATGGCAGGTCCGCTACATCAGGGAAATGTATGGACGCACGACACCCGGCAGATGATCCGGAATTTCTGCGGCGGCTGCACGAGCGGCCGCACAAAGGCCTTGAAGAATGGCTGGACGCTCCCGCACACGTACACCATGTGGCCCATCGGATGAGCAATCCGCCCGAGGAGCGTCCCAGGAGTCGAGAGCAGTTTGCCCACATTCTGCAGAGCCTGAGCATTTCGCCTCATGAGTTAGTCCTGCACGACACATTCGGCTATGGAATGAAAACGGCGGACAACGGCGATCGACTGATTCTCGTCTGGCAAGCGCACACGGAATATTACAGCTATCAGGTCTGGCACATTCCCTCAGAGAAGACGGCCCCACTGTCGTTTGGTCCGCTGGCCTTTCCTCAGTACGTTTTTCCTCTCTCGCCATTAGGGCTCCGGGTGAATTCGCTCGACATCCTGGTCGCCCGCGCCCCCCAATCCTCTGTCGAGCATGTCCGTCGCCTGATGCCGGGAACGGCGATCTATGGAAGTCGAGTCTTTGGTGAAGAGATGGCGGTCACCACCAGCTTTACTCCCGATGAACACGGGCGGGAGCGCTATCTCATCACCGCGCCTTCCCCCACCCCGATGCTTCATGTGAAGCAGCTCGTCGAAACCATCGTGAAAATCGAAACCTATTACCATCTCATCTTGATGCAGAAGCCGATGTTCTCTTCGGCGGTGGATCAGGTCTACCGGTTCGAACAACTACATCTGAAACAGCGGGAAATCATCACGTCCCAATTGGCCGCTGCCGGATCCACCCTATTGCAGCGTTGGCTCAATGGGCTGACGGAAGATGTGATGAAGGTCAACCGCCTAGCGGGTCTGCTCCAATTTGAACTGTCGGCGGCGGTCCCCTACGACAAAATCGTGCACGCATCGATCCATTCGATTCAGGAGGACCTTCTGCCGCCGTATCGTCCCCTGTCCGATTATTTGGTCACCGGCGTGACGGGTGTCGCCGAAGGCTATCAGCAATTACTGAGGAGGATCGAAACCTTAAAAAGTGGATTCGAAGGCATCATTGGAATTATTCGCACACGCATTGATTTGCTGGTCGAAGGACAGAATCTCAGATTGCTGTCGAGCGTGGATCAGACGACCAAAAGCCAAGCCGTGCTGCAACACACCGTCGAAGGCCTTTCGATCATCGTCATCTCCTATTACCTGAGCGGATTGGGCGGTTACATTTTTAAAGGCCTGCACGAAATGGGATGGCTTCATCAGCCGGCCGTGGCGACAGCGCTCTTTGTTCCGGTTGCCATCGGGCTGTCGTTTGCACTGATGGCGCTAAGCCGAAAATTGATCCACAAGCGCCTGATCCAGAAACGCCATGCCGACTCATGAACTCCAAACTTTCGACGCCTGCGCTTTCATATGATCATGGCTCGTCTTTTCACTATGACCATAATTCTGGTCATGATGATGTCCTCACCGACGGCACCCGTCAAGGAAGTGTCAGAACGTCCTGCAACATAACCGTTGAAGGCCTCACGATCATCGTCTCTTATTATCTGAGCGGGTTGGGCGGATACCTTTAAAGGTCTGCAAATAGGATTGGCCCCACCGACCGGCCATTGCGCGGCGCACTTCGTGCCGGTTGCCGTCGGGCCGTCGTTTGCCCTTATGGCGTGGTCATTTCACTAAATCTTGGATCCGGGTCTTGAGCAGGACAAACGCCTGATCAAACGAGGTTTCTATTTCGGCCTCCGATCCCGTAGCTTTCGCAGGGTCCGGCGTACTCCAATGCAACTTCTTTGGAGTTCCGTGAAACAAAGGACAGCTTTCGTCAGCGGCCTGGTCGCATACCGTGATCACGAGATCAAAGGACTGATCGGCAAACTCATCCCACGACTTGCTGCGTGGCTGACCAGGATCGATTCCATGCCCCTTTAATGTCTCAATCGATTTCGGATGGACATGCCCCGCTGGATGACTTCCTGCGCTCCAGGCCTGATACCGGCCGCGGCCGAGGTCATTAATCAAAGCTTCGGCCATGACGGAACGACAGGAATTCCCGGTGCACAAAACTAGAATTTTGGTTGGATCGGACATCAGCTGCAACAGCCCCGGGTTGATTCGGAAGGCTCACAGCATTCAGGCTCCCCTATAGTGAGCGGTGTGCAGCACGCACTCTCAGCCTGATCAGGTTGGCTAGAGAAGAGCTGCGCGTCCTCCATCGTTCGGTAGGCTTCCCATGCAATACCGGTCGGGTCTTGGATCCAAGATTTGTCCGACACCGCATAACAACAGACGGTTTCGCCTTCATTGACCACCGGCATGTCACCTGCCGTAAGGCGTGCGCGCAGCTCAGCCAGTTCCTCCTCTTCCTCGACTTGAATGCCCAAGTGATCAATGCCCTTGGTCTTCGCGCGCGTGGAGATGGCGAAGTTCACACGGGGGTCTTCCAGCAACCATTTGGCATAATCCGATTTTCTTTTCACAGGATCAACGCCAAACAGCGTGTTGTAAAATCGAATGGACTCTTCAAGTTTATCCACACTCACATGGATATGTAGGCGTTTCATGATAGTGCCTCCTTAAATTCTAAGTAATTAAAATGTTCACAACTAAGATAGGCAGGCGCGGCGAAAGGGTGCTTTACGTTTGCCGAACGATCCGCTGCGCTCGAAGCCCACTCTGGCCGGATGGTGATGTTTTGCCAGGCGCCATGGGGAACCAGTGCCGCGTTCTATTACACGCAGCACACACCGACAGCATCAAAGGGACTTCCACGAGAACCCCCACCACCGTAGCGAGCGCGGCTCCTGACTCGGGTCCAAAGAGTGCGATCGCCGTCGCAACCGCTAGCTCGAAAAAGTTGCTGGCTCCAATCAATGCCCCTGGTGCCGCGATGGGGTATGGCACTCGCAGCCAGTGCATCGCACCATAAGCCAACCCGGCATTTAGATAGACTTGGATGAGGATCGGGATGGCGATCAACACGACGTGCCATGCTTTGTCCACAATATTCTCGGCCTGAAAGGCAAAGATGAGAACGAGGGTGGAGAGTAATGCGAGAATCGTCATCGGTCCTAGTCGTGGCAGGAAGCTTTCCTCAAACCAGCGGCGACCACACCGTTGGATCAGAATGTATCGAAGGATAGTCCCTACCGCCAGCGGAATCACGATGAACGCGAGCACGGAATACAATAAGACGGCGTAAGGAATCTGCAAGGATGAGGCGCCGCGTACGAGAAGCCCGACGATTGGCGCAAATAAGACCAGCATGATGAGATCATTCACGGAGACCTGCACCAAGGTATAGCCAGGATCTCCATCCGTCAGGTAGCTCCATACAAAAACCATGGCCGTGCACGGTGCGGCGGCCAAGATGATGCAACCCGCAATGTATTGATCGGCTTCCACAGAGTTCATCCAAGGCGCGAACACAACCCGAAAAAAGAACCAGGCTAAAAGGGCCATTGAAAACGGCTTCACGAGCCAGTTGACCACGAGTGTCACAAGAAGGCCCTTTGGGCTGTCCCCGACTCGTCGTATCGAGGCGAAGTCCACTTTCATCATCATGGGGATGATCATCAGCCAAATGAGCAACGCAATCGGCAGATTAATGTGACTGCCAGTTCCAAATTCCAGGCTGCGAAGACCCTGGACCAACTGGGGTGCGAACTGTCCGAGCAGCACGCCGAAGACCATACAGAGTCCAACCCATATGCTCAGATAGCGTTCAAACACCCCCAGGCGCTTGCGCTGCGCCGTGTGATCCCTCATGCGTTCCATTTTCAGCTCCTTCTCTATGGGGTGTTATGTGTGGTCATTTTGCGTATCCCGATGAAGGTACTCAGGAAGCGATCCTTGGCTTGTCGCACCGCCCGCCCGTCCTCGCCACGAACGATGGCCTTCACCTGTTCTGGGGTCGTCCAGGTCAGCGCCCTTCAGTTCATCAACAAATCTTGATATATCGAGGCCAAAAAAATCAGCAACAGCGTGAGCGTGACGCCTTTTTAACTGGTCGCTCCCTCAAGGTTCGCGCAACTTCTTCAATCGCATGCACTCCCTCTTCATTGAGGGAATAGTATATCCAGCGTCCTTCAGGACGATCGCTAATCAGCGAGGCCTCTTTCAGGACTTTAAGGTGAAAGGAGAGACGTGACTGCGCTGCGCCGAGTGCTTCCATTAAGTCACAGACACATTGCTCGCCCGTTCGCAGAGACTCCAGAATTTCCAGCCGCGTCTCGTCAGAAAGCGCGTGAAACAGACGAGCCGTCTCGGTGCGGGCTATTTCATCACGTACTGGCATCACTAAATCAATACATCAACATTTATTGATAAGTCAAGAGCACGAGGTAAGGTTGAAGGCGCGAAGGGAGTTTGGTGAGTGTCTTGAACGTGCATTGGCCATTTTTCCGACATCACTGACCTTGAACTCACATTCCTTTCCCTTTCTTCTGCGTTTCCCTTATGGACTTCTTGAGAGAGCACTCTTCCCTCCTTGACTCACTTCTCCTCCTATGTAACCATTGGATACATTGCTTGTGACTTAGCCAATGGATCGCCACATTGCCTTTTTCCAAATTCCGTCGTTCGAGATTGCGCTCGTGCGCCGCCACGAGAGCGCCTTGCGGAGTCGGCCCATCGCCATCGGTACGCTGCCGAGTGCGGGGGCCTGTCTGCGAGAAGTCTCGCAGGAAGCCTCTGAAGACGGCGTGCGGCCCGGCATGTCGGTGGAGCTGGCCCGTCGATTGTGTCCCCGCATGCAGATCTTTCCCCCCAATCCCCTTCAAGCCGCCGCGGTTCATCAGCGTCTTCAGCACATCATGGCTGAATACGCGCCCGTGTGGGAACCGGTAGGTCCCGGCCACGTCTTTTTAGATTTAACCGGCACGCAGCGGCTCTTCGGTCCTGCAGTCGATACCGCGATGAGGATTGAACGCGAGGTCATCCGACGCGAGCGTTTAACCGGCGTGCTGGGTGTAGGAACCAATAAATTAGTGTCCCGCGTCGCCACGACCCTCGTGCAACCGCCTCAACTTTGCGAAGTGCGTCCCGGCCTTGAACCCACCTTCATGTCCCCTTTTTCAATTTTTTCACTTCATAATATAAACAGTATTTTGCCTAATATATCTCTATCAATACTTGAAGATTTAAATCTTCGGACGCTCGGTCAGATTGCTGACACACCCCTTCCGTATCTCCAGCTCGTGCTTGGCCCTTCTGCCGCCATATTGCATGGATGGGCGCGTGGCATCGATCCTTCGCCAGTGCTGCCGATGGTCCAGCAACCCTGCTTGGAGCAATCGATTTCTATCTCGCCGGATGAGATCGACGATGAACGGTTGCTCGGTGTCTTATATCGACTCCTTGAGCAGTTGTGCCGAACGCTACGCACGCAGCATCGCGTGTGCCGGCGCCTGCGACTGACGGTTCGACACAGCGATCACGTGGAGGCTTCCAGGCACCAACCGCTCGACCCCGGCACGTGGTGGGAGTCGGAGATCTTCCCCCATCTTCGCACCCTATTCTTTGGTTGCTTTCGACGGCGGGTCCGTCTACAGACCATGACGGTTCGGCTCGACCACTTTGAATCACCGGCGGATCCGTGGGGGCCACAATTGCTGCTCTTCGATGCCGAACGATCGCGTGCACTGGCGCAGTGCGCGCGCGCCGAACGCCTGACGCTCGCGCTCGATCGCGTGCGGGATCGATTCGGGGCGCGCGCCATTCAACGAGGACGCACTCTTTCATTAAAGGAAGAATAATGCCCCCCTTTGTCCACCTCCATATCCACTCGGACTACTCGCCGATGGAGGGCGTGTCTTCTGTCGATGCCCTATGCCAAGCCGTCAAAGCGCAAGGTGCGACGACCATGGCCTTGACGGATACGAACGGCCTGTACGGAGCCATTCGCTTTCTGCAAGCCGCGCGCAACGTGGGGATCAAGCCGATCTTGGGAGCCGACGTAGTGTTTTATTACACTCCCCCGTCCCAAGCGTCATTTCACCCTCCCGTCCCGAGCCTGCCAAGACAGGCTCTTGTCCCATCGGACGCGCTCCTTCCCCAGCATCACCGAGTCGTCCTGCTCGCGAAAACTCCCGACGGTTATGGAAATCTCTGCCGTTTGCTTTCGGACCGGCATCGCGATCGTGCCTTCAATTTAATCGATGCCGTCCGCCGGTACCGCCGGGGGCTCATCTGCATCACCGACGACGAACAGGCGCTCACGGCGTGGGCGCATGAGTCGGCAGAAGATCTCTACGTCGAATTGACGCCCGGCCCGACGATGTCAGCCGCGCTTGCCTTTAGCCGACGGACCGGTCTTCCGCCGGTCGCGACTACCCGCGCGCGCTTTCTGCGCCCCGCCGGTTTTACCGTGCATCGCCTGCTCCGAGCCATCGCCCTCAATACGACGCTGTCTCGCCTCTCGCCCAGCGTCTGTTGCGCGCCTATGCATTGGCTCATGCCGGCGGCGCTGATGGAACAATATTTTCCGCACGTCCCTGCCGCCTTGGAGAATACGGGCCGCATTGCCGCTGCATGCCATACCGACTGGCGCTTTGGCGAGACCATTTTCCCAACCTTCCGCCGGCTCTCCGATCGAGAGAGTTTCAATCTTCTCAAGGACAAAACCTATAAGGGTGCGCTCACGCGTTACGGGACGCTGTCATCAGACATTCGCGAACGAATTGAGCACGAATTGACGCTCATCCACGACAAAGGCTTTGCGCATTATTTTTTGATCGTCGAGGAAATTGTCCGACAGGCGCCGCGCACATGCGGGCGAGGCTCGGTCGCTGCATCCATCGTGTCGTACTGTCTGGGCATCACCCATATCGATCCCATGAAACATCACTTATTTTTCGAACGCTTTTTAAATCGCGGCCGGAAAGATCCTCCGGACATCGACATCGATTTCCCATGGGACGAACGAGACAAGATTCTTGAGTGGGTGTTCAAGACGTATGGCGGGGAGCAAGCCGCCATGGTGGCGAATCAAAACACCTTGGGTCTTCGCGCCTCGATCCGCGAAATCGCGAAAGTCTACGGCATGCCCGCCGAAGAAATCGGCCGGACCTCGAATTTGGTGATGCGTCGCAAGGACTTTTTGTGGTTCGATCAAATGCCGTCCGCGACCACATGGGCCACCACACTCTGCAAAGACCTGCAACTCAAGGCCCCCTGGCCGGACATCCTGCAGGCCGCCGTCCTGGTTCAAAATCATTTTCGTCACCTCTCACTCCATTGTGGAGGCATCGTCATTGTGCCTCACGAGATCCGGCAGTACGTACCCGTCGAGACCGCGGCGAAAGGGGTGCCGGTGATCCAATGGGAAAAAGATCAAACGGAAGAGGCCGGATTAGTGAAGATCGATCTCTTAGGCAATCGATCCCTGGCGGTGATCCGGGACGCGCTGAAGGCAATCGAACGGAATACCGGCCGGAAGATCGACTATGCCGCGTGGGACCCGATCGACGATCCGGCGACGCAGGCGCTGATCCGCCGCGGCGATACGATGGGGTGTTTCTATATCGAATCGCCCGCCACGCGATTGCTATTGAAAAAACTTTGGAGCGGCATGCCCGCCGATCGTCTTCCCTATGCGGATGCCTTCGAATACCTCGTGATGGTCTCGTCCCTGGTTCGGCCCGCGGCCAATCCGTTTATCGAAGAGTTTATCCGGCGGGCTCAAGGCGAACCGTATGAACCGTGGCATCCTCTTTTGAAAACGATTTTGGAAGAGACGCACGGCATCATGGTCTATCAAGAAGATGTCACCAAGGTCGCGATGGCGTTAGCCGGCTTTTCCGTGGACGATGCCGATCAACTTCGGAAGGTCATCAGCAAGAAGCATAAGGAAAAACAGCTTCGCGATTATTACAGCCAATTTTGTGAAGGCGCTGCACGCAATGGCGCCAACGCTCAGACGATTGCCGTGATCTGGAAGATGATCATGAGCTTCGCGGGCTACAGCTTCTGTAAACCCCACTCCGCCAGCTATGCGCAGGTGTCGTTTAAATGCGCCTATCTGCGCGTCCACTATCCGGCTGAATTTCTTGCCGCGGTCATTAGCAATCAAGGCGGATTTTATTCGACCTTTGCCTATATCTCGGAAGCGCGTCGCATGGGTCTGACCGTGCTGCCGCCGGATGTGAACCTCAGCGACTGGACCTACACCGGCTCGGGACACACGATTCGCATGGGGTTCATGCAAGTCAAGACGATTCCCGACACATTGGGTAAACGCCTCGTCACCGAACGGACCGACCATGGTCCCTTTCAATCGTTTCAAGATTTTCTCGCGCGCGTCAAACCCGAGGCGGCGCAAGCCCGAGCGCTCATCAAAGCCGGTTGTTGCGATATGATCGCTGGCGAACTCACCCGCCCGGCCCTCCTCTGGCGCGTCCTTGCCGGAAAGAAAGCGGTCTCCGGCCTTCCGATTCCCGAAGATTATGACCCGGCTCAAAAAATCGCGCACGAAGCCGAGTCCTTTGGATTCGTCGTCAGCCGTCCCCCACTCCGTCTCTATCATGCGCAGCTTGCACACCTTCGGCCCGTCTTCGGTGTAGACATGGCCGCGCACGTCGGGCGGCACATCACGATGATCGGGTGGCTCATCACGGAAAAATTCGCCGAGACCAAAGACGGTCTGCCGATGGAATTTGCCACGTTCGAAGATGAAACGGCGCTCTACGATGCCACGCTTTTTCCGGACATCTATCGCCGCTGCTGCCATCTCCTGAATTCGCACCAGCCCTATGTGCTGCGAGGATGGGTGGAAGGCAGCTTCGGCATCGTGACCCTGACGGTCACAGACCTACAGGCTGTCCACAAACCGCCGGATACGACGCTACGCTATCCAATGGGCACATGGCAGGAGAAGGGCGTGGTATCGTGAGCCATGCCGACACGACCGCTCGCGCGTTCCGCTGCGCAGTTTATTCCCAAGAGACCCACCCTTCGCAAGTTGCGCGAGGCGGCCAAACACTGCACGGGGTGCGATCTGTATCGGAAGGCGACGCAGACCGTATTTGGGGAAGGCGTCGCTCACGCAAAGATACTCTTCGTCGGGGAACAGCCCGGCGATCAAGAAGATCTCCAAGGCCATCCCTTTGTGGGACCGGCGGGGCGAATACTGGACAAAGCCTTGGTAGAAGCCGGCATCGCTCGCCATGAGGTCTATGTGACCAACGCGGTCAAGCACTTTAAATGGGAGCCGCAAGGCAAGCGCCGCAAACACAAACGTCCGTCGGCCGGCGAGATCGCCGCCTGCCGCCCGTGGCTCGAATCGGAGCTGCACGCGATCCGCCCGCGCATCCTCGTCTGCCTTGGCGCGACCGCCGCGCAATCGGTGTTCGGTAAGATGGTTCGCATTCAAGACGTCCGAGGCCGCTTTGCGGAAACGCCATGGGCGCCCGCAACCTTCGTGACCATCCATCCATCCTCGATCTTGCGCCAGATCGATCACGCGCAACAGGAAATGGACTATCAGCGTTTTGTGGACGACCTGCGTCAGGTTCGCCGCAAGCTCACTCAATTGGACACTCCTAGGGAACCGACCCGTGTCTCCTGAACCATCGCCGGCCTCCACGAGTGCACACACGTGCCTGTTGATCATCGACATGATCAACGAGTTTTCCTTTGAGGATGCAGACAAGATGTTTCCGGCTATCCTCGCGACAGCGGAACGCATTGCAGAGCTCAAGCGTCGCGTCAAGACAGCCGGATTCCCGATCATCTACGTCAACGATAATTTCGGACAATGGCGATCGGACTTTCGAAAGCTGGTGGCGCGCTGCCTGGAAGAGCCCTGTCGCGGCAAGGAGATTACCAAACAGTTGCATCCGGATGAAGACGACTATTTCGTCTTGAAGCCCAAGCACTCTGCGTTTTACGCGACACCGCTGGAAGTGCTTCTCGGTGTCCTGAACACGCGGCGTCTCATCTTAACCGGCATCGCCGGCAACAGTTGCATTCTGTATACCGCCGCCGACGCCTATATGCGGGACTTTGAACTCGTTGTGCCTTCCGATGGCGTTTTATCTAATACAAGTCAAAAGAATGCAGAAGCATTAGAACATATGGAAACAATGCTAAAGGCCAACATCAACCCGTCGCATGTCTTGCGACTTTGATCCGATCCTATTGTTTGGTCTCGATAGTCACGTTCGGGACTTGCCGGATGACGGGACGATGAAGGTCAGGATCTCCTTCGCCAAGACAACGAAATTGTATTTCTGCGTGTGCAAATTGAGAAAAGCTTCCGTTATTAGAAATTGAATTGACTGGCATCAGGCGTTGGCCACGTTGAATACAAAATTCATTCGCTTCTCGATACAAATCTGCCTTTAAAGATCCCCCCGAGGATCAGCTCCATGCTCCTGTATCCGACAACATACACGTATCGGGTCCTATAGGGACAGGACTAGCACTTGAACATGCAGATAGTCCTATGCTCATTACTATTGGGATCAGCTGTATCTTTCTCGTTTGTCTTCTCCGACGATGATACAAGATCAAGAAATAATGGATCATGTTGGTCTTCAATATTAAAGATGAAATAAAGCTATTTTTCTCACTCAAGGGAAATATGCTGTATTAGTCTAGGGGCAATCTTTTAACTTACTTATAAATACTAACTTTAATGCCTTAATATACCTAAGCCAACTTGCTCATAACAATAGACACGACATTTTGCTACTGCAAGTTGGAGGGCGTTACACGACAGGATCTCAGCTTTACAACTGAAAAAGACAGGTTGGGAGGCTGCTAAATCACTCGTTGAAATTCCGGATCAATCGAATATAGAAGGCGATGATATCGCCATAGTTGTCGATCGCCAGCCGCTCGTTTACGCCATGGATGCGCGCGATATCTTGAGCAGTGACGCGGATGGGGAGGAAGCGAAAAATCTGGTCGCTGAGCGGCTGATAATGGCGGGAATCCGTCGCGCCCAACACTAATCCCGGCGCGACAATCGCGTCGGGAAATTGTTGAGTGATCGTACGTTGCAACAGGCTAAAGGTCGACGATCCAGTCGGCGAGACGGGAGACGGATCGCTTCGGATGTCGGAGAGCGGCCTGGTTGTGACCCGTGAATCGTTGATGACGCGTGTGACGTGGGCGGTTGTCTCATCGACGGTGTCCGATGGATGCACACGCACGTTGACCACGCCTCGGGCCTTGCCCGGCAATACATTCTCCTTCGAGCTTCCTTCCAGCATGGTGGGCGCAAATGTGGTGCGGATCAGGGCGCGCGTGGAGGGGCCACGGTCGAGGAGATACCTCAGAACGGGATCGAATAGCCAGAGATTGGCCAACGCTACACGCGGTCCCATCGGCATCTCGGGACCGAGAAATTGAAACAAGGCGCCCACCGGGCCATCGGTGTGCGCGGGCATGGGATGGGATTCCAGCGCATGGATCGCCGACGCCAAGATACCGACGCTCGTGTTGTGGGGCGGCATCGACGAATGGCCCCCTTCCCCTTCGGCAACCAATTCAAGACTGAGATAGCCTTTTTCAGCGACACCGATCGAGGCAACGGGACGCGACATCCCGGGCACGATGCCTTGAAGAATGGCCATTCCCTCATCGAGCACCAAGGAGGGACGCACGCCGCGTTGCGCCAGCCGTGCGACGATCGACTTTGCCCCCTTCTCCCCACCCACTTCTTCGTCGTGGCCGAATGCCATGATCACCGTCCGGCGCGGCGCGAAACGCTCTTGAAGCAAGTGCTCGACCGCTTCCAACGACCCGAGCACCGCCACCTTGTCGTCCATAGCGCCGCGCCCCCAAATGTGGCCATCGGCGACGGTCCCGGCGAAGGCGGGATAGGTCCATTCTTTTTCCGTCCCCGGCTCGACCGGCACGACATCCAAGTGCCCTAATAAGAGGATGGGCGGTAAGCTCGGCTCCGTCCCCGTCCAGGTATAGAGCAGAGAATATTCGTTCATGAGGTCTCGCTGAAGCTTTCGATGCGTCTCCGGAAATGATTTGGCGAGATACTGATGCAGCCCGATGAACGCCTCCCGATTCGGCGACGACCGGTCTTGATACGAGATGGTCCGGAACTGCAGGGCCTGTCCCAACCGGGACGCGGCCGTCTTGGCATCAACAGAGATGGGCGATGCCGAATCGACCGTCATTTGCCTTGACGTGACAAGAGCCGTGCGCACCAACAACACCCCGCTCAGCACCGCGAGGCCTATGAGCATGACGACCAACAGCCGGCGGGAGCGCCGACGACGGCGTCGTCTTTGAACTTCACTCATCATAGAGGTCGTCTTCTATAGCCCGTTCCGCAGATCGCCGTCAAACTATAGCCGGCTTGAGACGCGCTTGATTCCTTAGCCCATGCTCAGTACAGTGCCTCGCCGACATTATGCTCACGATTCACCGATTACGGCTTCACAGATGACGCAGACCGCTCCCACACGCATACGATGGCGCATTGCCGCCCTGTTGTGTGCGATCAGCATCGTGACTTATATCGACCGCGTCAACATTTCGGTGACCGCCCGACAAATGATGCCCGCCCTCGGATTGACAGATCTGCAGATGGGGCAGATCTTTTCCGCCTTCGTGTTTGGCTATGCCCTCTGTCAAATCCCGGGTGGATGGCTGGGCGATCGTTGGGGCGCAAAACGCGTGCTGACCTTGGCGATCATCTGGTGGTCGGTATTTACAGCCCTGACTGCGGTGGCGGCAGTCCTGCCCGTTGCAGTCGCGATCGGTGCGCTCGGATCGTTGATCCTCGTGCGATTTCTGGTCGGCGTCGGAGAGGCGGCCGCATTGCCGAACTTCAACCGCACGGTGGCGAATTGGCTGGCGCCGCAAGAACGAGGGCTTGGAATCGGCATCGCCATCGGCGGCATCGGCATTGGGTCGGCCATGACGCCTCCCGTGACGGCGTGGATCATGGTCAACTTTGGCTGGCAAACGGCGTTCTATGCTGCTGCCCTGCTCGGTCTGTTCGTGGCCATGCTGTGGGTTCTCTATGCGACTGATCGGCCCGCCGATCACCCGCATGTCAATGCGGCAGAAGTTGCACTGATCGAAGATGCCCTGACGCCTCGGCCCTTGTCCGCCGAAACAGATTCCCCCTGGAAGGCGATCGCCACCACGCCCACGGTCTGGTGGCTCGTGATGAGCTACAGCTGCCTGGGCTATGTCGCCTATATTTACATGTCCTGGTTTTATCTCTACCTCGTCAATGTGCGCGGATTTGGTGTACTTCGCGGAGCAGTCTTTGCGTCAGGCCCGTTCTTGGCCATGGCAGTGTTCTGCCCTCTCGGCGGATGGGTCACCGATCGGCTGGCGACTCGGTGGGGCGTGAATCGAGGCCGCGCAGTCGTGGGCGGAATAGGTATGGCCTTGGCGGCCGTCTCCATTGTCGTGGGCGCGTTCATCGAGTCGGCGTATGCGGCCATTGTGTTTCTCTCGCTGGGCGCGGGGTGGCTCTACTTCCCCGTCGGCGCCTATTGGTCTTCGACAGTCGATATCAGTCCGCGTCATGCCGGCGTACTGTCCGGCCTCATGAATACGGGGGCGAATCTTGGCGGCGTGCTTTCGCCTACTCTCACGCCCTGGCTGGCAGAACGGCTCGGCTGGTCCGCGGCATTAGGAGTAGCCGCATGCACCGCGCTGGCGGGAGCCGCGATGTGGAGCCGAATCAAACCGGGTGATGGTCTGCGCGCACGAAAAGATTAGGGTACGCGGAAGCTATCTGCTGTTTCCAAATTGTAATTCCATCGCGACCAGGCGCGCGATGAGAATGACTGGAAACAGTTGTCCGATGACCGCCTCCAACATGGCCAACGCCCGGGCCATAGGATGAATGGGCGTGATATCGCCGTAACCCACCGTCGTGAGCGTCATGACACTAAAATAGATCAAGGGAGGGGTGACCGTCTTATGCTGCACCGTGAGTTCGGAGGAGTGAAACGCGTCCGGCGCAGAAAGAAGAACCATATCATAGGGAAATGCCCAGATCAGTCCCAGTAAGAGATACACCGCGACGGCGCCTTGCACCCGATGTAGTGTGATGGGCCCCTTGTTTAACACCTCACGAAAGACGACGCCCGCAAGGATCGTAAGAAAACAGAGCGACGAAAAGGCGCTCATCATGGAGAGGCCCGTGCCCGGCATGACGTGCTGAGTCCAGTGAATAGTGAGCGCCACTCCAGCAGCCCCCGCCACCAGCCCTCTGGTCATCCGATTCTTGGCAACGAGAGCGACGCCCGCGACAAGCAGCACCGAAAACCCGACGCTCGCGATCAGCGTACCTTCCTGTTCCTCCAAAGGAAGGACGATGAAGACGGCCACGAGCAGCCGGCCGAGGAACACGCTGAGACTGCGATCGGTGCTCCAGAACACGGAGAGGCGATTCATGGTAAGCATCACACGCTGTGTGCCATTACGCGTCTAGCCTTTGCAGTCGGGTCGTTAGCCACCGTTCTTGACACAAGCGGGATCTGACTTCTTCTTCTCGAACGGCGCGTATATCTACATGCCAAGGCAAGGCACCCTGCTCTCAGTCGTGCGCAATGTCAAGAGATAGGCGGCCCGGAATGCCTTTTCACTTGCGTCCAACCGACGGTCGGACTTCCTTGCGAAACGCCGTTCCATACTGCTAAATTTCACTATGGCCATGCAATTTGAAAAGAAGAATCCTCGGGTCGTGATCTCAACGAAATTCGGTGATATGCTGGTCAAGCTGTATCCGGATGCGGCGCCGCGGCACGTGGAAAATTTCATCAATCTCACAAAAATAGGGTTCTATAACGGCATCTGTTTCCACCGCGTCATTCCCGGTTTCATGATTCAAGGGGGCGACCCTGCAAGCAAAACTCCCCCGCGAGAATTGCACGGGACGGGAGGGCCGGGGTACGGCCTGCCTCCCGAACCGAATGATCAGCCGCATAAACGCGGCGCCATCTCCATGGCCAAGATGCCGCGCGAAAGCAACAGCACGCGCGATTTCAACGACAGCGGCTCTCAGTTTTTCATTTGCGTGGCGGACTCGAGCGGACTCGATCGACGCTATACGGTATTCGGCGAGGTCTACCGCGGAATTGAAGTGTTGGATAAAATCGTCGCGGTGCCACGAGACGATCGGGATAATCCCCTGGACCCGGTCGAGATGGTCATTATGGTCAAGGAATAAGCATCGAAGCCCATCCGTTCCAATCGCCTGTCTACTTTGTTCCGTGTAGGGCCTTCAACTCTTCATCCCTTCCTAAAAGATGATAGGCGAAATAAGAAGACAGCGGCACAATGCGGCTGAGGTTTTATGCCGCATCGCATCGTTATCGTTGCCTCTCAATGGTGCGCAATTGCCGCCACCGTCCTGATTCTTGGAGCATGCGCTCATCCCGAATCACGGATCGCGCCGACTGAGGGCTCCCCAGCATTTGTATCTTCTGAAGTCAACTCCGACGGCCGCGCCACTTTTTATACCAAACAAGCGGTGGCCAAGTATCGTGCGAAGGACTTTGTCGGGGCCATTGACGACGCGTCTCGCGCTATCCAGCTTCGCCCCGAGTATGCGGTGGCTTATGCAACGCGTGCGGCGATACGGTTGCAGATGGGCGATTATGCCGGGGCCGACCGCGACGCCACGGAATCGCTTCGTTTAGACTCGCAGCAGCCCTCGGACTCGTACATGATTCGCGCGATCGCCAAGTACAACTTGCAAGATTATCCCGGCGCGCTTGAAGACAACACCAAAGCCATTGAGCTGGCCCCCTCCCATGCGCTGGCATACGCCAATCGTGCCGGCACCAAACGCAAACTTGGCGATGTACCCGGCGCCCTCGATGATTTGTCACGGATGATCGCGTTGGCCCCCGCCAATGCCTGGGGCTATCGCTTACGTGGAGACGTTCGCGGCGATATCGGCGATTGGTCGGCCGCCCTTGACGATTACAATCAGGCGCTGACGTTGACGGCCGCCGACGCGCACGCCTTTGCTAATCGCAGTCATGTACGCATCCAATTGGGAGACTTGCAAGGAGCCATGCGCGACGTCGAAGCCGCTCTTAAGCAGGATCCTCATCATCCCGAAGCCTATGTCAATCGTGGGTGGGTCAAACTTTTAAGCGGCAACCCGCAGGACGCTCTCGCCGACTTTTCCCTAGCGATGACTTATAATCCCGAGCTAAGGGGAGCGTATGTGTTGCGAGCTGAGGCGCATATGCAGCTTGGAGAGTTCGGTCCGGCACGGGAAGATCTCAATCGGGCGATCGCATTGGGTGACGATCACCCGAAAACGTACTTTGCCAGGGCCAAAACCTTGTTGTCGCTCGGCGATGTGCCGGAAGCCGTTGAGGATTATTCGGAAGCCATTCGTCTCGCACCCGGCGATCCAATCGTCTACGCCAATCGCGGATGGGCCAAGTTTCTTCTGGAAGATACGCAGGGCGCCTTGGAAGACTTGGGACAGGCGATTCAACTCCATCCCAATTACGAATATGCGTATGCCGCACGCGGGCGCGTCGAATTAACCCTGCATCGCTATCAAGCCGTGCTGGACGACACGACACGGGCGGTGTCCATCGCCCCGCGCTACGCCGAGCCGTATTTGCTCCGGGGCCTCGCCAAACTTGAGATCGGCGATCTGATCGGCGCGCTCTCGGACACTTCCATTTCTATCACGCTCGATACGACCAATGCCGAAGCCTATCTTGCGCGTGGACTCGTCTACCTTGCCCTCAATGAGCTGAAGAACGCCCGCCACGACTTTTCAAAGGCCGGCGAAATCTCTCCCGCCTTGCTCCAACAAATCAGAGAACGGCAAACTGAAAAAGACACGTGAGCATCCATCTCCGGTGTCCCCGTCGCCATTTCTAGAACTATTCTTTCACCCAACGTATTTCTCCCTGTCCCGACGTGCCTAGTGCCGTCTCCAAAATCGCTAACGTCTGCGGCTCCGCCCCGCCTTTTGCCAGCAGATCCAGCGTATCGCGATTGAGGAAATAATCTTGATCGTCCCCAGATTCTTCTTCAAGCTGATCGATCAACACTTGTAATTGCGCTTCACTGATCTGTCCGAGCAAGCGATTACTGCTGTTCTCATAGATCTTGACCATCGGCACCCTCCATGTTTTTACGCTCTGTAGATTTGCTTGCAGTTTTACTTATTGGATCATGGTTTGTGGGAAATTCCAATCAGACAATCTGATGTACACCCCAACAGTGAGCTTGACGGCAACCTCTTATTCTTACTAAGATTTAACCCTACCATTTCGAATAGGGAGTTTGACCTTGGATTGGCTAACATTTACATCTGAAGTGCTTAGGATTTTGGCGTGGCCAATCACAATCTTAGTTGTTGTCGTAGTCCTAAAGAGGCCTATCACTACTCTCATCCGTGAAGTGATACGCGTGAAATGGAAAGATTTGGAGATCGAATTTGAAAGGGATATTAAGCAAGTGGCTAAGGACGCAGATCTTGTTCTTCCTCCGCCTCCGCTAGAAATAGGAGTTACCGACCAAATATCGGTTGGCACAAAAGCAGATGCAACAGTCTCTGAAGAGACGACAAAAGTTGCTGGCATGGCAGAACTGTATCCACCCGCTGCAATTCTAGAGGCATGGCTCGACCTAGAAGTTGTCTTACGACATACCGCAGCTCGTCATAGCATTGAAACGACTGATAGAAAACCGACGTTACTACTTGCAAGAGAACTGCTTGATTTAGGAAAACTTGATAAAGAAACTTTTAGGATTTTTGAAAAACTACGTGACCTTAGGAATAAAGTGGTCCATGCTCGAGTTACAGATGTTAGTACATCTCAAGCGTTGGAGTTCTATTCGATAAGTAGACGTCTGGCATCTAAGCTCGCAAAATTGTAGTGCATTCCTCCTCACATGCATACGGTTATACGCTTCATGGTGCTCAAAAAGGGCATCCAACAAGGCCGCAGCCCAAAGAGAACCGGTGGCGTAGCCTCAAGGCTACCTTGAGGATTGTTTGACTCGAGAACGTAGCTCGGGAATGGGCGCGCTTGGGGTGGGAGGGTGGAACTGCGACCTTTATCAGCAGCCTGCTTTAGAAAAACACCACACTCGCATACGTCACCGTCGAATTGAACTGATCCGTCACGCCGCGGTCGTACCGTAGTACCTCGCCCTTTTGTGCCTTCATCAACTTGAGCATGGTATAGATCGCGGCAAAGCCGGAAATGCGGCGCGCGTTATTTTCTTTTCTGATGAATCCGGCGAAGGCGTCGGGATTGAGTTCTTCGACGTGTTTGAGCATTTCCATGTCCCACTGCATGCATTTGTGGAAGGAGAAGTCGGTGGGGGGCTTGTTATCGCCGTAGCGGAGCCCGATATGCGCCAGTTCGGCGCTGGCGACGAATGCGACCTCTTTCCCCGATTCGGCAAGCGCTTGGTTCATCAGGCCGAGAAACCTGTCGATCTGCTCAGCAAATTCTGGATGGATGAGATCGTCCGGCGAAAAAGACGTCAGGATAGGAATGATGGTAAACGGCTTCTTAGTGCCGACCGTGTGCTGAAGGAAAGGCAATTGAAACTCGATGCTGTGTTCATTTTTGTGGCTCATATCTTCGTCGAAAAATGAGGCGCCTCCCGCTTTGCGAACTCGGTCCAGCACGTCGCGATCGACGGACACACGTCCGAGCGGCGTTTCGAAATCCTTATCGGTCAAGGCATAGCCATGTTCCAGGCCCGCTTGGCACGTACCGAGGATGACGAACACATCGGGAACCGCGGCTTCCTGTACTTCCTTATAGGCCCACGCATAGATCGGACCGCCCTGCCGCAGATCATAATGCGGCGCAATGATGCCTTTGAGATTTTGACCGGCATGGGATGATGGTTTCCAATCAGGCCCTTCTTTCGAGGTAAAGAACGCTTCTAACTCCCGTTTGAGCGCGTCCGGCTCAGCCGCATAGGCTTTTCCCACATACGCCGCGGGGCGCACCGGCGCGGCACGATACGCTTCAATGGCAGCGTGACGCGCGGCGTCGGATCGTTCACCTTCCAGGAATAATTTTTCATCCAGGTCCGCAATCAACTTGGCCATGCGATCCGGCAAAATAAACTCCCCGAACTTCTTCAAATACTCGGCCCCAATTTGCTCCAGCGAATGCTCGCCGTCAAAAAACTGCATCAAATAAAAATAGTTCAACGGAATGATGAGTTTTTCAGCGCTCAACCCGGTCGGGTCCCACAATAAGATGTATTGTTCGTCCTGTTGTTTGATGGGAGAAAATTGCAAATTGCGCAGTCGCGGCGGCTGCAAGGCATGTGGCTTCAGCTCATTCATGGCAGTAAGACTCCTCCGCCCGGATGGTACCTGAGCGAATGGTCCCTCCGCAACTCGCAGGAGATGGCTAGATTTCCGGACGATCGGCAGAGTGCGATCGCTGACGCCGGCTCCAGACGATCAGCAAGACGACCGTAATGAGACCGAGGAAGAGCGTGGGACGTCCGTATTGCGGCCCGCCATATTCGATGAGATCGCCCAAACGACCGATCAGCAGCGACATGCGCGCCATAACGGTGTACCCGAACGCCGCACCGAACGAGATCATCAGGAAAATGATCCCCGTCCGTGCCGCGAGGTGCACCGGTCCACTATGCTCGATCGAGAAGAAGAAATAGAACAAGACCGTGATGACGCCGACCAGGAGAATGATCGCGTTCAGGTTGCTCGCGGGGTTCAAGAGGCTTGCCGTAAAGGTGGCTCCGTCGGAGCCCATCGTGACGAGAGGACGGACCGTATCTTCGATCTGTTTTAAGACATAGGAAGAAATGACCCTGGGGATGGCCATTCCAGAGCCGACGCCGACGACGAACGCGAAGGCAATCCGGGACATCCACGCGGCCTTGGGCGCATAGCGCGCCAGCATCAACAACCCGATGAAGAGCGGGAACGCGAGCGTCCAGTCGCCCTGCTTCACCATAGGCTCATAGATCAGGCGTATTACCACGGTATCCCACGCCTTGACGATCGTGTAGCCGACAGAGATTCCGACATAGAGATGTTCCGCCAGCTTGAACAGCGGATTGTCCTTATAGAGAAAGGTAAAGATAAACAGCGTCAGCCCGGTCGCGACCCACGCGCCGAGGATGGTCTCAAAGTTCATTGCACGACTCCGGCAGGCTGCTGAACAAGATCTCAGTTCCACCCACCCACCCGACGCGCGCCAAGACGCGCTCTTTCCCAAACTGCGTTCTAGGCTCGAAACAATCCTCAACGTACACCAGAGGGTACGCCTCCGGTTGTTTTTCGCCTGCGGCCTTCATCGGGAAGCAGCGCGTCTCGGCGCGCCTGGGGTCGGCGGGTGTAGTGCCGACCTTTTTGAGCAGCCTGAAACATCGGCGAAGTAGCATCAGCGTCATGATAATTGCCCCGTTCTGGATCGCGACGTCCTGAGAGAGAAATAAAAGAGATTGCAAAGAATCACGAGGCCGATGATGGCAAAATGCGTCGCGGACTGAGCGTCCATTCCGGCTACCGCACGCCCTTTCTGACCGATCAACACTTCATATTCCGCGGCCCCGCGTAACCCGCCGATGAGACCATTGATCTGTCCGCTCCGAAGCAAGGGATAGAGACCCGGCGCAATGACACCCGTGCATCCCCCGCCCAATTCGAATCGATATTTGTCTTTGCCGAACACATACCAGCTCTCGATCCCGGCCGTGCCCGCCGCCAGGCTAACGACGTAATTGACGTCCCGCAACGTCTGGACCCCGTTCAATACCGGTAGCTCCTTCGTGGGATGGCCGTAATAGTCGCTTGGAAAGGCTTTGTAGAGATCCTGCCCCATCGTGATGATCAACGAACTCACCCCAGGGCTCCATCCCAAAAAGACATAATCTTTTCCACTGACCTTGCCCATTTCGTTGGCCACTTGCGTCACGACTTGATCGGCCATGCCGGTGCCGGACACCCACAAGGTCATGCCGATCACCCGCAGATTTTTTTTAAAGGCATGGCGCATGAGCGCAATGGCCTGCGGGTACAACTCGGGCTTGGAGGCGGGATCGAAATCCAAGGAGAGCAAGAAGACCGACCCTTCCGGTAACGCTTCAATATAGTCGTAGACGCCACGCACTTCCGAAGAGACCTTGATTGCCAGGCCGACGGGATACAGTAGCGGGATGAGCGTGCATATCCCGATCAGGACAAAGATGATCCGGCGGTCGATCTGCAGCATTTTTTCGGCGAAGTTCATCGTGAGATTGTTTCGTTCTTGGCTAAATCGTCCATCGCGGAATTATTCCTTACCTCCCCCAAGGTACGACCGTTCCACACCGAAAATAATTTTCAATGAGAGTGCCACGGCGCCTAAACTCACCCCGATCAAAATAGCCCGGCGAACGGACGCATTCAGGACATTGAGAATCCATTGGGTGATGTCACCCGTAATCGGCACGAGATATTCTCCGAGCGGCACGCGCCCCATCATGACGATAATGGCGGCGATCAGCAGGACAGCAGCTTCACGGCTCCTGGCGCGAAATGAGCGATAGGCCGCGGACGCGATGAAGAAGGCCAGAATGGCGAACATGGTCCCTTGCAGGGGAACCATCGTATAGGAATAGACCCACCCGAAGGCCGTCATGCCCCCATTTACGGATTCTTTTCCGTTGACCCAGAGCCCCACCGCGATCGTGCCGAGCATGCCCGCATAGAGCACGAAGCTATAGCCCCAGCCCGGCTCCTTCCGCCTGATTTTGACGGCATGTTGATGAAACAAACTGGTAACGCCGAGAATCAACGCGAACCCGCCGATGATCTGCAACCATTTGCTCACCGTCGTCAGCAGATCTTCAGATACCGGGTGCGGCACGTAGTATTGCGCGATGAAGATGATCCCCATGACAAACGTCATGAGTAGTGGGAGTTGGCGTCGCAGAAATGTCATTTGAGATCCTTCAAGAGGTCCAAGACAATCGACGGCCATTCCGCTCCCAACATGACCCCCGCCGTCGCGAACACCGTCCCGATCACAAGCAGGCCCATCACAATTCCTTTCCCGATATCCTGGCCGCGAAGCGTCCCGACCTGAATCGGCTCGCGAGAGAGATAGGCGCTGGCGGCATAGAGCTCCTCGCCGATCAAGGTGTAATCACACGTCGTCACGAAGAAAGGCAGTTGGTGATCAGAATCTGTGCCTGCAATCTGGATCGCGCCGGTGCTCGCGCCCGTCTCGGTCAATAAGAGAGCTTCCGCAAAATATGACCCCATGAAAAAATTCGCCGCCGGCTGTTTGCGTAACATCAAACCATCGACCGATGCGGTATAGCTGAACTGATCGGTCGTAATGAAGAAGTTGGAATCTACTTTGAAAATGTCAGGCTTGCCGGCTTCGAGATACGCTTGTTTCGTAATCTCCTGGCACACGGCCATGACGATGGGATCGCGGTGCGGGACGAGCAGATCGGTTTCAAAAGACGCCACGCGCTTCGCGACCCGGCCGAGAATAACGGCGGCGGCGAGCGTCGAAGGTTCATTTAAATCGCCCGCTCCCGTGAGAAATAAAATAGGCTTTCCCAATTCGGTCGCCCGCCCAATGGCTTCATCCACCGCGTCTAGCCCCGGAATACGCCGCAAAAAGATCTCACGGCGTTTCGCGGCATAAATCGATCCGGCCAGAACCGCCCCGAACAACAACACGACCAGAAGATTATTCACGGCGTTCCAATTGACCCAGTTCGGCTCCGGAATCGCCTGGACCACCGGCGAATCCGCGTGCGCTTGCCCTTTTACCGCCGAAACCGTGAAAAAGTACGTCGTCCCATTTTTTAGTTCCAGACCTTTGCCAGACTTCACCGGAAAGTAATGGTCGCCACGGTCAGCCGGCCGCGTCCACCAGGGCAATTTCGCATCCCGAACGTACCGGGTGTCGGAAGGAAACTCGGCTATCACTTTTGCGTCTGGCCCTCGTGCCGCTTCTTCAGATTCCCCCATGCGAATTGAATAGCGCACGCCAGGCCCGTCATAGGGCGAAGCGGACCAGACTAACGCAATGACCCCACCGGCATCGCTGGGCGCGTCAAAGGCTCTGACCTGTTGAGGGGGCGAAATGGTTTCCTGAGCAAATGCGATCGCTGGGAAAATCCCAAGAGCGATCGTCACAAGGACAAGATGCGTCACGAGGCGGCGTGCATGAGAGAACATGCGGTCCAGAAATTTCACCCTTCGATAATTTCTACGTTGGCCCGTGGAATCGTAACGACCGCATTGTCGGAAAATCTAACCTGGAGCACGCGTACCTCGCTCTCGGTTTCAATTTTGGTCAACTCAGGCGGCAGCGCGACGACGTGGCCTAATCGCCCGAATTGTGGATCGCGAATAATGCGCACCTGATCTCCTATCTTGAG
>Ga0111538_10001516_pt1 | contig 32509 bp, 24 predicted proteins | sample SoiMethybrSBSTD1_FD_79669 | JGI IMG/M metagenome (GOLD analysis project Ga0111538, IMG submission 79669) | Bulk soil microbial communities from a Populus tree surrounding site in Tennessee, USA - Soil MetaG P. TD hybrid SBSTD1 (version 2)... | ecosystem: Environmental > Terrestrial > Soil >...
ACCTATCCGCTGCCCGAGGCCCAGCTCGATCGCTTCATGTTCCACATCGTCATCGACCATCCGCCGGAAGACGAGGAGTTCGAGGTCGTGCGGACGACGACCGGGCTGATCGATCCGCACTACGAGCGGCCGGTGAGCGGGGCAGACCTGGTGGCCTTCCAGGCGCTGGTGCGCCGTGTCCCGGTGGCCGAGCCGGTGATGCGCTATGCGCTGAGCCTGGCGCGGGCGAGCCGGCCGAAGTCCCCGACCGCGCCCGAGAGCATCAAGAAGTGGATCGCGTTTGGCGCCAGCGTGCGCGCGGCGCAGTACCTGGTGCTCGGGGCCAAGGCGCGGGCCCTGACTCACGGGAAGTATCACGTGAGCTACGACGACATCCGGGCGCTGGCGCACCCGGTGTTGCGGCACCGCGTGCTCACCAACTTCCACGCCCAGTCGGAAGGCGTGACGAGCGATACGCTGATCGATCGGCTGCTCGAAGCCGTACCCACGCCTCGTTCGGGAATGTGAGATGAGCTCCAGCCCCACTTCCGCGATTCCCGGCGCGCGGTTCGTCGATCCCAAGGTTCTGGCGCGGATCGGCAACCTCGAGCTGGTGGCGCGGTCGGTCGTCGACGGGTTCATCAACGGGCTCCACCGATCTCCGTATTTCGGAGCCTCGGTGGACTTCGCGGAGCACCGCGGCTACGTCCCGGGGGACGACATCCGCCGCGTGGACTGGCGCCTGTATGCCCGGACCGATCGCTATTACATAAAGGAGTACGAGGCCGACTCGAACTCCAACTTCGCGGTCCTGCTGGACGTTTCCCGATCGATGGGGTTCGGCAGCGAGGGACTGACCAAGCTCGACTATGCGCGGATGCTGGCCGCATGCCTGACGTATCTTGTGCACCGTCAGCGCGATCGCGTCGGATTCGTCGCCTTCGACAGCGACATCGTCGAGTTCGTGCCGCCGTCGGCCAAGCACATGGACACGACACTGCATGTGCTGGATCGGCTCAAGCCCGCACGGCCTGGATCAATTCGCGAGCCGATGAACAAGATTGCCGAGCATTTCGGCCGTCGCGGCCTGCTGGTCCTGGTCTCCGATCTCTACGAGGAGCCCGACGCCTTGCTTGAGGCGATCGGGCCGCTGCGCTTCCGCGGCCATGACATGATCGTGTTTCATGTGATGGACCGCGCCGAGCTGGACTTCGAGTACGCGGATCCATCGGCGTTCGAAGACCTCGAGAGCGGGGAACAGATTCCGATCGTGCCGGAAGCGCTCGCGGGCCAGTACCGTGACCTGGTTCAGGCGCATATCACCGGACTGGCCGAGCGGTTTTCAGCGAACCGGATTGACTACACCCTCGTGAACACGTCGGCGCCCCTCGATCACGCGCTCTTCAGCTACCTGAGCACGCGCGAGCGGCTGATGCGGACGCGATAGACGCGGAACACATGTCCTTTCTCACCCCGCTGTTCCTGATCGGGCTTGCCGGACTGGCCGTTCCGGTGCTGCTGCATCTCATTCAGCGCGAGCGGAAGCAGGTCGTGCAGTTTCCGTCGTTGATGTTCCTGCGGCGCATCCCGTACCAGTCTGTCCGGCGCCGCCGCATCCGCCACTGGCTGCTGCTCATGATGCGGCTCGCCGCGCTGGCGCTCATCGTCTTTGCGTTCGCGCGGCCGTTCTTCCGCGGCGCCGAGACTCCGGCGTCGGCCGAAGGTGGCGCGCGGGAAGTCGTCATCCTGGTCGACCGCTCGTACAGCATGGGTTACGGCGATCGCTGGGCGCGCGCGATCGCGGAGGCGAGGAAAACCGTCGACAGCCTGACGCCTTCGGATCGCGGCACGATTGTGTTCTTCGGGTCGGGAACCGACGTTGCGCTGCGATCGACGTCCGACAAGGGGCGCCTGCAATCGACCCTGGCGTCCGCGCAACTCTCGGCCGGTGCCACACACTACGGGCCGGTGCTGAAGCTGGCCGGCAGCATCCTCGCCGAATCGACCTTGCCGCGGCGCGAGGTGGTCCTCGTCAGCGACTTTCAGCGGGGCGGCTGGCGGGGCGCTGACGGCGTGCGGCTGCCTGACGGGGCCGTCCTCGAACCAAAGCCGATCGGCGATGCCGACACCGCGAACGTGGCGGTCACGCCGGTCGCGATCGAGCGGTCCACGTTCTCGGATCAGGAACGGGTCACGGTGACTGCCGGCGTGACGAACCATGGCGCGAAGGCGCTTGATGGCGTCGACGTCACGCTCGAAGTCAACGGCCGTCCCATTCAGACCCAGCGTGTGAGGATCGACGCGAACGCGTCCTCTTCAACCACGTTCGCGCCGGTCACGCTCACCGCCGCCGAGGTCCGCGCCACAGTGCGACTCGGCGACGATGCGATGACGCGCGATAACGCGTTCCACTTCATGGTCGCGGCCGGGCGGCCGGTTCGGACGGTCGTCGCCAACCGCGCAGGGTCACGGGACGCCGGGCTCTACATCGGACGCGCGCTGGCGGTGGGTGAAACCCCGCGGTTCGACCTGACGCCGCGCGACGCCGAGTCGCTGACGGCCGACGACCTCCAGCCCGGCTCCATCGTCGTCCTCAACGACGTACCGGTGTCGTCGAGCGTGGCCGAGCGGCTGACGCGGCACGTCGAACGCGGCGGCGGGCTGTTGATAGTGGCCTCGCAGCGCGGGACGTGGCCGCAGGAGCGCGCGGCCTCGGTGCCGGCGATCCCTGGCGAACCCATCGATCGAACGCGAGGGCAGGCCGGACGGCTGGTCGGCCTCGAATACGGTCACCCGGTGTTCGAGCCGTTCCGGGCGCCCAGGAGCGGGGATTTCTCGGCGGCGCGATTCTACGGGTATCGCGCATTGACCATGCAGCCGGGCGCAAGCGTACTGGCCCGGTTCGACGACGGCTCGCCGGCGCTCGTCGAGCGGCGCGTGGGCTCCGGCCGGGTGCTGATGTGGGCATCGTCGCTGGATCTCGAATGGAACGACCTCGCCGTGAAGCCGATCTTCCTGCCCTTCGTGCACCAGCTGGCGCGCTACCTGGCCGCGTACCGGGAGCCGGAGCCATGGCTGACGGTGGGCGAAGTCCTCGACCCGTCGCGCACCCTTGCCGGGCATCCGAATGACATCCGAACGGTCATCTCGCCGTCCGGCCAACGCATCGCGCTGGATCCGGAGGGCGGCGACGTGGTCGAGTTGTCGGAGCAGGGGTTCTACGAGCTGCGGGCCCAGGCGACCGGCGGAGGGCCGGCTGCGACGGTGGCTGCGAATGTCGATCTGTCGGAATCCGATCTGACGCCGATGGATCCCCGCGAGGTCGCTGCCGCCGCGACCGGCCGTCCAGCGGATGGTGAGGGCGGCGCCCAGACAGCCGAGATGACCGACGCGACCCGCGAGGCGACGCAACGGGTCTGGTGGTACATGCTGTTCGCGGCGGCGATCTTCCTGGCGGCGGAGACGGTTGTGTCGAATCGAGTGACGAAATGAGAGTGGTCAGTTTCAGTTACCAGTTTCCAGTAGCCGGTAGTGAGAAAGAGCGGCTCTTGCTGGATACTGGCAACTGGCAACTGGTAACTGGAAACTGACGACCGACAGCGAAGGACAAACATGCGCATCCCCTTCGGATCCCACGAGCCACCCGCCGATTCCGATCTGATCGGCATCATCAGACAGGTGCGGCGGCGCTGGCGCATGAAGCTGGCGCTGCGAGGCACGGCGACGGTCGCGGCGCTGATGGTCGTGGTGTTTCTCGCCGCCGCGCTCGGACTCGAATCGTCGCGGTTCGCTCCTGGCGTGATCCTGACCTTCCGCGTGCTGCTCCCGCTGGCGCTGCTGGCACTGGTCGGCGTGTTCTTCATCCGGCCGCTGCTGCGCCGTGTGAGCGACGAGCAGGTGGCGCTCTATCTCGAGGAGCACGAGCCGTCGCTGCAGGCCGAGATCATCAGCGCCGTCGAAGCGAGCCGGATGCCTGGCACCCCTTCCACGCTCGTCAAGCGGCTGGTCGATTCCGCAATCGAGAAAGCGCGTGCGCTCGAAGAGGGGCGCCGGGTCGAGCGCAAGCCACTGAACGCCTACACCGGCGCCGTGGCGCTCGTCGTGCTCGCTACGCTGGCGCTGTTCTGGTTCGGCCCGGCCTACCTGCGCCATGCGCTTTCGGCTCTCGTGCTCGTGTCACGCAGCGTGGAAGCGGCCGTGCCGTACAAGATCGACGTGAAGCCAGGGAACGTCAACGTTCCCAAGGGCGCCGACCAGGCGATCACGGCCGAGTTGTTCGGCTTCACGGCCGACCAGCCGGTGCTGATGGTGCGGAAGACCGCCGACGGTCCCTTCGAGCGCGTGCCGCTGATTCGGGAAGATGCGAAGTTCCAGGGCATGCTCTTCGATCTGGCCGGATCGCTCGACTACTTCGTCGAAGCGGGTGGCGTACGCTCGACGACGTTCAGGCTGAACGTCGTTGATATGCCGTACGTGCAGAAGCTGGAGCTCGAGTACCACTTCCCGGCCTACACCGGCCTGGAACCCAGAAAGATTGAGGACGGCGGCGACATCGCGGTCCTGCGTGGCACCGAAGTCCGCGTGAAGATCGTTCCGACCATGCCGACCAAGGGTGGGCAGATCGCGATCAACGAGCAGCAGCCCGCGGGCCTCACGGTCGCGAGCGACGGCACGCTCGCCGGCAAGTTCGTGGCCGACAAGGACGGGTTCTATCGCGTCGAGCTGGATGCCCCGACCGGTGAGCGCGTGACGGCGTCGCCGCAATACACGATCGACGTCCTCACGGATCAGCCGCCGACGGTCTCGATTGCCAAGCCAGGCCGCGACTCCAGCGCGTCGCCGATCGAAGAAGTGTTCATCGAGGCGCGGGCCGAGGACGACTTCGGGATCAAGGACCTCGAGCTGGTCTACTCGGTCAACGGCGCGGCCGAGAAATCGCTGCGGTTGTTCGACGGCGCCAAGCGGTTACCCGAGGTGAGCGCCGGTCACACGTTCTATCTCGAGGAGCTCGGTGTTTCGCCTGGCGACTTCGTCTCGTACTACGCGCGCGCGGCCGACAACGACGCCGTCCAGGGCGGGAAGAAGGCGACGAGCGATATCTATTTCGTCCAGGTCCGGCCTCTCAAGAAGGACTTCAAGCGCGCGGAATCGATGGCCGGCGGCGGTGGGGGAGGTGGCGGCCAGGACAACCAGGTGGGGGCGCTCTCACAGCAGCAGCGGCAGATCATCTCGGCGACCTTCAACATCAACCGCGATCGCAAGACGATGACGGCGGAGAAGTTGAAGGAGAGCTCGGTGGTGGTGGCACTGTCGCAGTCGAAGCTGCGCGAGCAGGTCGAGGGTCTGCTCACACGGATGAACAGCCGGCTGGTCGAGCAGGATCCCGCGTTCAAGAAGATCGCGGAGCTGCTGCCGCAGGCGGTCACCGCGATGTCGGCGGCCGAGGGTAAACTCCGCGCGCCCGATCCGCAGGCGGCACTCGAGCCCGAGCAGAAGGCGCTCCAGATCCTGCAGAAGGCCGAGGAGGAATACGAAGTCCAGATCAGCATGCAGCGCGGCGGCGGTGGCGGCGGTGGCGGACAGAGCGCCACGGCCCAGGAGCTCGCGGACCTGTTCGAGATGGAGCTGGACAAGGTCGCGAACCAGTACGAGACGGCGCAACGCGCCGAGCAGCAGAACACCGATCAAAAGGTGGACGAGTTGATGGAGAAGCTGCGCGAGCTGGCCCGGCGCCAGGAACAGGAAGCCGAGCGGCAGCGGCAGCGGGCGCTCGCGGGGCAGCAGGGAGGCGGCGGTTCGAACAACAACCAGCGCGCGCTGGCCGAACAGGTCGAGGAGGCGGCGCGGCGGCTCGAGCAGCTCTCGCGCGAAGAGAACCGCTCCGACCTCGCGCAGACGGCGCGGCAGCTGCGCGACGCGGCGGATGCAATGCGGCGGGCGTCGGCGAACGGCGATCCGTCCGCGGCGGCGCAGGCCTCGGCCGCGCTCGAGCGGCTCAAGGAAGCGGAGCGCCGGCTGCAACAGAGCCAGAGCGGCCGCGCCGAGCGCGACGTCCGCAACGCGCGCCAGCAGGCGGAGGAGATCGCGCGCGAGCAACGCGAGGTCGCCGAGGCGGCGCAGGGCCTCGAGGGCATGGGCGGGCAGCGGCAGGAACGCGTCGAGCAATTGAGCCAGCGCAAGGAGCAGCTGGCCAACCGTGTCGGCGAGCTGGAACAGCAGGTCAACAAGACCGCGGGTGACATCTCCCGTCAGGAGAAGGAAGCATCGCGCAAGATGGCCGAGGCCGCCGGCACGCTGCGCGACCGGGCCGTGCGCGATCGGATTCGCTGGTCGCGTTCGATGATGCGCGCCGGGCTGCAGCCGGCCGACGCGGCCGCGCTCGACAAGGACATCACGTCCACGCTGGACGGCGTGCGCGACAAGCTCCGCGAAGCGGAAGACGCACTCGGACGGTCAGCGCCGGATGCGATGGGGCAGGCCCTCGACAAGGCGCGCGAGCTGGCGCGCGGGATGGAGTCGCTCGATCAGCGCATGCGCGAACGCGCGCAGGGCCAGCAGGGCCGCGGCCAGCGGGGTCAGCAGGGACAGCAAGGACAACAGGGCCAGCAGGGACAGCAGGGTCGCGAAGGCCAGCAGGGCCAGGCCGGGCAGCAGGGCCAGCAGGGCCAGGGTGGCCAACAAGGCCAGCAGGGGCAGGCTGGTCAACAGGGCCAGCAGGGACAGCAGGGGCAACAAGGGCAGCAGGGTCAGGGTGGGCAGGGCGGTGAGAACAGCGGGCAGCGCACCGCCGACGGTCGCGGAGGGGTCGGGGACACTTACGGCGGCTGGCAGAATGGAGCCACGTGGGGCGGTGGTGACCGCCGGCCCGGCAACTTCAGTCCTGAGGACATCCGGCAGTTCCGCGGCGAGGTCCGGCAGTGGATCAACGACGCCGAGCAGCTGCGCCGGCTGGTGCAGGGACAGCGGATGGACTCCCGGCAGCTCGAAGAAGTGCTCCGCGGCCTGCGTCAGCTCCAGGACGACCGCATCTATCAGGACGTCGAGGAACTGCAGCGGCTGCAGTCGGCGGTCACCGAGAACATGAAGCGATTCGAGTTCGGTCTGCGGCGCCGGGCGGAAGGCGGCAACGCGCAGCCGGTGCTCTCGGGATCCGATGAAGTCCCCGAGCAGTTCCGCAAGCTGGTCGAGCAGTACTACAAGTCGCTCTCGAAGGGGCCCGAAAAGAAATAGGCAGGGTCGCTGACAAAGGCATGTTCAGAGACATTCGCAGGGTGGCCGCTGCGGCAGGACTTTTCGCCTTTGCTCTGGTCACCGCCGCGGCCGGGCAGGATCTCAACTGGTTTCGGGGCCGTTTCCGCGGTCCCGATCCCCGCCTGCCGGGCGCGAACAGCTTCGACGGGTACTTCAACTTCTGCCGCGGCATGTACTACAGCAATCGCCGCGAGCAGGGCGGACAGGGATGGTGGACGGACTATCCCGCCGCCGACGTCAATTTCTCGATCCGCCTCTCGGAGCTCACCAAGACTCGCGTCAGCCGGACCGGCGACCACGAGCCGAACCACCTGGTGGTGCGCCTCACAGACGACGAGCTCTTTCGATGTCCGTTCATCGAGATGGAGGACGTCGGCACCGCGCAGTTCAGCGACGAAGAGGTCCAACGGCTGCGCGACTACCTGCTGAAGGGCGGCTTCCTCTGGGTTGATGACTTCTGGGGCGACTGGGCGTGGTCACAATGGGTGGAAGAGATCGGCCGGGTGCTGCCCCCCAAGGATTTCCCAATCCGGCCGATCGACATCAGTCATCCGGTGTTCCGCACGTTCTTCCAGGTGCCCCGGCTCCCGCAGATCCCTTCGATCGCCCACTGGCGCCGCAGCGGTGGCGGGACTTCCGAGCGCGGCGAAGAGAGCGCGGTGCCGCAGATGTATGCCATCAGCGATTCGCATGATCGGATCATGGTGCTGATGACGCACAATACGGACATCTCCGACGCATGGGAGCGCGAAGGAGAGGACGCGCGGTTCTTCTATCAGTTCTCCCCGGACGGTTACTCGGTCGGCATCAATGTGGTCATGTACAGCATGACGCACTGATCCGGGATCCGGGGTTCGGGATCCGGGATCCGCACCGCAGGACTTCGCCGGAGTCGGGATAGCGAGCCGGCCCCCGGGCCCCGGATCCCGAACTTGATTCACGTCTCGAGGTTCAGAATCCAATGGCTCCATCGCAGCGCATCGACGTCGGTGTGCTTGGCGCGACCGGCATGGTCGGCCAGCAGTTCATTTCCCTGCTCGCCTCGCATCCGTGGTTCAAGCCGTCGTGGCTCGCCGCGAGCGAGCGGTCGGAGGGGAAGACCTATCGCGAAGCTGCCTCGTGGCGGTTGCCCGAGGATCCGCCCGCGAGCCTCGGCGACGTCAAGGTCGAGGCCTGCGTCCCCGGACGCGGGCCGCAGTTGATCTTCTCGGCGCTCGACGCCACCGCCGCGAAGGACATCGAGCCCGACTTCGCCAGGGCCGGCCACACCGTCATCACCAATGCCCGGAGCTTCCGGATGGATCCGGCGGTGCCCCTGCTCATTCCCGAGATCAACGGTGATCACCTCGCGCTCACGCGGCTGCAGCAGAAGGCCCACGGGTGGGCGGGGTGATTGTCACGAACCCGAACTGCTCGACCGTCGCGCTCGCGATGGTGCTGGCGCCGCTGCGGCGATTCGGCCTGAGCGCGGTCAACGTAACGACCCTGCAGGCGGTCTCCGGCGCCGGATATCCCGGCGTCCCGTCGATGGACATCATCGGCAACGTGGTGCCCTTCATCAGCGGCGAAGAAGAGAAGATGCAGAGCGAGACCCAGAAGATCCTCGGGGCGCTCGACGGGGATGCCGTCATTCCGCATCGCGTCGTGGTCAGCGCGCACACGACCAGGGTCCCGGTGATCGACGGCCACACGCTGATGGCCTCGATCAGGCTCGATCAGGCGCCGTCGCTCGAGGAAGTCCGCTCGACCCTGAGCGGCTGGCGGGCGCGGCCGCAGGAGCTCGGGCTCCCGAGTGCGCCTCCCACTCCGCTCGTCTGCCTCGAACAACCGGATCGCCCGCAACCTCGCCGCGACGCGATGCGGAATGGCGGAATGACCGTCTCGGTCGGCCGCATCCGTCCCTGCCCGATCCTCGGCCTGAAACTCGCGGCGCTCGGCCACAACACAATCCGTGGCGCTGCTGGTGCGGCGGTGCTGAACGCGGAGTTGATGGTGGCAGATGGATGGGTCGAAGGCGCCGGCCAGCGCGCCGCCGCGGTCGCGGCGCGGTAGGTCTAGTAGGTGTGGCTTCCGGCTTCAGCCGGAAGGATGCGTGCGGTGCTCGAAGGGCTGAGGAAATTCAGCGCCGGCCACATCCTTCCGGCTGAAGCCGGAAGCCACACATTCAAGCCCCGCGAAATCAAAACTCGATCCTCGCAACCGTCCCCTTTTCACCGGCCGCCCACACTGTTCGTGTCCCCCGCGCGACGGCCAGTGTGTGAAAGCCCGGCCCATCCATGGGAGTCCACGAGCGTCCGCCGTCGGTGGAGTAGTCGGCCCCGGACGGCCCTACGGCAATGGCGGTTCCCGGCCTCGATGGAATGAACGCGACTGCAGAACGAAAGCCTCGCAGCCCGGTCACCAGCGTCCACGTCTGCCCGCCGTCGACGGTGATGGCGGCATTGTTCACCGCGCCCGATTCGACCTTGTAATCGCCGCCCACGACGATCCCGCGCTCGTCGTCCGCGAACGCAATGGAGAAGATGCCGGCGGACGTGCTGGTCGGCAGAGGCGTGTTCGCGACGCTCCAGGTGCGGCCATTGTCGGTCGACCGGACAACGCGCGACTTGCTGGTACCGATCCAGATCTGACGGCGGCCGAGCGCGATGTTCGTGCCGCTGGCGGCGAACGCCCCCTCGCCCTCGAGCGCCGGAAGAAGGCCGCTGGAGATCGGCGACCAGTGCGCACCGCCGTCTGTCGTCGCCAGCACGATCATCCGGCCGTCAACCGAGTCACTGAAGGCAAACCCGGTGCGGGCGTCGCGGAACGCCATCGCGTCGTAGAACGCGCGCGGGTTGTCGTTCCTGAACTGAAGGGTCCAGGTCCGGCCGGCATCGGAGGTCTTGTAGATGCGGGACGCGTCGCCATCGCCGATGCTGAGGACGTAAGCCGTCCGATCGTCGACTGAATCGATATCGCGAAAGTCGAGCGCCGACGAGTCGGGAATCTCGAGGCGCGACCACGTAGTGCCGCCGTCGGCGCTGCGAATCACGGTGCCGCCGGTTCCGCTTGCCCAGATGACGCGCGAAGATGGTGCGCTGATGCCGCGGAGGCGCGCGGTCACGCCGGTAGTGACGAGGGTCCACCGAGGAGGAGCGCCCGGCACACTGGCCGGCTGCTGCGCCAGCATCTGTGCCGACAGCACCGTCGCGACCACCGTCGCCGCTCGGCTGACGGTCCTCACGCCTTCGCGGGTGCTGCCGCGGTGGCGGTCTGCTCGGATCGGGCGGACAGCAGCATGGTCACGGCCGTGTAGATGACGACGACGATTACGAGCCAGCGCACGGTGCGGATGTTCAGGCTCTCGAAGAACTTCGCGGCGATATACGATCCGAAGACCCCGCCGATGGCGAGCCCGAGCGCGTTGCGCAGGCTGTAACTCTGCTCGCGTATGAACCGCAGGCTGCCCACCGGCATCAGGAACGCACACGAGCCCATCATGATCGGGAAAGCGGTCTTCTCGCTCATGCCAAGCAGTCCGACCAGGATCATGCAGGGCGCGTAAAGCCCGATCCCGAGGGTCATCAGCGCGCCAAGCAGGAAATTCCCGCCGATGGCGGCCGCAAGCCGCGCTCCACGCACGCCGATCTCGTCGCTGCCTGGCGGAAACAGGCTCAACTGCTTCATGAGCATGAAAACCGCTGCTGCCAGCAGCGCAATGCCCATCCCGATCTGGACCTTCCGCTTGGGCCACTTCGCGACCACTCCGGCACCCAGCCACGCCCCGAGCACCGACGCGGCGATCATCGATATCAGCGTCAGCACGTCGACCGGAATGAGCTTCGTGAAGATGAACGCCTGCACCACGGTGGGAAGCGTATGGCCGGCGTTGAGCGTGCCCGGAATGATTCGATCCGGGACCATCCTGAGCCAGCGAAACAGCGTGGTTGTCGTGGCGAACGATCCAATGCCCAACGCGTCGAAGAAGTTGGTGACGAAGCCGACACCGATCTGCAGCGGAGAGGGAAACCGCCCGTCCGTGGCGTGGTTGTCGGGGCTGGTACCGCTGGTCCGGCGCGCCGCCGCCACGGCGCGGGCCCAGAGGGCGGTAAACGCAAGCGACAGGGCGGCAAGCGCTGTCAACAGTGCCGTGATCGGGTTCATGGACAGGAGTCTCCGTTGAAAGCGCCAAGTCTATCGCGGCTTCGCCGATCGGCCGAGCTGGTTACGGCCTGATCACCCGTAATGTGGCCCGGTAGTCGCGCTGCGGGGTCTCCCGGCCGCTGAATGGGTAGGGCGTCAGCTCGACGAGCCGCACCTCGACATCGTCGAACGTGATCGGCTGCAGGTCGCCGGTGTGCAGGTCGCGGTCGCCGCGTCCCGTTCCCGCCGCGACGTGAATGCGGACGATGGCGTCCCCGCCCGTGATGCAGACGGCATCGATGGGACACCGGGAATCACCGATCACCGAAACGAAACGAACGCTCAGGCCGCTGTCGAATTCAGCGGTCTGGCCAGTCGCCAGCACGACCTCGCGGTCGACCGGCGTTGGCCCGGATGGGCTGTTTCCGGAACAGGCCGTCGCCGGGAGGAGACACAAAGCGAGCAGAAAGGGTCGCATCGCTTCAATGGCTGCAAAGGGTGGACCTTGAGCTAGCCTTGCACCCTGAACGTCACGTGCTCCGAGACCGTGCCTCCCGGTCCGGCGACGCTCAAGCGCAGCGTGTATTCACCGGGTGCGAGGCCGGCGAGCGGCAGATCGAATTGCGTGATCGAGTCTGACGCCTGACTCATGGGATCGATGCTCCGCATCGGCTGACGCCAGCGATTGAGCAGCGTCGCCGAGACGGCGACGGGCGATCCCGATGCGTCGAGCGCGGGCACGCGAATCAGCAGTCGATCGGTACGCCGGAAATCGCGCGTCGGAACCGGGGCCGCGTTGGGGTCTCCTGACAGTTCGCGGAACTCGCGTGCAGACCTGGCGCGCAGGACCGCCGGAGCATAAATGGTCGGCCCCGAGGCCTGACGCCTGGGAACCGTGAGATCCCTCGTATCGGTATCAATCACAACACCCTTCACGTCCAGGATCTTCATATCGACGCGAACCTGGCCGACCGGCGCGTCGAAGGACGCGTGGTTGGGAACGCCGGGCGAAACAGGATCGTCCGTTGGTCCCACCGGCCCGTCGAAGAGCACCGTGCCATCCTGGGCCGACGCCGTGATGACGATCGTCGACGCCCGAGGCTTCTGAGTGGCAGCCGTCACCGTGGGCGCCCAGCTGGCGGAAGGAGACCAGCTCACCATCACGACTGCGCCGCCGTTCTCGGCAGGGGTGATGCCGGACCACGACTGGATCAGCGGGCTGCGACGCAACACGCGGAGCGGCGCCGTGCTCGGTGGCCCCAGCGCCGCGCGCATCGTTTCCGGCATCGCGGCCACGTATCCGGATCTCGTGCGCACCTGCACGTCCGGCCGCTTCACGGCAACCTGCAGCAGGTGAAAGCGCCCGTCGTTGCCGTGGGCCGCGCGGTAGCTGAGCACGTAGTGCGCGTCGAGATCGCTCATCATGCGCGCGAATCCTCCATCGCGTTCCGCCGGTCCGGCGAAGAGCCGTCCGCCGGACTCGGTGGTCAGCGAGCGCAGCGCGACGAACGCCGGATCAGGCGGCGGCGCTCCTTCGGCTTCGACCGGCCGCAGCAGCGAAGGTGTGAACGCGTAGACCGGTGCATCGGCGCGATTGACGATCCGGACCACACTCTGCAGGTTTGCCGGCAGGTCACGCCCGGTCCGGCTTCGTTCGAAGCCATCGCTGATCAGCACAATCACGGCAGGCTGCGTCGCCGTGAACTGCGGAATCGCCGTGGCGATCGCCCGGAGCGCCGAGGTCACGATCTGCCCCCGCGCCGACTGCACGGCGGCGGGCGCCTGCGCCATGTAGTTCCGCTCGAACGCGGTCCGCGGCGCATAGTCCCCCTTGCGCCCTTCGAAGCTGGCGATCGCGCGTCGCAGTTCCTCCCGATCGGCGGACGGCTTGATCGACGTCAGCGCGTCGAGCGGCTTGAACACTACGGTCAAGTCGCCGGGCCGCAGACGCGTCTCCGTGAACCGCTGCAGGACGGCGCGCATCGCGGCGCTGTCCTCGGCCGCGGTATGGAATTCGTCGAGGAGAAAGACGAACGTGCGCGGCGACGTGTTGCCGGACACGTATTCGACCCCTTCGATCGCCTGCGGCTGGCCATCGACGACAATCTCGAAGTCGGAGGCCTTCAGGTTCCGGGGCATCTGGTCGCGACGGTCGGTGACCACCGCGGTCACGCGCACCACGCCGGTCGAATCTCCGATCGTCAGGGAAGAAAAGGGAGCCGCCAGCAGGAGCAGCGAAAACGGACCAATCACCGCGTACGCCGCCGCGGCCATTCGCGCGCAGATTCGCGCACGATACCCGGCGAACGCCCGCAGCAAGAGCATGAAATCGAGTGTACACGAGCAGGCCTGCCGGGGGGAGAATGCGGGGATGGGGCGGCTGACACCCGCGGGACTGCTTCTGGCGTTGGTGGCAATGCTCGCTGCATGCGGCAACGGGTCGACCGCGCCGACCCAGCCTCCCGGTGGGCCGGGGACGACCAACCCTCCCGCCGCAGTCGCGCACCTGCTCGTCGTGACGCACACAGCCGGGTTCAGACACGACTCCATTCCTGCTGCCGAGTCGGCGCTGAGGCAGATTGGCAGTGAGAGCGGACTGTTCGACGTGGCGTTCTGCCGCACTGCCGCCGAGGTGCGCGATCGATTGACGCCGGCAGGCCTGACCGGCATCGACGCGGTGTTCTTCGCAAATACTACCGGGGACCTCGGAATTCCCGACGTCCAGGCGTTCGTGGACTGGGTCGGCAGTGGTAAGGCCTTCCTTGGCTCGCACAGTGCCTCGGACACCTATCACGAATCCCCCGCGTTCCTCGCCATGCTGGGAGGAGAGTTCGTCACGCACGGCTCGATTGTGGACGCGGAGATTCGCGTCGCCGAACCCGCCAACCCGGCCGTATCGCACATGGCTCCGACGTTCCGCATGGCGGATGAGTGGTATCGCTTCAACCTGACCGGTCCGGGTCGAACCGTCCTTCTGAAGTTCGACCGTATCCCGGCTGACGGTGTCGGCCAGGCAGGCACGGCCGCTGACCTGCCTCTCGCGTGGCAGAAAATGCACGGGTCGGGCCGAGTGTTCTATACGGCGCTCGGACATCGCAGCGAGATCTGGGACGATGCGCGATTCCGGCAGCACCTGCGCGAGGCGATTCGCTGGACGCTCGGTAGATGAGCAGTGCGGGAGATCGTCCAACCAACGCGCCGCCCTCCAGCTGCGTCTAACCGCCCATGCGTGACGACTTTCGGAATGCGTTCCGTTCGCTGCGCTTCTCGCCCACCTTCACGGCTCTCGCCCTCACTGTCCTCGCGCTTGGCATCGGCGCCGGCACCGCCATCTTCTCCGTCGTCGATGCGGTCGTCCTGCGCGGGTTGCCGTTCCACGAGCACGATCGGCTGGTGGCGGTGCTCGAGCACGATACGCGGCGGCCCACCACGTTCGGGGGTGGACAGACGACGCCGCAGACGTATCTCGACTGGCGGCGGATGCAGGAGTCGTTCGAGGCGATCGCCGGCGCCGGCAGTTACGGCGTCCTGCGGATGCGTAACGAGGCTGGCGAGCCAATCGATGGCCGAGGGCTGCGCGTCACGCACGAGTTCTTCCAGGTGTTTCGTGTTACACCGATGCTCGGGCGCGCGTTCACGGCCGAGGACGAGATCGACGGCCGGCACCGCGTCGCGATCCTGAGCTACGGCTACTGGCAGCGGCGGTTTGGCGGCAGCCCGGAGGTGATCGGCAAGCGCATCGAAGTGAACGATCAAACGCTCGAGATTGTCGGTGTGATGCCGCGGCAATTTGCCTATCCCGTCGGCGTCGAGTTTCCGACCGAGGTCTACTGGCCGATCGCATTCACCAGCGACGACAAAGTGCGCGGCAGCAACCGGAACTACAACTGGCTGGCGATCGCGCGGTTGAAGCCTGGTGTGTCCATCGAGCAGGCGCACGATCAGATGAACCGCGTGGCCGTGGCACTCGACGAGCAGTACCCCAAGTTCAATCCCGGCATGCGGGTGCGAGTCGTGACGCTGCACCATCACCTGGTAGGCCGGGTGCGCGAGTGGATGCTGATGCTGCTCGGCGCTGTGGCCCTCGTCCTGCTGATTGCCTGCGCGAACGTCGCCAACCTGATGCTCGCGCGCGCGACCGTGCGGGCACGCGAGATGGGCATCCGGTCGGCACTCGGCGCGAGCCGATGGCGGCTGATCCGGGGGCTGCTCGTCGAAGGTGTGATGCTCTCGGTCGCCGGGGCCGCGCTGGGCGTCGTGCTCGCGTACGCCGGCGTTCAGACGATTCGGGTGTGGCTGCCGACCGGCCTTCCGCGCATGGCCGACATCGCCATCGACCTACGCGTGCTGGCTGCCGCGTCAGCCGCCGCGCTCCTGACCGGCCTGTTCTTCGGGGTCGTTCCCGCGTTTCAAAGCTCGCGTCCCGATCTCGCGCGTGCGCTCAAGGACAGCGGCCGCTCGACTACGGCGGGAACCCCCAGCCAGCGCCTGCGCAGTCTGCTGGTCGTTGCCGAAGTGGCGCTGGCGGTCGTCCTGCTCGTCGGCGCGGGCCTGTTCATCGGCAGCTTCGTCAGGCTGATGCGAATCGATCCGGGGTTCGACTATCGCCACGTGCTGGCGCTGAGCGTTGGCGTTCGTGTCACTGCGGGACACGACATGCGTGCCGCCTGGGCCGACGCCGAGAAACGAGGCGGTCCCTACGTGCAGCAGATCCTCGAGGCGGTGAAGGTGGTGCCGGGAATCGAGGCGGCTTCGGGCGTCAGCGGCGGCGCTCCGCTGACCGGCAGCTGGAGCCGAACCGGCGTCGAGATACCGGGAAGGCTGAAGCAGGAAGGTGGATCCGGGGACAACTCGATCGACCGCCGGATCGTGACTCCTGACTACCTGCAGACATTACGGATTCCGTTGATACGTGGCCGCGACTTGTCGCCGCAGGACACGGAAGCGTCGCAGAAGGTGGTCGTCATCAACGAGACGGCGGCGCGGAAATACTGGCCCGACCGCGACGCGCTCGGCCAGGCCGTCAGGATTAACAACCAGGAAGTCACCGTCGTCGGCATCGTCGGAGACATCCGTCATCTCGGCCCGGAAACGCCGCCGCGGCAGGAGTGCTACATGCCGGTGGCGCAGAACGGCGTCTCAGGGATGACGCTGGCCCTTCGCACCTCCGGCGATCCTATGGCGCTGCTCCCCGCTGTCAAAGCCGCGATCTGGTCGGTCAACAAGGAACAGCGCCTGTCGGGCGATGTGTTCACGCTCGAAGGGTACATGGATCGGCTGATCGCCCAGCGCCGGTTCAACATGACGCTGCTGGTGCTCTTCGGCGCGCTCGGATTGATCATCGCCGGCATCGGCATCTATGGCGTGATGGCCTACATCGTCGCGCAGCGCACCGGAGAAATCGGCGTCAGGATGGCCCTCGGCGCCACCCGCGCCAACGTCGTGTCGATGGTGCTCAAGCGAGCCGGCGCGATGATGATCCTCGGCCTCGCCATCGGCGGCGTCGTCGCCTGGTACACGAGTGCCGTCGTCCGCACGTTCCTCTTTCAGACCGAGCCGAACGACATCAGGATTCTCGCCGCCGCCGTGGCCACCCTCGCCGCCGCGGGCCTGCTGGCGAGCGCCATCCCCGCACGCCGCGCGGCCTCGGTCGATCCCCTGGTGGCGCTGCGGCACGAATGACTGAGCTCCGGACCCCGGACCCCGGATTGAGGATTAGAGACCAGCGATTAGCGATTCGATGGCTTCAGGAGCAATGGGCTTCGTCAGGTGATGATCGAACCCCGCCTCGGCTGACTGTTTTCGGTCCTCGTCCTGGCCCCAGCCGGTGAGGGCCACGAGGACCATGTCGCTGCCCCAGGCAGAGTCGCGGATCCGCCGGGCCACGTCGAAGCCGCTGAGGCCCGGCATGCCGAGGTCGAGCAACGCGACGTCGGGCTTGAAGTCGGCGGCAACCCTCAACGCTTCCATCCCATTGCCGGCGATCTGGACGTCGTGGCCTGCGAGCTGCAGCCAGAGCTGCAGGCTTTCCGCCGCGTCGAGATTGTCGTCGGCGATCAGGACTCGTTTGCTCACGGCAGCCTCCGCTGACGGTGATGGAGTGGGCTCCGCCTGCCGGATGCCCTGCTGAGCGCGTGGGAGCCGCACCCGGAACGTGCTGCCCCGATCGGTCCCGTGACTTTCGGCGGTCACGGTGCCGCCATGCAGATCCACGATGGAACGAACCAGCGTCAGGCCGATGCCAAGTCCGCCGGAGGCCCGGTCGCTCGTGCTGTGGACCTGTACGAACATGCCGAAGACGGATTCCAGCATGTCCGAAGGAATCCCGATGCCCGTATCGGTGACCGTCACCGTCACGTCCTCGGCAGTAGCGACGGCGCTGATCGTGATTTTCCCGCCAGCCGGTGTGTATTTCGTGGCGTTCGTCAGGAGGTTGACGAACACCTGCGACAGACGCTCGGTGTCGGCATCGAGCTCGATCGATTCGTCGGGCAGCATTACCTCGATGTCCTGTGATGCCGCACCGAGCGCGAGCGACGTCGACTCGACGGCGGACCCGATCACCCCGGCCAGGGTCGTCCTGTCGAGCCGCAGCTGCAGCTGGCCGCGTGAGATGCGCGATACATCGAGCAGGTCTTCGACGAGTCGGACCAGTTGCTTCACTTGCCGGTGGACAATCGCGTCGGCCCGCCCGCTCACGGCCGCGTCGGTCTGGGCCGTACTCAGGAGGGTGACGGCATTGCGCAGGGCGGCGAGCGGGTTGCGGAGCTCGTGCGCGAGGGTGGCCAGGAAGGCGTCTTTCCGGCTGTTCGCTTCGCGCAGCGCTTCTTCGGCACGACGGCGATCGCTCACGTTGATGATCGCCGCCACGTATCCGATCACGCCGCCATGTTCATCCAGCTCCGGCTCGTACGCGAACCGCATGAACTGACGTCCGAGCCGCTCGTACGGCACTTCGACCTCGACGTCGACGCGTTTACCTGCGAGCGTGCGTACGAGGTAGGGCTTGATGGTGTCGTAGGCCTCCTGGCCCAGGATCTCGGGGATCCGCCGGCCGATCAGATCCGCGGGCTCCAGTCCGAACCGCGCCGCGTACGGCCGGTTGACGAACTTGAACCGGTGCTCGAGATCGCAGTGCGCGATCAGCACCGGGGCGCTGTCGGTGATGAATCGCAGTTGCCGCTCTCGCCGCCGCGCGGATTCCTCGGCTGCGAGCCGCAGCGTGACGTCGCGGTTGATTTCGAGCACGACTTGCTCACCGCCCGCCGCATCCAGGGCCCAGCGTGAGTCGACGGTGATCTGGCTTCCGTCCTTGTGCGTGTGAACGAGTTGACCCTCCCAGACGCCACGTCCGGTGAGCGTTTCCTCGATCGCGGCCAGCGGCATCGGGAACTGCGTCCGCAGCAGGCTATGACAGCTCAGTCCGACGGCTTCGGCCGCGCTCCAGCCGTAGGTGCGTTCCGCGCCTCTGTTCCAGTAGAGGATGTCTCCGCTGGCCCTGCGCACCGCGACGGCATCGTACGCGTGGTCGAGCAGCATCGCCAGGGTTGCGGCGTCGATCAGGGTCCCGGCGGGGACAGCGCCGAATCGCGGCTCAGAACCGGACGACATCGGAGGGGGCACAAGTATAGCTTCGGGATGTTGGAGGGAGGGAGTTGGAGGGAGGGAGTTGAAGCGAGACCACGGATTTAACCGGGAGCAACGGAGCCAACGGAGTAAACGGATCTGTGTTCGGCCGGTTTGTCGGTCCCGTGGTGGGCGCGCGCAACGCGCGCGCGAGGGTGAGAGGGTGAACTCCGGACACGCAAGGGAATCAAAGACCCATCCGCCTTGCGTGTCCGAAGTTCACCCTCTCACCCTCCAGCCGGGCCCTGCGGGCCCGGCTGCCACCGCCCCTCGGTGAGCGTTTTAGCCAGCATTCTCCGTTTACTTCGTTGGCTCCGTTGCTCCCGCCAAAATCCGTTATCTCGATTGCCTTTCTCTCTCCCTCTCCCTCCCTCCCTCCCTACCGTGGCAATCGCTCCGCGTCGAGCGCGTACATTCCACGCCCGTAGGTCGCGATGACAATCATGTGATCGCGCGGGTAATACGCCAGATCCGATACCTGCACCGACGGCAGGCCGCCGCCAAGCACGGTCCACTGACGGCCGCCATCCCGGCTGATCAACGCGCCGAAGTCGGTGCCCACATAGAGGACGTTCGGATCACCAGGATCCTCGCGAATCACGTTCACCGACCCGGCCGGGATATTGGCCTCCAGGCTCGTGAACGTCTTGCCGAAATCGGTGGACTTGTAAACGTACACGCCGAAGTCGTCATCTTCACGGCCCCGCTGCGTGACGTAGACGGTGCCGTCCGTGCGCCGGGAAGGCACGACCCGCGAGTACCAGCGGCTGGTTGGCACGTTCGCGCTCAGTTCCGTCCAGCTCTTGCCACCGTCCAGCGTCACGTGCAGCTTGCCGTCGTCGGTCCCGGCATAGAGCAGGTCCTTGCGGCGCGGCGATTCCGCCAGGGCGGTGATCGTCTGATACGGAATCGCGCTCGAGCTCTTGAGCAGCATGCGTGACGGATCGTTCGAGGTGAGATCGGGGCTGATGCGCTCCCAGCTCGCCCCCCGATCGGGAGATCGATAGACGAACTGATAACCGGCGTAGATCGTGCCCGCCTCGTGCACCGACGCGATGATGGGGGCCATCCACTGCGCGCGCAGCTCCACGTCCGCCGATTGCGGCCGGATGTTCGTGGCATTGCCGCGGCCGCGTCCCCGGCCGCGCCCGCCGCCCTGGGCCGGCAAACTGGACACATCGGTGCGCGTGAAGTTGCCGTAGAACCCGTGCGAGAAGACCGTGTTGACGTTCGCGGGGTCGATCGCATGATGCGATCCCTCGCCGCCGGGCGCGTTCGTCCATTCGACCGACGGAAGACGATCGCGTCCCGCCGACAGATCGATCCGGCCGCGCCGGCTGCCATCATCCTGGATGGAACCGTATGCGAATGCGGGCGTGCTGCTGTCGAGCACCACGTTGTAGAACTGCACGCCGCCGGCGGAGGTCGCGTAGCTCCACGTCTTGCCGGAATCGTCCGACATATAGAAGCCGCCATCGTTGGCGCTGTACAGCGTCACGGGCCTGGCCGGATCGATCCACAGACCATGATGATCGCCGTGCGTACCGCGGAGGCGTGAGAACGTCTTACCCGCGTCGCGCGAGACGTTGAGATCGAGACCGAGCGTGTAGATGGTGTTCTCGTCGGTTGGATCGACCCTGATCTGCCCGAACACCCAGCCATACGTTCCCGAATGGCCGCTCATGTACTCGTTGCTGTCGCTGACCTTGCGCCACGTCGCTCCCTTGTCGTCGGTCCGGTAGATCTCGGCCGCCTTGATGCGCGCTTCGACAATCGGCCGGCTGTATGCGTCCCGTTCCCCCTCGCGTGGCGGTCTGCCGGCATCGTAGTTGTCGAGGAACGCATAGAGGACGCGCGGGTTCGATTGCGCGACATCCAGTCCGATACGGCCCCGGAACTGTGCGGGCGGGAGGCCCTGGCCCGCATCGTTCCATGTCTTGCCGCCATCAGTGCTCTTCCAGATGCCGCTTTCAGTGGATCCAGGCTCGACCCGTGGATCGCTCCACTTGCGCCGGGTCCGCTGCCAGGTCGCCGCATAGAGTGTGTTGGGATCGCCTGGGTCCATGACCAGATCGATGGCACCGGTCTTCGGGCTCTTGTAGAAGACCTTCGTCCACGTCCGGCCGCCGTCAGATGTCATGAATACGCCGCGGGTTTCGTTTTCGGTCCAGGCATGCCCCGACGCGGCCACGTAGACAACGTCCGGGTTGGTCGGATGAATGACGATGCGGGCGATCGTCTGGGTGTCGGTGAGGCCGGCGTGCGTGAAGGTGCGGCCGGCGTCGGTCGATTTGAAGATGCCCACGCCAGGCATCGATGCGCGAAACAGGTTCGCCTCGCCGGTTCCGACCCAGACGATGTCGGGATTCGATTTCGCGACAGCGATGTCGCCGATGCTGGTGCTCGCTTCGCGCTCGAAGATCGCGCGCCAGGTCGCGCCGCGGTCGTCCGAGGCCCAGACCCCGCTGGTCGCGAAGGCGGCGTAGATACGGCGCGACGAGGCGGTGTCGGCCACGGCGATGTCAGTCGCACGGCCGGAGATATTGGTCGGACCGAGGTACTGCCACGCCACGGTCCGCGAGGGCGAGGACTGTTCCATCGATCGATAGGTGTCATAAGCCTTGCGCAGGAACTCGGCGTCGGCGGTTGGCGGCGCCTGGGCGCGCAGCAGGCCGGCGCCGAGAGCCGCCGCGATCACGAATGCGGGCACACCCGCACGAATTACGCGTTCCTGCATCCCGTCACTCCGTCCTAGTCCGGGGGACTTTGTCCCCCGGAGCCCCCTTACACCGTCGCTCGCGGGGACCCCGTGGCCCCGCTCCGTTCCAACCTTCGCGCCGTGTCTTGCGAAGGTTGTCCGCTGGAGCCTTGGCGAAGGCGGACCCGGCGCTTCGGCTGGCAAGCCGGTGGGCGCGCCCATGGCGCGCTGGCCGATCGTGTGACCGCTCAGAGCTGAAGGGATTCACCTTCGCTGGCCGTCTCGGTCGCGCGGAAGACACGCTGGGCATCGAGCCGGATGCGGACCAGCGCTTCATCGGTCCGACCCGGTTTGTGGTGGAAGAGCCAGAGGCCGCCGGCATCGACCTTCGACGCGAATTCCGCGCACTGCCGCCAGTCGCTGTGGCCCCAGCCACGGTGCGAGCGGAGCTCGTCGGGTGTGAAATGGGCATCGAGCACCAGCGCAGCCGCGCCGCGCGCGAAGTCTGCGAGCGGCTCGTCGAACCTCGGATCCCCGAACTCATGATCTGTGGCGTATACGACGTCGCCGGTCAGTCCGCGCACACGGAAGCCGAGCGCCCCGCCAGGATGGTTCAGCCTGATCGCCGAGACGGCGAAGCCGGCCACGATGGTTTCTCCTTCGCGGATCATCTCGACGTCGGGTTGATTCGGGAGATGTTCAGGACGCACCGGAAAGAACGGGGATCGAAACAGGACTTCCAGCCAGTCGGCGTGCGAGCCCTCGAGCTCGGGCGCGAGAATCCGCGGCCGCCAGCCCGGCTGGTAGAGCTGCGAGAGAAAGGGCAGTCCCTGAAGGTGGTCCCAGTGGTAGTGCGTCAGGAGGATGGGCAGCTCGCGCGCTCCGCCGGTGAGCGCGGGCCCCAGGCCAACGATCCCGGAACCGGCGTCGATCACCAGCGTTTGTCCGGTCTCGTCATCCGTGATCTCGAGGCACGGCGTGTTACACCCATGCCCGATCGCCGAGGGAATCGCCCAGGGGACCGAGCCGCGCACGCCCCAGAACCGTAAACGCACCGGGGGATGATACTTCCCGGATTAGGCATCCAGCTTACCTGGGTGTAGGATCGATCCCATGCTCAGCTCTATTTCCGGGTGGGCGATCGCCTGTGGACTGGTCGCGGCGGGTGCCGCGTTCCAGCAGGCGCCGCCGCCTTCACAGCCTCCTCCGCCTCTCGTCCCCACGCTCAAAGTGGGCGATACCGCGCCGGCGTTCGCGCTGCAGGGATCGGACGGCAAGGTGCACCGTTTGTCCGACTACAAGGGCAAGACGGTCGTCCTCGCCTGGTTCCCCAAAGCGTTCACCGGTGGTTGAACGGCCGAATGTCGTTCGCTCCGTGAGAGCGGCGAAAACATCCGGTCCTTTTCGAACGTCGTCTATTTCACCGCCAGCGTGGATGATGCCGAGACGAACAAGAAGTTCGCCGAGCACGTCGAGGCCGATTACCCAATCCTGAGCGATCCCGAGAAGAAAGTCGCCACCGCCTACGGCGTCGTCGACGCCCAGCACGCGCTCGCCGCACGCTGGACCTTCTACATCGGGCCGGACGGCAAAATCCTCAACATCGACAACAAGGTCAGCCCCAAGACCGCGGGCGAAGACGTCGTGAAGAGGCTCGAGGAACTGAAAGTCCCCAGAAAGACCAAGTAGGCCGGATCACGATCCTGCGCGCGAAATCACGGTTTCGCGCGCGGGACGCTCCCTCGCCGCGGCTCAGCCCGGCCTTTCGTTCAGTCCACTCCGGCATGGCGCGTGAAAGCTGTCCCCCGTCCATGCGTACCAGACTCGCAATTTTGACTACGCTCATCACGCTTGCGACGGTCGAAGCGGCTGCGCCGCCGGTGTTGCTCGAGCCGCTCGCCGGGCGTCAGGTGTTTCCGGTCAACAACTGGTGGAATCAGGACATTTCTACCGCGCCGGTCGATGCCCGGTCTCCGCAGCTGATCGACTGGATCAGCGGACGATCGGCGACCAATCCGACGGCGGTCCGCCGTCTGCACCCGGACTTCGGGCCGCCGCCGTACGGGATCCCTTACGTCGTGGTCGCCGGCGATCAGCCACGGGTGTCCGTGACGTTCGAATACGCCGACGAGAGCGACACGGGCATTCCCGGCGTGCCTGGATATCCGGTTCCCGACGAAGCGCGGACGACCGCGAATTACATCGAAGGCGGCGTCGCTGGTGGCGGGAGCTCCGGCGATCGTCACCTCCTTGTCATCGATCGCACGCGCTGGATCTTGTACGAGACCTTCGCCACCAGCTGGAACACACAGCTGGGGCGGTGGGACGCGGGTTCCGGCGCGATCTTCGATCTATCCAGCAACGCGCGCCGTCCGGACGGCTGGACATCGGCTGACGCGGCGGGCCTGGCGATCTTCCCGGGCCTGGTGCGGTATGACGAGGTGTTCGGTTCGACCGAGATCACGCACGCGTTCCGCGTGACCACGCGTGCCACGAACGGCTACGTCTGGCCCGCGTCTCACCGAGCCGGCTCGAACACGAGCGCGCCGCCGCTCGGTGCCCGCCTGAGGCTCAAGGCCTCGAAGAACATTTCGACGTTCACTCCGGAAGTTCAGCGGATTCTCAGGGCGATGAAGCGGTACGGACTGATCGTCGCCGACAACGGGTCGGACATGTACATCAGCGGCACGATGGACGGGCGCTGGAACAACGACGTCCTGAACCCGGCCTTCAGTGCCCTGACCGCTGACGACTTCGAAGTGATCCAGCTGGGATGGCAGCCTTCGACCGCGCCTGCTCCGCCGACGAACTTGAGGATCCAGAGGTAGGGTCGCTGAAGCTGCGAACAGGGTCGAGGAAGAGCCCCACGAAGCCACGGGTCGCTGCCGCGTTCAATCGCTCAAATTCAACACCGGCACCAACGCACCCGGCCCATCCTCACGCGTGTAGTACACGCCTTCGAGAAACAGTCCCGCGGCCGGCGCGGTCAGGGCGGCGACGTCGACGGTGTCCTTGATCGCGTCACCCGGCCGCAAGTCGCCGCGGCCAATTGCGGCGAGCACGCCGACCAGGCGGCGGACCATCTTCCACAGGAAGTGCGAGCCACGCACTCGAATCAGCACCAGCGGCCCTGACTCCGCAATCTCGATCCCGTCGACCAGTACTACCGTCGACTTCTCTGCGGGGTCGTCGTCCGTGAAGCCGCGGAAGTCTTTCATGCCTTCGAACAGCGCTGCCGCCTCACGCATCGCCGCGATGTTCAGCGGCTCCTTGATCCACCAGACGAATGGCTTGCCGAACGCCGTCCGGCGCCGGCAGATCTGATAGAGGTAGCTTCGGGAAACCGCATCATGTCGGGCATGGAAACGGTGCGGCACCCTCTCCACGGCGATCACGTGAATGTCGGCGGGCAGCTCGTCGTTCAATTTGCGCCGCAGCGGCTCGGGTGCGAGCGACGTGTAGAGCTCGAGGTGCGCCACTTGTGCGAGCGCGTGGACGCCGGCATCGGTCCGGCCGGATCCATACAGCTCGAACTCCCGTGGGCGGAACGCCATCCGGATGGCTTTGTCGATCTCTCCCTGGACCGTGCGTGCGTTCTGCTGAATCTGCCAGCCGCTGTAGCGGGTGCCTGCGTACTCGATCAGCAACTTGAACCGGGGCACGGGTCAGCAAATTGATGAGAAACGAAAGGAGTCAAGGGAGAAGGCAAAAGGCAGAAGGCAGAATAAAGGCAAGGCTCGCCAGCAGTGCACCATTTTTCCTTCTGCCTTTTGCCTTCTGCCTTTTGCCTTCTGCCTTGACCGATTCAGGCCTCTTAGCGCTTTTCCATAATCGACCGGATCATCCGGCGGACGATCGCGCGCGGTGTGACCCGGAGCGCCTGGACGGCGACCTTGTTGACGAGACCGGGGACGACGATTGCCTGGCCGGCCATCATGCCGTCGAACCCCGCACGGGCGACGTCGGCCGCAGACGCGATGGCGAGCGTGGAGAACAGCTTCGACTCCTTCATCTGCGCGCGTTCCTGAAATCCCGTGCCGGTCGGGCCCGGGCAGAGGCAGGTCACGGTCACGCCCGTGCCGGCGGTCTCGTTGCTCAGCGCTTCCGAGAACGACAGCACGTACGCCTTCGACGCGTAGTAGACGGCCATGAGCGGGCCGGGCTGGAATGCGGCCGTCGACGCGACGTTCATGATCCGCCCGTGCCGCCGCTTCAGCATCGGCGGCAGCAGCAGCTTGGTCAGCAGGGTGAGCGCGGCGATGTTGACCTGGATCAGGCGCGCTTCTTCATCGGCCGGGGTCTCGGCGAACAATCCGTACGTGCCGAATCCCGCGTTGTTGATCAGGATGTCAATCGACAGCCCACGGGCCGCGAGGTCGCGGACGATCGCCTCGGGAGCCGACGGCATCGACAGGTCCTGCGCGAGCACGTGGGCCTGGATGCCGTGCGCGCGGACGAGATCGACGGCGACCGCCGAGAGCCTGTCGGCGCTCCGCGCCACCAGGACGACGTCGATGTGCGCGGCGGCGAGGACGTGGGCCAGCTCTTCCCCGATGCCGCCGGACGCGCCGGTAATCAGAGCCGTCTCGGGCATGTCGCGCTGATCGTAGCGCAGACGGGAACTGACGCTGTCGGGGGTTCGCGGTTCGGGGGCTCGCGGGTTCAGCGTGCTCGTGGTGATCACAGGCAACTGATGCCGATCCAAGCGGCTCGTCGCCTCTGACTACCCGGATTCCAACCCCCCGAGCCCCCGAACCGCGAACCCCCGATCCCGCGTCTTTGAGTTACAGTCATGCCCATGAGATTCCGCCGACTCAGTCTGTTCGTCCCACTCTTCGTCATCGCGCTGGCCGGCGCGTCGACCGTCATTGCCACGACGGCTCAGACACCCGCGGCGGCGACGCAGACCTCGGCTGCGGCGCCTTCGCTCGCGGAGAAGTTGCCCTTCGATGCGGCGGTGGTTCGCGGCTCGCTGCCGAACGGGCTCGAATACTACGTCCGCAAGAATACGCGGCCCGAGAAGCGCGTGGCGCTCCGGCTCGCGGTCAAGGCGGGATCGGTGGACGAGGAGAACGATCAGCAGGGGCTGGCGCATTTCCTCGAGCACATGGCCTTCAACGGCACGAAGCGGTTCAAGCCGGGTGAGCTCATCGCGGCGCTCGAATCGACCGGCGCGCGGCTGGGGCCGCACGTCAACGCCTACACGTCGTTCGACGAGACCGTGTACATGTTCGAGCTGCCGACGGACAAGGAAGGACTCGTCGAAAAGGGGATGCAGGCCCTTGCGGACTTCGCCGGCGGCATGTCGCTCGATCCAGTCGAGATCGACAAGGAGCGCGGCGTCGTGGTCGAGGAGTGGCGCGGCGGACTGGGTGCCGGTTCGCGGATCCGCGATCAGCAGCTGCCGGTGCTGTTTTATGAATCGAAATATGCGGAGCGCCTGCCAATCGGCAAGCCGGAGATTCTGAAGTCGTTCAAGCCAGAGCGGCTGCGCGCGTTTTACACCAAGTGGTACCGGCCCGACCGGATGGCCGTAGTCGCCGTCGGCGACGTCGACGTCGCGACGATCGAAGCACTCATCAAGAAAGAGTTCGGCGCGCTTCCGAAGGCGGCGGGGGCCGCACCGGATCGCACTTACGCCGTGCCGCTGCAGTCGGAGCTCCTGGTCAAGGTCGCCACCGATCCCGAGGCGACGCAGTCGTCTGTGTCGTTGATCAACAAGCGCGCGCGCAAGACCGAGGACACGGTGGGTGCCTATCGGCGTGACCTGGTCCATCGCCTCGCGTTCCAGATGCTCAACGAGCGGTTCGACGACCTCTCGCGTAAACCGGATGCCCAGTTCCTCGACGCCGGTGCCTACGAAAGCGGCCTGAACCCCACGGTTTCGACGGTCGGGCTGGGAGCGAGCGTGCAGGAAGGGAAGATTCCTGCCGGCCTGACGTCAGTGGTGATCGAAGCCCGGCGCGCGGTGCAGTACGGATTCGGCGCCGCCGAGCTCGATCGCGCGAAGAAGCGCATCATCGCCGCGTACGACCGCGCCTACAACGAACGGGACAAGACCGAGAGCGGCGCCTACGTTCAGGAATACGTCAATCACTTCCTGGAAGGGGAGCCGAGCCCCGGAATCGATCATGAGCGGAAGCTGGTGCAGGCATTGCTGCCGGGCATCAGTGCCGCCGAAGCCACCACCGCGGGGAAGGACCTGTTCGGCGGCTCCAGCCGCGTCATCCTCGCGACCTCCCCGAGGAAGGACGGACTGGCGGTTCCCTCCGAGGCCGACCTGCGCACCACCGTCGCCAGCGCGGAGAAGGTCGACGTGACGCCATGGAACGACGCGGCGGCCACCGCAGCCCTCATGTCGGCCGACCCGACGCCGGGAGTGATCAAGGACCGCCGCGAGAACGAGGCGCTGGGCGTGACGATCGTGCGGTTCAGCAACGGCGTCGAGGCCTGGTTCAAGCCGACCGACTTCAAGAACGACGAAGTGATCTTCTCGCTCGTCTCCCAGGGCGGCGCATCGCTGGCCACACCCGAGCAGTACGTCGAAGCGACACTGGCACCGGCGCTGGTGCAGCTGTCGGGTGCGGGCGGACATCGTGCGGTCGATCTCCAGAAGCTGATGGCGGGCAAGATTGCGTCGGCATCGCCGTACATCTCGGCGTCGAACCACGGGTTTTCGGGCGGCAGCAACCCCGCCAACATCGAGACGGCGCTGCAGCTCCTGTATCTGAAGTTCACGGCGCCAGCTGACGACGCCGATGCGTTCGGGTTGATCAAGAAGAACCTGGAGAACGCCTATCAGAACCGCGAGCGCGATCCAGGTCAGGTCTACGGCGAGAAGGTCGGCGAAATCAACTCCAGCGGGCACTACACCGCCAGGCCGCTGACCCTCGATCGCATTGCCAAGCTCGATCGCGCCGCGATGACCTCGTTCTACAAGGCACGCTTCTCGAATGCGGCGAACTTCACCTTCTTCATGGTCGGCGCGTTCAAGCTGGACGAGGTGCTGCCGCTCGTCGGCAAGTACGTCGGATCGCTGCCCTCGACGGGGACGCCCGATACGAGCGTCAAGCAGATGGGCGCGAAGTTCCCGGAGAAGATCGTCCGCGAAAAAGTCGCGAAAGGCCGTGAGCCCAAGGCGCAGACGATCGTCAGCTTCTATGCCGAGCCGCCGCTCGAGGAAAACGAGCAGAGCCGCGTCGAGGCGGCGACCACCGTCCTGGAGATCGCGCTGCGCGACATCCTCCGCGAAGAGCTGGGCGAAACGTATGGCGTACGGGTCGGCTCGGCACAACCGCTGCCGCAGGTGGGCAGCGGCCGCATCAGCGTCAGCTTCGGCGGCGCGCCCGAGAAGATCGAGTCGATGGTCGAGCGGGTCATGAAAGAGGTGGCGCGGCTGCAGCAGGAAGGCCCCTCGGAGGATCTGACCAACCGCGCCAAGGAATCCGCCCGCCGCGCCCACGAAACCGCGAAGAAGCAGAACGGATTCTGGCTGGGACGCCTGCAGTCGGCAAAGCTGCTCGGGCGCGATCCCAACCTGATCCTGACGCGCGAGCAGCGAATCGACGCGATCTCGCGGGAGAACGTGCACGAGATGTTCAAGAAGTACTTTCCTGCGGATCGCTACACGGTCGTGACGTTGGTACCTGAATAGCGTCGGGGGCTCGGCGGTTCGGGGGCTCGGGAACTCGGGGAGGGCGGTGATATTTAGAGGCAGGCGGGCCAAATACAAGCGGCTGGTTGAGTCTAGGGATCACCGGCCGCCCGAACTCCCGAACCCCCGAGCCGCCGACCCCCCGGGGGCCCTTGCGATCCATGTCTCCTGTCAGTGAACCCGCCGTACTCCTCGCCGCGTCGCTGTTGGCGTTAGCATGTTCGGCGGCGATGCCCGAGCTGACCGAGGAGCGCTGGGAGGCGGAGCGGCGGCGGATGGTGGAGCAGCAGCTCCGCGGCCGCGATATTCGAAGCGAGGCCGTGCTTGCCGCGATGGGCCGCGTGCCCCGGCACCGGTTCGTGCCCGTCGAGGAGCAATCCGGGGCCTACACCGACTATCCGCTGCCAATCGGTTTTGGCCAGACCATCTCCCAACCCTACATCGTCGCGTTCATGACCGAGGCGATCGATGTCGGGGCCGGGCACAAGGTGCTCGAGATTGGCACCGGGTCCGGCTATCAGGCCGCGGTGCTGGCCGAACTCGCGCGCGACGTGTTCACGATCGAGATCGTCGATGCGCTTGCCGAGCGATCGCGGCAGCTGCTCGCGGAACTGGGCTACAAGAACGTCCACGTTCGCGCCGGCAACGGCTACCTGGGGTGGCCCGAAGAGGCGCCCTTCGATCGGATCATCGTCACCGCTGCGCCCGATCAGGTCCCTCCGGCCCTCGTCGACCAATTGAAAATGGACGGACTCATCGCGGTGCCCGTCGGTGTGGGCGAGCAGACACTGCAAGTGCTCCGGCGGACGCCATCCGGCCTCGTCGTCCTCAAGACCCTGCCGGTGCGGTTCGTGCCGATGGTCGGGAAGCCGAAGTAAGGGTAGGGGGCGGCCGATAACCCGGTCGTGCCGCGTTGCCACCACTCCGTGTATGTCGTCTATCTGCGCAATCCCAAAGGCGACGGCAAGGCGGGCTACTACGTGGGGATGACGGGCCTCTCCCCCGAACAGCGTTTCGCCAATCACAAAGCAGGGATCAAGTCTGCGTCGGTCGTCCGGAAGTACGGCGAACGGCTGGTGCCGGTGCTGTACGAACACCTGAACCCGATGGCTTACAAAGATGCGGTCAGGCTGGAAGCGGAACTGGCCGAATCGCTACGGAAGCGCGGCTTTGTTGTTTTCGGGGGACATTGACTGAGGCAGGAGGGCCAGGAGATCAGGAGAAGCCCGAACTCTCCTGGTCTCCTGGCCCTCCTGTAAATTCGCGTGTCTAGATGACAAAATCGCTCCGTGTTCCCCCTTTGTGCGGCTGTGCTCGCGTTCTCCGTTTCCTCGCAAAGCCAGGATCCCAAAGCCGCCTCCACCCGCGCGCTGCAGCTCGAAAAAGACGGGAACTATCCGGCAGCGCTGGCGCTGTTGTGGGAGGCCGCGGGGGCGATGCCGCGCGATCCGGACGTGCAGCAGCGGCTTGGCGAAGCGCTCGAGCGTATCGGCGCGCTCGATCCGGCAATCGAGGCGTATCGCCGGGCGTTCGCGGCGCGGCCCGACTTCGTCCGTGCGGACACGAGTCTCACGCTCGTGCTGGTCAAGGCCGGGCGGGGCGCCGAGGCGGTCGCGCGCGCCCGGGGCCGGGTCGCCGAGGCGCCGACTGACCCCGATCGTCTCTTCACCCTGGGCCTCGCGCTCTCCGAGCAGGACGTCGACGAAGCGCTCAAGACGTTCCGCCGGGTTGTGGCGCTGCGTCCGGAACACGCGCTGGCGCACTACAACCTCGGGCTGGTGCTCAAACGCGTGGATCGTGCCGGCGACGCGATCGAGGCGTTGCGGCGGGCTCTGGCAATCGACCCGCGGCCGGAAGCGCATTTTGCACTGGGGACCCTCTACTTTCATCAAGGGGAATTCGATCGTGCGGCGAAGGCGCTCGACGCGGCGGTGGCAGCCGAACCGCGCTTCGTGGACGCCCAGATCACGCTCGCGGCGGTACTGAAAGCAAAGGGCCGCCTTCCCGAAGCCATCGACGCCCTCCGGCGGGCGATCGCGCTGCAGCCCGATTCCTGGAGTGCACACGCAGCGCTGGCGACCGCCCTGCAGCTCGCGGGTGAAGCGGACGCCGCGCGCCAGGAGTCCGCCGTGGCCGAGCGCCGCCGGATGGACGGTGAGCTCGAACGGCAGGCCACGACCTTGACGGCGGTCGGCATCGCGCGGCTCGATGCCGGCGACGCGGCGCGGGCGGTGGAACAATTCCGCCGTGCGCTGTCTACCTTCGAGGCCTACGCTCCGGCGCATTATCAGCTGGGTCGGGCGCTGGCTCGCCTCGGGCAGGCCGACAACGCCCGGGCGGCGTTCGCCAGGGCCCGGCAGCTGAACCCGAGCCTCGTCGCTCCCGACCCGCTGAAATGACGGCTGCGCCGACTTCTTGAAAGTCGCGCTCCAAGAAACCGTAATCGCAAGACCCTGCCGAGGGCCATGCGGGCTGAATTCACAAATATCCGCCCCGAATCCGCAGGCTCGGAACGTCCGCTCGGCTTGCCGGCCCGGGCACGTCGGTTGTATAACCTTTACCGCTTTAGTTCTCGGAATTCGGCTCAGGCTGGCCTGCGCCGCCCGGTGCACGCCCTCTCGGTCGTGACTTGTAAGCCCGTGCGGAGGAATCAGATGATGAGAGTTCGGCCTTTTTGCGGCCTGTTGTGCGTCGCGCTGCTACTTGCGACAGCTGGCAGCGCCCTCGCGCAGGAGTTCCGCGCCACCATCAAGGGAACGGTGGCGGATACCAGTCAAGCCGCTCTGCCGGGTGCCACGGTCACCGTGCAGAACCAGGAAACCAACGAGGTGGCGACCGCCACCACCAACAATGAAGGGGCCTATACCATCCCCTTCCTTCGTCCCGGTGTCTACACCCTGACCGTCGAGATGAGCGGGTTCCAGAAGAACACCCGAACCAATTTGCGACTCTCTGTCGGAGAGACGGCGAACATCAACGTCCAGCTTGGCGTCGGACTCACCGAGACCGTGAACGTCGTGTCCGAGACGCCGCTGCTGGAAACCAGCCGCGCCGACCGCGGCACGGTCATCGACAGCGCCCGCATCGCCGAGCTGCCGCTGCAGTCCCGCAGCCCGATGGCGCTCGCCGTGCTCGTCGCCGGCGTCAACTACAACGCGCAGGCGGTCTATCTCCGTCCG
>Ga0111538_10001520_pt1 | contig 32492 bp, 30 predicted proteins | sample SoiMethybrSBSTD1_FD_79669 | JGI IMG/M metagenome (GOLD analysis project Ga0111538, IMG submission 79669) | Bulk soil microbial communities from a Populus tree surrounding site in Tennessee, USA - Soil MetaG P. TD hybrid SBSTD1 (version 2)... | ecosystem: Environmental > Terrestrial > Soil >...
ACCCACCAGCTACTCGCCTTCGCCCGTCGCGAGGTCGTCCGGCCCCGCGCGCTCGACCTCAACCAGGTCATCGCGCAGGTCGAGGACATGCTGCGGCGCTCCATCGGGGAGCACATCGCCCTGCGGACCGACCTCGCCGGCGGGCTGCCGGCGGTAACGGCCGACCCCGGCCAGATCGAGCAGGTACTGGTGAACCTCGCCGTCAACGCCCGCGACGCGATGCCGGGCGGCGGCAGCCTCACCATCGAGACCCGGCTGCTGCCCACCGACGCGCCGGACGTCGTGGACAGGCCGCCCCTGCGTCCCGGCCGGTACGTCCGGCTGCGGGTGAGCGACACCGGCACCGGCATGCCGCGCGAGGTCGTCGACCGGGCGTTCGAGCCGTTCTTCACCACCAAGTCCGCCGGGCAGGGCACCGGTCTCGGCCTCGCCACCGTCTACGGCATCGTGACGGCCGCGGGCGGCGACCTCGCCATCCACTCGGAGCCCGGTGCCGGCACCTCGATCACCGTGCTGCTGCCGGCCACCGACGAGCAGCCCACCGAGCTGCGCCCGGCCGAACGCCGCGCCGTCGAGGGCGGCGGCGAGACGATCCTCGTCGTGGAGGACGAGGCGCCGCTGCGCGAGGTCATCCACCGCATCCTGACCACCAGCGGCTATCGCGTGCTGCTCGCCGACAGCGGGCCGGCCGCGCTGGAGCTCGCCGCCTCCAGCGCCCAGCGCATCGACGTGCTGCTGACCGACGTCGTCATGCCGCAGATGCTCGGCAAGGAGCTGGTCGAGCGCATCACCGCGACCCGCCCGGACATCCGGGTGCTCTACATGTCGGGGTACGCCCAGCCCGTCCTCGCCTCGCAGGGCACGCTCGACGCCGACGTCGCTCTGATCGAGAAGCCGTTCACCAAGTCGCAGCTGTTGACCGCGCTGCGTCACCGGCTGGCGGCGCCGTCCTGAGGCCGCCACGATCGCGGGCGGTCGGCGCGCGCCGCCAGGATCGCGGGCGTTTCAGCGCGCGGCCACGAGCGCGTCGAATCGGGCCGCCGCCCGCGTTGCGGTGTCCCGGGCCCACCGCCCGCTGCTGAGCAGGGCAAGCACGAGAATCACCACGCCGAGCCCGAACACCATCCACCACACGCCACGCGCCGCGTCGGTGAATGCCTGTCCGCCCTGGGCCAGAGCGGAGCCGACGACGGTACCGGCGATCGCCACGCCCAGCGTCGTGCCGGTGTTGCGGCCGGTCGAGGCCAACGAGGCGGCCACGCCGACCATCGAGCCGGGCATGCCGGTGACCGCCGAGTTGGTGATCGGCGGGTTGACGGTGCCGAGGGCGGCGCCCAACAGCAGGTAGGTGGCGAGCACCGCGGCGAGCGGCGTCGCCGGTCCGAGCCACAGCGACGCGACGCCGCACAGGGCCATCGCGATGCCGGAGAACGTGAGCGGCAGCCGCGGACCCTGGGCGCCGACCACCCGCCCGGCAACCGGCGACAGCACGATGATGAGCACGCCGACCGGGAGCAGGCACAGGCCGGCATGCAGCGCCGACAGGCCGCGCACCTCCTGCAGGTACAGGGTGGTCACGAACAGGAACGCGCCGAACGCGCAGAACGCCGCCAGGGCCATCAGGATCGCCGCGCTGAACGGCACGCCGCGGAACAGCCGAAGTTCGAGCAGCGGGTCGACGCGGCGCGGCTCATAGACGATGATGCCCACCATTCCGAGGCCGGCCACCGCGAACAGACCGAGGATCACCGGCGAGGTCCAGCCCCACTGACCCGCCTCGATGATCGCGTACACCACGCTGCCCAGCACGAGCACCACGAGGGCCTGGCCCACCGGGTCGAACCGGCGCGCCCGGGCGGCGCGCGACTCCGGCACGAACAGTGCGGTGCACACCAGCGCGGCGGCGACGATCGGCACGTTGACCCAGAAGATCGAGCGCCAGCCGAGACCCTCGACCAGGGCGCCGCCGAGGATCGGACCGAGCGCCAGCGACAGGCCGGACATCGCACCGAACACGCCGATTGCCCGGGCCCGCTCGGCCGGGTCGGTGAACGTCGTGGCGACGATCGACATCGCCACCGGGTTGAGCATCGTGCCGCCGACGGCCTGCACCGCCCGGGCGGCGACCAGCCACCCGATGCCCGGCGCCAGGCTGCACAACAACGAGCCGACGCCGAACGCGGCGAGACCGACCTGGAAGACCCGCCGCCGGCCGACGCGGTCCGCGGTCGAGCCGGCCAGCACCAGGAAGCTCGCCAGCACCAGTGTGTAGGCGTCGACCGTCCACTGTAGACCCGATACCGACGCGTCCAGCTCGCCGCGGATCGACGGCAGGGCGACGTTGACGATGGAGATGTCCATCACCACCACGACGATGCTGGCGCAGCAGATCGCGAGGACGAGGAGTCGGCGGCGGCGGGTCGGCTCGGGCACCCCCCGAACCTACGAGTTCGAGTTCGCTCGAACACAACCGCACACGTCGAACGCCGGCGACGTCGGCCACCCGGCGGCGCCGGCGACGTCGGCCACATAGCCAACGCCGGCGCCGTCCGCGAAGATCGTGGCATGGTGACGTCTCCGATGCGCGTACACCGGCACGCGTGGCTGGTGGTCCTCGCGGTCGGTGTGTTCCTCAACATCGTCGTGCTGGTCACGCTCATCGCCACCGAGAACCCCAACTTCGTCCCGGCGCTGATCCTGCTCGGTGCGGCGGTCGTGCCGGCGACCTTCCTGACCTTCGCCGCCGGCCGGCCGGTGGCCTGGACGGTGTCGGGCGGCATCCTCGGGTTCACCGCGCTGTTCGGCGGCGTCATCGGGATCGTGGCGGCCGGCTGGCTCGAGTACGACACGCTGCGGGCGATGCCGTGGCTCGGCGTCCTCGGCGTGGGACTCATCGAGGAGGCGGCCAAGCTGCTGGTGCCGGCGGTGCTGCTCGTCGCGCTGTGGCGCCGCCGCGGTGGCAGCACGGCCGACGGGCTGCTCGTGGGGATCGCGAGCGGGCTGGGGTTCGCGGTGCTGGAGACGATGGGATACGCGTTCGTCACGCTGATCCAGTCCGGCGGCAACCTCGGCGACGTCGAGCAGGTGCTGTTCGTCCGCGGCGTCATGTCACCGGCCGGGCACACCGCCTGGGCCGGGCTCAGCTGCGCCGCCCTGTGGGCGGCGTACCTCGCGCCGACGACGCGACGCTGGCTGGCGTTCGCCGCCACGTTCGCGGCCGTCGTGGTGCTGCACGCCTTATGGGACGGGCTCAACAGCCTCGTCGGTTATCTCGTCGTCGGAGCCGCGTCGGCCGGGTGGTTGCTGTGGCGCATCCACCGCCTGCACCGCCGGCCCGTCCCACTCGTCACAGGGTGAGCTGGTGGCGATCATGTGAGCCGGGTCAACGGATCGGGAACGGTACGCCGCGCTCCTCGGCCGGGCGCGGACCGTGGATGCGCCGCTCGCTGTCCGCGATCGCCAGGTCGTTGATGCTCGCCTCGCGACGGCGCATGAGCCCCTGGTCGGTGAACTCCCACAGCTCGTTGCCGTAGCTGCGCCACCACTGCCCGGACGCGTCGTGGCACTCGTACTGGAACCGCACCGCGATGCGGTCGCCGGCGAAGGCCCACAGCTCCTTGCGGAGCGCGTAGTCGAGCTCGCGCTCCCACTTCTGGCGCAGGAACGCGACGATCTCGTCCCGCCCCGAGACGAACTGGTCACGGTTGCGCCAGACCGAGTCCTCGGTGTACGCGAGCGCCACCCGCTCCGGGTCGCGGGTGTTCCAGGCATCCTCCGCGGCCTGGACCTTCGCCAGCGCGGTCTCCTGGGTGAACGGCGGGAACGGCGGTCGGGCAGTCACCTGAGCCTCCTCGGGAAAGCGGGGCCGTACCTTCGGCGCGATCAAACGCGCGTCAACGGTCTACCACGGATCCGGGCATACGTCGTTCCACCAGAACCCGTCCCCGGTTCGACGCGTGGATCTTGGAAAGCCATGCACCGGGCGGTGCATGGCTTTCCAAGATCGCAGTTGGTGACGCGCTCAGGCGCTGGTTGGGAACGGCGGGATGTCCGGCTGGCACACGATGCCCGGCCTGGGCGCCGTCAGCTCGATCAGGTAGCTGGTGGCGATGTCGTCGGCGCAGGCACTGAAGCCGAGGATGGTGTGCCCGAAGGCGTCCACGCTCACCAGGCGGGCGTTGCCGAGCTCCCTGGTCATCCGCCGGGCGAACTCGTACTGCGTCGCCGGGTCGTAGAAGTTGCCGTACACCAGCACCGGGTTCGGCGTCCGTCGGTTCCACGGTCCACTGTAGACATCGCGGTGGTCGAGCGGCCAGTTCGGGCAGATCGCCGGGTCGGCCCACGCGAGGTACCGGCCGAAGGTCGGCAGCTGCCGCTCCCACTGGTCGGCGATCGCCGGTATCTGGCTCGCCTTGTTGCGGAACGGCTTGTCGGTGCAGTTGACCGCGGCGTACGAGTCGTCGGAGGAGTACGGCGTGTCCGGCCGGATGTCGAGCTTGGCCTGCTTCGCGTTGCCCAGGATCGCCTGCACCGACTGGGTCGGCGCCTGCGCCCGGCGCTGCGTCGCGGCGGCGGCCGGTGGGTGGATCACGTCGTACATCTCCTGCAGCGCGGCGGCCAGGTCGGCCAGCGCGGTCAGGTCGTACAGCGTCCCGGCGACCGCGTCGGTGAACGTGTCGATGGCCACGACGGAGCCGTCCGGCAGGGTGATCGGGCCGGTCCGCCGCAGGTACGTGCGCAGTTCGTCGAACTTCGCGCGGGGGTTGCCGTCGCTGAACGCGCAGGCCTCGCCGGCCGCGTCGCACTTTCTCAGGAAGGCGTCCAGCGAGATCTCGAAGCCGTTGGTGCGCTGCCTGTCGTACTCCAGGCCGTCGTGCAGCCGCAGGTTCGGATCGACGTTGCCGTCGATGACGATCGCCCGCGACCGGTTCGGGAACATGTTGACGTAGGTGGCGCCGATCAGCGTTCCGTACGAGAAGCCGAGGAAGTTCAGCTGCTTGTCGCCGACGGCGGCGCGCATCCGGTCCAGGTCCCGGGCGACGTTCTCGGTCGACATCTCCTCGAGCAGCGGGCCGGCGAACCGGTCGCAGAACCGGCCGTAGTCGCGCAGGGCGTTGAGCGTCTCGCGCTCCTCCTGCTTGGTGATCGGCAGCAACGCCATCCGGCCGAACACGTCGTCGGCGTCCTCCTGGGTGGCGAAGCAGCGCAGCGGGGTGCTGCGCGCGACGCCGCGCGGGTCGAACCCGATGACGTCGAACCGGTCGGCAACCGCGGGCTGGACGAGCCGCTGGGTGATGGTCGGGAACCGGTAACCGCTGCCGCCGGGGCCGCCCGGGTTGAGGAACAGCGACCCGATCCGGTGGGCCTGGTCGTTGGCCGCCCGCCGCATCAACGCCAGGTTGATCGTGCCGCGGTTGGGCCGGTTGTAGTCGAGCGGCACCACGTAGGTCGCGCAACTGAACTGGGGCCGCTCCGCCGGCGGGACGTTGCTGATGTCGGCCGGGGCGCACGCGCCCCAGGCCACCGGCGGCACCGCCGACTCCGGCGCCGCCGACGCGGGCTGCTCCAGCACGACGAGCGACGCGGCCGTCATGGCGGCCGCCACCGCGATGTGTTTCACCGTTCTCGATCCGAGCGCCATGAGCCCTCCCTGGTACGCGACCGATGATCTAAGACTTCGACGAAATCCGATCGTCAATGCCGCGCGAGCAGGGGGTCAAGGTCGCACTCCCCCACCTCCGCCCTATCCCTCACCCTCGGCCCGGGCCGTGACGCGGGGCCGGATCGGCGTCGGATCGGGAACGGCGGGCGGGTTCGGGACGACGCGTGCGGGCCACCAGAACCGCTCGTGGAGCAACAGAGCGATGGCGGGCACGACGAGGGTTCGGACGAGCAGGGTGTCCAGGAGGACGCCGATGCCGACGATGACTCCGATCTGGGTGAGGACGATGACCGGAAGGACGCCCAGGACGGTGAAGACGGCGGCGAGCAGGATGCCGGCGGAGGTGATCACACCGCCGGTGGCGGCGAGTGCGCGGAGCGTTCCGTCGCGGGTGCTGCGCCGGATGGCGGTCTCCTCGCGGGCCCTGGTGACGAGGAAGATGTTGTAGTCGACGCCGAGGGCGACGAGGAACAGGAAGCTCAGTAGCGGGACGCCGGCGTCGAGTCCGGGCAGTCCGAACACGGTGCGCAGCACGACTGTCGCGGCGCCGAGGCTGGCCGCGTAGCTGGCGATGACGGTGCCCAGCAGCAGGATCGGGGCGAGCAGGGAGCGCAGGAGGGCGATCAGTACCAGCAGCACGACCGCGAGGATCATCGGGACGATGACCCGGTCGTCGCGCAGGTTCGCCTCGCGCTGATCGAGGTCGGCCGCCGGCGCCCCGCCCACCAGCGCGTCGGCATCCGGCACCTCGGAAAGGGTGGTCCGCAGTGCCTGCACGGTCCGGTCGGCGGCCGGGGTGCCGGAGCCGCTGGTCAACTCGACGGTGAACTGCGCGAGGGTGCCGTCGTCGGACGCTTCGGGCGGGCTGACGGAGGCGACGCCGTCGACCCGTCGGGCTGCCGCGGCGACCGGTTCGGCGGCCGCGCCCGCCGCGACCACGGTGACCGGCTGGGACGCGCCTGCCGGGAAGTGGCGCGCGAGCGTTTCCTGTGCGGTGACCGATTCGACCTCGGTGCGGAACTGCTCGGTCTGGGCGAGGCCGATGTCGGTCTTGGTCAGACCGGCGGTGAGCACGGCCAGCACGGCGACGGCGGCGGCCAGGACGGCACCGGGCCGGCGTCCCACGCCGCGTGCGATGCGGGCCCAGAGCCCCGACTCGGTCGGATCGGGCGTGTCGGTGCGGGGGATGCGCGGCCAGAAGACGGCGCGCGGCAGCACGACGAGGACGGCCGGCAGCACGATCACGCCGAAGAGAAGCGCGACGAGCACGCCCAGCGCGGCGGCCACACCGAGGGTGCGGTTGCCGGTCAGGGTCGCGACGAGCAGGGTGAGTACGGCGAGCACGACGGTGCCGGCGCTGGCCACGATGGCGGGGGCGGCGCCGCGCACCGCCGCCGTCATCGCCTGTTGCCGGGATCCGGTGTGCCGCAACTGTTCCCGGTAGCGGGCGATGAGCAGCAGCGCGTAGTTGGTGCCGGCGCCGAAGACCAGCACCGACACGATGCCGGCCACGGATGCGTCGGTCCGCTCGCCCATGAGCTGGGCGACCCAGGGCAGCAGTCGCGCCACCACCTGGTCGGCGAGGCCGATGACGACGAGCGGCACGATCCACAGGATCGGGCTGCGGTAGGTGACCAGCAGGAGGAGCGCCACAACGGCGACGGTGGCCAACAGCAGGGTCAGGTCGGCGCCCTCGAACGCCGCGGCGATGTCGCGGCCGAACGCGGCCCCGCCGGTGACCTGGGCGGTGAGCCCGGCCGGCAGCCCGGCTGCGCCCAGCGCGGCCCGGATGTCGTCGACCGCGGAGTAGGTGGCAGCGGCGTCAGAGCCGTCGCCCAACGGCACGACCAGCAACGCCGCCCGGCCGTCGCCGGAGACGACCGGCGGCGGCCCCGGCGTGGCGCCCGGCACCCCCGCGAGCCGCGATTGGAGCTGCGTGATCGCCGCCCGGTCGGCCTCGGTCAGCGGGCCCTGATCGCGCTCCACAACGACGATCGCGGTCTGCCGGCGGCCGCTGGGGAACCGGTCGGCCAGTTCCGTGACCCGGGTGGACTGGGCGCCCGCGGGCAGCCCGTCGGTCGGCTCGGCGGCGGGCTGCGCCGGCGAGAAGGCGAACGCCAGGCCGGCGAGTGCGGCGGTCACCACCAGCACGACGATCACACCCGCCCGACGGGTGATCCAGAGTGTGCTGCTGCGGGTCATGACAACTCCATACTTCCATCATCGAACATTTCGACAATGGAAAAGATATGATGTCGTCCGTGCCGGCGCAACCCGACCGCGACATTGTGATGAACGACCTCATCGACGCGCTCCGCGTCTTCGCCGTGGAGTCGGACGTGTTCGTCGACGTCTTCGCCCGGGCGCACGGGCTCGGCCGCAGCGACCTCAACGCCATCATGTGGATCAGCACGGGCACGACCTCCGGCCGACCGATCACCATCGGCGAGTTGGCCCAGCGCCTCGGGCGGAGCCCCGCCGCGACCACGGCACTGGTCGACCGGCTGGAAACGACCGGCCACGTCAGCCGGCTGCGCGACCCCACCAACCGGCGCCGGGTGACCATTCACATCCACGACCGGGCGCTCCGGCTCGCCAGCGCCTTCTTCGCTCCGCTCGGCAGGCTGATGCACGAGGCCGCCCACGACCACAGCGATCGCGACCTCGCGCTCACCGCCGCCGTCGTCCGCCAGCTCACCGGCGCCGTGACGGCCGCCCGCGTCGAGGCCACCAAGCGGCCGTCGGTCGACGCTAGCGGGCGGCCGTGATGACGACGTTGTCCCGATAGTGGCCGGTGGCCCGGTCGAACGGGCCGCCGCAGGTGATGAGCGTGAGCCGGGGCGCACCGTCGCGGGCGAAGTAGCGGTCGAGGGGGATCGCCGTCTTGCGGTAGATCTCCCGGGCCGCCACCGTGTACCGGACCACGCGGCCGTCCGCGCCGGTCACCTCGATCTCGGCGCCGATGGCCAGGTCCCGGAGCCGGAAGAACGCCCCGGGGCCCTGGGCGGCGCCGTCCACGTGCCCGGCGATCACCACCGATCCGGCCGGCGCGGACAGCCCGGGCCCGTACCGGTACCAGCCGACGACGTCGACGCTGGGCGGTACCGCGAAGTCGTTGGTGGCCGGGTCGACCGCGACCGGATCGACCCGCGCGGCGACGCGGATCGCCGGAATCGTCAGGCGAACCGGCGGCACGTCCGCGTCGGGCGCCGGCAAACCGCCGTCGGCGACCGGCACCGACGCGGCCGGAGGAGCCGACGACGGTGACGCGAGCGCCGAGGCGGCGGCGCTTCCCGCGTCGCCGGGCGGCCGGGACCGGCACGCGAGCGTGCCGGTCCCGATCAGAATGACCACCCCGAGCGCCGCGGCGAGCAGTCCCCGCCTCACCGGGTGGCGCGCGCGGTGCGGGCCGCGTGCAGGGCGCCGCCGAGGGCGAGCACCGCGCCGAGCGCCAGCGCCGCGTACAGCCATCCGCCCGGACGGGTGTCGGCCAGCCCACCGGTGCCGCTGGGCACCCCGCCGGGCGCCGAGTGCAGCCCCGTGATCGTCTGCGCGACGACGTCGAGCGACTTCTGCTCCGCCGAGCCGATCGCGTACACGATCGTCGCGGTGCCCTCGCGCAGGTTCAGCGACGTCGGGCCGAGCGCGACGGTGCTGGTGCCGGCGAGCACGACGTCGGCCGACACCGTGCCGGCCGCGACGTCGGCCTTGGCCTCGTTGGGGTTCGTGAGGTTACGGAACACGGGCTGGCCGCCGGCCCGCACGTCGACGGCCGGGGCGGCGGCGGTGTGCCGCACGATCAGCCGGGCCTTGCCCGCCGCCACCTTCGACGTGTCGTTGACGAACGCCGTCAGCTTCGGCTGGCCGCTGGCGTCCAGGTGCGCGACGAGGCTGATGTTGGCGCCGTCGGGCACCGTGGCGTCGTTGACCGTGAGAATCGCGCTGCCGACGGGCTGCCCCGGCGCGGTCAACGCGATGTCGTACTGGCCGGGCGGCAGATCGAGCGGCCCGGCAACCTGCTTGGGCTGGAAGTTCTGCAGCGTGCGGGTGCCGTTGACGTAGACGTCGACGGGCGTACCGGGAATGCCGTGCACCACCGAGACCTTCGCGTTGGCGGCGTGGGCCGGCGCAGCGACGGCGAGCCCGGCACCGGCGGCGAGCAACGCGAGGCCGGTGGCGGCCACGGCACGGACGAGAAGACGCATCGAATACCTCCATAGGGTCGGAACGTTCGCACCGGGATTCGGCCGCCCCCGGGCCGGCGGATGCGGCGGCGGGAATTCCTCACAGGACGCATCCGCGGCCGGTCGACCGGTCGTAGCGATGGATGGACGGGTACGTATCCGGGACGGAGGAGCGTCGATGCGCTTAGAGTTGGGCATGGCCCGGCGATGGCACCGCTGCGGATGAGCGCGCTCGGGGCGACGCACCCCGACGGAGCGCTCGCCGAGGCGTTCCGTGGCGGCGACCCGACCGTGCTGCGCCAGGTCTACGACCGCTTCGGCGGCGCCGTCTTCCACCTCGCGCTGCGCGGGCTGAACTCCGCTGCCGACGCCGAGGACGTCACCCAGACCACGTTCGTCGCCGCCTGGCAGGGCCGCGAGACGTTCGACCCGGACCGGGGCAGCCTGCTCGGCTGGTTGCTGGCGATCGCGCGGCGCAAGGTGATCGACAGGCTGCGGGCCGCCGCCCGCGAGCTGCGGGTCGCCGACGCGGTACGCGCGCTGCCCGAACCGGTCGCCACCGAGAGCGGGCCGGAGCGGGTGGTCGACCGGCTCCTGGTGGCCCACGAGTTGGCACTGCTGCCCGGCGAGCAGCGGCGGGTGCTGGAGTTGGCGTTCTACGACGACCTGACCCACCAACAGATCGCGGCGGTCACGGGGCTGCCGCTGGGAACCGTCAAGAGTCACCTGCGGCGGGGCATGGGCCGGCTGCGGCAGCGATTGGAGGTGGACGGTGCGGCATCCTGATCCGGAACAACTGGTGCTGATCGCGCTCGGCGAGACCGCGCCGACCGACCACCTCGACGGCTGCGACACCTGCCGCGCCGAGGTCGAACAGCTGCGGGTGGTGGCCGCGGTCGGTGCCGAGACGCAGGACGTACGCGACCTGCCCGCGCCGCCCGCCGCCGTGTGGGCCGGCATCGAGGCCGCCACCCGAGGGTCCACTCCGGCGGACGGGCCGCGGCTCACCCGGTCGGCGCGGCCGTTCCGGCGCGGCACGGACCTCGCGCCGCCGCGCGGCCCCGGCCGCGCACGGCGCTGGGCCCGGCGGACGGCGGCGCTGGTGGCGGCGGTGGCCGTGGGAGTGGCCGGGACGCTCGCCGCCACCCGGCTGTTCCACCACGACTCCGCGCCGCCGTTGGCAGGCTGCGGAACGGTAGTGGCCCGCGCGGACCTGTCGGCGCTGCCGCTCGCCCCCACCGGCGCCACCGGCGAGGCGCGCGTGCTCTGCGACGGGCCGCAGCGCCGGCTGGACCTGCACGTGACCGGGTTGCCGCTGCAGCCCGGCTACTACGAGGTGTGGCTGATCGACCCGAACACGATGGAAATGACGGCGATCGGGCAACTCGGCGACGGCAACGACGTGCTGCTACCGCTGTCGTCCACGACCGACCTGCGCAAGTACCGGCTCGTGGACATCTCCGCCGAACAGTACGACAACGACCAGGCCCACTCAGGCAAGAGCATGCTGCGGGGGCAGCTGACGACCTAGCGTGCGTTTCGGCCGGTCCGGGCAGGGAACGACGGTGGCATGTTCCCAGCTGAGAACCTGCGTGACTGGCGCGGCGAGAAGGTCATCGATCCCGCGGGCGACAAGATCGGTGACCTGGAGGCGGTGTACGTCGACACGGCGACCGACGAGCCCGCGTTTCTCACCGTGCGGGTCGGCTTCATCGGCCGGCACCGTCTTGCGTTCGTTCCGGCCGCGGGCGCGACAGTGCTGCCCGACGCTGTCCGCGTGCGCTACGACAAGAAGCTGGTGAACGACGCGCCATCGATCGACATCGACGGTGAACTCGCCGCCGCCGACGAGCCGGGCATATTCGCGTACTACAACCTGCCGTACGCGACGGGCATGAGCGGCGAACGGCAACTGGCCCGACGCTGAACGGCTCTCGCACCATTTCGGCGCGCATGTCTATCGAAGACTTTGGTTGACGAAAGAAGCGGGATGTTCTAACGTACAACTCAGTGTTCGTTAGAACGTTCCCGATTGACGTGCCGCGAGATCGGCGGCGCCGCTGACGTCCGGTCGTCAACCGCGACATGACCTGACCAGGAGGACCTGTGTCTCAACGACGTTTTGTTCGGGCGATGACCGTGGCGGCGGTCGCGCTACTTTCCACCCTGCTCACCGGTACCGCCGCCACAGCCGCGGGGGTAGACAGGACACCGCCGACGGCGCCGGTCCTGGGCTACACGAACGGCTTCCAGTGCACGATGCTCATCGTCCACGTCTACCGATCGACGGATGCGGTGACCCCGCAGTCGCAACTGCGGTATCAGGTGTACTCCGACGGGGTTCCGCTCGAAGCGCCGCTCAGCGACACCGGCTACCAGGATGGCCTGTTTGCCGTGATGCACTTCCAGACACTGGCGGCCGGTTACCACACGGTCTCCGTCCGGGCGATCGACGCGGCGGGCAACCGATCGGCGTCCAGTAACGCGAACCGGGTCTGGGAGTACTACACACCCGGCTGTGCACCCGGGCACCTCTGATCCCGGTCGGGCCCGTTGGTACCCGCACCACCCGCCCCGACAACGCACTCGACCCTGAATCAGCCGCACCGGCCCGCCGGTAGTGGTGGCCACCCGGTCACCACTGCCGGCCGGTCGCCCGTGTGCGGGTACCTCAAGGTCGCTGAGGTCGATGCCGGCGTCGGCGAGGACACGTTTGACTCACGCGGGGGCGTGACCGCGTCGACGAGGGGCAGGCTCGGCGCCGGCCACGTCGCCCGTACATTCGATGCCGGTTTCGGCGGCGATTTCCGGGTAGGTGGTAGTCCGGGCGGTGGATGACTGGCGAGGGCGGTGGTCGAGACGTGAGCGAGGCCAGGCCGGCTACGTCGCGGTACCGGCACGACGCCCTGTTCCACGCCACGGATGATGACCTGGTTGCGTCCGCGGTGCCGTTTCTGCGGGCCGGTCTGGACGCTGGGGACGTGGTCGTGCTGATGTGCGACGCTCGCACCACGGACACGTTGGCCTCGGCCGTCGGCGACGGCGCCGCCATCGGGCACCTGCCCCGTGCCGACTCCTACCGGCGCACCGCCGCGGTCATCGCCGGATACCGGCGGGTGGTCGACCGCGCCGTGGCCGGCGGAGCAAGCCGGGTACGACTGGTCGGCGACGTCGATCTGGGCGTTCCGCCCGACGAGGAGGAATGGGGCCGGTACGAGGCCGTCTGCAACGCGGCTCTCGCGGCACTGCCGGTGTGGAGCCTGTGCCTGTACGACACAGGCCGGCTGACCGCCGACGTCGTCGCCGCCGGCCGCTCGACCCATCCATATCTACTCGACGGCACACAGTCGACGCGCAACGCCGGCTTCGTCGAACCGGTCGAGTACCTGCGCCGCGCCGCGCCGACCGGTGCCGACCCGATGGAGGCGGATCCGGCCGACGTCTACTACCCGAGTCTGGTCCGCAACGATGTGAGCTGGCTACGGTTCGAGGTCCAGTGGGTAATGGGCGACCGCGGCGTCCCAACCGCGACCATCGACGGATTCACCGTCGCGATCAACGAAGTCGTGACCAATGCCCTACTGCACGGGCAGCAGCCGGTGACCGTCGGCGTCTGGTCGACCGTCGACCGGACGACATGCGTCGTCAACGACTACGGACCGGGCTTCGACGATCCCCTCGCCGGCTACATCGCTCCGGATACGGCCCGCCCCGGCAGCCGCGGCCTGTACCTCACCCGGCACCTGTGCGACCGGCTCTCGTTCGAACAGACCGCCGGCCGGTTCACCGTGCGGATGGCCGTCAGTCACTGATCGTCCAGGGCCGATCGACGCAACCGGTTTGACCCGTCTGCGGCTGGATACCCGTGGGGTTCCACCGATCTGGATGGGGGGTTACATGTCCACAGCTGAGTTCTCGATCTGGCGGGTCACCGATGTGGACGTGGTGCGCATCGACGGTGCGCTGGATCTGGCCGCCGCGGTCCGGCTGCGGCTGGCCCTGTACGGGCGGCTCGACGCCGGCGCCCGCCACATCGTGGTCGACCTGTCCGCCACGTCCTTCCTTGATGCGGGCGCCGTCAACGTCCTGCTCACCGTTCGGCAACGGCTGGTCGACGGCGGGGGCAGCCTCGTCGCGCCGGGCGCGCATGGAACGGTCCTCCACGTCCTTCGCATGCTGGCCGCCGACGCTGCCCTCGCCGCGGACACCGCCATCGACCCGGCGCTGGCCGAACCGGGCGAGGACGTCGAGCCGGCGACCACCACGCCGCATGCGGCGTGGGGTGACGACGTCCACGAGCTGTTCCAACGCCTCCACACGCTGGCACCGCACGAGACGGGGGCTGCGGCGGCGATCCGCCAACGGATCGTCATGCGCTGCTTGCCATCGGCGCACCGGCTGGCGGCCCGCTTCCACCGGCTCGGCGAGGCCGCCGAGGATCTCGAACAGGTCGCCGCCCTCGCGCTGGTCAAGGCCGTCAACCGGTACCGGCCGCAGGTCGGTGCCGACTTCGCGTCCTACGCTGGGCCGACAATCGTCGGCGAGCTCAAGCGGCATCTGCGCGACAAGGGCTGGGCGGTGCATGTGCCGCGCCGACTCCAGGAGCTGCGTCTGGAAATCAACCGGGCGGTCGAGGACCTGACGCATGACCTGAACCGCACGCCCACCACCCGGGAAGTCGCCGGACACATCCACGCAGACGAGTCCGAGGTCCGCCACGCCCAGCAGGCCATGGGTGGCCGGTACGCCATCTTGTTGTCCGAACCCGACAACGCCGGCGAGGACCTTGCGCTGGTCGACAGGATCGGCGTCGACGACGACGGCTACACGGCCGTGGACCATCACGAGTCGCTGCGGGCGCTGCTCCGGGCGCTCCCGGCTCGCGAACGTGAAATCCTTCGGCTGCGGTTCTTCGGCGACATGACCCAGACCCAGATCGCCGAACACGTCGGCCTATCCCAGATGCACATCTCCCGCCTGCTCACCCGCACCCTCGCCGAGTTACGGACAGGACTGTTGGGTTACCTGCCGGCCGCAGACTCCGCGCGACACTCGACCCGTTCCGTCGACACGACGCTCAGATCAACGACGCGTGGTCACCAGCGTCGTACGGCCGGCGCGCGGCGGCGACCCGCGTCTGTCTGACCGACGCCACGCCTGCCCATGCCGTCGACGGGGTTCCCGCAAAGAGGGGGCGTGTTCGCTCAGATGGTGATGGCGATCTTTCCGCGTACCTGTCCGCGGTCAAGATGGTGCATCGCCTGCGGCACCTCGGCCAGCGGGTAGGTGCGGTCGATGCTCGGTGTCATCGTGCCGGCCTCGACGAACTCGGCCAGCCGTTCCAGGTCGCTGCCCTTCTCTTTGCCGAGGACGCTGGTGAACCGTTGGTGGATGAACAGAGATCGCATGCGGGCCGCGAGTTGCCGTTCGAACATCCCGCCGGTCACTTTGCCACCTTCTTCGCCACCGACGAGGACAACGGTGCCGGTGGGGGTGAGCGCGCGGCGCAGCCGGGACAGGGCCGGGTTGCCGGCGATGTCGATGATCACGTCGTACTGCCGGGCGTGGTCCGCGAAGTCTTCCCGGGTGTAGTCGATGACGTGGTCGGCGCCGAGGGACCGGACGAGGTCGGCTTTGGCGGTGCTGCACACCCCGGTCACGTGCGCGCCGAGGGCCTTGGCCAGTTGGACGGCGTAGCTGCCGACCCCGCCCGACGCGCCGGTGACCAGCACGCGCTGACCCGACCGGACGCCGCCCGCGTCGAGGGCCTGCAGCGCGACGGTCGCGGAGACCGGGACCACCGCCGCCTGCTCGAAGGTGAGGTTGGCCGGCTTGCGGACCAGCTTGTCCTCCCGGGCGGCGGCGTACTCGGCAAAGGAACCGGGGGCGACGCCGAACACCTCGTCACCGACGGCGAAGCGCGTCACCGCCGAGCCGACGGCGGCGACCGTGCCCGCGACGTCGCGCCCGGCGATCGGCTGCTTCGGCCGCCGGAGTCCGAAGACCAGCCGCAGCAGGTACGGCTGGCCCGTCATCAGGTGCCAGGTACCCCGGTCCAGCCCGGCCGCGTGCACCCGGACGAGGACCTCGTTGTCGCCGATCGTCGGCGTGGCGACCTGCGTAAGGCGCAGCACGTCGGCGGTGCCGTAGCCGTCCTGCACGATCGCCCGCATCGTCGCGACGGCCGTGTTCTTGGTATCGCTGCCGGCTGCCCGGCGCTGGTCGTCAAGTTTCATGATTTCTCCCGCGAGTAGCTCCACCGTACTTAGTACGGCTACGGTACCGTACTAAGTACGGAAGCGCTAGAGCCCTGGGAGAACGATGTCCACCACAGCCAACAGCACCCCCGGGCACCGTGCCCCGCTCACCCGCGAACGGGTGCTGCACGGCGCCATCGCCATCGCCGACGCGGGCGGCATCGCCGCGCTGACCATCCGTGCCCTGGCCGACAAGCTGGGTGTCAAGCCGATGTCGGTCTACCACCACGTCGCGAACAAGGACGAGATCCTCGACGGCATCGTCGACCTCGTCTTCAGCGAGATCGACCTACCGACCACCGGCGGCGACTGGCGCACTGAAATCCGCCGCCGCGCAACCTCGGCTCGCGCGGTCCTCAGGCGCCACTCCTGGGCCATCGGGCTGATGGAGTCGCGCACCAGCCCGGGCCCGGCCACGCTGCGGCACCACGACGCGGTCATCGCGACCCTGCGCGGGGCCGGCTTCTCGGTGGAGATGACCGCACACGCCTACGCCCTGCTCGACGCCTACGTGTACGGCTTCGCGCTGCAGGAGTCCAGCCTGCCGTTCACCGAAACCGACACCGCCGGCGACGTCACCGAAGCGATCATGCAGCAGATGCCCTCGGCCGAGTACCCCCACCTCGTGGAGATGGCCACCGAGTACATCCTCCAACCCGGCTACAACTTCGGCGACGAGTTCGAGTTCGGGCTGACGGTGATTCTGGACGCCCTCAGCAGGTCCATCGGCGGCGAGCCGACTGCCTGACCGCAGCGTCAGTCTGCGCCGGCGACCACCGCACCAGGCGAGTGCGTGCGGTGCCCTAGGCGGCGGTCGCCGCCCCCGCCCGTCACGTCGACGCCGTACCGGACGTCCACATTGGACGTATTGCCGATCTCCCGGATCAGGCGGCGGCGCAGAGCGAGGCGGCCGACTGATCAAGCTGCGGCCCGGGTCGGATCGCTTAGCATCTGGAGGTGCTCCTCATCTCGGTCCTCGGCCCGGTTGAGCTGCGTGCCGACGGTCGGCTGCTGGTCGTGCCGGCGGGCAAGACGACCGAGGTATTGGTCCGGCTGGCGTTGGACGCGATGGTCACCGTCAGTGCTGATCGGCTGATCGAGGACGTCTGGGGGGTCGAGCCGACCGCCGTCGGGCGCAACGCCATGCAAAGTAAGATCTCGAAGCTTCGGCGTGCCCTGGGCGGCGCTGCGGTGGTGTGGAGCGGCCGTCTCGGTTACCGACTCGAGGTGGATCCGAGCGCGGTCGACGCCCTCGAGGTTCTCCGGATCGCCGATGCGGCCAAGGGCCTTCTCGACGCCGGCAACGCAAAGCCGGCGCTTGATGCATGCAACCGGGCGCTGGCAATGTTCCGGGGAGACGCGGTCTTGAGCGACGCGGGAGACGGCGCATGGCTGGTCCCGTACCGGGTCCGTCTCGTGGAGGCCCGCCTCGGTCTGGTTGAGGACCAGCTGGCGGCCCGGATGGATCTGGGCGCGGATCGGGAGCTGATCGGCGAGCTGGAAGCGCTCGTCGCGCTGCACCCGTTGCGCGAGCGGCTATGGGAGCTGCTGGTCACCGCGCTGTACCGGGCCGGGCGCCAAGCCGATGCGCTGGCAACGTATCGGCGGGTCAGGAGGCAGCTGTCCGATGAGCTCGGAATCGACCCGGGACCACGGTTGCAGGAACTCGAGCGGCAGATCCTGAGCCAGGACCTGCCACTCGGAGGTCCCGCCGATCCGGTGCGATCGTCCCCGCCTGACGCGCGGGCGGGGAACCTGCCGTCGATGGCCGCCGAGCTCGTCGGGCGGGAGGCGGAACTGACCGCCGTGTGCGACCTGCTCGCCGGCGAGCGGCTCGTCGAAATCGTCGGGCCGGGCGGCGTCGGAAAGACGGCGGTCGCGATCGCGGCCGGACGCAGGCTCGCCCGGCCCGACGGCGTCGGCGCCGGTGGTGTCTGGTTGGCCAGACTCGAGGCCGCGGCTTCGGCCGACGATGTCATCGATGCCGTGATCGCCGCGGTGAACGTTCCCGGCGGCGAGGCGGCGTTGTTCGAGCGGCTCAAGAACACCACCGCGGTGGTGATCCTCGACAACTGCGAACACGTCCTGGACGCCGCCGCGACGCTTGCGGTTCGCCTGCTCGACGTCGCTGCTGGGCTACGGATTCTGTGTACCAGCCAGGTCCGCCTCGACGTCGACGGGGAGGCCGTGTTCGAGCTTGCACCGCTTGGGCTCTCCGATGCCGTCGAGTTGTTCACCCGGCGGGCGACGGGACAGCGGCTGATCGAGGCCGACGATGCTGTGTTGGATCTGTGCCGTTCGCTCGACGGTCTGCCGCTGGTGATCGAACTTGCCGCAGCGCGGACCAGGACGTTGTCGATCGAGGAGATCACCCGACGCCTCGACGACCGTCTCGCCGTATTGAGCGATCCGGCCAGTCGTAAGCCGGAGCGCCGCCGATCGCTCCGGTCGACGATCCGGTGGAGCTACGAGCTGTTGTTCCCCGACGATCAGCGGGGTCTGTGGACACTGGCCACGTTCGCCGGCGGCGCGACCCTGCCGGCGGTGGAGTCGGTTCTGGCGGCACTCGACGTCCCGGCAGGCGCAGCGATCGACGTGATCGGCCGCCTCGCGAGCCGTTCGCTGGTGATCGTCGACGATGAGACTGCGTGGACGGCCCGGCAGACCGGACGACCACAGCGCTCGGTTCGGTATCGGCTGCTCGACAGCATCCGGGCGTTCGCCCTTGAGGCGATGGCCGCTGCCGGGCTGTCCGAGCGCGCCTACAGTGCGCACGCCGCGTGGTTCGCAGACAAAGCCCGGCTGTGCACCGACGGTGTCCGCAGCGCCAGCCAGGCCGACTTTCTCTCCTTCGCGCGCGCCGAACGCGCCAACATCGACGCCGCGTTGGCGTGGAGCGCCTCGCACAACCCGCTCCTCGGGCTCGGCATCGCCAACGGGTTTGGGTGGGCGTGGGTCGTCCTCGGCGACAGCAGAGGCGCACAACGGCTCTTGGCCGCACTCGACGCGGCCGACGGTGCCGGCCGCACCCGGGACCGGGCCAATGCGCTGCTGCTCGCTGCGTGGATCGAGGCATCCACCGGTCACCTCGAACTGGCCCGTCGCCACATCTCCACCGTCGTCGACCTGGCCGAGGCGAGCAATGACGTCGAGTTGCGGGCGCGTTGCCTCTACTACCTCGCCTACGTGGTGTCGCACCACGGCGAGTTCCGTCACGCGATGGAGCTGACCGATCGGAGCCGTGCGCTGTATGACGGGCTCGACCTGCCGTGGGACCAGGCCGCGAACGGGCTCTTCGCCGCCAGAGCCGCGATCTCCGCCGGTGACCGGGAACGCAGCGTCGACGCTGCCGCACAGGTGCAGCGCTGGCTGCGAAAGGTCGACGACCCGTGGTTGCAGGTCCGCGGCGAAGCGATGCTCGGCGAGTTGGCCCGCCTCGAACACCGCTTCGACGAAGCCGTTGTCCACATCGGTCGTGCGGCGCAGGTGTCGGGACGACTCGGCTTTCTGCAGACCGAGGCGTACCAGGTGGCCAGCCTCGGTCGTGCGCTGTGCCAGGCCGGTGACTACGACGCCGGCGCCGCCACCCTGCAGCGAGCCGTCGAGAAGGCGGAGTCGACGGGGGACGTGCGGTTGGCGGCGCTCGCCCGGGTACATCTGGGACGCGTCCTGCGTGCGCTCGGTCAGGTCACCCGGGCCCGGGAGGCCCTCGAAGTGGCGGCCGCGTGGCACGGCGGGGCCGGGGGTGGGGAACTGGCCGCGCTCGGCGACTGCCTGCTGGCCGCGATGGACGCCGCGGATCGGGTCGCGGGCGCCGAGCAGCGTCTTGCGCGGATCCTCGACGATGCGCGGGGCCGGGACGATGCCCCGGTCGAAGTATTCGCGCTCGACGCGCTCGCCCGCCTCGCCGCTGAGGCGAGCGACATCACCGCGGCCCGGGATCTCAGTGCGGCAGCGGATCGACGCATGGCGGCCGCCTCCCACTTCATCACCGACCGCGACCGGACCGACGCACGCGCCGTCAGGGCGATCGCTGGAGCCGCGGGCCGACGCCGGTCCTGACCGCCTCGGGCCGGTTCAACGACAGAAAGCCCAGCAACCCGCCGGCGACGACTGCGATGCCGACGATCTGCCAGAAGCGCAGCCGTTCGCCCAGCAACAGGAACGACCACACGACGGCCAGCGCGGGCTGGACGATCTGGGCGATCCCGATAGTGCCGATCTGAATGGTCTTCTGCGCGAACACGTTCAGCCCGTGCGCGGCGACTCCGGTGAGGAAGGTGAGGATCAGCATGTAGGTCCAGCCCGTACCGCTCATGCCGAACACGTCGCCGTTGGCGAGCGCCAGTGGGAGCACGGCAACGGCCGCGATCGGGCTGACGGTCGACATGAACGTGGCGACGTCCATGTCCCGCCGGAAGTGCCGCGTCGACACGACATAGGCCGTCCAGAGAACCATGGCCAATGCGCCGAAGACGTTGCCGCGGATCGACGCGTCGCCCCGGGGTGGCGCGCTGAACAAGACAATGCCGACACCGCCGAGGGCGACGACGGCGAACCCCAACGCACGCGGATTGTTGTGTTCGTGGAAGAGCCAGGCGCCGAGCGGCACGATGAGCAGCGGTGAGAGCGACCCGATCAGCGCGGCGTTGGCCACGCTGTTGTGCGTCGCCCCGGAAAAGAACGCGGCGAGGTTCAGGCCGAAGAAGACGCCGGGGACGAGGGCCTGCCGCACGTGGCGGGCGGTGACCCGTCGCCCGGTACTCATCAGGTAGGCGTTCCAGACGACACTGACGGTGACCATCCGCCAGAACGCGACGAGGACGCCGGGCGATTCGGCGCGCTTGACCAGGGTCGAGCTGAGGGAGAAGGCGATCACCACGCCGGCGACGGCGAGCATCCCCCATGTCTTCGCGCTGGGCCTGCGGGCCTTCGTCAGCGGCAACGGCACGGCCGTCATCGGTCACACCGCCTCACCCGCGCCAGAACGTCCGGGATGACCGGGGCGGACGGCCGTCTCGTGGATCCGAACGGTACCGAAGAAGCATCACCACGGCCACGGACCTTCCGGCCAGCCTACGCAGCGTAATGGCGTCCGACCAGGTGCGCGGACGCCGGGGCAGGCCGAGCATCAGGCGCGCGTCAGCCGAGCGTCAGCGTTGCGGCAGCCCGGTCCTCGACGCTGTCCGCATGACACAGGCCGATACCGACAGGCTGATCCGTCAGTTCATCGGCGGGGATGCGACGGCGAGGGTCGGCATCGTCGACCGGGCCCGAACCAGCCACGAGCCGATCCTTCTGGTCGCCGCCGCCCTCATCGATCCGGCCGCCACCGACCTGCTGGCGCGGGCCACGCAACTGGCGGCGACCACCCGCGACCGTCAACTCGTCGCGATCGCCACCGCGCACCTCGACGGCGACAGCGACCGGGTGGACGCCCTCGCCCGGGACCACCTCGTCGACCACCCCGACAACATCCTCGTCGCCTGGATCGCCGCCGCCGCACGTCCCGCAACCCACCTGGAGGAGTCATGAACCGCAAACTGACCGCGGCCCTGCTGTTCACCGCCGCCGTCCTGACCACCGTGGCCTTCACCGCGCTCGGCACGGTGTTCAACTACCCGGACGTCCTGAAGGAACCTGTCGATGACGTCCTCGCCGCCTTCCGCACCTCGCAGACCGCCGTCACCGCATGGTTCACCGTGCTCGCCCTGTCGGCCGCCCTGTTGGCACCCATCGCCGTCGGCGTCGGCCGGCTCTCCACCCGGCCCGCGATGCGCGTGGCGGTGCCGGTGGGTATTGCCGCCGCCGCGGTGCAGGTGATCGGCCTGGCGCGCTGGCCGCTGCTGGTGCCGGGTTTCGCCGCCGACGCGGCCAGCGCCGACCCGGTCACGGCCGAAGCGGGCCGCGACGCGTTCGCCACCGCACACCTGATCCTGGGCAACATCGTGGGCGAGACGTTCGGCTACCTCCTCACCGCCGCGTGGACGCTGCTCGTCCTGGCCGCGATCGGACGCACGATCGCGGGCCGCTGGTTCACCGTCCTCGGCGCGGTATCCGCGGTCCTCATCCTCGCCGGGGTGCTGTCACCGCTGGACCTCCCCGCGATCGACCTGGCCAACTTCGTCGGCTACGTCCTGTGGAGCCTCTGGATCGTGACGTTCGCCGTCCTGCTGCTGCGCCGCCCCCGTTCCGACCATCTCGCCACGACCCAGCCGGCAATGTCCGGAACCGGGAGCTGACCACCATGAGTGAGTCGACAACGACCAGGCCGGCATTCCTGCGGCCGTGGCTGATCTGGACCGCCGCGTTCCTGTGCTTCCCCCTCGCCGGCCTTGCCGGTACCGGCGTCGCCGGCCGCGTCGACGACCCGATGGCCGCGCTGACCGGCGGACTGATGACGGGCATCGTCATCGGGGCCGGCCAGAGCCTGGCAAGCAGCCGCCGCCTCGACCCCCGCCGATGGATCGTCGCAACCGCAGTGGGCATGGGCCTCGGGCTGCTCCTCGGCGCCACGACGGTCGGGTTCGGCACCACGCTGACCGATCTCGCGGTGATGGGCGCTCTCACCGGCCTGTTACTCGGCGCGGCCCAGGCGGTGGCCCTACCCGCCCCGACGACCCACCGCCTGGCCTGGGCCGCCGCCGGCCCGCCGTTGTGGGCGTTGGGCTGGACTCTTACCACCCTGGGCGGAATCGACGTCGACAAGCAGTACACCGTCTTCGGTGCGATCGGCGCCGTCACCGTCTCCGCCCTGTCCGGTGCGCTCCTGCACCGACTCCTGCCCGCACGGCCCACCACCGCCCGTCCGGACAATCGCCTGGCTCACACCTCGGGAGGCACCCCGTGAACTCCGCCCCACACCACGTGATCTTCGGCACCGGTGCGATCGGTCTCGCCACCCTCGACGCGCTGCTCCGGCGCGGGGAGAGGGTGCGCCTGGTCAACCGCGGCGGCTCCGCCCGGGTGCCCGACGACGTCGAGGTGGTCGCGGGCGACGCCGCCGATCCGGCGTTCACCACCACGGTCACCCGGGGCGCGCGCGTCGTCTACCAGACGCTCAACCCGCCCTACGCCCGCTGGCTCGAGGAGTTCCCCGCGCTGCAGGCCGGCGTGCTCGCCGCGGCCGAGGCGAACGGCGCCCGGATGGTCAGCATGGAGAACGTCTACATGTACGGGCGTCCCGCCGGCCAACCCTTCACCGAGACCCGTGCCTACGCGGCGCACACCCGCAAAGGGCAACTGCGCGCCAGGATGGCGCGCGACCTGCTCGCCGCCCACGAGGCCGGCCGGGTCGAGGTCGCTATCGGCCGCGCCTCCGACTACTTCGGCCCGCGCGGCGGCGCCCAGTCCAACCTCGGCGACCGCCTCTTCCCCGCCGCCATCGCCGGGTCCACCGCCACCGTCCTCGGCAACCCCGACCAGCCGCACACCTACACCTACATCCCGGACATCGGCGAGGGCCTCGCCGTCCTCGGCGAACACCCCGACTCCCCGGGACAGGTCTGGCACCTCCCCAACGACCCCGACACCCGCACCACCCGACAACTCGTCGACACCGTCTACCGACTGGCCGACCAACCCCACAGCCGGCTACGCCAGATCCAGCCACTCCTGGTCCGCCTCGCCGCGCTGACCAACCGCACCCTGCGTGAGCTGCTGGAGATGCGGTACCAGTTCGACGAACCCTTCATCGTCGACAGCAGCAAGATCGCCGCCACCCTCGGCGTGCACGCAACCCCCATCGACCGGGCCCTCGCCGAGACCCTCGCCACCTACCGGACCCGCGACAGCAGGGCCACCGCCCCCAGCACGCGTGCACAGTGACCGCCGGCCCCTGGACCACCCGAGGCTGACCGGCCCCGGTCACATCATCAATCACATCATGTGGTGACGCCGGCTCACCCCGTCGCTTCCTAGGTTTCAGGCATCCCCGCGGCGACCGCCACGGACGAACCCGACAGGGAGCGAACATGACCATCACACCCACCGCGCTCACCAGGGCGGCCGGCGGCGCCGCTGTCGTCGCCGGTCTGATCTTCATCGGCGTCCAGATCGGCCACCCGCACTCGGACGTCACGAACGTCGAGACGACCGAGTGGGCCGTGCGCAACTCGCTGAAGGTGCTGATGGCCGCCCTGGCGCTGGCCGGCATCACCGGCATGTACCTGCGCCAAATCAAGCAGATCGGGGTGCTGGGCCTGCTCGGCTACGTCGTGTTGAGCGCCGGCTACCTCCTCATCGGAAGCACCGCCTTCGTCTCGGCGTACGTCCTGCCCTCGCTGGCCGACACCGCCCCCGGCTACGTCAACGACGTGCTCGCCGAGGCGACGAACGGCAGCGCCACGGGCGACATCGGCCTGCTGCAGACCGTCATCCAGGTGCAGGGCTTCGCCTACCTCGCCGGCGGCCTCGTGTTCGGCATCGCGTTGTACCGCGCCCGCGTCCTGGCCCGCTGGGCGGCCGCGCTGCTCGCCGTCGCCAGTGTCGTCACGGTCGCGCTCGCGGTGCTGCCCGACGCCTTCTACCGGTTCCTCGCCTTCCCGAACGGCATCGCCATGATCGGCCTCGGGTACGCGCTGTGGCACACCGCGCGCACCGCGCGCACCGCGCACACCGCGCACACCGCCACCGCGACGCAGCCCGCCGCGGTCGACGACGCCCGCGTGGTCACCGCGGCAGGTGCGCAATGACCGAGCGCACCGTCACGGACGCCCGGCCGGCACCGCGCCGGCCGGGCGTCCGGCCCGGGTCGAACTGGCGCGTCCCCGTGGCGCTGGTGGTCCTCAGCGTCATCCCCGTGGTCGCCGGGTCACTGCGGCTGATCGAGATCGCCGGCGGCCCGCACCTGCTGCCCATCAACCCGCGCATCGACGCCTCCCCGGCACCGGTGGTGGTACACGTCCTCGCCGCGGCCGTCTACGCGCTCGTCGGCGCGTTCCAGTTCTCCGCCCGGCTGCGTCGCCACCACCCCGGCTGGCACCGCCGGGCCGGGCGGATCCTGATCGGGGCCGGACTACTCGTCGCCGGGTCCGGGCTGTGGATGACGCTGTTCTACCCCGGCGCGCCCGGCGGAGACCTGCTGTGGGGCATCCGGCTGCTGGTCGGCTCCGTGATGGCGGCCAGCATCGTTGCCGGACTCACCGCGATCCGCCGACGCGACATCGCCGCCCACCGCGCCTGGATGATCCGCGCCTACGCCCTCGCCCTCGGCGCCGGCACCCAGACGCTCACCCAGGGCATCGGCGAGGCCCTGTTTGGCACCACCGACCTGAGCACCGCCGTCTCCGTCGGGTCCGGCTGGGTCATCAACGCCGCCGTCGCCGAATGGGTCATCCGCCGCCCGACCGGCCCCCTCCGTATCCGACCGGCGGCGGTGGGATCGCGATGAACCAACATGTCGGGCCGCACACGACTGCCCACTACGAACTGCGCATCGCCGGACACCTCGACCAGCACTGGTCGGCCTGGCTCGGCGGACTGAGCCTCATCCACGAAGACGACGGCACCACCACCCTGCGCGGCGCGGTCACCGACCAGGCCGAACTACATGGCCTGCTCGCCAAGGTACGCGACCTCGGCACCACCCTCATCTCGGTCACAACCATCGACATCCCGGCATCCACGGCTAGCGCCGTGTCTACCGGGCAGCCCTGATCGGCAGGATCGCGACGGCTCCGCAGATGGCGCAGGCGCCGGCGACGGTGAACAGGATGCCGTAACTGCCGCCGCTCAGCTTCAGGATTGTCGGGGCAATGCCGGGCGCGAGGGAGAACGGCAGGGCGCCTGCGATGTTGATGACACCGAGGTCTTTCGCCGCATGGTCGCGGTCGGGTAGCACGTCGACGACAAGTGCGAGGTCGACGGCCATGTACATCCCGAAGCCCAGACCGCCGATGGCCATGCCGACGAGGTAGCCGTCGACGTCGCCGGCGCCGGCAATCACGAACAGTGCCAGCCCGTAGACGACCGCGGCGATGAGGACGAAGATCTTGCGGCGACCGGTGCGGTCGGAGAGCCTACCGGTGACAAGGGCCGCCGCGACGAGCGCGCAGGACTGGGTGACGGTGCCGAGGTAGATCTGGTGCGGCACGTCCTGTTCGGTGCTGCCGATCTGTTCCAACAGGTAGTAGGTCTGGTAGGTGGTGAGAAACGCGTAGGCCATCACCAGCATGAACCGGCTGGCGAATGCCCACGCGAAGTCGGGGCTCTTGCGCGGGTTGACGTAGAAGGTGCCGGCGAACTCCCGCAACGACCATCGTGGCTTGTCGGCGGCGTCGAGCCGCCGATCGTTCAGCCTTGCGATGAACGCGAGCACGACAGAGCCGCCGACCAGGCACGGGACGAGGAGCATGGTGAGTTGGCTGCGGTCGAACGCCTGCACGAGGAACGTGCCGGCCACCGACGCGGCGGGAAGGCAGACGGCCAGGATTCCCGAGACGAGGCCGCGTTGCGCGGTCGGCACCTGGTCGGGCAGGACGGCCGCCAGCGAGGCGAGCACTGCGTTGAAGAAGATCTGGGCGGTGCACCAGCCGACGACGACGAGGGCGACGTTGGGTGCGAGCGCGACCGTCAGAATGCCTGCGGAGCCTCCGATGAGACCGGTGAGCATCCAGGGCCTTCGCATCCCGAACCGTGAGGTCGTGCGGTCGCTCAACCTGCCGAACAACGGGTTGGCCACGATCGCCAGCAGCGAGCCGATGCCGGTGACGAGCGCCAGGCTCGTCGGCGCCCGCTCGATCCCCACCAGGGAGTTGACCTTCAAAGCCAACGAGACCAGCAACGGTGCGATGAACAGCAGAGCGGCGCCGGCATACGCCAGCGCATAGAGCGCCACGAATCCCCACCCGACCCGGGCGGGGACCGCTGGCTCGGTGGCCGGGCCAGCGGGCACCGGGTCCGGCCCGTTGGCGCTGGGTCCCGGCGGTTGCGACATAGGGCCATCTTCGCTGCGGCTGCCGCTGGACGATCTCGCGGGCGCGCCGCAGGTCGGTGACCTGCGGATACGGCTCAAGCCGCGCCGGGTCAGCGGGCGGACGGTGGTGCCGCTGACCAGGCCGGGCGAGGTGCAGGCGTGGAAGATCGTCATCCTCGATCCCGGTCCACGCCCAGCCTCCGCCCCGGCGAACGCATCCGCGTCGCGCCCAACCGTCACCCGCCGGCGACACGGACTAGCAGCCCGAACTGGTCCTACCTGTCCCCTACGCTGCTGTGCATCGCGGCGACGCCCACGGAGTCGACGCCGGGAAGGGTGCGATGACGGGTCCGCTGGTCGAAACCAAGCTCTACGCCCCGGCCCCTCGGGCCGGCGTGGTGGCGCGGCCACGGTTGACCGCTCGACTCTCCCGCGAGGGCCGCCTGGTTCTCGTGTCGGCGCCGGCCGGCTTCGGCAAGACCACCCTCCTGGGCCGGTGGCTGACCGGCACAACTGCAGACCACTCACTCGCCTGGGTCTCCCTCGACGAGGGCGACCGGGACGTCGCCTCGTTCTGGACCTATGTCGTCACCGCGCTGGACCGTGCCTGTCCTGGCGTCGGAGCTGGCGCCCTTCCCCTGTTGCAGGCGGGGCAGACGCCGACCGAGACGGTGCTGACCGCGGTCCTCAACGAGCTGAGTGTCCTGCCCGGCGCGGTGACCCTGGTCCTGGATGACTACCACCTCGCCGACGGCCCCGGAATCCGGCCGGGGATGAGCTTTCTGCTCGATCACCTGCCGCCGCAGGTGCGGCTGGTGATCAGCACCCGCTCCGACCCGGGCCTGCCACTGGCCCGCCTACGCGCGCAGGGCGAACTGATCGAGATCCGCGCCGCCGACCTTCGCTTCACCCCGGCGGAGGCGGCCACCTACCTCAACGACATGACCGGCGTGAACCTCACCGCGCAGGACGTCGCAACGCTCGAGGAGCGCACCGAGGGATGGGTCGCCGCCCTGCAACTCGCCGCTCTGTCGCTGCAGGGCCGCGACGATGCCTCCGGGTTCATCGCCGGCTTCGCCGGCAACGACCGGTTCGTCGTCGACTACCTCGTGGAAGAGGTCCTCGACCGGCAGCCCGAACAGGTGCGACGGTTCCTCCTCGAAACCTCCATCCTGGACCGGCTCACCGGCCCCTTGTGCGACGCCGTGACCGGCGACACCGGCGGCAGGGCCACGCTGGAGCGGCTCGACCGGGCAAACCTGTTCCTGGTGCCCCTCGACGACCAGCGGCGGTGGTACCGCTACCACCATCTCTTCAGAGACGTCCTGCACAGCTACCTGCTCGATGACCGCAGCGAGGTGGCGGACCTGCACCGACGCGCCAGCGACTGGTACGACCGGTCGGGCGAACCAGTTCCCGCGGTCCGGCACGCGTTGGCCGCCGGCGACATTGACCGGGCGGCCGATCTCGTCGAGCTGGCCGTCCCGGAACTGCGCCGCAACCGGCAGGAAGCGACTTTGCGCAGGTTGATCGAAGACCTTCCCGAGCGTGTGGTCGACCGCCGTCCGGTCCTCGCCATGGGACTCGTCGGTGCCCTGATGGCCAGCAACGAATTCGGCGACATCGAGCGCCGACTGCGCACCATCGAGTATCTGCTGGACGGCGTCGACTCCGACGACAGCACAGCAAGCGCGGCGCCACCGCGGGGCGTGGTGATCGTCAATGCGGAGGAGTTCGCCCGGTTGCCGGCCGGCGTCGCCATGTACCGGGCCGCGCTGGCGTTGGTCGGCGGCGACCCCGCCGGCACGCTGGATCACGCCCGCCGGGCGGCCGCCTCGGCGCCGGAACACGACGACCTGACGCTGGCTTCCGCCGCTGCCCTGGCCGGGCTGGCTTCCTGGACACTCGGCGACCTGCAGGCCGCCCATCGCAGCTACACCGATGCTGCGGACGGATTGCGCACAGTCGGATACATCGCCGACGTGCTGGGGTGCTCCATCACGCTGGCCGACATCGAGTCCACCCAGGGAAAGCTGCGCCAAGCGGAACGCACCTACCGGCACGCCCTCGCCCTCGCCGACGGGCACGAACCGGGGCTGCGCGGCACGAGGGACATGCACGTCGGGTTGAGCCAGGTTGCGGTGGAACGCAACGACCTGGCTGCCGCCACCGAACATCTGCGGCGCTGTGACGAGCTCGGCGAGCAGGCCGGCCTGCCCCAGAACCCCTACCGGTGGCGGGTGGCGCTGGCGCTGCTGCGGGAGGCCGAGGGCGACCTCGACGCCGCGCTCGGGTTGCTCGAGGAGGCTGAACGGGTCTATGTCGGCGACTTCGCGCCGAACGTGCGGCCGATCCCCGCGTTACGCGCACGGATGCTCGCGGCTCACGGTCACCTCGCACCGGCGGTGCAGTGGGCCCGCCAGAGCGGCGTGACCGCCGACGACCACATGTCCTACCTCCGCGAGTACGAGCACGTCACCCTGGCCCGGATCCTGCTCGCCCGGCACCACGCCGACGGCTCGCCGGGCGCGCGACGGGACGCCGTCGCGTTGCTCGATCGCCTCCTCGCCGCCGCCCACGACGGTGGTAGAACCGGCACGGTCATCGAGACCCTGGCGCTGCTGGCGCTCGCGCACCAGCGGGCCGGCGACGACACTGAGGCACGCATCGTGCTGGACCGCGCGCTCGCCTTGGCCGAACCTGAGGGCTACGTGCGGGTCTTCGCCGCCGAAGGGCCTCCGATGGGCGCCCTGCTGACGGCGATCCTCCGGACCGAACCGGCTTCGGCCTACCTGCACCAGCTCCGCGAAGCCGCCTCGAGCGCCCACGGCGAACCCGGCGACGCCGAAGACTCGCAGCGATCCGCACCCGACCGAACCGCCCGCGAGGGCCTCATCGATCCACTCAGTGAACGCGAGCTCGACGTGATGCGGTTGCTCGCAAGTGACCTCGACGGGCCTTCCATCGCCCGCCACCTCGTGGTCTCGCTGAACACCGTGCGGACCCACACCAAGAACATCTACGCGAAGCTCGGCGTCAACAACCGCCGCGCCGCGGTGCGCCGGGCCCACCAGCTCAGGCTGCTGTCGCACACCGACACCCGCTGACCGCCGCCCGGCAGCCGGGCTCGAGCAACCCGAGGTTCACCACCCGGTTCACCACATGATGTGAGGTCCACTCACCACATCGGCTCCTAGCTTGCAGATGTTCAGGCGCCCGCACCACTGCGGGCCCCGCCGACATCGACAAGGGGAGCACCCGTGAGCAGCACATCCACCGGCCAGCCGCGCGATCGCGGCTGGTACGAGATCCGCGTCCGCGGACGTCTCGAGCCGCGGTGGTCCGACTGGTTCGACGGCCTCGCCCTCACCACCGCACCCGACGGCATCAGCACCCTCCGCGGCCTTGTCGTGGACCAGGCGGCCCTGCACGGACTGCTGCACCGACTCCGCGACCTCGGCCTGCCCCTCATCTCGGTCAACCAGGTGCCACCCGACTCCGACGATCCGCACGCCTCGACCACAGGAGACATGTCATGACCACGACCGCTCTACCCGTCACCGCCACCCGTACCACCGGCGACCCCACCCGCAACCACGCCCGCGCCGCCGGCATCTTCTACCTGATCACCTTCGCCGCGTCCCTGCCCGCCTTCTTCCTCATCGGCTCGGCCGTGCACCCCGACCTCACCGTCGCGACCGGGCACGGCACCGAACTCCGGTGGGCCGGCCTGCTCGACTTCGTCACCGCCCTCGCCGGCGTCGGCTCCGCTGTGGCCCTGTTCCCGGTTCTCAAACGCCAGAACCAGGCCCTGGCGCTCGGCTTCGTCACCTCCCGGCTCATCGAAGCCGCGATCATCATGACCGGCGTCGTCAGCCTCCTCGCCGTGATCACCCTCCAGCAGGACGTCGCCGGGACCGCCGACGCCGACCCCGCCACCATCACGACCGTCAGCCAGGCGCTCGTCGCCATCCGCGACTGGACCTTCCTCTTCGGGCCCGGCTTCATGGCCAGCATCAACGCCGTCCTGCTCGGCACCCTGATGTACAAGTCCCGTCTCGTCCCGCGGATCATCCCCACGCTCGGCCTCATCGGCGCCCCACTGCTGATCGCCGCGAACGCCGCGACCCTGTTCGGCCACAACGAGCAGACCTCCGGCCTCACGATGCTCGCAACACTGCCCATCGCCTGCTGGGAGCTCTCCGTCGGCACCTGGATGGCCGTCAAAGGCTTCAAGCCCGCGCCGATCACCGCCAACCTCACCACCGTCGACTGACGCGCCGACCACTCAACAGTTCCGGGAGCCCCGCATGATCTCCGTCGAAGCAGTCACCAAGCGGTACGGCACGTTCACCGCCGTCGACGACGTCACCTTCACCGCCAGCCCGGGCCGCATCACCGGCTTCCTCGGCCCGAACGGCGCCGGGAAGTCCACCACGATGCGCGTCATCGTCGGCCTCACCCCGCCCACCGCCGGCACCGCGCACGTCCTCGGCCGCCGGTTCGCCGACCTGCCCAACCCCGGCCTCGAGGTCGGCGTCCTCCTCGACGCCTCCGCTCAGCACGCCGGCCGCACCGGACGCGAGGTACTCACCCTCGCGGCCATGACGATGGGCCTGCCCCGCCGCCGCGTCGACGAGATGCTCGACCGGGTCAGCCTCACCGACACCGAGGCGTCCCGTCGGTTGCGTGACTACTCGCTGGGCATGCGGCAGCGACTCGGCATCGCCCACGCGCTGCTCGGTGACCCCGAGGTCCTCATCCTCGACGAACCGGCCAACGGTCTGGATCCGGCCGGCATCCGCTGGATGCGCGACCTGCTGCGCGGCTACGCCGACCGCGGCGCGACCGTCCTGCTCTCCTCGCACCTGCTGCACGAGATCGAAGTCGTCGCCGACGACCTCGTCGTCATCGGAAACGGGCGCATCGTCGCCAACGGCACCAAGACCGAACTTCTCGCCACGGCCAACGTCCAGGTCCGCACCCGACGCCCCGACCGGCTCGCCGACGCCCTGACCGCCGCCGGCATCGCCTATACCGACGCGTCATCCTCGGCGCGCGAACCGGACGACTGCCGCACCCTGCACGTCGACGCCGACGCCGAACTCGTCGGCCGCATCGCCCACCGGGCCGACGTTGCGCTCATCGAACTCCGCGACGCCGACGGTGCCGGTCTCGAAGAGATGTTCCTCGAACTGACCGCCGACACCCAACGAGACACCCGCCAAGGAGCGTTCGCATGACCACCACGACCGGCCCGGCACCCGCCGGCGTCACAACGCCCACCGTCGACCAGCGCCCCGTCCGCGCGACCCCGCCGCGGCACATCCCGCTGGCCCGCATCATCACCGTGGAATTGCGCAAGTCCTTCGACACCCGCTCCGGGCTGTGGCTGCTGGGCAGCATCGGCATCGCCGCGGTGCTCACCACCGGCGCCGTCATGGCCTGGGCGCCCAAGACCGAGTTCACCTACG
>Ga0111538_10001521_pt1 | contig 32491 bp, 26 predicted proteins | sample SoiMethybrSBSTD1_FD_79669 | JGI IMG/M metagenome (GOLD analysis project Ga0111538, IMG submission 79669) | Bulk soil microbial communities from a Populus tree surrounding site in Tennessee, USA - Soil MetaG P. TD hybrid SBSTD1 (version 2)... | ecosystem: Environmental > Terrestrial > Soil >...
CGCATGTCGGCGCTGCCGCTGAAGGCAGTCTCGGCACCGAACGAGCCGAGGCTCTCGCCGAAGACGAGCAGCTTCGGCCGCTGGCCCGCCGGCCGGGCCGACCAGACGCGGTACACGGCGTCGAACAGCTCCCGTCCGGCGTCGTGCGCGCGCTGCCTGTCGACGAGGAACGACAGCCAGCTCGGCAGGTACGAGTACTGCATGCCGACCATCGCGGTGTCGCCGTTGTACATGTACTCGAGCGGGTCGACGGCATCGGCGTCCACCCAGCCCGTCCCGGTCGTGGTGATCACGACCAGCACCTTGCGGTCCAACGCGCCGGTGCGCACGAGTTCCCGGGCGGCGACGTCGGCGCGGGCGGCCGTCGAGGACGCGGAGTCCAGCCCGGCGTAGACCCGGATCGGGTCGACCGGGTCGGTGCCGCTGAACTCCCGCAACTGGCTCGTCGTCGGGCCGCCGGCGACGAACTTGCGCCCCTGGTTGCCGAGCGAGGACCAGGACACGAGCGAGCCGGGGCCGCCCGAGCGGGTGCCCTGGTTGGGCGGGGCGAACCCGGGCTCGGTCTCGGAGTTGACCTGCTTGAAGCTTGCGTCCATGAATGCGAGCAGGTTGTCGATGATCACGCCGTTGAGGGTGTAGATGACCAGCAGGACCACCGCGACGGTGCCGATCAGGCGGGCCGCCGGGGCCGGGATGAAGCGGCCGAGCAGCCGGGTGAGCCAGCGGGCGGTGCGGCGCAGCACCCGCCCGAGCCCGACGAACGCGACGGCCAGCACGACGCCGATGAGCAGCACGAGGATGTAGCCGGCCCGGTTCGGCGGGTCCATCCCCATCAGCTTGTGGATCTCCTGCTGCCAGCCCGAGCCCAGCCACAGGAAGACCACGATCAGTATCGCGCTCAGCACGCCGAGCACGATCCAGGCGATCCGGTTCGGCCGCAGCAGCGGCTTCGGCCGGCCGAGCAGCCGGCGGACCGCCCACAGCAGCAGGACGCCGAGGCCGTAGCCGGTGGCGGTCAGGATGCCGCTGATGATGCCCTGGAGCACGCTGCCCCGGGGGAGCAGGGACGGCGTCACCGAGAGGCAGAAGAACGTGAGGGCGAAGACCAGCCCGACGTAGTCGTAGTTGCGGCGGGCGATGAAACGGGCGAACACGTTGGGCCGCTTCGGCGCCTCGACGACCTCGGCGCCGTCGGGTCCTGCGGCGCGCTCGGCGCGCTCGGCGCGCTCGGTGCTCTCGGCGGTTCGCGTGCTTTCCGCGGTTTCGGCGCTCTCCGCGGTTTCGGCGCTCTCCGCGGTTCCGGTTTTCTCGGTGGGCTCGGTGCTCTCTGCGCTCTTGCTGCTCTCCGGAACCTGAACCGGTTCGGTCGTGCTCATCGCGGCACTCCATCTCCGACGCTGGGCGGCGAACGCGTTGATTGTGATCCACGTCGGTCGGCCGAACACCATCCGCGGCGGGCGAGCTACGTTTGCCGCTCGATGGCCAACCTCCTTCCTGTGACCACCGCACCGCGCCCGCCGGCCGAGGCATCCCCGGCCGACGGTCGCGCTCGGTTCGTCGTGCCCCTGGCGACGACGCTGGCGGTGCTCGTCGCGGTCAACGTGATCCGCGCGTTCGCCCCGTCGCGTGCGGACCTGATCGTCGGGCCGGTGGCCGCGGCGGTCCTGCTCGTGCTCGCCCACCGCGAGGGGCTGAGCTGGGCCGACCTCGGCCTGGGCCGGGGAACCCGGCTGCGGGGTGCGTTGATCGCCCTCGGCGCGTTCGTCGCGGTGGCCACCGTGTACGCGGTCGCGGCCGCCGTGCCGTTGACCCGCGACGCGTTCCTCGACAGCCGCTACCAGCTCGGCGCCGGCGATGCGCTGTTCACCGCGTTCGTGCTGATCCCGCTCGGCACCGTCCTGGTCGAGGAGGTCGCGTTCCGGGGCGTGCTGCAGGGCCTGGTGACCCGCCGGTTCGGCGCGGTGTGGGGTGTGGGCCTGCCGGCGGTGCTGTTCGGCGCCTGGCACATCCTGCCCTCGCTGGGCCTCGCGCGGGCCAACCCGGCCGTCGCCGGGTTCACCGGCGGTGACCAGATTCTCGCCGTGCTCGGCGCCGTCGCGTTCACCACGCTCGCCGGGGTGCTCCTCGGCGAGCTGCGCCGGCGCAGCGGCAGCCTGCTCGCCTCCGCCGGCCTGCACTGCGCCGTCAACGGCGTCGGCGTGCTGGTCGCCGCCGTGATCCACGCGACCGGGGCCGGCTGAGCCGCCGCGCCGGCCCTGCGGTGGAGCCGCCGCGCCGGCCCTGCGGTGGAGCCGCCGCGCCGGCCCTGCGGTGGAGCCGCCGCGCTACGCGCGGCAGTGCAGCGGCCCTACGCGCGGCAGTGCAGCGGCGCGCCGCCTCATGCCACCGACACCTCCGCGAGAACGGGTTGGGCCGGGCGCAGCGTGATGCCGGTCGCCAGCTTGATCTTCGCGGGCTCCGTGCGCAGCCGCACCGCCCGCAGCAGGCACGCGAGCGCTATCACCGCCTCCAGCATCGCGAAGTGGTTGCCGATGCAGTTCCGCGGCCCGGCGGAGAACGGCAGGTAGGCGTACTTGTGCCGGGCCGCGACCGCGTCGGGCCGGAACCGGTCGGGGTCGAAGCGGGCGGGCTCGGGCCAGAATTCCGGGTGGCGGTGGGTCGCCCACGGGCTGACCACCACCACCGACCCCGCCGGCAGGTCGTGCCCGGCCACCGTCGCGGCGCGCGGCGTGTACCGGCCGACCGCGAACGCCGGCGGGTACAGCCGCATCGCCTCCCGCACCACCATGTCGGCGTAGGGGAGGTGGGCGACGTCGTCGGCGACGGGGGCCCGGCCACCGAGCACCTCGACGGCCTCCCGCCGGACCCGGTCCTGGACCTCCGGGTGGTGGCCGAGCAGGTGCAGCGCGAAGGTCAGCGCCGTCGACGTCGTCTCGTGCCCGGCAAGCAGGAAGATCAGCACCTGGTCGCGTACCTCGCCGGGGCTGAGCGGGTCGCCGGTCTCCGGGTCGCGGGCGGCCAGCAGGCGCGAGACCAGATCGTCCGAGACCGGATCCGACGTGCGCCGGCGCGCCGCGATGATGCGGTCGACGACGTCGTACAGCGCGTTCCGGGCCCGCACCGCGCGCCGCTGGCGCGGGGTCGGCCAGGTGCGCGGCAGCCGCAGCGGGCTGAACGCGCGCGCCCGCACGTACTCGTTGAGCACCGGGAACATCGTCCGGATCGCCGGCACGGCCGAATCGACGTTCGCGCCGAACAGCAGGCGGCCCACCACGCGGAGCGTGTACTCGGTCATCTCGGCGTGCAGGTCCACCGGAACGCCGGCGCGCGCCGCGTCGGCGAAGCGGTCCGCGACGGCCGACGCCTCCTCCGCCATTGCCGTGCCGTACGTGGCGATGCGGCGCGGCGTGAACAGCGGTGCGAGCGTGCGCCGCTGCTGCTTCCAGGTGGCGCCCTCGCTGGTGAGCAGGCCGTTGCCGATCCAGGCGGCGATCTCGCGGTAGAACGGGGTGTCCTTGGTGTGCACCCGTCCGCTGCCGACGAGCACCTCCTGGACACCGTCCGGGTGGCTGACCAGGTACAGCGTGACGCGCCGGCCGGGCGGTCCGATCACCATCCGGCCGACCACCGGGTTGGCCAGCATCACCGCCTCGTACGTGCCTGTCGGGTCGTGCGCCAGTTCGCGCGCCAACCCCAGCAGCCGCGATCCCCGCGGACCGGAGGCGGCGGGAACAGTGGTGGCCGTCATGTCGCACACTCCCGGGTGTCGATCGAACCCATTCACTGTTCCCTTCGCGCCACGCGACGGCCAGGATCGATCTACACGTCGATGAGCACCTTTCCGACCGCGCCGCCCTGGACCGCGTCGTGCGCGCGGGCCGCGTCGCCGAGGGTGAACCGGTGCGCCGGCAGCGGGGTGAGCGAGCCGGCGGCGAGCGCGGCGGAGACGTCGGCGACCGCCCGCGCCAGCGCGTCCGGCGGCACGGTGTACAGCATCATGAAGCGCAGCACCAGGTTGCGGGTCATCAGATCACGCACGGTGAGCGTCGGCTGCTTCGCGTCGGCCGCGTACGTGACGATCGACGCGTGCGGCGCCGCGACCGCGACGTCGAGCGCCAGGTTGTCGGCGAGGGCGACCTCGACGATGCGGTCGACGCCGTCGGGTGCCGCCGCGCGGATCCGCCCGGCCGGATCGCCGGACCGGTAGTTCACGACGTGGTGCGCGCCGGCCGCCGTGGCCAGCGCCGCCTTCTCCGGGCTGCTCACCGTCGCGATCACCGTCGCGCCGGCCGCGCGGGCCAGTTCGATCGCGAAGTGCCCGACCGCGCCGGCGCCGCCGGCGACCAGCACCGTCCGACCGTCGACCGGTCCGTCGGCGTACAGACAGCGGTGCGCGGTCAGCGCCGGGACGCCCAGGTTCGCGCCGAGGTCGAAGTCGACACCGTCCGGCAGCGGCACGGCGCGTTCCTGCGGCACCACGCTGTACTCGGCGGCGGTGCCGTACGGGTTCCCGAACGCGGCCAGGTACAGCCACACCCGCTGGCCGACGCGGGCCGGGTCGACGCCCGCGCCGACCGCGTCGACGACGCCGGCGCCGTCCTGGTTCGGCACCTGGAAGTCGGCGCCGCCGGCCATCGGGGTCGCACCGGAGCGCGACTTCCAGTCGGTCGGGTTGACGCCGGACACCACGATCCGCACCCGCACCTGCCCCGGGCCCGGTTCCGGCATGGCGATCTCCTCGACCCGCAGCACCTCGGCCGCGGGTCCGGTGCTGCGGTAGACGGCGGCACGCATCGATTCCTCCTCGGCGGGGCGACCTTCCGGAGCATAATCCGCCGTGTGTTTTGGCACGCCGACCGCGTGTCGCAACAACGCGTCGGCGCAGGTCCCGGCCACGATGGGGTGGCAGTTCCCCGCGAAGGAGGATCGATGATCCGTCGTTCCCGACTGTTCGGCACCAAGACCCGGGTGACCTTCACCCTGCCGCCCACCGAGACGCCACCGGACGGCGTCGTCAGCGTCGTGGGCACGTTCAACGACTGGACGCCGGGCCGGCACGAACTGGTGCCCCGCCGCGACGGGTCACGCAGCGTCTCGGTGACGCTGCCGGCCGGCGAGCACCGGTTCCGTTACCTGGCCACCGGAGGCCTCTGGTTCGACGACTCCGCGGCCGACAACGTCGACGCGACCGGCAGTCTGCTGCGCGTCTGATAGCACTCATGTTCTAATCCGGCTAGGCTGGGCCGCATGGTCACCCGCCAGCCGTCCATGTTCGACCTGCTCGAACCGGCCGAGCGGCCGGCCCTCGGCCCGCTCACCGGTGCGATCCAGCGGCGCTCACTGACGCGCGGCGCCTGGGTCGACCACCTGCCCGGCTGGGTGTCCGGGTCCGATGACGTGCTCGACACCCTGCTCGGCATCGACTGGCGCGCGGAGCGCCGGGTCATGTACGACGACGAGGTCGACGTGCCGCGCCTGCTGCGCTGGTACGGCCCGGGCGAAGCGCTCCCGCACGAGGTGCTCACCGCTGCCCGCGATCGGCTGACGGAGTATTACGCCGACGAGTTGGGTGAGCCTTTCGTCACCGCCGGCATGTGCCTGTACCGGGACGGGCGCGACAGCGTCGCCTGGCACGGTGACACCACGGGTCGATCGTCCAGATTCGATACGATGGTCGCCATCGTGTCTTTCGGCGCACCCCGTCCGCTGCTGCTGCGCCCGCGCGGCGGCGGCACCAGCCTGCGGTACCCGCTCGGCCACGGCGATCTCATCGTGATGGGTGGCTCCTGCCAGCGCACGTGGGAGCACGCGGTGCCGAAGACGGCGCGCCCGGTGGGGCCGCGGGTGAGTGTCCAGTTCCGGCCGATCGGTGTGGCGTAGGAGCGACAGCGGCCGAACGCGAGATCTGCTATTTGCACGCGTTGCTAGGGTGGGCCTCTAGGTTGGGGCGGGGGGCGTCGGGGCCTGGCTAGCTTGGGGTTGTTAGTCCTCAATGGAGTTTCGAATTCTCGGACCGGTCGAGGTCTGGGCCCGGGGTGTCCGGGTCGAGCCCGGGCCGCCACGTCAGCGCGGAGTACTGGCGGCGTTGGCGGTCGATGCCGGGCGTCCCGTGTCGATGGACACCGTCGTCGACAGGGTGTGGGGCCCGGCCCAGTCCGATCGCACGCGGCACACGTTGCACGTCTACGTCGGCCGCATCCGCAAGATGCTCGACGACGCCGGCGGCGAGGCGCGGCTCCTGCTGCGCTCCGGCGGCTACGTGCTCGACGTCGACGCCGACCGCGTCGACGTCCTGCGCTTCCGCGCGCTCGTCGACCGCTCCCGCGACCCGGCGCTGGCCGACGAGCGGCGCGCCGACGTGCTGCGCCAGGCGCTCGACCTGTGGCGCGGCACGCCGCTCGCCGACGTGCCGGGGGAGTGGGCCGAGCGGGTGCGCGAGGGCTGGATGCAGCGGCGCACCGACGTCGCGGTGTCGTGGGCCCAGACCGAGCTGAGGCTTGGCCGGCCGAGCCACGTCATCGGCACGGTGGGCGAGCTGATCTCGGAGAACCCGCTGGTCGAGGCGCTCGTCGCGGTCTACATGCGCGCGCTGGCCGGCGCGGGACGCGGCGCCGAGGCGCTGGAAGCCTACGCGCGTACCCAGCGCCAGCTCGCCGACCAGCTCGGCGCCGACCCGGGCGTGGAGCTGCGCAGCCTGCACCAGGCGATCCTGCGCGGCGAGCTGGACACGGCGCACGTGACCCTACTTCCCGGCACGCCCACGCCGCCGGCGCCCGAGGCGGCGAAGGCCGCCTCATTGGGCGCCCCGTCGGGCACCCCGGCGCAGCTCCCGCTGGACGTCTACGGCTTCACCGGCCGCGCCGCCGAGCTCGCCCACCTCGACGCGCTGCGGGCCGGCGCCGGCGAGCAGCCGACGGCGGTGGTGCTGGCCGTGCTGTCCGGCTCGGCCGGCGTCGGCAAGACGGCGCTCGCGGTGCACTGGGCGCACCGGGTCCGCGAACACTTCCCTGACGGTCAGCTCTACGTCAACCTGCGCGGCTTCGACCCCACCGGCGCGGCCGTCAGCCCCGCCGATGCGATGCGCGGCTTCCTCGACGCGCTCGCCGCCGAACGCATCCCGGCGGGCCTTCCGGCGCAGACCGGTCTGTACCGGAGCCTGCTCGTCGGGCGGCGCATGCTGGTGGTGCTCGACAACGCCCGCGACGCCGAGCAGGTCCGCCCGCTGCTGCCCGGCACGCCCGGCTGCTTCGTGCTGATCACGAGCCGCAGCCAGCTGCCCGGGCTGGTGGCTGCCGAGGGCGCCCATCCGCTGTCGGTGGAGCTGCCGCCCGCCGACGATGCCCGTCAGCTGCTGACCCGCCGGATGGGCGCGGCCCGCGTCGCGTCGGATCCGTCGGCCGTCGACGCGATCATCACCGGCTGCGCGCGGCTTCCACTGGCGCTCGCGGTCGTCGCGGCCCGCGCGGTCACCAACCCCGGCTTCCCGCTGGCGTCGCTGGCCGGCGAACTGCGCCGCGAGCGGGGCCGCGATCTGCAGGACGCCCGCACCGACCTCGACGCGTTCGCCGGCGGCGACCTGGCCACCGACGTCCGGTCGGTGTTCTCGTGGTCGTACCGCACCCTGAGCTCGCCGGCGGCGCGGCTGTTCCGGCTGCTGGGCCTGCACGCCGGCCCGGACATCACCGTCGGCGGTGCCGCGTCGCTCGCCGGCTGGCCGGTGCGGGTCACCGAGGAGATGCTCACCGAGTTGGCCCGCGCGCACCTCGTCGCCGAGCAGCGGCCCGGCCGGTTCACCTTCCACGATCTACTGCGCGCGTACGCCACCGAACTGGCGCACGCGTACGACGAGGACGACGCCCGGCACGCGGCCGTGCGCCGGATGCTGGACTTCTACCTGCACTCGTCGATCAACGCGAACTGGCAGCTGGACCCGAGCCGCGAGCCGGTGACCCCGATCGCGATGAGCGACGGCGCGCGCCACGACACGTTCGGCACCATCGAGGAGGCGATGGCCTGGTTCGAGGCCGAACACATGGCGCTGATGGCCGCCGTGCGGCAGGCCGAGAGCGGCGGCTTCGACGAGCACGTGTGGCAGCTCGCGTGGGCCGTCTCGACGTACAACGACAGGCTCGGGCACTGGCTCGATCAGATCGCCATCATGCGGAGGGCGCTCGACGCGACCTGCCGGCTCGACGACCGCAACGCGACAGCCATCGCGCATCGGGGCCTTGCCCTCGTGTACTCCCGGCTGGCCCGCTACGACGAGGCCGACACCCACTGCAAGCGGGCCCTGGAGATCTACCGGGAGCTCGACGACAAGCTCGGGCAGGCGCTGGGTTACCAGAACCTGTGCTGGGTGGCGGGGCTGCAGCGCCGGCACCGGGAGGCGCTCGGGTACGCGGAGCGCGCGCTGCCGCTGTTCCGCGAGCTGAACCACACGCTGGGGCACGCCAGCACGCTCAACGACATGGGCTGGTTCCACTCGATGCTCGGCAACTACGACGAGGCGCTCGTGGCGTGCCGGGAGGCGCTCGCGCTGTTCGAGAAGCTCAACCTGCACAGCGCGCAGGCGAACACCTGGGACACCGTCGGCTTCGCCTACCACAAGCAGGGCAGCTACGCCGACGCGATCGCGTCGTACGAGTACGCGCTGGAGCTGTTCAACGAGCTCGGACACCGGTACGGCCACGCCGAGACGCTGGGCCACCTCGGCGACACCTACGCCGCGATGGACTCGCCCGATCTGGCCCGCGACGCGTGGCGCCGCGCGTTGGAGACGTTCGAGGAGCTCCAGCACGCCGACGCCGACCAGGTCCGGGCCAAGCTGCGCGCCCTCGACGCCCAAGATCTTGGCGGCCGGAGCGTCGCCGGAGATGATCTTGTTCGGTAGGGCACTCATGCAGGTCATTCCGGTGTGATGTCGTACCGATCCACGTCGTCACACGCGGCGCCACGCCCTGGGCCGGCCGTACGGCGCGTCCAGCCGTTTCGCGACGACGCCCGGCAGCCCCTGTTCGGCGCTCGTGGCCCGTGCCGCCGCTGCCGCGGCGCCGCCCCCCGGACCGAAGTACGGCGGTGTCTGCCAGTTGTCGCCGGCGAGGCCGAGGCCGTCGAGCAGGTCGCGCCGCTGGCGGTAGGGGAGGTCGACGGTGGGGACGCCGTCCAGCCACAGCACGTCGTACGCGAGGTACTGCGCGGGCCAGCGGCTGGCCAGCCGGCGGATCGCGGTGCTGTCGCGGGCGTCCTTCGTGCGGGCGGCGCGCTCATCCAGCGCCGCGCGGCTGATGCGGCCGGCCTTGTCGAACGCGACGAGTTCGCCGTCGAGCACGCACTCGGTGGGCGCCAGCCGCTCGGCCATCGCCCGCACCTCCGGGTAGCCGGCGGTGATCTCACGACCGTCCGCGTCGACCAGGCGCAGCCGGCCGCCGGACACGTACGCCACCGCACGGACCCCGTCCCAGGCCAGCTCGTACGCCCAGGAGCCGTCGTCGGGCGGCAGCCGCTTGCCGTCGACGGCCGGCGCCGGGTCGACCCGTTCCGGCATCGGCGTCCAGCCGTCCGGTGCGGGATCCATGCGGTGGATCATCCAGTTCTTGCCGTCGGTGTGGAACAGCACGTACCGGCCGGACACCCGGGCGCCGGACAGGACGATCATGACCTCCTTGTCGCGCCACTTCTCGGTGACGTAGGTGCCGGTGTCGTAGACGGTCATCGAGCCGCCGCCGTACTCGCCGGCCGGGATGTCGCCCGCGAACGTGAGGTACTCCATCGGGTGGTCCTCGGTCTGCACCGCCAGGTGGTTGCGCGCCGGGTCGCGCGGGATGCCGCGCGGCACCGCCCAGGAGACGAGCACGCCGTCACGTTCGAGGCGCAGGTCCCAGTGCAGCGCCCGGGCGTGGTGCTGCTGGACGACGAAAGCGTTCCCGCGGCCGGGCGTCGGGCTCGCGGCGGGCACCGGCTCGGGCGTGCGCGCCGCGTCGCGCTTGCGCCGGTACTCCGTCAGGCGGTCGCCCATCCGGCCATTGTCCCGCTACCCGACGCTCGCCGCCGCGTACAGCCAGGCCGGCGCGGTCACCACGAACGCCAGCGTGGAGGCGACCACCCCGGCCGTCGTCTCCGCCTCCAGCACCTCGTAGCGCTGGGCGAACAGCAGCGGATTCGAGCCGATCGGCAGCGCCGCGCAGAGCACCGTCACCGACAGCGGCGTGCCGCGCAGGCCCACGCCGTACGCGGCGGCGAGCACCAGCGCCGGCAGCAGCAGTAGCTTGCCCGCCGACAGCCACAGCGCCGCCCGGCCGACCCCGCGCACGCCGTAGTGCGCCAGCGACAGGCCGATGAGGACCAGGCACAGCGGCACGACCGCCTGGCCGAGCGTCTGCAGGACGTCGTCCACGGGACCCGGTAGCGGCAGCCCGACGAGGTTCCAGACCAGCCCCAGCAGCGCCGGCAGCACGACGGGATGCACCACCGCCCGCCGCGCGGTGGTCAGCGCGGTAGCGGCGAGACCCGGCCCCTCGTGCGTATCGGCGGCCCGCGCCAGGTCGGCCTCGACCAGTACCGTCGCGATCGTCAGCAGGGTCACCGCGTGCATGCTGATGATCGCGACGTGGACAGCCAGTCCCTCGTCGCCGAACAGCGCGATCACGACCGGAATGCCGAGCTGGACGGTGTTGCCGAACGTCATCGACAGCGCCCGGATCGCCGGGCCGGCCACGGGCACGTCGGCGCTGCGGGCCCGGCGGCTCCAGGCGTGGACGGCGAGCAGCAGCGCCACCGTCGGCACGAAGTACGCCGCGATCAGCACCCACGGCAGGGCACCGAGGTCGATGCGGGCCGTGAGGCGGAACAGCAACGGCGGCGTGAACACGTAGAACGCGAGGTTGGTGACGAGCTGCAGCGGCCCGGCACCGCGGAACATGGTCGTGCGCCCGGCCACCCAGCCGATCGCGACCACCGCGAAGATGCCCGCGAGCTTCGCGATGATCACTGTCGACACCGGCCCGAGTATGCCGGTGCGACCGGGCGGGCGCACCCGCCCGGCCGGCATGCGCCTCCTCCGCCGGCTGGATCACCTGGATCACACAGCCTAGGTCGGCGCGCCATCGGTCTGCGACCATGATGTGCGATGCTGCCCAGCGACAACCACGTGCACTCCGAGTGGTCGTACGACACCGGGTACGGGACCTCGATGGAGGAGTGCTGCCGCCGGGCCGTCGAGGCCGGCATCCCGGCGGTCGCGTTCACCGAGCACGTCGACTTCACGACGTGGTCGGCCGGCGATCCCGGCGCCGGCGACGATCTGCGGCTGCCGCGCCGCGGGCACATCGAGCCGCTCGACGTCGAGGGCTACCTCGCCGGCGTCGAGCGCTGCCGGGCGAAGTTCCCGGACCTGCGCATCCGCACCGGCATCGAGGCCGGCGAGGCGCACCTGTTCGCGGGCAGCGTGGCGGGCGTGCTCGCGTCGGCCGGGTTCGAGCGGGTGCTCGGCTCGCTGCACGCGATCCCCGACGGCGGCCGGCTCGCCTGGGTGGACATGCTCTACGACAGCTACGACCCGCCCGAGGTGTTCCGCCGCTACTGCGCCGAACTGCTGCGGCTCATCGACGGCAGCGACGCCTTCGAGGTGCTGGCCCACGTCGACTACCCGCGCCGGTCCTGGCCCTACTACAGCTACCGGGACTTCCGGGAGGCCGACTTCGAGGCCGAGTACCGCGCGGTTTTCCGGGCGCTGGCCGGCTCGGGTCGTGTCCTGGAGATCAACACCCGCAGCCCGCTGCCGTCGCCGGACCTGCTGACCTGGTGGCGCGAGGAGGGTGGGGGAGCGGTGTCGTTCGGCAGCGACGCGCACCAGGCGTACCGCGTCGGCGCCCGGTTCGAGCGGGCGGTGGCGATCGCGGAGGCGGCCGGCTTCCGCCCGGGCCGCGACCGCCTGGACTTCTGGCGCCGGTAGAGCGCTACTCGGTCCAGGTGATCGAGTCGTTGTCCCCGACGGTCACCGTGCCGCCGACGGTGACCTCGTACCGGTACGTCTCCGCCTTCCCGCGCGACGTGTAGTTGATCGTCGCCCGGCCGGGCTTCGTCGTGCGCACCTCGAGCTGTGCGTCCTTGGTCGGCCGGTCCGGCGGCGCGAGCTGGAACTCGGGCGGTTCGACCGTCCACACCGCCGGGGTGGACCGGTCCGGCACCGGCCACTTGTGCGCGAACGGACACGTGCGACCGCCGACCTCGGGCTCGTACTCGGGGCTGCGCGCGCACCCGTCGAGGAACTCGCGGATCTGGCGCGTGGCGGCGTCGAGGATCGCGGGCCGCACCGTCGGCGTCAACGTGACCGACGTGACGCCGCGGTTGCGCAGGTCGCCGGTGATCGGTGCGGCGACCTCGCTCGCGTCGTACAGCTTGTTGCCGGGCGTCGCCCGCACCGTGTACGCCCCCATCAGCACCTCGGTGCGGGCGGTGCGGTCGCCGCCGGACGGCACGGCGAGCTCGACGCCGCCCACCGTCACGGCGGTCATGCCGGGCGCCACCACCTCGAGGCTGCTGGTGACACCGGACACGATCCGCCAGTCCGACGGAGCCAGCCCGGAGCCGCGCTCGACCCGGATGACGCTCTGCTGGGGCTGGCCGGCGAGCGTGTAGCCGATCCGGATGTCGGCGGTGTCGGGGCTGGTCGAGCCGCCCATGGCGACGTTGACGATCGTCACGTCACCGGGCGCCTCGTACCCGCCGCCGAGAGCGTCGCCGCCGCACAGCCTCGACGCGCAGCCGGCCAGCGTCGCCGCCCGTGCCACGTCACCGGAGTTGAACGCGGCCGCGAGGTCCTCGACCGGCTCCTCCGGCGAGTACGCGACCTTGCCGACCACCCACAGCGTCGCCGGCACGCCGACCACCAGCGCCACGATCACGGCGATGACGATGATCTTCGCTCGGCGGGACAGCCGGCGGAACAGCCGGCTGCCGACGCGGACACCGGCGCGGGTGCCCTCGACCAGGCCCTCCGCGGTCCGCTGCGCGGTGGTCGGCGCCGGTGGCGGCGGCTTCGCGGGCGTCAGGTCCGCGGGGCGCGGCGTCGACAACGTGACGCGGGAGCCGCCACCACCTCGCGCCGCGTCGCAGTGCGGGCACCGGCCGGCGGACGCCGGGACGGCGCGGCCGCAGCGGGGGCAGGCGGAGGGCATTGACCTACGGTAACGGGTGGGTCCGCTCGACGTGCTTCTCCCACCACGCGGTCCAGCGCGCGGTCAGCGCCTCGAACTCGTCGGCACCCTGCCCGTACGTGGTGAGCAGCACCATCGCGCCGCCATTGGGCCGGTGCGGGGTGACCGGCTGCTCGGCGAGCACCAGCAGCCCGTCGCCCCAGCCGTCGACGGTGAGCACGAGCTGGCGCTCGCCGCGCGCCCACACGGTGCCGGCCAGGGCGTCGCCGGTCGGCGCGGTGGCCGTGTACGCGGTGCCGGCCGGCCGCAGCGCCGCGGCACCGAGCCCGGCCAGGTCGACCACCGGCTCCGGCTCGAGCAGCTGGCCCTCCAGGTACATGGTGCGGCGCTCGGCCATCCCGTGCCGCTCCGCGGCGAACCGCAGCTGCTGGAGGAACGTCCACCAACCCTCGTTGATGTCGTCGTAGTAGGCGGCCCAGTCGGACTCCGGGTCGCGCGGCGCCCTGGTGATGCGCACGAGGACGCCGCCGGTCACCTCGTGCAGCGTGAACCGGTCGCCCTCGGAGAGTTCCAGCGTGTACGTGTCGGGATCGGCGGTGACGCCGTTGAGGTAGATCGTGCGGATCTCCTCGGCCAGCTCGTCGCATTCCCAGCCGTGCCAGCGGGCGATCAGCTCCGGATCGCGCAGCACCGACCAGACCGTCTCGATCGGCGCCGCGACCGTGACCTCGATGCGCGGGGTGTCACTCATTGGTTCCTCCAGAAGAACCCGGGGTTGGGTGGCCGGCGGCGACGACGCGGTACCGCCGGCCGCCGGGGGTGTCGAACGCCGCGATCACGTCGGCCACGGCGCCGGCGAGCGCGTCGGTGAAGCGGTGCAGGTCGCCCGGCTCGGCGAGGCGCACCTCGGACTCCAGCGTGAACGTCAGCAGGCGCTTGCCGGCCCGGTCGGCCGCCGACTGCATGCGGGCCACCTCGCGCACCGTGGCGGCGGCGACGTCGACGAGGTGGTCGGCCGCGTGCCTGTCACCCTCCCGGGCCGCCCGGGCCTCAATCGCCATCAGCGCCGGGTCGATCACGTAGGCGTCGGCGCGAGCCTTGAGCACGCGCTCGACGAAGCCGCGCCGCTGCCGCTGCCCGACCAGCTCGACGAGGCCGGCCTCCTCGAGCTTGTGCAGGTGGTAGTTGAGCTTCTGGCGGCTCACCTCGAACTCGCGGGCCAGCTCGGTGGCCGACGCCGGGGTGCGCAGCCGGGCCAGCAGCCGGCGCCGCAGCGGCACCAGCGCGCCGCGCAGCTTCTCCGGTTCCTCCAGCAGGGCCAGCGTCACGCGGCCAGTCTCGAATAGGAGGAAAAGTTTGTCAAATGGCCGGGCCGCTTTAATGGGCGGGTGGAGCGCTACGACGTCGCCGTGGTCGGGGCCGGGCCGGCCGGGTCCGCGGCCGCGCTGGCCGCCTGCCGGGCCGGTGTCCGCGTCGTGCTGATCGACAGGTCCGAATTCCCCCGCGACAAGCCGTGCGGCGACGGCATCGCCCCGCACGCCCTCGACGTGCTCGCCGGCCTCGGTGTCACCGGCGTCGTCGACGGGTTCGCGCCGGTGCCCGCGCTGCGCCTGGTCTCGCCGGGCGGCGAGGTCGTCGCGCGGTCGCTGGCTCGCCCGGCCCACACCGTGCCGCGCACGGTCTTCGACGCCCGGCTGGTCGCGGCCGCGCTCGCCGCCGGCGCCGTCTGGCGCCGCCGCACCGTGCGGTCACTGCGATCCGACGGGGAAAGCGTCGCCCTCGACGGCGCCTCCGTCAGCGCGCGGGTGGTCATCGGGGCGGACGGGGCCGGTTCGGTGGTCCGCCGCCACCTCGGGCAGGCCCGCAACCCCGACGGGCACCTGGCGCTCGCGATCCGGGGCTACGCCGCGCAACCCGCCGGCCCGCAGGAGCAGCGCATCGTCACCGCCGCGCCGCAATGGCCGGCGTACGCGTGGGCGTTCCCGATCGGCGACGGCCGGGCCAACATCGGCTACGGCGAGGTGCTGCGCGGCCACCCGGTCAGCCGGGCGCACCTGCTGGACCGGCTCGCCGCCCTGCTGCCCGACGTGGACGTCGCCGGTGCCACCGCGCTGCGCGCGCACCTGTTGCCGCTGTCGACGCGCCGCCCGCCGCCCGGTCGCGGACCGGTGCTGTTGGCCGGCGACGCGCTGTCGCTCATCAACCCGTTCACCGGCGAGGGCATCTTCTACGCCGTCCGGTCGGGGGCGTCGGCGGGGGCGGCGGCCGCTGCTGCCGTCGAAGCGGATGCGCCGGGGACCGCGGCCCGGCGGTATGCCGCGGACCTGGACCGGCGACTGCGCCGCCATCTGCGGCACAGCGGTGTCGCCGCGGCGCTCGGCCGCCGCCGGCGGATGGTGGACGCGGCGGTGCGCGCGGCCCGCGAGCACCAGGCGGTGTTCGACACGATGGTGGAGCTGGGCCTCGGCGACGGCACGCTGACCGCGCGCACGCTGGCCCGCATCGCGACGCGGCTACGGTAGGGCCGTGTTCGATGCGCGCGCCTGGATCGCCGGGCTGGGGCCGGACCTGGCGGTGCAGGCGCGGCTGCTCGCCGGACTGCTGACCGCCGTCGAGGCCGACCCGCGCTGGGAGTGGCTGGAACTGGGCTGCTCGGTGGCGAACGGGCGCGGCGACGAGCTGTCCGATCTCGACCTCGGGCTCGGCTACCTCGACGAGGCGGCGCTCTCCGTGGTGATCGACATACTGCGTGGCCTCGGGCCGGTGGTGGACCTGTCGGCGCAGCCGTACGACGGGATGCCGCGCTGGTGGGTGCAGTACGCCGACGGCGGCCAGATCGACCTGGTGGCGCTGCCGGCCGAGCGCCGCCCCGGGCTGCCGCCGGAGAGCGTCGCGCTGCTGGACCGGGCCGGGCGGCTCGCCGTCGCGTGGACGCCGTCGGCGCGGCGGGCCGGCCCGGACGATCCGCGGCACTGGCTGATGGACGGCTGGGAAGCGTTGAGCAACATCGTCAAGTACGTCCGGCGCGGGTCGCTGCTGGAGGCGCTGGAGCAGCTGCACCGGGTGCGGGAGCGGATCTTCCAGCTGTGGGCGGTCGGCGGCGGCGTCGCCTACCCGGCGTTCGGTCTCACCAGCCTGCTCGACGAGCCGGAACCGGTGCTGCCGCCCGGGATCGAGGCGGCGTACGCCGTCCCGGAGCGGGGGAGCGTCGTGGCGGCGGCGCGGTCGTCGGCGGAGTTGTTGCACCTCGCCGGCGTGCGAGCCGGCGCCCGCGCCCGCTCAGGGGTCGAGGCGGGCGCCGGCGGTCCCGGCGGCTCTGCCGGCCCGGGCGGCCTCGACACGCCGCTGCGCGCCTACGTGGGCGAGCGGCTCGCGGCGCTCTGAACCTCAGCAGGCGACCAGCGCCATCTCCGGGTAGGCCGCCCCGGCGAGTGCGGTGGCGAGCAGCCGGCGGTGCCGCGCCGGCATCGCCGAGCGGTTCCAGTGGAACGTGACGGCGAGCGCGACGCCGTGCCGGCGCACCGGTCCCGCCGCCGGCGCCGCGAGCCAGTCGGTGGCGGCGGAGCGCACCGTGGCCTCGAAGCCGGCCAGCAGGTCGCGCTGGTCGGTGGAGAGGCGCTCGCGCAGCAGGTCCGGCTCGTCCCAGCCGCCGCGCACGGCGACGGCGAGCCGGCGCATCGCGGGATCGGTGGCGAGCCGCGGTGTGCTGGACGACCGCCGGACTCCCGATCTCGCCGCGGGCCGGTCGGTGCGCGCGATGCGGTCCCACACGTCGGCGACCTCCCAGCCGGTGCGGCCGGTGGCGGTCAGCATCGAGCGGATCATCAGGACCGACATCGCCCAGCGCGCGATCGTCGGCGCGGGCCGCTCCGGATCGCTGTGGTAGCCCAGCCACGCGACGCTGTCCGCCGTGAACACCCGGTGCGCGCTCGCCATCGCGCCCGCACCGCCCATTCCCGCCTGCTCCGGCTCGTGCGTGGCCGGCCGCCAGCCGCGCAGCCAGCCGCGCCGCTCGGCGTCGGTGAGCGCGGCCCGCCAGGCCGAGTCGGTCGCCGCGCCGTCGGCGGCGTCGCAACGCAGCCGCAGGCCGTCGGGCGTGTGGACGAAGAACGCGTCGTCCACGGCGCCGTCGGCGAGCAGCCGCCCGGTGGTCGCGGCGAGAGTCCGGTACAGCGACGCGGGAACCGGCTCGACGGCCAGGTCGTAGCGCAGCCAGGCACGAGGCATGGCACAACCCCATCAGTGCGGGCCGCGACGGCCCATACGTAGTTCTGCGTACTTTTCGATGGCGGGTCACCTATTTTGCGCGGGTGCCGTGCTCCCGCTCACGCGGCGGCCGCCATGCTCGGAGTCCCGGCCAGCGCGGCCACCAGCTCGACCCGGCCCGAGACGTTGACCTTCCGGTACACGTTCTCCAGGTGCTTGCCGACGGTGCGCGGGCTGATCGCGAGGGTGCGGCCGATGCGTTGGTCGGTGCCGCCGGTGGCGAGACAGGCGACGATGTCGCGCTCCCGCTCGGTCAGCCGCGCCCAGACCTCCGGGGCGAGCGGATCCTTGCGCCCGGTCGCCGACGTGGTGAGGGCGGCGAGCCGGCGGCGGTGCCGCACCGCGTGCTGCAGGTGCGGCAGCAGCAGCTTGAGCACCGTCCGGTCGCGGTCGCCGAAGCCGCGCCGGGACCGGCTGAGCACCACGAGCGAGGTCCGCGCGTCCCGGGCCTTCAGCACGGCGACGAGCTGGTCGGCGACCTCGCGGTGGCGGAAGTAGTCGGTGTAGATCGGCAGGTTGCGGAACTCGCGCGGGGTCATCAGGTCGGACAGCGACGCGCAGTCGCCGGTGACCAGCCGCCCCGACGCGCACGCCGCCACCGGCGGATGGTGGCCGAGGTGGCGCAGGTACTGCTGCCGGGCCGGGCTGCGCTCCAGGTAGCTCGGCTCGACCACGCACGCGAGCTCCTCGCCCCGGTCGAGGCGGTGCTCGTTGTAGGAGATGGTGTCGCAGGCGATGAGGTCGGCGGTGGTGGTCAGCATCGTGCGCTCGAACGCTTCGTCGTCGGCCTCGTTGACGGTGCGCACCGCGTCGAGTATCCGGGTCAGATCCCGCATCGTGACCGGCATCGTGGGTTCCCTCGTCGATCCTGTCATCGGCCCGAGTTCGATGGAACGCGGGCCTAATGAAAACGTGGGAACTGTTGTAGCGCCGTGACCGGCCAGAACGGGAGTCTTCAGGCAGAAAGCTGACGCCCCGGCATATCACGCAACCGTTCGGGCGCCACGTTGGTCAGCTCGGGCGGCACCGCGGCCAGCGCCGCCCGGATCGCGTCGACGAGCGCGAGCGCCGACTCCGCCGTCAGCTCGACCGCGACGCGGGCGGCCGGCCCGGCGTCCGGATCGGCGAAGTCGATGTTCAGCGTGTGGTCGGCCGGCGCGTGCACCGGATGGTCGTAGTAGACGGTGGCGGTGCGCAGCGTGAACCAGCCGTCCCGGCCCTTGCCGCTGCCCTCGATCGGTGCCTGTTCGGTGGTGTAGGTGCACATGGCCTTACCCCTGGCGGCCGAGATGACGGGCGAAGAAGTCGCGGATGCGCCGGTAGCCGTCCACGGCCGCGTGCACACGGTAGGACGGCCGGTCGGTCGAGAAGAACGCGTGCCCGGCGTCGTCGTAGCGGTGGAACTCGTGCTCCTTGCCGAGCTCGGTGAGCAGCTTGTCCAGCTCGTCGACCTCGGCCGGCGCCGGGTACTTGTCGTCGTTGCCGAACAGGCCGAGCAGCGGGGCGCGCAGGTTCGGCAGCCGCTCCCGCAGCGACGTCATGCGCAGCGGGAACTCGGCCGGCGCGTCGCCGAGCACGAAGGCGCCGTAGCAGTCGACTGCGGCGTCGATGTCCAGCTCGCAGCCGGCGAGCACGGACTGCCGGCCGCCGGAGCAGTGGCCGATCGTCGCCACCCGGGCGGGGCCGTCCGGCAGCGCCCGCAGGTACGCGACGGCGCCGGCGACGTCGTCGAGCAGCTCGTCGTCGGCCTTGCCGCCACGGGCGCGGGCCATCGCGGCCGCGTCGTCGGGCTCGGCGCCCGGGGCGAGCCGGTGGTTGAGGTTCGGGCACAGTGCCGCGTACCCCCAGGTGGCGAACCGGCGGGCGATCTCCTTGGTGGCCTCGTCGTAGCCCGGCGCGTGGTGGATCACCACCACCCCGCCGGCCGCGGGCGTCCCGACGGGATGCGCCAGATGGCCTTCGATCTCGTCGCCCGAGCGGGCGGTGAACATGACGGTACCTGCGGTGATCGCGTCCTTCACAGCGCGAATCGTAACGCCGCAGGCGCGCAGGGGCCTGCGATAGGGTCGGTCGATGCGTTCCCCTCGGCGTCAGGTCGCGCTTGCGACGGCGGCCGTTTCGCTGGCGGCGCTCGCGCTCGCGGCGTGCGGGTCCGACGGCAAGACAGGTGAGCGTGCCGCGCAGGCGTCCACGCCGCCGTCGGCCGCCGCGTCCGCGTCGCAGCGCCCGGGCCCGGCCGGTCCGCGCACCACGGTGCAGGTCACCGTGCCGGCCGGGCTCGGCGCCGCGCCGTTCGACAAGCCGCGCCAGCTCGAACTGCCGGCGGGCTGGACCGCGTCGGTGTACGCCCGCGTCGACCATCCGCGGTTCATGGCGCCGACGCCCAGCGGCGAGATCCTCGTCTCGCAGCCCGGCCGCGGCACCGTGCTGCTGGTGCGGCCCGCCGGAGCGGGCGCGCCCGGCACCGCGTCGGAGTTCATCACCGGGCTGAACCAGCCGCACGACATCGTCTTCGCCGAGGTGGGCGGCCGCACGTGGGTGTTCATCGCGGAGGCGAACCGGGTGGTGCGCTACCCGTACCAGGTCGGCGACACCCGGGCGCAGGCCGGCCAGGTGGTCGTCGACGGGCTGCCCGACACGAGCACGCCCGAACTGCGCGGCCAGTACTCGCACTTCCTCAAGAACATCGCGGTGAACGCCGGCGTCCTGTACGTCTCGATCGCCTCGACCTGCAACGCCTGCGCCTCCGACACGACGAGCGACCCGCAGCGAGCCACGATCTACACGTACGACGCGGCCGGCACCAACGCGGCCCGCAAGCTGTTCGCCCGCGGGCTGCGCAACGCCGAGGGCCTGGCCTTCGTGCCGGGGACCGCCGAGCTGTGGGTCGTGGTGAACAACCGCGACAACACCCTCGTCCCCGACGACCGCGACGCCGACGGCGACGGGCGCGGCGACAAGGGCAAGCGGGTCACCGCGTTCGTCGACAACTACCCGGTCGAGCCGTTCACGAAGGTCGTCGACGGCGGCTTCTACGGCTGGCCGTTCTGCAACCCGAACAGCGACGGCGGCGTGCGGTCGATGCCGTACCACCGCGACTACGAGCTCAACCGCGACGGCCGGGCCGCCGACTGCGCCAAGGCCACCCCGATCGACGTCGGCATCCAGGCCCATTCGGCGCCGCTCGGGCTCACCTTCACCCAGGGCACCAAGGCGCCCGACCTGGGCGCGGTGATCGCCCTGCACGGCTCGTGGAACCGCAGCAAGCCGACCGGGTACAAGGTCATCTACTTCCCGTGGACGCCCACCGGCCCCGGCCCGCAGCTCGACCTCGCCACCGGCTGGATGAGCGCGGGCGGGCAGTTGTGGGGCCGCCCCGTCGACATCGCCGTGGACGCCGACGGATCGCTGCTGGTCAGCGACGACCTCGGCGGCTCGCTGATCCGCCTGACGCCACCCGCGCGGTGACCCTCGACCACATCACTGTGGTCGGTCGTCCGTGTCCCAGCACGGACGATCCACCACGATGACGTGGGGCGGGTCTGGCAGGATCGGCCGGGTGACCGTCAGCCGCCGCACGATCCTGCGCGCCGGGCTCGCCGGTGCGGGGCTCGCGGGCGCCGGCCTGGCAGGCGCCGGGTGCGCGGGGAGCGGCTCGGGTCGTCGGGTGGAAAGCGGTTCGGCGTCACCGTCCACGAGCAGCAGCGGCGCGGCGGCCGCACCCGCCGCGCGGGCCGCGACCACCCCCGCCGATCTCGCCTTCACCCCCGGGCGGACCGTGCGCCCGGCGGCGGCCCCGGCCGGCTACGGCGAGGGCCTGCTCGCCGTCGCGCGCCGCTACCAGTCGCCGACGCCGGACAACCCGCAGCACGGCACGCACCCCGGCGCGGTGGTGCTGGTCGCGGTCGACGGGCAGGTCACCGTGCACGGCGCCACCGGCGACGCGGTGCGCTACGGCGCCGGGCCGGTCGAGCTGCCACCGGCGCAGCGCATCCCGATGCGCCCGGACTCGATCTTCGACCTGGCCTCGATCACGAAGGTGTTCACCGCGCTGCTGGTGCTGCGCCAGGTGGACCGCGGCGCCGTCGACCCGGCCGCGCCGGTGGCCACGTATCTGCCGGAGTTCGCCGCCGGGCAGCCCGCCAAGGGCAAGGTGACGGTCGAGATGCTGCTGGCGCACACCGGCGGCGTCCCGGTCGGGCTGACGCTGGCCGGAACGAGGACCCCCGCCGACCGGCGCGCGAAGGTCCTGTCGACGCCGCTGATCCCGGGCGCGGTGCCGGGCGGCACGTTCCGCTATTCCAGCCTCGGGCTCATGATCCTCGGCCAACTGGTGGAGCGGGTCACCGGCCACGACCTGGGCGGCCTGATGCGCAGCGAGCTGATCGAGCCGCTCGGCCTGCGCGAGACCGGCTTCAAGCCGCTCGAATGGCTCAGCCCGGCCGACCGCGCCGCCCGCCTTGTCGCCACCGACGCCCGGTCCAACCGTGGCCTGCTCCGCGGCGTCGTGCACGACCAGGTCGCCGATGCCCTCGGCGGGGTCGCCGCGCACGCCGGCCTGTTCAGCACCGCGACCGACCTGGCCGTGCTCGGCCAGCTGCTGGTCAACGGCGGCGAGTACAACGGCACGCGGCTGCTCGGCGAGGCGACGGTGCGGCGGATGCTCACGAACGTCAACGGCGGCAAGCCGGCGATCGACGCCGACCGCCCGGGCCGGTCCGCCACGCACGGGCTCGGCGTCGAGCTGGATCAGCCCTGGTTCATGGGCCGGCTCGCGGCGCCGCTGACGTTCGGGCACACCGGGTTCACCGGCACATCGCTGCTCGTCGATCCGAATCGCCGGGTGGTGCTGGTTCTGCTCACCAATCGCGCGCACCCGAACTGGAGTTGGGGAAACCCCGACAAGCCGCGGGCGGCGGTCGCGGACGCGCTGGCGTCAGCGCTGGGTTGAGCCCTTTCCCGCGACGACCTCAGGCGTCGATGCCGCGCGACTCGCGGGACGCCTCGCGGCGCAGCAGTTCGGCGATGCGCCCGGCCACCCTGTCGTTCATCGCGGGCCCGTTCACGGCGCGCAGCGGCGGCGCCGCCGTTTGGTAGCTGCCCGGGTACGCGGCCGGGTCGGCCGGGGTGTGCGCGTTCGCCGCGCGCAGCGGCGCGTACGACTCGTTGCGGTCGTACGACTCGTTGCGGTCGTGCGACGGCTGGCGGGGCGCGGGGACCGGCGCGGGTGGGGCCGCCGGCTCCGGTACGTATTCGGAGGCGGGCTCCGGTGCCGGCTCGGGGGTCGCGACGGCCTCGACGGCGTGCGGCGCCTCGCCAGCCGCGGGCGGATCGGGGTCCAGCCGGGTCACCCGGGTGCGCAGCGTGCCGTCCCATTCACCGATCCACACCGACCACGCGGTGTCGGCCTCCTGCACCACGACGGTGGCGAACACGCCGGGATTGCGGCGCACGACGGCCTGCAGCGCCTCGGCGACCTCGTCGACGACGGGACTGACGGACGGCGTCGCGGACTGGTCGGGGGAGGGTGCGTCGACCCGGTGCGCGCCGCCGCGGGTGCCGTTGGCCCGCTCGCGGAGTTCGTCTCGCCGGGCGATCCGGGCAAGCGCGTCTTCCAATGCCCGCATGCTGCTGACTCCCTCCCCGCGGCTCCGATCTTCGGGCATGCTACCGGGCGGTAGTAGATACCCCTCCGACCATCGACATTAGCCACCGCACGGGCACATCGTCAGGGGCGACGTGGCCGGATGGTTCCGTCGACTAATTCAAGAAGCACCATCCGTACGGGCGGAATAGGACAAGTGGACTGGACCGGTTCGGACGGGCGCCCGTATAGTCCCTCTCTTCCGGGGGAAATGCGCGCGTCACGACCGGTTCGCGGCCCAGTCGCTGATCACCCCGTCGAGCACGCCGAGCGGCAGCGGACCCTGGCCGAGCACCGTGTCGTGGAACGAGCGCACATCGAACCGGTCGCCCATCGCCCGTTCCGCGTCGGCCCGGATCCGCTGGATCTCCAGCCGCCCCACCATGTAGGCGAGCGCCTGGGCCGGGTCGGCGATGTACCTGTCGGTCTCCTGCTCGATCTCGATCATCGGCATCACCGAGTTGTCGCGCATGTAGGTGACGACCTGGTCGCGGGTCCAGCCCTTGGCGTGCAGGCCGGTGTCGACCACCAGCCGGCAGGCCCGCATCGAGTCGGCGGCCAGCATGCCGAGGCGCGCGACGTCGTCGGAGTACAGACCCATCTCGTCGGCGAGGCGCTCGGAGTACAGCCCCCAGCCCTCGATGAACGCGTTGAAGTCGGCGAGCCGGCGCAGCATCGGCAGGTCGGTCAGTTCCAGCGAGAGCGTGATCTGGAAGTGGTGACCGGGCACCGCCTCGTGGAACGCCGTCGCCTCCGACGAGTACCGCTCCCGGTTCTCGGCCATGTGCGTGTTCGCGTAGTAGATGCCGGGCCGGCTGCCGTCCAGCGCGGGCAGCATGTAGTACGCGCCGGCCGCGCCGGGCGCCTCGTCGGCGGGCACCGGCTCGACCAGGCAGCCCTGCGACGGCAGCTTGCCGAACCAGCGCGGCGCCGCCGCCTCCGCGCGGGCGATCGTCGTCCGCGCGGACTCGAGCAGTTCGTCGGCGTCGTTCCAGCGCATCGCCGGGTCGTCGACGAGCCGCGCGAAGATCTCGGCGAGGTCGGTGGTGCCGAACACCCGCGAGCCGATCTCGACGTACTCCTCGGCGAGGCGGGCCACCTGCTCCAGGCCGGTGCGGTGCAGGTCGTCGGCGGTGCGGTCGGTCGTCGTGTGCACGCGGATCAGGTCGGCGTAGATCGCCTCGCCGCCGGGCAGCCAGCACAGGCCGGGCTTGTCGACGGGGCGGCCGTGCGGCCGGACCTCGCTCGCCAGCACCTCCCGGTAGGCGGCGACGGCCGGGCGCACCGTGTCGGCGAGGATGCGGTCGCGCTCGGCCGTGAAGGCGGCGGCGTCGACGTCGGCGCCGGCGGCCGGCACCGGCCGGCGCAACGGGTCGGACTCGCGGTGGTCGAGGTAGCGGTCCAGGAAGCCGACGGTGGAGTCGACGAGCCGTGCCACCGGGACGCGACCGGCCGCGATGCCCTCGCGGTGCCGGGTGGCGATCTGCTCGAGGGCGCGCGGAATACCGGCGAGGCGGACCAGGTAGCCGTCGGCGTGCGCCTGCTCGGTGATGCCGACCATCGGCAGGAAGATCATCAATCCGGACGCCGGGGCGGTGAAGGCGTCGGTGATCCCGTATTCGACGGCGTGGCTCGCGATGCGGGCGCGCACCTGCTCGGCCTGCTCGAGCAGCACGGCGCGGGTGACGCGGTCGTCGGGGGTCAGCCCGGACGGGTCGATGGCGCGGGCCCGGTCGGCGATCGCGGCGACCCGGGTGCCGAGTTCGCGCTCGGCCTCCGCGCTGAAGTCGGTGAGCCTGTCTTCGCGGTCGCGGATGCCCACGAGCGTGGCGAGCAGCGGCTGGGCGTCGAAGAAGACGTCCATCAATTCGTCGGCGAGCTCCACTACCGTCGTCAAGGCGTCCCCCCGTGTCGCGAACCGTCGGTGTCCGACGACGTTACCCCGGGATCACGGGGCGGGGAATTGGTATCCGTGACAGGCCGTCGGCATGACTTAGGCTGGGCGTATGCCAGACCCGGACCAGCCGTCCGCGGCCCAGCCACACCCGGCCCAGCCACCCGTGGCCCAGCCGGCCGCCGACCTGGCGCCGGCCGCGGCCCAGCCGGCCGCCGACCTGACGCCGGCCGCGGCCCAGCCGGCCGCCGACCTGACGCCGGCCGCGACGCGGCCCCCGACGCCGCCCCGGTTGCCCGCCCGCGAGCTGCGCGCCTCCGACGCCGACCGGGAACGCGTGGCGGCCGTGCTGCGCCAGGCCGCCGGCGAGGGGCGCATCGAACTCGCCGAACTCGACGAGCGGCTGGCCGCCGCCTACGCCGCGCGCACCTATGCCGACCTGGAACCGATCACCCGCGACCTGCCGGTCGACGGCGGACACCCGGCGCCCCCGCCGGTGCTGGCGCGGCCGGCCGAGGTGCCGGAGCGCTTCGGCGGGGTGCCCACGTCCAGCGGCGCGTTCGCATTGATGAGCGGCTTCGAGCGCAAGGGGCGCTGGGTGGTGCCCCGCGTGTTCCGCTCGTTCGCGCTGATGGGTGGCGGCAATATCGACATGCGGGGGGCCCGCTTCGCCGAGAATCCCGTGACGATCCACGCCTGGGCGTTCATGGGCGGCATCGAGATCATCGTCCCCGAGGACGCCGAGGTGCACGTCACCGGCCTCGGCGTCATGGGCGACTTCGACCACCGCGCGGCCGGTGTCGGTGCGGAGGGCGCACCCACGATCATCGTCAAGGGCCTGGCGATCATGGGCGCCGTCAACGTCGAGCGCAAGCCGCCCGAGGAGGAACTCAGGCGCCGCAAGCTCGAGCGCAAGGAGGAGCGCCGCCGGGCGAAGCTCGAACGCAAGCAGCTCAAGTCGCCCTGACACGCTTCGAAACGAGGGTGACTCCGCGGAGATCTTGGATGCCGGTGGTAGCCCTGGCTACCACCGGCATCCAAGATCTGTCGGTCCGGCCCACCACCGGGCCGGAACCGGTGATCGACGTCCGAAAACCGCCAACCCGCCCCGCTCGCATCGATGCCCGGTGACGGGCGGCGGCGCCGGCACCCGTGCGAGGATGGCCGCGTGGCCGAGACCGCCCAGCCCGCCCACTCGACGGCGGCCCAGCCAACCGCGTTCGTGCTCGGTGGCGGCGGCGTGCTCGGCGCCGCCGAGGTGGGCATGCTGCGGGCGCTGCTCGAGCGCGGCATCAAGCCGGACCTCGTCGTCGGCACCTCGGTCGGCGCGGTCAACGGCGCGGCGGTGGCGGCCGACCCGAGCGAGTCGGCGATCCACCGCCTCGCCGAGGTCTGGGCCTCGCCGGCGACCAAGGAGATCTACGGCGACTCGTACGCCCGCCAACTCACGCGGTTCGCCAGCCGCACCCACCTGCACTCGCCGGCGCCGCTGCTGCGCATGCTCAACCGGACGCTCGGCGAGGACACCACGTTCGCCGACCTGCCGGTGCGGTTCCAGTGCTGCGCCGCCAGCATCGAGCGGGCCGCGGAGCACTGGTTCACCGATGGGCCGCTGGTGCCGGCGGTGCTCGCGTCCTCGGCGGTGCCGGGGCTGCTCCCGCCGGTCACGCTGGACGGCGAGCATTTCATCGACGGCGGCGTGGTGAACTCGATACCCGTCGGAAGAGCGGTCGAGCAGGGCGCGCGGACGATCTACGTGCTCCAGGTCGGCCGCGTCGACAGGCCGCTGCGGCCGCCGAAGCGGCACCTCGACGTCGCCCAGGTGACGTTCGAGATCGCCCGCCGGCACCGGTTCGCCCGCGAGATGGCCGACCTGCCCGACGGCGTCACGGCGCACGTCCTGCCCACCGGCGGCGGCTCGCCCCGCGACGACTCGCCGCTCGCCTACCGCAACCTCAGCGCGGCCAGCACCCGCATCGAGCGCGCGTACCGGGCGAGCGCCGCGTACCTGGACGACCTGTAATGCCACTGCCGCCGATCTGGCTCCGCCGGCTGGTGATCGCACCGGCGGCGGTGGCGCTGTGTCTCGCACTGCTGGTGACGATGCCGGTCTGGCTGCTCATCGCCGCGCTGTTCGCCCCGTTCGGGTCGGGACGCCTGCGCGCCCTGCGGATCCTCTGGGTGGTGGCGGTCTACCTGGCGCTCGAGGCGTTCATGCTCGTCGTGATGTTCGGGCTGTGGGTCGGTTCCGGCTTCGGAAGCAGGATGCGCACGCCGTGGTTCCAGCGCGCCCACTACGTCCTGGTGGGCTGGTTCCTGCGGGCGCTGTTCCACCAGTCCCGCAGGACGTTGCGGCTGCGCATCGAGGTGGAGGGCGAGCACCCGGACATCGCGGCGCCCGGCCGGCCGGAGCTGATCTTCTGCCGGCACGCCGGACCGGGCGACTCGTTCATCATCACCAACGCGCTCGTCAACTGGTACGACCGCGAGCCGCGCATCGTGCTCAAGTACACGCTGCAGTGGGATCCGGCCATCGACGTCGTGCTCAACCGCCTGCCGAACCGGTTCCTCACGCCGTCGTCGCGGCATCCGGGCAACCGCACCGCCGAGGAGCACATCGGTGCGCTCGCCACGAACCTCGACAGCGACGACGTCCTGCTGATCTTCCCGGAGGGCGGCAACTTCACGCCGCGCCGGCGCGCACGGGCGATCGAGCGGCTGCGCAAGCTCGGCTTCACGCAGTACGCCACGCGTGCCGAGCGCCTGCAGAACGTCCTGGCGCCGATGCCCGGCGGCGTCCTCGCCGCCCTCGACGCCGCGCCCGAGGCGGGCATCGTCCTGGTGGGGCACACCGGCTTCGAGGACCTGGACAGCGTCGCGGACATCTGGCGCGGCCTGCCGCTGGACCGCAAGCTCACGATGCGCTGGTGGTCGGTCGCACCGGGGGAGGTGCCGGCGGGCCGCGAGGAGCGCATCGCGTGGCTGTACGACTGGTGGGCCCGCATCGACGCCTGGATTTCCGAGCAGAACGAGGCCGAGCGGGTCTGAGCTCAACGCCGCCGGGTCCGCGGCTAGGGCCGCGAGCGCCGCGGCAGCGCCGGGCCGCGGGGCGCGTCGCGCGCCGTCGACATCCATTCGCACAACAGCGGACGGGTGTCAGCCGGGTCGATGATCTCCTCGATCCCGAACGCCTCGGCGGTACGCATCGGACTGCGCACGGCCTCCAGCTTGCCGAGGATCTCCGCCTTCATCCGCTCGGCGTCCTCGCCGGCTGCCGCGAACCGCCGCTGGAACGCCACCTCGACGCCGCCCTCGACGGGCAGCGATCCCCAGTCGCCCGACGGCCAGGCCACCCGGAAGGTGTAGCGGTGGTGCGGGCGGTGCGCCGCGCCGGCCACCCCGAAGACCCGCCGGATGATCACCGAGGCCCACGGCACCGTCGTCTCGTAGATCGCGGCGACGGCGCGCGCGCCGCGCCGGATGGTCCCGGCCCGCTCGGCCGCGCTGCCGATCACGAAGCCCGGCTGGTCGACGAGGTGCACCACGGGCAGGCCGAACGTCTCGGCAAGGTCGACGAAGCGGGCCAGCTTGTCCGAGCCGTCGGCGGTCAGGCCGCCGCCGTACACCCGCGGATCGCTGGCCAGCACCGCGACGGGCCAGCCGTCGAGCCGGGCCAGCGCCGTGATCGTCGACGGCGCGAAGTAGCGGCCCAGTTCCAGCACGCTCGCCGGATCGAAGACCCGCTCGATGATCGCGCGCATGTCGTACGGCGTGCGGCGGTCGCGCGGCACGGCCGCGCGCAGGTCCGGGTCGGGCTCCGCGGCCACACGTCCGGAGGCCGGTCCGCGCGGCGCTTCCTGCCCGACGCGCGCCGGCAGGTAGCTCAGCAGCCGACGGGCGAGGGCCAGCGCCTCGTCCTCGGAGTCGACGACGAGGTCGACGGTGCCGGCGCGGGCGACCGCACGCCATCCGCCCAGACCTTCCTTGTCGACCTCCTCGCCCATGCCGGCGGCCACCACCGCGGGCCCGGCGATGAACACCTGGCTGAGCCCGCGCACCATGATCGATACGTGGCTGGTCACCAGCCGCGCCGCGCCGAGCCCGGCCACCGGGCCGAGCGCCACCGCGATCACCGGGATGCGGCCGAGGTTCGCGACGACCTCGTCCCAGCCGGGGTTCCACGGCACGTAGGTGCGCCCCATGTCCAGCAGCGACTCGACGGTGCCGCCGCCGCCCGTGCCGTCCAGCAGCCGGATCAACGGCACGCCGGCCTGGCCGGCCAGCTGCTCCGCGTACACCTGCTTCGCCGACCCGACCGGGTCGGCCGCCCCGCCCCGGACGGTGAAGTCGTCGCCGACGACCACAGCCGGCGCCCCGCCGATCCGCGCCCGGCCGAGCACCGTGTTGGTGGCGGTGAACCCCGCGACGGAGCCGTCCTCGGCGTAGGTGGTGCGGCCGGTCAGCTCGCCGACCTCGCGCCAGCTCCCCGCGTCGACGAGTCTTTCGATGCGGTCGCGGACAGTGAGCTTGCCCTTCGCGCGCTGGCGCTCGACGGATGCCGCGCCGCCCAACTGCGCGGCGCGCGCCCGCCGGCGCGCGAGCTCACCGATCTCCTCGGCCCACATGCGATCTCCCTCCGCCCGCGGTGAGCCTACGGGCAGACATCCGCGCACATCCCCGTCCGGGCCTTGCGCATCGACGCCGGCCCCTTGAGTGTGTGACCATGCCACCCCCTGGCCGGATGCCCACCCAGACGCTCGACCGGCCGCCGGAGACCGCGACCTCGGACACCGCGCCGGCCCTCGACATGTCGCCCGCTCCGGTTGCGGTCGGCGCGCCGCCGACGGTGGACACGATGACGGGCCTGACCGTGGGTGGCAACGGCGCGATGTCGCGCGCGCTGTCGGGTGGTGGCCCCGGCGGTGGCGGGCCGGCGAACATGTCGTTCGACCCCATGCAGTCCACAGTGGACGTCGACGAGGTGCCCGCGGACGCCGGCGTGCCGGCGGCCGGCGTCCCCGACCTCGCGACCACCGACGCGCCGCCCGACGGCGGCCCACCGGACGCGGGTGCCGGCAGCGGCGGTCAGAGCGGCGGTCAGAGCGGCGGTCAGAGCGGCGGTCAGAGCGGCGGTCAGAGCGGCGGTCAGAGCGGCGGCCAGAGCGGCGGCCAGAGCGGCGGAGACGGGGGCGGACCGGCCGGCGGGCCGATAGGCGGCCAGAGCGGTCCGGTCGGCGAACAGGGGCCGATGTCCGTGCCCGGGGTCGACAGCGTGCCCGTCGACGCGGGCGCGTCGGGTCTGCCCGCGCAGGCGCCGGTGGTCGGGCCGGCCGGGATCGACCCCGTCCTCGTGGACGACGAGCTCGCCGAGCACGAGCGGTGGGGTTCCGCCGCGGCGACCGTCGGCGCGGCTGGATCGGCCGAGCGGGCCGGCTTCATCGCCGAGCAGGTCGGTGCCGGTCTGGGCGAGGGAGCGCTGCACGGCGCCGAGGCGGGCCTGGTGCTCTCGATCGGGACCCGGGCCGCGACCCGGCTGCTCGCGCGGCGGATCCCGGTGCCGATCATCGGCTCGATCATCGGCGGTGCGATCGGCGCGATGTCGCTGGTCGGGCAGCTCGGCGAGCAGGGACGCGCGCAGCTGGCCGCCAAGTTCTCCGCGTTCGGCGAGGGCGCGTCCGGCTACGAGGTCGCCGCGAACACGATCGACGCGATCGTCACCGGGCTGGACCTCGCCGGCAACATCCTCGACACGGTGGCGCTCGTCGCGGGGCTGATCGCCGCGGTGGCGCTCGCCCTCGCGCTGCCGACGTTCGGAGCCTCGCTGGCGGTGGCGACGCCGGCCGGGTCGATCGCGACGGGTGCGTCCGCCGGGTCGGCGATCCTCGGCGCGGTCAAGATGATCCTGCAACCGCTCGTGCTGCTGTTCCGCTCGTTGCACACGTTCACCTCGGAAGCCGATCCGCGCGCCGTGCAGGCGCTGGGCGGCCAGTTGGAGAACGACGCCGGTGCGGTCGGTGGCGTGCTCGGCGGGTTCGCCGGCTCGGCGGTCGGCAACCGGGCGGCCGACAAGCTCGGCATGCCGGAGGACCCGACCCGCGCCACCCGCGTCGAGGAGACGGCCGGCGAGGCCGGGGCGAAGGTGGGGTCGACCCACCCGGAGGGCCCGACCGTCGAGGCGGTTCCCGGACCCGGCGCGGTCCCGATCGCGGGCGCCGAGCCGGCCGGGCCGCGGCCGGGAACCGACCTGCCGCCGAGCGAGCGCCCCGCGCTGCCGCCGCCGGAACAGCGGCTGGTGCTCACCCCGGAGGAGTTCGCGGCTCTCGACGCGCGCCGGGCCAACCCGAACGGCTCGGTGATCGACACCGGTGGCACCGTGGTCGCCGGCGGTCCGCTTCCTGGCGGCACGGTCACCACCACGCCGGGACTCGTGGGTCCGGACAACAGGCCGCTGCGCCCGTCCGGGTCGATGGACACCGTGTACGGGCCGGGCGGCGAGGTCGCCAACCGGTCGGTGATCATCAATCCGGACCACGTCGACCCCGCCGACGTGACGTATATTCCGGCGCCGCCCGGCAGCGGCTCCGCCAACGCGTACGAGCCGACGATCGCCCAGGTGATCGTGCCCGGCTACCTGCCCGACCCGAACGACGCGACCGCCCGCCCGGTCACCCGGTTCGACCCGCAGCCGACCTACGGCGAGTTCCGCGCGGCCCTGAACCGGGCCGGTGATGCGAACGTGCCGCGCAACCTGATCATCGACCCGTCCAATCCGCCGCCGGCGCCGCAACTCGGTTACGGGTACGGGCGGATCTACGACGCCAACGGCGACATCGTCCCGGACCGGTTCGGCGACTTTCGCGGCGAGGTGGGTCAGCCGATCCGGGATCCCGCGACGGGGCAGGTGTCGTGGGACTCGGACGCCCGCCTCGACACTCCGTACCTGCCGCGCCCCGGCTACGGCCCCGATCCGCTGGCGGTCGGCTACGGCGTGCGCACCGGCGAACCGGGCGCCTGGATCGACCACTCGCCGCTGGCCTACGGTCCCGCGCCCAACCAGCGCGACATCGCGAACGCGGACGACCCGGTCGCGGCCCTCGCCGCCTTCCGCGCCCGGGCCAACGCGGAGGGACGGGCCGCCGCCGAGGCACACGCGCGGGCCGAGGCCGCGTACGGCCCGCAGGGCATCAACAACCGCCGGGCGCTGCCGACGGCGTGGCCGCTGCCGTACAACCGCAAGCCGGGCGCGCTGCCGCAGGACACAAACTTCGGCCGTGGCATGGACGTCTACGAGGTTCCGAACCCACCGTTCGCGATCAGCTCGGTGACCGCGCCGATTCCGGAGGGCAACCCGATGCCCGGCCGGCAGTCCGTCTACCCCGGCGGCGCCCCGCAGGCCCAGCTGCCCTACGAGACCATTGCCTCCGGGCGCAATTCCTCGGTTCCGCGGGCCACGCCGATCGCGAGCTACCCGTCGACCCCGCCGGCCACCCCGCCGGTGGTCGTACCGGTGCCGGATCCGGCCAGCGGCGGGTC
>Ga0111538_10001522_pt1 | contig 32479 bp, 19 predicted proteins | sample SoiMethybrSBSTD1_FD_79669 | JGI IMG/M metagenome (GOLD analysis project Ga0111538, IMG submission 79669) | Bulk soil microbial communities from a Populus tree surrounding site in Tennessee, USA - Soil MetaG P. TD hybrid SBSTD1 (version 2)... | ecosystem: Environmental > Terrestrial > Soil >...
CGCCGGGCGGTAGGGGGTCGTTGCGAACAAGGCACCGGCCAGCATAAGCGGGTCCCGCCTGCCGTGTTCGCCTTTCCTCCCGCTGGGGTGGCGGCCGGGACGCATGGCCTTACCCATTCAGGGGAAGTCCATTACGTCTGGGGAGGGAGAACCTTCGCTTCGTCCCCGGCGTCGACGTCCGCGGAGAAGCGGTTGCGACCGTAGCCCTTGCTCGCGTAGAGGGCGCGGTCGGCGCGCTGCAGCAGCGTCTCGATGGTGTCGCCCGAGTAGTAGCAGGTGAGGCCGATCGAGATCGAGATCGGCAGCCCCACGGCCTTGCCGTGCTCTTCCACCGCGGTGAACAGCCGGGTCGCGAGCACGGTCGCATCGGCGGCGCTGGTCCCGGCCAATACGACCAGGAACTCCTCGCCACCGTAACGGCAGATCGTGTCGCCCTTGCGCAGGGTGTGCCGCAGGATGTCCGCCGTCGCGCGCAGGGCCGCGTCGCCCTCGAGGTGGCCGTAGCGGTCGTTGAGCTGCTTGAAGTGATCGAGATCGCACATCAGCACGGTGAGCGGCCTCACCATGCGGTCGGCTCGCGCGATCTCCTGCTCGAGCGCGAGCAGCCCCATGCGGCGGTTGAAGAGCCGCGTCAGGCTGTCGGTCAGGGAGAACTTCTGGGCCCGCTGGCGACGCCGGCGCAGCAGCAGGTTCTCGTTCAGCAACGAGCCGCTGATGCCGAGCGTCGTGGCCAGCGGCGCGTCGGCCACCGTGATCGGCGTGAGCGACAGCGTGCGGTCGAGCAGCAGGAAGCCCGGCATCGCGAACGAGAAGTTCAGCGGCACGGCCATCACTTCGTCAGCCGCGAGCGCGCCGAGAATCCCCTGACGGCGGCGGAACTGCGACTTCAGGATCGCGGGCCGCTCGTCGCGCAGCGCCGCTTGCAGCGCCGCGGCTTCGTCGTGCGAGGCCAGGAGCTGGGGCATCCGGATGTGCCGCGCCGAGGAGTCTGCCTTGCTGCGCAGGGTCATGACCCGGTCGGCCTGGTTCCACTTGCCGTAGAACGCGCAATCGTAGGAGCCGTAGCGCACCGAGGCCGCCGTCATCACGGTGATGATGCCGCGGTAGCTCTCCGACCGGGCACTGCCGAGGACGTTGAGCAGCACCTCGTCCAGATTGCCGCGCCGCTTGGCCGCGAAGGGCAGCTCGGCGACGGCTCCATCGAGGTCCACGTCGGGCACGGTCGGATCGAGGCCGAACGTGCGCAAGGACGCTTCGACGCGGCGGCGAAGGTGTTGCGAGGCGACGAGGTCGGTGCGATCGGCGGTGCCGAGGATCCCGTCCGAGTCCAGGCTCTCCGGAGCGATGTCGTGCCCGAAGTTGGCCAGGTTCGCGAGCAGCTCCGCCGCGCGCACGAGCTCGCAGGCGTTCGCGAACGGGCCCACCGCCGTGGTCGCCATCGAGGTCCCCTCGAATCCGCGCACGAAGTCCAGCAGCTGCCCAGGGAGCTGCCAGTGCGAGAGCCACTCCGATGCAGCGATGTCGGGCTTCGCGGTCGCGAACTGTTCGGTGAGCAACCCGAGCCACTCGGGAAGGTCGTGCAAGAGCCCGAGCAGGTAGGCTTCGTCGGGGTCGATGACGTTGGTGCGCGACGCGAGCTCGTGGCTGGCCTGCGCCGTCGCGATGGCGTGCAGCCAGAGCGGGCGGATCCGCGAGGTGCCGGGGATCGTGACCGGGTCGGTGTCGAGCAGCCGCGCCGACATCGCAGGCCCGAGCACTTGGAGCGTCCGCCGCACGCTGAGCGGCGAAGCGCTCCTGCCGAACACCGGGGAGTTCGCGACGCGCAGCGCGCGCAAGACCGAGAGCGGATCGAACTGCAGCAGCGTGACGAGCAGGTCTTCCTTGACCGGCAGCTCACGCAGCCCGTGACGCATGCGGCGCTGCAAGTCGCGGATCGCCAGGACCGATGGCAGCCCGATCAAGGGGTTCCCAGGGCTTTCGGATGGCGGTTTGACGGTCACGGTTGGCCTTAACAGAGTTTGTTCGGCTCCGCACGCAGCTTCGCTCAAGGTGACCGCGCAGATCCTCACAGCACCGCGGGCGCGGCAGCGGCGTCGGCGTCGACGATCTGACGCAAACATTTGATTTCGATGTTCTTACGACTTCCGAGCGGCGCCAGCTCGCCGTTTCGTCAGGACATGGCCCGCCCTTCGCATAGGCATGTTGCCATGACCTGCAACCCCTCGCAGACGGGCAAGCCCCAAGCCACCTCCGACGAGCGCGAGCGCATCCGACGCCGCGCGGAGACCCTGCTGGCAGACTACTCGATCGCGACCGCGGCCCGGATCCCCTCGGACACAGCCACCGACGCAGGTCTCGCGACTGCCTTGATGGACCTGTTCCGCCGCACGGCGGCTGCCGAGGTCTTCGAGTGCCTCGCGCGGTGGGTCGCTCCCCAGCTGTTCCTTCGCATTCGCTCCCGGTTGCGCACGCTCGGAGCCCAATACGATCCGCACGAGATCCTGCAGGACACGCTGGTCAACATCTATCGATACCCGGATCGTTTCCTGCCATCGCGTCCTGGGGCCTTCGCGGCCTGGTCCTCGACGATCGTCGACAACACGATCCGCCGGCAGCTTCGCCGTGGGCGCCGCGCCGCGGACGTCACGATCAGCTCGCCGGAGTTGCTGCAGCAGTATGCCGATCACGGCGCGCGCGAACCGAGCTTGCAGGCGCAGGACCACGAAGAGTGCAAGTTCACGTTGAGCGCGTATTCGCTGCTGCTGCACTGCTACCTCGTGGCCTTCGGCACGTTGAGCGAACGCGAACGCTTCGTGCTGCAGATGGTCGAGGTGCGGCAGATGCGCTATCACGAGCTCGCGAACGTGATCGGGACGAGGGCCGAGGCGCTCAAGATGGTCGTGTTCCGCGCGCGCAAGCGCGTCTTCGACCGCGTCGCCAGCATGCTCGCGACCTGCTCGGACGGCCAGGGAAGACGGCAGCGGGAACGGCACCTGGCCCTCGCCTGAGTCCGGGCCGATCTGCGGGCCCTGCGCACATTACGCGCGATCGCGTCCGCAACCGATCTTGCAATGCCGAGGTCGGCGGTGATCCTTGGGGCATGGTCGAGACCGTCGATCGCCTGTTCGTACATTGCCGCGAGTTGATCACGCTCGGTGATGGTCCGCCCGCGGGACCGCGCCGCGGCGAAGCCATGCGGCGCATCGGCGTCGTCGAGGACGGCGCCGTGGCGGTTTCTGGCGAATGGATCGCCGCGGTCGGCACGACCGACGAGATCACGCGCAAGTATCGCGCGAACGAAGAGCTCGACCTGTCGGGCTTCGTCGTGATGCCGGGGTTCGTCGACTGCCACACGCATCCCGTGTTCGCGCGCACGCGCGAAAACGAGTTCCACATGCGCTGTGCGGGCGCGGACTACATGGCGATCGCGGCGAGCGGCGGCGGCATCCTGAGCTCGATGCGATCGGTGCGCGAGATGGCGCTCGAAGACCTCGCCGAGTGCACGGAGCGACACCTCTGGGGCTTCGCTGCGCACGGCACGACGACCGTCGAATGCAAGACGGGTTATGGCCTGTCGCTCGCCGACGAGTGCAAGAGCCTGCAGGCGCTGCAGCGCGCCGCCGCCGCCGTGCCGCTGAACGTGAAGCGCACGTTCCTCGGCGCGCACGAGTTCCCGCCCGAGTATCGCGACGATCGCGAGGCCTACGTGCGCCTCCTGTGCGACGAGATGATCCCTCAGCTCGGCAAGCTAGCGGACTACTGCGACGTGTTCGCCGAGCCCGGGGTATTCGATCGCACGCAGAGCCAGCGAATCCTGCTCGCGGCGCGCGCGAACGGGCTGCGCCTGCGCATGCACGCCGACGAGATCCAGCCGATGGGGGGTGCCGAGCTCGCGGTCCAGCTCGGCGCCGATTCCGCCGACCATCTGGGCCGCATCTCGGACGAAGGCATCCGGGCGCTCGCGGCGAGCAACACGGTCGGTGTGCTGCTGCCGGGCACGATCTTCTTCCTGGCCAAGCCGGGATACGCGCCGGCGCGGCGCATGATCGAAGCCGGTTGCGCGATCGCGATCGCGACCGACTTCAACCCGGGCTCGTGTTACACGCAGTCGATGATGCTGATCGCCTCGATCGCGTGCACGCAGATGAAGATGACCGCCGAGGAAGTGATCACGGCCGCGACGATCAATGCCGCGTATTCGCTGCAGCTCGACCGCGAAGTCGGCACGCTGCATCCCGGCAAACGCGCGGATCTCTGCGTGCTCGACGTGCCGAGCTGGCGCAGCATCGGCTACTCGTTCGGCGGCAACCCGGTCGCGATGACGATCAAGAACGGCGTGCCGATCGTCGCCAACGTCATCGAGCGCAATCCGGACTGGTTCCAGCGCGGCAGCGATCGCGCGAGTCAGTAAGCTACCAGCCGTTGCTGCCCAAGGATGACCCAATGACGAACTACGACGAGACTGTGGATGAAGAGAAGACCCAGAAAGCCATCGATGGTCTCTTGGAGCTCCGGTCGGAGTTTCTGAAGACTGGCCCCGGCATGAGCCTCGAGGACATCCGTGCCGCTGTCGAAGCGGGTCGGGGGTGAGTTCGCGCATCGTCGTCGACGTTCGGACGCGCGATTCAGCCACTTGACCGGGCCTCGGGCACGGGCCAGCGTTCTGTAATGACGACTGCACGCCTCGCGGCGCTCCTCGCGTTCGCGCTCTCGCATGGCTCCGTGTTCGCGCAGGTCGACCGCATCACGGGCCGGCCGTTCGCGACGCGCTCGGAGGTCATCGCGCGACACGGCATGGCTGCGACCTCGCATCCGCTCGCGACGCAGATCGCCGTGGACGTGCTGAAGGCCGGTGGCAGCGCGGTCGACGCCGCGATCGCCGCGAACGCGGCGCTCGGGCTCATGGAACCCACGGGCTGTGGCCTCGGCGGCGACCTGTTCGCGATCGTCTGGGACGGCAAGACGAAGAAGCTCTACGGGCTCAACGCGTCGGGCCGTTCGCCGCTCGGCTTGAGCTTCGAGCAACTGCAGCGCGAGCTCGGGAAGCTCGGCCGCACGGCGATTCCGCAGCGCGGCTTCCTGCCGATCAGCGTGCCCGGCGCCGCCGACGGATGGTTCGAGCTGCACGCCAGGTTCGGCCGGCTGCCGATGCGCGACGTGCTCGCGCCCGCGATCCGCTACGCGCGCGAGGGATTCCCGGTCACCGAGTGCATCGCGCACCTGTGGGCGGTCGGCGTGCGCAACGCGAAGACCGAGCAGCTGCCCGGCGCGTTCCTGCAGACCTACTGCATGAACGCCACCGGCTCGTCGCGCGAATCGCTCGTCAAGGACGGCCGGGCGCCACAGAAGGGCGAGGTCTTCGCGAACACGGCACTCGCCGACACGCTCTCGACGCTCGCCGAGAAGGGCCGCGACGCGTTCTACCGCGGCGAGATCGCCGACAAGATCGACGCGTTCATGCGCGAGCACGGCGGCTACCTGCGCAAGGTCGACTTCGAGCAGCACAGCTCGACCTGGGTCGATCCCGTCTCGGTCGACTACCGCGGCTACGACGTGTTCGAGCTGCCGCCGAACGGCCAAGGCATCGCGGCGCTGCAGATGTTGAACATCCTCGAGGGCTACGACCTCGCGGCGATGGGGCTCGACTCGCCCGAAGCGCTGCACGTCATGATCGAGGCCAAGAAGCTCGCGTTCGAGGACCGCGCGAAGTTCTACGCCGACCCCGAGTTCGCGAAGATCCCGCTCAAGGGGCTCTTGTCGAAGGCCTACGCGGCCGAGCGCCGAAAGCTGATCGACCCGCTTCGCGCTGCGCGCACCTGCGACAGCGGCAACCCCGCGCTGCACGACGGCGACACGATCTACCTCACGACGGCCGACGCCGACGGCAGCATGGTCTCGCTGATCCAGAGCAACTACCGCGGCATGGGCAGCGGCGTTGCGGTGCCGGGGCTCGGCTTCACGTTGCAGGACCGCGGCGAGATGTTCACGCTCGAGCCGGGCCACGCGAACTGCTATGCGCCCGGCAAGCGTCCGTTCCACACGATCATCCCCGCGTTCGTGATGAAGGACGGCGCGCCGTGGCTGGCGTTCGGCGTGATGGGGGGAGACATGCAGCCGCAGGGCCACGTGCAGATCGTCTGCAACCTGATCGACTTCGGCCTGAACCTGCAGGAGGCCGGCGACGCGGCGCGCTGGCATCACGACGGCTCGTCGGACTACGACCACGCGCACATGCTCGACGGCGGTTACGTCGAGCTCGAGAGCGGCGTGCCCTACACGACGTCGCGTGCGCTGGTGCAGCGCGGCCACGACGTGCGCGCAGGCAACGGCGGCTTCGGCGGCTACCAGGCGATCATGTGGGACGCGAAGAACCGCGTCTATCTCGGCGCGTCCGAGTCGCGGAAGGACGGCCAGGCCGCCGGATACTGACAGCGCCCGCACCGACGGCGTGGCGCAGCGCCAGCGACTCCTTCGGCGTCAACCGGCGCAGCTCGCCCTCGGGCAGCGAGGCGAGAGGCAGCGGTCCGATCCGAGTGCGGTGCAAGGCCAGCACGCGCGAACCGATCGCAGCGACCATGCGCCGGATCTGGCGGTTGCGCCCCTCGGTGATCACGAGCCGCAGCATCGTCGAACCGTCGTCGCCGCCGAGCCGCTGCACGACGGCTCTCCGCGTGCGCCCATCGTCGAGCTCCACGCCCGCGGCGAGCGTCGCGATCGCGTCGTCCGCGATCACACCCTCGCAGCGCACTTCGTAGGTCTTCGGCAGCTTGCTCGCCGGATCGCAGAGCGCGTTGGCGAGGTCGCTGTCGTTGGTGAACAACAAGAGCCCCGACGTGTCCTGGTCGAGGCGTCCGACCGGGCCGAGCCACGTCGCGTCCTCGGGCAGCAGCGCGTAGACCGTCGGTCGGTTGCGTTCGTCGTTCGCCGTGGTCACGTAACCAACCGGCTTGTGCAGCATCCAGACCTCCTTCCTGCGCGCGCGCAGCGACTCGCCGTCGCAGACGACCTTGTCGTGAACCGGATCGATCCACAGGTCGGGGTCGCGCACGACGCGGGAGTTCACGCGCACGCGGCCCGCGGCGATGGCCTCACGCGCCTGCGAACGCGAGCACAGGCCGGCGCGCGACAGCACGCGATCGAGGGTCTTCTTGCCGCTCGGTGACACGCTGACACGATGGCGCGCTGCTGCGGCGTGCGCAATGGCGCGAGCACGCACTGGAAAGGTGGGCGAACCGCGGATACGCCAGAGCCCGTCTTTCCGAGGATCACCACCGTGGCGCCGCTGCTCGAATTCGTTCCCAATTTCTCCGAAGGCAGGAATCGCGCTGTCGTCGACGCGCTCGTCGCCGCGATGACCGCCGTTCCTGGCGTCAAGTGCCTCGGCTCCGAGCTCGATGCGAACCATCACCGCAGCGTGATCACGCTGGCCGGGCCGGCGCCCGCGATCGCCGAGGCGGCGGTGCGCGGAGCGGCTGCGGCCAAACAGCAGATCGACCTGCGCACGCACAAGGGTGAGCACAAGCGCATGGGTGCTTTGGACGTCTGCCCGTTCGTGCCGCTCGCGGGTGCTTCGATGGCGGACGCAGTCGACACGGCGCGCGCGGTCGGCAAGCGCATCGGCAAAGAGCTCGAGCTGCCCGTGTTCCTCTATGCCGAGGCCTGTACTCGCGAGTCGCGGCGCGTGCTCGGCAACTTCCGCAACAAGGAGTTCGAAGGTCTGTCGGCGCTCGTCGGCACCGATCCCGAATACGCGCCGGACTTCGGGCCCGCTCGTATGCACCCGACTGCGGGCGCGGTCGCGGTCGGCGCGCGCAAGTTCCTGATCGCCTACAACGTGAACCTCGCGACGCAGGACGTGCAGCTCGCGAAGGACATCGCGAGGGCCGTGCGCGAGAAGGACGGTGGCTTCAAGAAGGTGCAGGCGATGGGTTTCTTCCTCGAGGACAAGAAGCTGAGCCAGGTGTCGATGAACCTGCTCGACTACGAGACGACGTCGATCCGCACGGTGTTCGACGCCACGGCGAAGATGGCGGCCGCGAAGGGTGTCGAGGTCGCCGAGAGCGAGCTGGTCGGCCTCGCACCCGCGGCTGCCCTCGATGCCGCGACGGCAGCCCACATCCAGCTGCCGAAGTTCGACCCGAAGCAGCAGATCGTCGAGCGCAAGCTCGAAGCGTTGGGCGGGTGAACTGGGTCAGTTTCCGGCCTGGCCGAGCACGACCATCACGGTCTGCAGACGCGATGCGTCGGGCAGACCACGCACGACGCGCAGCGTGACCTTGTCGCCGGCTTTCTTGCCCGCCAAGGCGCCCCGGATGTCGTCGAACGTGCGCACGGACCGGTCGTCGACGGCCACGATCACGTCGCCCCACTGCGTCGGCGTGCCATCCTCGGCGATCTCGAACGGCTTCAGCCCCGCGGTCTCGGCGCCGAGGCCCGGGGTGACCTCCGTGAAGATCGCTCCGTAGCGATACTGCGGCACGTCCACGGGGCAGCTGCGGAACCTCGTCGCGTTGCCGATGCCGAGCCGCGGCGGCCCCGTCACCGCGGTGGGTTTCGTGGTCGCGGCGAGCAGCGCCGGCACGACTTCGTTCACGGTGTCGACCGGCACCGCGAAGCCGATGCCGGCGGAGGCACCGCTCGGCGAGTAGATCGCGGTCGTCACGCCGATCAACAGACCGGCCGAATCGAGCAGCGGTCCGCCCGAGTTGCCGGGGTTGATCGCGGCGTCCACCTGGATCAGGCCCGACAGATTGTTGCGCTCGTTGGTCTGGATGTTCCGGTTCAAGGCGCTCACGATGCCGGTCGTCATGGTCTGGTCGAAGCCGAACGGATTGCCGATCGCGATCGCGATCTGTCCGACCTTCAGGTTCTTCGACGAGCCGAGCTTGATCGGCGTCAGCGACGAGACATTGCCGTCCAGACGCAGCACCGCGAGGTCGTAGTCCTTCGAGGCGTTGAGCACTTTGGCCGTGAACCGGCGATCGCCGATGGCGACGCGCACGTCTGGCGCCCCCTGCACCACGTGGAGGTTGGTCACCACGGTGCCGCGATCGTCCCAGACGAAGCCACTGCCCGCGCCGTCCTGCTGCGCCACACCGTTCCAGGTTTGAACGAGGGTCCGCGTCGTGATGTGCGCGACCGAAGGTGAGCAGCGCTCGAACACCTCGATGAACGTCTGCTCGAGCGACGCGAGCTCGCCGCGCGCCGTCACCTCGCGCGCTTCGGCCCTCGGCGGCGCCGTCCACCAGCCGCCGCGGTCGAACAGCAGGAAGACGGCGAGGACGAACGCCGCGCCGGCGATCACAGTCGGCAAGGCACTCGGCCGGCGGGCCTGGAAAGGTGCATAGGAAGTCATGAGGAGATCCTGGGCATAGAGGCGTCTCTACGGCACGCGATCATGTCTACACCGGATTTGGCCAGAGTTCACGCCAGTCGCCGGCCGAAGCACCCTGTCGTACCCGGAGACGCGCCGTGGCCTCGGGGTCGAGCTGCACCTGTTCGAGCGCCGTCCGCGCGAGGGCCTCGCCACAGGCCGACACGATGCCTTCGTCGTGCAGCCCGTGGTAGCGGTAGATGTGCGCCGGCGTGCCGGACTTGCTGAACTTGACGACGGCCTTCGCGACCTGCGGCACCCCGACGACGGAGCCGAGGTTGTCGAGCAGGCCGATCTCGCCGTCGTGCACCGACACGATCGGCACCCGCCGGCCCGCGAGGTCGATTGCGTCGCCAGGACCGAGCGGCGCACCACGCTCTTTTCCCGCAGCGCGCAGGTGCAGCCGGCCGTTCACGGCGAGCGTGCGGGTCAGGTGCTCGTAGCCGTTGCTTCGCGCAAGCTCGCCGCACAGGAGGTCGGGCGAAGTCACGACCGTGACGTTCGCGTAGACGCCGCGGTCGAGCAGCAGCCCGGCCGCGCGCACGGCCTCGGGCACGAGCGCGCCCATGACGAACAGCTCGACGACGTTCTCGCCCGGCTCGTAGCCGCGGTAACCGCGCCAGTCGACGAGGCGGTAGCCGCCCGCGAGCGCGTGCTCGCGCAACAGCGCAAGGATCTCGGCGTCGGGCGCGTGCGGCACCTCGCTTTCGCGCAGGCCGCCGTCCTCGGCCGTGAGGCCGAGCTCGGCGCCCGCGGGCACGTCGCGCTTCCAGCGCGCCTGGCGCCGTTGCCACTCGAGCAGCAGACCCTGCGCGACGCCGCGCGTCACGGCGCGGATCAGCACCCCGCTGCGACCCTTGTTGTCGCGCGAGAAGTGGCGGCGGATCGCGTCGCACAGGATCCACTCCATCTCGATCGCGAACGCGGGCTCCCACGTGATGAGGTTCGGGATCTGGATGTCGCTCTTCCAGCTGTGCTGCGCGCCTTCCGGCGACAACGTGACGCCGCTCGGCGTGCCGACGAGCACGAACGAGCTGTTCCAGTAGAGGTTGTAGTAGAGCTGGTCGAGCGCGCGCTTGATGAAGAAGTCGTAGACGGTCATCAGCGGCAGGAACGGGATGCCCGCGAACCAGTCGAGCTTGCCGAAGCTGCCGGCCGCCGACATGCAGTTCGCCTCGGCGATCTCGAAGCGGATGTGCCTCGTCCACGCCTCGTCGGTCGGCGCGAGCTCGGGGCGCAGGCGTTCGTGCAGGTCGAGCTTGGCTTCCCAGTTCTCCTCGTGCTTGGGCCCGAAGATCTTCTCGTCCATGCCCGGATTGATGTTCGTCGACGTGCCGACGTCGGGCGCCATCGTCATCATCAGGTCGGCGAGCGGATGCCACTTGGCCTCGTCCGCGGTGGGGGCCTTGCCGGCCTTCGCCTCCTTGCCGGCCTTCGCAAGCTCGTCGTAGACGCCGATGCGCACGAGCTTGGCCGCGAGCTGGCCCCACATCCACTGCGTGTGCGTGGTCGGCGCGAGCTTCAGGTTGATGTCGAGGCTCTCCGGCATGCCGCCGTGCTCGGCGATCTGGTCCGCGACGATCTGGCGGTTCTTCGCGCGATGTTGCTCGAGCGCTTCGATGCCCGCGCGCACGTCGCGGCCGCGCGCCGCGAGGAACCTGCCTTCGGGGCTGCTTGCTGCGAACCGCGCGAACGGGCGTTCGAGCGAGAGCCCCTGCGCTGCGAGGATGCGCTTCACCTCGTCCTCGTCGGGCATCGCCGAGTGGTTGCCGTTCGCGGCCACACACTCGAGCCCGAGGCCCTTGATCGTGTGTGCGACGACGAGCGTGGGGCGATGTGCGTCCTGTCTGCTCTGCTCGAACGCGCGCACGATCGCCGGCAGGTCGTGGCCGCCGACGTCGAAGAACAGGCGGACGATCTCCTGGTCGTCGAGCGTCGCGAGCAGCTTTGCACAGCTCTTGTCGTGGCCGAGAACCGCCTCGCGCATCTGTCCTGCGTCGCGTTTCCACAACAGCGACTGGTAGTGGTAGTCGGTCAACGCGCGTTCGAAGACCTGCCGCAGCGCCGCCCCGCCCGGTCGCGCGAACACCTGCTCGCGGAAGCTGCCGTGGCGCAGCTGGATGACCTCCCAGCCGTTCGCAACCGCCGTGCCCTCGATGCGGTCGGCGTCGGTGCCCTTCAAACCGCGGTTGTTCGGGATGCGCGTGCCGTCGAGGTTCTGCCGGTTGTAGTCGATGATCCACGTGACGTTGCCGAGCTCGCGCTCGGCGACCTCGGGCAGCACCTCGAGCAGCGAGCCTTCGCGGAACTCGCTGTCGCCCATCATGCACCAGAAGTGCGGCTGATCGACGTCCCAGCCGTGCTGGCGCGCGTAGCGGAAGGCCAGCGCGAGGTAGACCGCGGCGACCGGCGGGATGCCGACCGAGCCCGACGGCAGGAAGCGCCAGCTGTCGGGATCGGCCTCGGCGTGGTAGCTCTGGAACACCGGCGCGCCGTCGTGCGGGAAGCTGCGCAGGCGCGCCATCACGGCTTCGGACTCCGCTTCGTCGAACCAGCGGCCATCGGCGTGCCGGAACAGGCCGAGCGCGTGATGCAGCGCGTGGTCGTCGGGCGACGCGTGCGGCTTGCAACAGACGAAGTCACCGGGTCGTCGCACGAGCAGGTGCAGTGCTGAGAGGAAGTCGAGGCTGCTCGCGCAGGCGGCCGGATGGCCGCCGACCTTCGGGTCGGTCTTGTCGGCATCGGGCCGTTCGTTGGCCAGATGGATCATCGCGATCATGTGCGCGAAGGCGCGGCGCGTGATGCGCTCCAGGACGGGGCCGGGCGGGATGGCGGACTTCATGCGGGTTTCGAGTGTGGGCCGGTTGGCACCGAACCGCGCCACGGTAGGGCAGAGAACCCACGGCTGTCACTGCCAACGTTCGCGTTGCGGGCGGTTCGGGGCGATCACTTGCGGTTGTCGCCGGATTCGTTCCTGCCATGGTCGATACCGACGAGGCGCACCCAGAGCACTGTCACATGGGGCTGCCCTTGCCTCCGCGTCGCCGTCGCGATGCCGCCCCCGACCTTCAGACGGAACGCTTGGTCGAGGCAAGTCTCGAGGGGCCGCCTCGTGCGATCTGCCGGCAGCTGGCCTCGCACGAGCTGCAGAGCGACCACGGCTTCCGCGGCGCCGAGTGGCAGGATCTCGCCGCGCAAGCGCAACCGCGCCTCGTTGTCATCGGTCTGCTTCGCACCTTGCGCCTCGGCGACGAACGGCACGAGCGGTCTCGCGAGCACTTCGGGCAGGTTCTGCAGCGATCCCTTCGCGGCGAGAGCTGTCTTCACGAACTTGCCCATCGCGACCTCGTCGACCGGTGTGGCCTTGCTCCACTGAAAGTCCTGAGCCGCGGCATGGTCGAGCGGCAGCGTGACGAGCGAACACTGCAGGCGCAGCGTGGTCGGCCGTTGCGAGTCCTCGGCCCTGAGCTGCTCGATGATCTGCTTCACTGTGGCCACGGGTTCCGGCGCGCCTTGCAGCACGAGCAGGTTTCGGCGCTGCTGCAGCTGGATGTTCAGCTGGCCGGCCTTGGGCAGGCCGGCCGCTTCGCAGAGATGCAGCCGCTCGCAGATCCAGACCATGCGGTCGATCGCGGGGACTTCGCCGTTGCTCGCGAGCGGGCCTTCCTGGAACTTCGCGAACACGTCGCCGCCTTGCACGATTGCCACCTGCTGTGCCGATACGAGGCCGCAGGTGAGCAGAACACACGCCGCGAAGCCGGTGCTCCTCATGCCGGAACGATAACGCGCGGCGGCGATCAGCGCCGCGCCGACGGTGTGGTCGGTCCCGCGTGCCGGTAGAGCCAGACGTAGCTCGTGTGTGCCTTGCTGCCCGCGCCGGGCTTCGCATAGTCGCCGACGATCAGATCCGCGCCGGCGTTCCAGATCCACCACTCGCGGCACGGAGCGCCGCGCGCGACCTCGGTTCAGAAGGGCCGATCGCCGAGCACGTAGCTCGCGTCGTTCGACACCGACAGGCCGAGCGCGTTGAGCGACGGGTCGAAGCAGAGCGCCTGCTGGTAGACCTTCGTTCCGAGGATCGCCGGCGACCAGGGGAAGTTCATGCTGTACTCACCAGCGCCGCTCGCGTCGGTGAACACCGCGATCGTGACCACCGGGTCGACGCGCACGTAGCACGGCGACGGGTTGCCCTGCGAGTCCAGACCGCCGTAGCCGATCAGGGCCGGCAGCGGAATGGAGCCCGACATGGTCCTGGACAGGCCGACGACGCCGATCGCGAACGACGAGGGCAGCGTGCGCTCGACGCGCGTGATGAAGGTCGAGCCGAACACGGGCGCCTCACCTTGCGCGTAGCCGAGCATCGGCCGCACCCCGTTCGAGCCGATGCAGGCGTTGGTCGACGCCGGCTCGACGCGTGTGGTGCTGCTGACATACAGCGGGGTCGTGGCGCCGACGTGCATGAGGTAGTCGCCGGTGGTGTTGACGTTCGGACCCTGGATGCTCAGGTAGTAGACGCCGGCGCGCTCGATCGTGCAGACGAGCCTGGCGTGAGTGGACGCGCCGCCCGCCGCGCTGACCACGATCACGGTGCCGGTGTCGTCCCACACGCGCAGCGTGGAGCCGGCGAGCGGCGTCGCACCGATGCCCTCGGCCATGACGCCGATCGTCATCGGACTGCCGACCGGGAGCAGGTACCAGTCCTCGTCGAGGCTGCCCGTGCAGTTGCCGCTGTAGGCCTCGCCGTAGGCGACGACGCCGGCCAGCGTGGCGGGCGAGTTGTTGGGCTCCAGCCACTCCTGCACGACGTAGCTGTCGGGCAGGTCGATGAACGAGGTGCGCAGGCTGTACTTGCCGGTCTTCGCGTAATCCCAGGGGCCCGTGCCGGCCGCGGCGGAGCCGGCCTTCACGGAGATCGCGTAGGTGCCCGCGTCGAGGATGCCAGGGTGCGCCAGCGTGGTCACGCGGTGGCTCTGCGCGTTGGTTGCATCGCCGCCGCCGATGGCGGTCCACAGACCCGGGATGCCCGAGTAGAGGCGCAACGCCACGTTGTCGAGCTGAGGCACGCCACCGTCGTCGTAGGTCGCGGCGACCACGATGCCGCGCGTCGGCAGCGTGAACGACCAGAAGTCCTCGTCGGCGGGCACGCCGGGCAGGATGGCGCCCTCGATCGTGTCACCGAGCCTGAACGGAGTCGGCACGCCCGTGGCGCCGTTGGGCTCCGCAGCTTCGAAGGTGTCGATCGACTTCGCCGGCAGCACGAAGAAGTCGAGGTCGTAGGCCGCGGCCGTGCCCGCCTTCAGGTTGACGACTGCCTTGTAGGAGCCGGCCGGAAGCGTGGCGCCGCAGTCGGCCATGAGGCCGACCGTCGCGTCGTTCCACGCGAGGCGCACGGTGCCCGTTGCGTCGTAGATCGCGATGCGGTTGTCGCGCGTCACGGGAAGCGACAGCGTGCCCGTGCCGACGGTGTGCAGGTGGACCTGACCCGGCTGGGCGAGCGTGAACGAGTACCAATCGTCGTCGGTCGTCGTCGCGTGGCTCGCGGTGATGTGCATGCCGGCAGTGATCGGCATCGCGGTCGCGGGCGAGTCGTTCGGCTCGATCTCGCCGACCTTCTGCGCGGACAGTCCGGCGGCAAGAGCTGCCACGACGGACAGGAGGCTGCTGACGGTGCGTGCGTGCGTGAGGGTGTTCATGGGTCCTGGTCTTCGGTTTCGCCGGGCGGAAGTGCCCGAGCCTTCCGGTCATCCGCAGGCCGCCGCCGGGAGCCATCACGGAACGGCGGCGACGCGCGGCCCTTGGCGCGCAAAACCGGGCCGCTCGAAGAACCATCGGGAATTGTGCCTACGCGTCGGCGAGGCGCTTCGCGCGCCAAACTGCGCAGTGGCTACGGGGACGCGAGGCGCCGCACGAACGCCGGTAGCGGCTCGGCCAGTGAGCCGGGCGAGTAGGCGTCTCAGGTCTCGAGCGTTGACGCGTCGCTCAGCTGCGCGGTGGCAGGGCCGCGAGCAGTTCGTGCAAACGCACCTCGAGCTGGCGGCGTGTGTCGGGATCGGTGCGGCCCGCGCGCACGTCCTTCAGCACGCGGGCCAGGGCGCGGCCGAGCGCGTCGCGCTGGCCCGTTGGCAACGTCGCGACGATGCCGGTCGCGTGTTCGCTCGCGTCGAGCGGGCCGCGGCGCGCGTGGCTGCGGTCGCGCACGGCGCGGAAGTGCACGAGCGCCCGGTCGAGCAGCACGAACGCGTAGCGCGGGCTGCCGACCGGACCCATCGCGAGGAAGCGGCCGGTGTCGCCGGGGAACAGCGAGCGCGCGATGCGGTTCGTGTTGCTCCACACCGAGGCGATCTGCGTGCCGGCGACGAAGCCGAGCGCCGCGCCCGCCGCGGCGCCGAGCGCGGCGCCGGCGAGCAGGCTCGCGCCGCCGACCATCACGTCGATCGTGCCTCCCGCGAGAGCGCCGGCGACCGCCGCGTTGCGCACGAGCTGCGCGCGCGTGAGCCCGAACAGCCGCCACGTCTCCTGGCTGAACAGATCGGTCGCGAGCAGGTCGAGCTCCGGATCGTCGCGGCCGAGGCCGGGGTGGTGGTAGAGCGCTTCGATGCGGCTGCGTGCGTCCGCTTCGAAGCGGCGCTGCGCCTTCCGGTATGCATCGTCGAGCCTGCCGCGCAGCGCCTGCTCGTCGGCGCCTTCGGGGAACGGCGCGCGCTCGACGTGCGGCAGCGACGCGAACACGAGGTCGGCGAGCACGGCGACCGCGCGGTTCGTGCGCTGCTGCCACTCGCGTTCCATCGCCGCGACCGCGCGGTCGATCGCGCCGCTCCACTCGGGCCGGATTTCGCGGAAGCCGCGCAGCAGCGCGATGCGCTCCGGGAAGCGCGCGCGGTGCGCGTCGAACTCGCGCACGATGTGGAAGAACTGTGTCAGCACCGGCCGCCATTCCGAGCCGTGGTCGCGGCCGCGCACGCGGTTCAGCAGCGCCATCGCCGGTTGCCCCGTCCACCGCAGGATCTCCATCTCCGCTTCGTTCGACGGCTCGACGGAGCTCGACGCATCGACGACGTACAGGATGCCGGCACCGGCGAGGATCGGCCGCAGCAGCTCGACCTCGTCGGGGAACGCCGCGGCGGCAGCCGGTGACGCGACGAACGCACGCAACGCGGCGGGCCGCTCGGCCGCGTTCGCGGCGCGCGGCTGCACCGCAGCGAGCAGCTGCCGCGCGCGCTGGAAGCCCGGTGTGTCGACGATGCGGAACAGCTGCTCGCCGCCGGCGGAGAACACGTACTCGGCGGCGCGCCGCGTCGTGCCGGGGTAGACGTCGATCGGCACCGTTTCGTCCTCGGTCAGCGCCGCGACCACCGAGGACTTGCCCTGGTTGACGTTGCCGACGACGACGAACAGCGGCAGTGCTGCGGTCATGGCCTTGCCCCGAGCGTGTCGAGCCACAGATACGCATCGCCGAGCGTGCCGAGCGAGCGGCGCCAGATCGCCTGCTCGTCGGGCTCGGCGTCCGCGAGTGGGTCCTTCGCGCTGCCCGCGAGCAGCACGAGCAGCGGCCGCGCGGCGCCGAGCTTGCCGCGCACCGAGCGCACGAACGTCAGCGCGTCGGCCGTCGGCTGCTGGCCCGCCGCGAACACGACGAGCGCACGCTGCGGCGCGTGCTGCGCGAGCTGTTGCAGGGCCGTGTCGTCGCCGGCGAGCGACGCGCCGCCGGCCGGCAGCGCGGCGAGCACACGCAGCGAGAAGCGCGACGACGCGGCAAAGCACACGGCGGCCGCGCTGCGCGCCACGCTGCCCCAACACAGCACGACGGCGGTGGCCCCCGGCTGCGCCGGAGGACTCGGCGCCGTGCGCGCGGCACCGGCGGCCGGCGGCGCACCACGCACCGTCGCCGGGTCGGGACCGGCGAAGCCGGTGTGATGCGGCAGCAGCCGTTCGTACAGCGCGTGGAAGCCGGCGTGATCGAGTCCGGCGGTGTGCAGCGCGCGCCGCTGGCGGACCGCGCCGAAGCACGCAGCGAAGAGCCGCGGTAGCAGGCCGTATGCGACGAGACCGGCCGCGAGGAAGCGCCACCATTCGGCGCCGTGCCGCGACTGCGCGGCCAACTCGCCGTGCACGAACGCGCCCGGCATTCGCACCCACTGGCTCGCCTCGACCGTCGCGAGCGATGGCACACCTGCGGGCCAGAACGACCACGGCGCGCTGAGCGCCGTCGTCCACGCGTGCACGTCGGCCCCGCCGAGGCCCAGCGTCGTCGACCACGAGAACACGAGATCGGTGACGGTGACGAGCAGCAGCATCGCCGTCAGCGCCGCGGCGTTGAACGCGACACCGAAGTACTGCACGAGCGTGAACAGCGACCACCGCTCGACGCCGGCATACAGCGCTTGCCGCGCCCGCAGCACGCGCAGCAGCTCCGCCGCGTCGCGCCCGCGCCTGCCGAGCACACGATCGACGAGCCACGCGGCGAACCGGTGGGGGACCCCTGGCCCGGCCGCGTGGTTCGCCCGCGTGCGCAGCAGGAACCACACGAGCAGCAGCAGCAGCACGAGCTGCAGCACGAAGAACACGAGCACGAAGTGCAGCACGTTGACCGGCGTCGTACCGTCGTACGCGAGCACGGTGAGCGCCGTGCCCGCGCCGGTGATCAGGCCGGCGACCGCGAGCAGCACGCCGGCCGCGGTGAACGCCCGGTCGACGGCGCGGCCCGGCAGGTCGGGCTTCGCCGCGCGCGCGGCGACGAGCAGCGCACGGCACAGCCGCTGGCGCAGCTTCAGGTCGGTGTCGACGGCAGCGCGACCGGCGCCGCCCGGGGCCGCCGCGGCCACCACTGCCGGTTGCGCCGCCTGCACGACGTCGTCCGGGATGCGCGCGGGTTCGGCGAGCAGCCACTCCAGGTCGATGAGATCACCGAGCTTCAAGGCGGCGGATGCTATCGGTTGCCGCGAGGCGGAACACGTGCTCGCGGTCGTTCGGCAAGCTGGGTTACCGCTGGCGATTCCGTGCCCCGGTAGCGGCGTGTAGCGATCAGCGGACATGTCGGGTCCGGCGGCGCCAACTGATCCGCGGTTGGCAGTTTCCGCGCGCAGAGCGGGGCGTCTCGCCGCAAGATCGCGCGCATGTTGCGCCCTCACTGGCTGGCTGTTCTGCCGATGATCGTCGTTCGCCTCGGAGCGCAGGATCTGCCGCCTGCGGAGTCCTGGTCGAAGGAGTCGAGCGGCGTGCCTTGCATCGTGCAGCGTCCCGCCGGTTTCGAACCGTCGCACTTCGCGCCGGTGGTCGTGCTGTTCCCGGCGCCCTCCGATGCGCCGACGGCCGCAACGGCTGCGAACACGTTGGGCAGAGCCGTCGCGCAACGCGGGTTCGTCGCCGTCGTGGCCGTGCTCGGCCTGCCCCCGGTCGCGGAGCCTCGTGGCGAGGAGCGCAACTTGCGGCAGCTGTTTCACGTGCTGCGCCAGCGCGTTCGCATCGAGCAGGGTGGCCTGCACGCGCTGGTCGCCGGCGACGAGGTGACGGTCGTGCCCTTGCTGCTCGCGCACCGCGAGGAGTTCCAGACGATCACGTTTCTCGGTGAGGCTGCCGGGACGGACGACCTTGCCGCGCTGCGGCGGCTGCCATCACGGCGCGTGCACGTGATCGCCGGCGACGACGTCGAGCAAGTCGCGGTGCACTTGCAGAAGCTGCACGCCGAACGCAACCTGCCCGGCGCCGCGGGCGAGGTCGCCAAGGTGCTCGACGACTTCCACGACTCGGCGGCGGTCGGCGACGAGAAGCGGTACTTCGCGATCCTGCCCGACGACGCCGTGTTCCTCGGCACGGACGGCACCGAGCGCTGGACGGGAGCCGAGTTCCGCAAGTTCTCGATGCCGTACTTCCAACGCGACTCTGCTTGGACCTACGTGTGTCTGCGACGCCACGTCGAGGTCGATGCTGGCGGCGTCTTCGCGTGGTTCGACGAGACGTTCGACAACCCTGCATACGGGGAGTGCCGCGGTTCGGGCGTGATCATGAAGCGCGGCGATCGTTGGGTGCTGCGCCAGTACCATCTGACCGTGCCGGTGCCGAACGAGGTCACCGGCGCTGTTGCGGCGCGCATCCGTGCGTTCCAGGACGGCGTCCCGCTGCCCGTGACGACGGTCGTGGTGGTGCGACATGCCGAGAAGATGGATGCGAGCGCCGACCCTCGACTGAGCCCCGCAGGCCAATTGCGCGCCGAGGCTCTGGCAATGGTGCTGCGTGATCTGCAACTCGGGGCCGTCTTCACGACCGAGTTGCGTCGGACCACGGCGACGGTGGCGCCGTTGTGCGCGGCCAAGGGGCTGCGGCCAGGGTCGCTGCCGGCCGCCGAGACGAAGCGGCTGGTAGCGCGAATCCGCGAAGAGAACCAAGGCCAGACGTTGCTCGTGTGCAGCGACAGCAACACGATCCCTGAGATCCTGGAGCAGCTCGGGGTGACAGCGAAGATCACGATCGGCGAAGAGGTGTACGACCGCTTGTTCATCGTCACACTGACGCCCGACGGTCCGCAGTTTCTGACGCTGCGCTACTGACGCGGGCCGCGCTCACGTCCGCTCCAGGACCCTGTCCATCCGGTCGTTGGTCAGCAGCGCGAGGGTGCTGATCTCGGCCTCGGGGCCGGACAGAGCGATGGCCTGGACGTCGGCGATCGGCGCGTGGCAACCGGCCCGAGCGCACCTCGTTGGGCGAAACTGCCAGCCGCGTTACGATGCCCCGCCCTCCGACTACGAGAAGGCCATGATCCGAACGCGTCTGCCTCGCCTCACCGCCGGCCTCGTGCTCGCCCTCGCCGCGTGCAGCCGTTACTCGAGCAACGCCGCGCCGCCGGCGCGCGTCCTGGTGACCACCGGCACGAACGTGGTCGAGCCGAGCCAGGCAGCGCCGCCGGCCATCGATCTCACGCATCTCGGTGCCACCCGCATCGACGCGCACTACCGGCTGACGACGCCCGCGAACACCCCGTTCCAGTTCGAGCTGGTCACCTGGCAGGCCAACGACCTGAACTACGCCCAGATCGTCGTCGACCACGTCAGCGACGGCGGCGTGAACGTCGACAACGATCCACTCTCGCTCGCGCGCGTTGGCCTCGTTCCGCTCGCGAACTACCTGATCTCGGACGGCGAGTACACGGTCGCGATCGGCGGCAGCTTCGTGCGGCTGACGCTGCTCGGGCGCATCGAAGCGAACCAGGTCTTCGCGGTGGGCGCCGACGGCAGGTCGGTCGTCACCATCGAGCTCGCGATCGGCGAAGAGAGCGTGATCAACCGCCTGCCGGCGACGGAGCCCGACGTCGCGGGCGTCGTCTCGCGCGACACGATCTACTCGAGCCCCTCGTGGCTGTTCGGCTACCCGACGGTCGCGGTGTCGGGTGATCGCGCCAGCGTCGTCTGCTACGAAGGCGACCGCGCGACCGCGACCGCCGACCGCCGCTTCGAGCAGCGCCTGCAGTTCGACGCGGCGACGCACGCGGTGACCGGCGGTGCCGCGAGCCTCGGCATCGACGTCCGCATGTCGCGCGACCACGAGGTCGTGGCGCTCTACAACGTGCTCGGTGTCGTGCGCGCGGATGCCGAAGGCGTGCGCGTGCGCCTCAGCTTCGACCGCGGGGCCACGTTCGCGCAGGATGTGCAGGTGCTCGACGGTGCGTCGCATTCGCGCATCGTGCAGGCGGCGATGGCGAACGACTACTCGCTCGCGATCGGCACCTGGCGCGTCGGCGCTACCGGTCTCGAGTTCGTGCTCGTGCGCGGCTATGCCGCGGGATTCGACGCGTTCGGTTCGCCGACGTGGTTCCAGTTCCTTCCCGCCGAGGTCGTGCACACCGCCCCGGCCGAGAGCTCGCCGCTGACGACGGGCATCGCCTGGTCGGAGGGCGACGACCTCGCCGTCGGCTACGCGTTCAATTGGTTCGCGTCGAGTCCCGGCGGCGGCTGGACCAGCACCACCGAGTTCCGCTGTGCGACTGCCCGCTTCGGCGCGCCGCTCGTCGACGTGCTCGTCGACGAGGAGAGCATGTACGGCATGGACCCGACGGTCGCCGTGCTCGGCCAGGGCAGTACGTTGCGCGTCTTCTATGCCTACGAAGTGCGCGACGGCGTGCGCCTCGCGACCAGCAGCGACGGCGGCGCCTCCTTCGCGCGCGGCCCGCTGTTCGGCCAGGCCGGCGACCACCTGCCGTCGGTGTTCGCGCGCGAGCTCGGCGGGCAGACGCACGTCGACGTGCTGTGCCTCGCGGGTCGCGAGTTCGGCACCGAACTGCATCGCACGCGCTGGCTCGACTGGCCGAACGACGCGCCGGTCGAAGAGGCGCTGACGCGCGCGACCATGCAGCAGGTGCCGTTCAGCCAACCGATGGGCGGCAGCGCGCCGCCGTTCGCGACCGGTCTGAAGGTGAAGCAAGTGAACTTCCTCGGCTACGACGCGGTGCGCGACGGTGACCAGCTGGTGGTCGCGTACGACGAGGTCGAGTTCGACAACGTGTACCTGTGCACGAGGATGTACTGGCCGTACCTGCCGGTGGCGCCGGCGCCGGGCCACTCGCCGCCGCCGTTGGCACCCGGGCTCACCGAGCCGATGCCGGCGCCGAACCCGGAGCACTCGCACCAACTGAAACTGCTGCGTCTGCAGTGACGCCGGTCAGCGGCCGCTCGGCGTGAACTGGTGCCAGCCCGACTGCCCTCGCCAGCATGGGCGCCTCGGTCGGCAGGCCGAGGTGGGCGAGGATGCTCCGCACGACGGACGGATCGGTGAGGAAAGCGAGCAGGCGTCGCGGACCATGGCAGAAGGGGCAGACGAGCACATCGTTGCCCAACAGCGCTTTCTGATAGCGCAGCACTGTCGACGGTCGACAGCGGGTAGCCATGTCGCCGTGCTCGCTGCCGGCTTCGCTGCAGGTCCAGCGCGTGCGGTGGTGTGCCAAAGGGGGCCCGATCTGGGTCGTCGCTGACAGCCTGCTCGAGTTCTTCGAGCGTCTCGCCGAGGGCATGCCGCCGTGGTTCCTGCGGCCTGGTTACGAACCGCTCGAAGTCGTCGGCTGACGGCGATGGCTTCCTCTTTCCGGCCGGCAGGTCGCATGCGACCATGCGACGCCACCGACCTCATGCTGCTCGAGCAGCTCCTTGGCGTTGGACTCTACACCGAGGTCGGGACGAACGATCGCGCGCAGGGACGCGCGGCGCCGTCGGGCTTCGGCCCCGCCCCATCGCCGCTCGCGCGCAACAGCCCTACGGCGTGAGCTGCGCCGTGTAGTTGGCCGGCGCGTGATCGACGAGGTGCTCGTGCGGCGCGAACCGGCGGTGCTCTAGCGGTGTCGTGCCGAGCTCGTGCAGCTCGCCGCCGTGCGCGTAGCCGAGCCGCCGCGGCGGTAACGTCGGCACGACGTCCTTGCCGTTGACGACGCGATACAGTGGACAGCGCAGCGTCCGCCAGAAGGCCGCGTCGCCGACGCGCGGCGCGCCGAACGTGTAGGCGGCCGCGAACTCGTGCTGCGCCGCCGCGACCGTCGCCAGCGCGCCGCCGAGGCTGTGCCCGGCAACGAACGCCGGCACGTCGAGGCGGCGAAGCGCCGGCTCGACGTCGCGCCAGACATACGCGAGTCCGCGCGCGAAGCCTTCGTGCACGCGCCCGCCGCGCTGCCACGGCACCGGCGCGACGCGCAGGTTCGTCAACCAGTCGCGCAAGTCGGCGGTGCCGCGGAACACGAGCACCGCGAAGCCGTCGCCGGCGATCAGCCCGGCCTGCGTGCTGCCGGCGTCGAAGAACTGCAGCTCGCGGAGACCGGCGCTGGCGAAGAACGGCTCGCGACCGTCGCGGCGGTAGATCGCGCGCGACATCTCGCTGCACCACCACGCGAGGCCGACCTGCCACACGGTCGCGCGCGCGTCGAATCCGGGCCGGCCGAGCGGCGCGGCGAAGAAGTCGGTTGCCTTGCCCGGATCGAACACGGCTTGCCAGCGCGCATCGCTCGCCATCGCGGTCAGCCGCGCTGCCGGCGCACGGGCACGACGGTGACGGTGCCACCCCCTGGACCCGCCGGGGGATCGACCGGCGTGTAGCGCGGCGTGCGAGTTTCCACTCGCGCATCGCCGCCTGCACCGAGCCGGCTGGCCAGCCAGAGCTGCATCGCCTGCAATCGGGCGGTCGCCAGATCCTGGGCTGCAGCGCGCGTGCGCTGCTGGTCGCGGTGGTCGCGGTCGGGTCGCAGCAGTTGCAGGGTCGCGTCGAGTGCCGCTGCCGTCGTGCCGGACGCACGGTCGATGTCGAGCAGGCGGGCCCGCGACAGCGATGCTGCCTCGTTCTGGCCGGCGGTCATCTGGGCCTCGACCGTGGCTGCGAGTGCCGTGCGCTCCTTGTTGTTCCCCGCGAGCTCCTGGCGCAGTCGCGCGGCCAGCGCGGTTGCGTCGGCCGGCGTGGGATTCGCGAGCAGCTGCATGCGCGTGAGGTCGGTGCCGCCGAGGTCGTGCCTGAGCAGCAGCGTGATGTCCCGGTCGCCCGCGGCGAACGCGACGAGCGATTGCAGCTCGGTCTGCAGGTCCGCCGGCAGACTCGCGTCGCCGGGTACGAACGGCACGATCCTGGCGCGCTTGCCGAGATCCTCGCTGCCGCCGCCGATGCCGAGCAGTCCCGTGAAGGCGCCGGCGACGCGCAGCGGCGACTTCGCGATCGCGTCGGCGAGCACCGAGCCGAGCGCTGCTATGGCCTCGGCGGCGATCGCGGCGCTGTTGATCTCGCCGCGTTTCACTTCGAATGCGAGCGGCACGCGTTGCTCGTCCTGGTCGTTGCGCAGCACGTACAACATCGTGTCGAGACCCACGGGCAGCTTGAGGTAGGTCGAGATCGGTCCGCCCGCCGGCTCCGACATCGAGAGGTGCGTGAACGTGAGCTGGCTCTGCACGGAGATGCCCTGTTCGCCGCGCAAGGCCACCGTGACGCCGGCGTCGAGGATGCCGTCGCTGATGTCGGCGCCCGCCCCCTCGGCGAGGCTGTCGAGGCAACGCATCTCGAAACTGCCGAGGCTGACCCGGACGTTGCCCTGCGGCGCCGGAAAGAGCTGCAGCTCGCCGTCGGTGCGAAGCTCGTCGAACCACGGTTGCTGCGCCATCGCGCCCTTGTCGGGATCGTGGCCGATCGCGCTGGCCGCCGAGCTCAGGATGCCCGTGATCAGCGAACTGCTGCGCTTGGGCACGGGCAACGCGATGTCGCCGCCGCCGAGGTTCAGCGCGAAGTGGAACTTGTGGGGCTCGCGCAGCGCCGCCGTCGAGAACCTCGAGACGACGAGGTCGAGGTCGTCGAGCGGCAGCTCGGTCGGCGGCGTCGTCTTCGTGTTCGTGTAGCGCAGGTCGATGCCACTCGCGAGGATCTCCGCGGCGGCGAACTCGGGGTGTGCCTGCGAGGCCTGCGGCGCCGGTGGTGCCGCCGGCGCCGCTGGTCGTGCTGGAGCGTCGTTGCTCGAGGGAACCTCGGCCGGGGCCGAGCGCAGCACGAGACCGAGCGCGTGCAGGCCGTCCTCCTGCCGGACGAGGTGCAAGGCCGGCGTCCTCAGCTCGATCGTCTGCGCGCGCACGTCACCGGTGCGAGGATCGAACATCGGCACATCGCACGAGATGCTCTCGACGCCTGCTACGAGCGGCCCGTCCGGCTTGGAGCGCAGCGCCACGTCGTGCACTTCGGCGCGCACGGCGAACGGCAACCCGAACGGGAACTCGTCGCGGCGGCTGCGATACAGGTCGAGCTCGGCCAAGAAGCGCAGACCGAAGGTGCCTTCGGTCATGTCGCCGCCCTCGATCGCGTTCGCGAGTCCCGGCCGCACCCGCAGCAGCGCCTTCGTGTCGATGCCGGTCACGCGCAACGCCCCTTCGAGACGCGGCTCCATCAGCATCGGCTCCACCTTCAGATCGAGCGCCATCGCGCCCAGCAGCGGCAACGCCGCGCCCGTGAGGCGCAGCTGGATCGGCAGTGGTTCGGCTTGATCGTCGACCTGGCTGTGCCAGGCTGCCGCGGTGCAGAGGCGCAGCGACACGTCGAGTGGCTCGGCGCCATCCCGCGTGCCGTCGACGATGCGGAGTCCGGCGAGCTGCAGATCGAGCGCGTCGAGGCGCAGATCCGGCAGCAGACCGGGCGCGGCAGCGGGGGCGGAGGGGCGTGGTGCAGCGTCCGCCGGCGGTGCGACGCCCGCGGGCGGCGGCGTGATGCGCAACCCGGCGACGTCGAGGCCCTCTGACCGCGTCGTGATCGTGGTGCGCAACCCGTCGAGCCGGCACTCGGAGAGATGGAACGCACGCGCCGCCGGGTCGAGCCGCGGCATCAGGACGGACAGCAGAGGCAGCTCGAGCAACGTCGCGCCGCCGTCGCGCAGGCTGAGGTCCTCGAGCTTCAGACGCACGGACCGGCCGCCGCCGGGCGCCGGAACGGTGTCGGCTTGCAGCCGGGCGAGCAGTTCGCCAGCGGAGAGCGTCACCTGCATCCCGGGTGGCAAGCTCTGCGCCAGTGCGCCACCTCGCAGTCCGCGGCCCTCGATGCCGAGCCGGCACGCGAGGTTGTCGGGGTCGAAGCGCACGTCGCCGGTGACCGCGAGCTGGTCGACGGTGTCGCTGAGCTGCAGCGTGAGCTGCAACGGCGTCGGCTCGGCCCGTGGACCCGCGGTGAACCGCTGCGCTTGCAGCGAGAAGCCGGCGCGACAGGCTCTCGGTGCCGGGCCGGCGTCGTCGCGCCACGCGAGCACACCTTGCATCAACCTCACTTCCCCGATGGACAGCCGCTGAGGCTGTGCGCCACCGGCCGGCACGCCATCGGCCGGCGCGGGCGCCGCCGGGACCGGTGCACTCGGGTGCTTCGGGAAGCGCAGCCCGGCGAGGCGCAGCGCGCCATCGGCGTCGCGCACGGCATCGAGTTGCGGCCGGTCGACCTCGATCGCGTCGATCGCGAGGCCCTCGCTGCCTGGCACCAGGCCGGCAACGTGCGCGCGGCCCAACGACAGCAATTCGGCTTCGCCATCGCGCAGCGAGACGTCGGTGACGTCGACGTCGACGCGCGCCTGGCCAGGCGGCATCGCGGCGGTCGCGGTGACGTGCGCTCGCAGCCGCGCATCGGCGAGCGCCGGCTCCATGCCGGCCGCCGCGAGCCACGGCCGGATGGCCGCCAGCGTCAGGCTGTCCGCTTCCACGAGGAGCTCGGCGCGGGCGCGGTCAGGACCGAGCTCCACCTGCCCGCGCGCGGTCGCGTTCGCGACACCGGGTGCTGCGAGCGTGAGCGCGATCGTGCCGGGCGGTTCCCGTGCGCGGGCGCCAGCGAGGACGAGGTGGTCGGCGGTCAGCGTCGCCGCGACCGCGAGTGACACGGGCGGTTCCGTGCCTTCGTCGGTGACAGTCACCTGCAGCCCCGTCCAGGCCACGTGCTGCAGCGCGATCCGCGCCTCGGGCGGGGTCCCGGCCGGCGCCGACGCGGCCACCGCGACGGGTCTTGCTGCGGCAGCCGGTTTGGGATGCAGCAGCAGTCCGGGCAGATCGAGCGTGCGGTCCGATCGCAGCCGTATCGCGGCGATGGGGCCTTCGCACTCGACCGCCTCGATGTGCACGGCCCCGTCGTTGCCGAGCTCGAGCCCGCGCAGGCGCAGGCTCGCGAGGTCGAAGGCCCGGTCGCCGTCGTGCAAGCGCAGGTCGCGCAGCTCGGCATCGGCGCGCAAGCCGTCCGGAGCCGGTGACCAGCGCGCGAGCAGGCTCGCCTGCAGTTCGCCGCGCGTGAACGTCGACTCGACGCCTGCCGCGTCGAGCAGCGGGTGCAGCCGCTGCAGCGTGATGCCATTGCCGACCAGGGTGCCGCTCACCTTCGTGCCGCCGTCGGCCTGCTGCAGCGTGCCATCGCGCAGTGCCACGGTGTCCGCGACGCCCGGCAGGCGCAGCGCCGCATGGAACAACACGGGCTCGCGACCCGCCGGGATCAAGAGCCTGCTGCACGCGAGCTCGGTCAGCTCGAGGTCCAGCTCGGGGGGCATTCCGGGCATCGCGTCGCGCCAGAGCAGGTTCACGTCGCGCAAGTCGGCCGAGATCGCGAACGATGTCTGCGATGTCTGCGGGGGCTCGACTGCCGCAGGCGGCGGCGCAACGGCGGACGGTCCGGGTGCCAGCCGGAACCCGAGCACCCTGACCAGCCCTCTTGCATCGCGCTGCGCCGCGACGGTCGCCCCGTCGAGCGACACCTGGGCATGGCCGATGCCGTTCGGCGACAACCGGTCGATCACGAGCGAGGCGTGTTGCACTTCGGCCTCGAGTGCGTCGCGATCGAACACGCGTGCTTCCACGGTCGCGCGCAGTGCTGTGGCCAGCGTGTCGGCTGCGTGAGGTTCGGCCCGCACCTGGACGTTGGCCTCGGCCGTGAGGCTCGGTGCGTCCGGCGTGAGCCCGATCGCCGCGACCCACGGCGCGATCGGTGCGGGTCGCAGGCCGCGCAGGCGGAGGTGCAGCTCGGCGTCGAGCTGGCGTTCGCGGCCCGACCAGCGCGCCTGCACGCGCAGCGCATCGAGGCACTGCGGGACCTGCAGGTGGAGCAGCAGGTCTGCCGGCTGCGCGGGATCGCCGAGGTTGTGCACCGTGAGGTCCGCCTCGGCGTCGATCGTGTGAGGCGCTGGCAGACCTGCATCCTCGAGGTGCACACGCAGATCGTGCACGCGCAGCGACAGCACGCGGAAGGGCAGCGCGAAGGAGATCGGTGCCTTCCCATCCACGACCTCGGTCGCAGGCGTCGCCGCCGCCGGCGTGGTCGCGGTGCTCTCGGAGCTCGCGAAGCCCCGGAGCTTCCCGCTGCCGTCGCGCGCCAGGTTGGCCCAGGCCGAGACGACTTCGACGCAGCGCACCACTACGTCGCCGCCGAGCAGTGCCGTGGTGTCGAGGTCGACGTGGACGCGGCCGGCGCGCAGCAGCGGCGGCGCACCGGCTGCTGCGTCTGCGGCTGCGATCACGAGGTTCTGCACTTCGCATTCGCCGGCCAGCAGCGACAACGACAGCGTCTCGTACTCGGCGCGCAGGCCGCTGCCGGCGAGCGCCTTGTCGAGAGCCCAGGGGATCGCGAACGGCAGCATCAGTCGCAGGCCGACGAGGATCGCCGCACACCAGACGAGGCGGCGGCGCCAACGCCGGCGCGGTCTCGACACAGGCGGGGGCGCGGCCGTCGTACTCATCGGCCTGCCTCCTGCTCGGCGGCTTCGAGGACCTGCCGCCGCTGCTCGCGGGAACCCAGTGGGTCGAAGCCGCGCGGTGCCTGGCCCCGCGCGAGCAGCCAGTCGTAGGCGTGCACGCGGCCGGCCGGGTCGTTCTCGCGCAGGAAGGAACGGTTCTCGGCGCACAGGCGCGCTGCGAGGTCGTCGCCGCTCGTCGCCGCATCGAGCACGTCCTGCAGCCTCGCAGCGCGGCGGCCCACGGCACCGCACCAGCGCAGCAGGAACGCGGCCTCTTCGGGCGGCACTTCGTCGCGTTGCAGTGCGGGCACCAGAGCCTGCAGGCAACCGCGCTCGAGCTGGAAACGCTGCGCCAGAGCGCCTGCGGTGGCGTCGAAGCTCTCGAGGCTCGTGCACAACCGCGCCAGCGCGGCCGTGCCGGCGCTGACTGCGAAGTCGGCGCAGGCTGCAGCGCCGACCCGCTGCGCCAGCGCGAGCAGCGAGCAGCGGCGGTCTTCGGCTTGCACGAGATGCTGCAGCAGCTCGGCGTGCGCGCGCAGCATCTGCGTCCCGCGCTCGGGCTCGGTCGTCGCGAGCGTGGCTGCCCGTGCCGCGGCTTCGACTGCGGCGACGGCAGCGGCCCCTTCCTGTTCCCCGGCGGGCTCTGCGCTGACGCGCACGACGAGCGCGAACGCGGGCAGCACGGCGCTCGCCGGCAGGCACAACACGAGCGGCGGGCCTCCAGCCGCCGGCGCCGGCGCCAACAGCACCTGTTCGTCGCCATCGGGCGTGGACAGTGCGACACGCACGGCATTCGCGCCGGGTTCACGCGCCAGCAGGCAAACGGGGAGTCCGGTGACCTGGCCGGCCGCTTCGATGTCGAGTGCCGTGCTCGTTCCCGCGGGCAGCGGCACGCTGGCCGTGGCCAGCAACAACCGACATGAGGCCAGCTCGCGGTGCAGACTCGCCGCGGCATCCCGCTGCACGAGGAAGATGCCGGTCAGTGCGCGCAGGTGCGAGGCGAACGGTTGCGTGACGGGTGCCCTCACGACCACGCTCGCGCACAGTGCGAGCGGTTCGGCCGTCGCGGGCACGGCGGGCAGCTCGAACAACTGGGCGGCCAGCAACGGCATCGCGGAAGCGCTGGCCGGCGGCGGGGTCTGCGACGACAGGAATGCCGGCGCCACGCGCCCGGCGAGCGCCGGCCCGGCGAAGTGGTGGACCGCGAACGACAAGTCCGGCAGCGGCGGCGGCGGCGGCGGCGGCGCCGAGCAGGCTGCGAGCGGCAGCGCGATGCAGAGTCGGAGGCGGAACGACATGCGCGAGGGGGTGGCCAACGTACCGCGGCAGGGTGCGGCTGTCAGGCTCGGGGCGGCGTGCGGTCACCGCAGCGTGACGCGAACGTCGTCACCGGCGCGCAGCTCGACCTCCGCCGCCGGCCCCTCGGATCGGCGTTCCTGCTTCGAGCCGTCCCAGCGCGTCGCGACGAGTTCGATGCGATAGCGCCCGGGCAGCAGCAGCTGGTTCACGACGAACGGCGGGCGCGTGCCGCCCTCGCACTCGAGCAGCACGGCCTCGACCGCGACACCGGCGGGCGCAGCGAGCGATGTCGCGAGCGCCATCAGCTGCCAATACGGATCGCGCGGCCACGCGCTCGGCGGCTCGATGCGCACGCGCGCGGGCCGCGGCACACGGAGCTCGACGCGCTCGCTCGCCACCGGTAGTGGCGCACGGTACCAGCGCCCCGCGAACGACGTCGCGACGGTGACGTCGCGGTCGGGCAGGTCGCTGCACACGAACTCGCCGGGTGCGGTCCGCTGTTGGTCGACGCGCCGCGGCGTGCCGGTCTCGACGACGAGCAGCAGGTCGGGCATCGGCGCGCCGCGCTCGTCGACGATGCGCACCGTCGCACGGCGGGCGGTCGGCAGCACGAGCTGCACTTCCGTATCGAAATCGGCAGCGGTGAGCGTACGCGTCGTCGCGCCGAAGCCGATCCGGTGCACGGTGACGACGACGTCGCCGGCGACCAGGAACGGACCGTGGGTGAAGCGCCCGTCGGCACCGGTGCGCAAGTCGATCCCGCGGTCGAAGCCAGGAGCCAGCCCCGGCTTGCGCAGTGCCACCTTCGCGAGCGTCACCGGGGCGCCGTTGCTGTCGACCACTCGACCGCGCAGGGTTCGCGGCGGCGCCGCGATCGTCACGTCGACATTCTGCTCTTCGCCGAGTTCTGGCGTCACGACGTCGTGTGATCCGAGCGTGCCACCGAGCGCATCGCGCACGACGACGCGGCACCGGACGCCCGGACGCAACGACGACAGCGTCGCCGCGCCCTGGTGGTCGAGCCGATAGCCGTCGTTGATCGCATCGTACGCGGCGCCGCCGAAACGCCGGCGCAACCCGTCGGCGTTGCGATCGATGGCCGGGATGCCCGGATCCACGTTCTGCAGGGCGACGGCGTGTGCCGATGTGCCGCCACCTCTCGCGGTACGCACCTGCACGTGCAGCGCGTTGCCTGCCGCCAACACGATGTCGATGGGGGCGTGGTCCGACGCGCCGATCACCGCGCGACGCAGGTCCTCGTGCCGTCCCAGCTCCGGGCTCCCCGAACCGATCAGCGGCAGCGCCACGAGCTGGCGGCCCGGAGCGCCGACGCAGAGGAAGCTCGGGTTCGCGCTCGTGCCGAGTCCGTCAGCGCGGGTCGGTGCGCCGAGACCGCCGTCTTGCTCGAGCGCGCGCGCGCCGGCGATCGGTCGGCCGTCGGGATCCACGGCGCGAAATCGCCGCACGACCGGCCGCTCGAGGCGCAGCACGACGTCGGCGCGCAGGTCGACTGGTCCGCCGCCCTGTTCCAACGTGTGCTGCACGCTCGAGCCGCACTGCGCGGACAACCGCACGCGCACCGGCTCGCTGCGCAACTGCGGCACGAGCCAGCGCGCGCGCTGGTCCGAGGCATCCGGCGTCAACGGCAGCACGAAGCGGCCGCCGTCGTCGGCCCACGCCATGCGCATCGACATCGGCGTGCCGTCCGCGAACGTGATCTCCTGCAGTATCACAAAGGCCTTCGCGACGGGCTCGCCGCCGTTCGCCCACTCGACGCGACCGCACACGGCGGGCAGCTGCGTCGTCTCGACGCGCAAGCCTTCGCTCGGCGCGGTCAGCAGCAGCCGATCGCCGTCGACGAGTTGGCCGCTCTGCGGCAGCAGCCAATGCGTGCGCGGCACGACGAGCTCGCCAGCCCAGTCGGCTGCGAGGCCCGAGAACACGAAGTCCCCCTGCGCGTCGGTCACGGTCTCGGCCGCGGCGGCGTGCCGGCGCAGCAGATCGCGCACGACGGCGGGCACCGCTGCGTCGAGCTGGTCCGCATCCGGGTCGGATGCGCGCAGCGTGAGCTCCAGCGCGAGCCCCGCCGGTGCCGGCGCGCCGTCGACGAGCATTCGCCCACCGACACGTTCACCGCGCACGCATCGCACGGTCACCTCGCCGCGCAGCGCCGCGATCGGCTGCGCGACCGGCGCTCGACCACATCCGCGCACGAGCACACCACCGCTGCCCGCAACCGGCGCGAACGTGACGCTGCCGTCCGCCGCGGTCGTGCCGCTCACCACCTCGCCGTCCGCGTCCCAGCACTGCACGGTGGCGCCCGCGATCGGGCGCTCGGTCGCCGCGTCGACGACGCGCACGACGAACGTGTCCGCGACCGCGGCGCGTTCCAACGCGCGCTCCGGCGCCGCCGCGTGCGCGGCAGTGGCCGCTGCGAGCGCCGACGTGTCGCGTGCGTCTGCGACCGGCTTCGCCGCAGCCGCGGGCGCGAACGCTGGCGCGAGCCACCAAACCGCAGCCGCCACGAGAACCGCCGCCGCGAGCCACTTGTGCATGACGACCGTCAGCAAGACCACCGTAGGCAACGAAGGCGAACCGGCACCGAGCCCCGCCGCCGCGAACGCCCC
>Ga0111538_10001525_pt1 | contig 32473 bp, 27 predicted proteins | sample SoiMethybrSBSTD1_FD_79669 | JGI IMG/M metagenome (GOLD analysis project Ga0111538, IMG submission 79669) | Bulk soil microbial communities from a Populus tree surrounding site in Tennessee, USA - Soil MetaG P. TD hybrid SBSTD1 (version 2)... | ecosystem: Environmental > Terrestrial > Soil >...
AGCTTGGCGTATGTGTTCGAAAGCCTTGACCAAAGTCTGGCCAAGCGACACAAGGTCACTCACCGTCCCCCGGAATTTTTCTATTCGTCGCCGCACAGACAGGAAGAATTGCACGAACAGTTCATTCTTGGTTCTGACATCCTGGTTGGCAGATTAGAGGAAGAAGTACTCCGATCCAGAGAACAGCTTGAATACAAGCCTCCTCTGGTTTGTTTTTTACTTGGCACCATCTCGCGAGGCGGTGCAGAACTCCTTCGACTGCGCCACTACCTGAAATCAACTGATGTCCTGGTGGGGAATTGCAGCGGCGACGTGGAGATCGCCAAGATGTTCTTCAAAAACGGGAAGGTCCGAAACCTACCTTTTTCATTTGATGAATCGACGTTCCACCCCGTCGAAGAGTCACACAGACAAGCGCTCAAAGCTGAATTGGGTTTTCAGCAAAGCGACAGGATCTTGTTGTATGCGGGACGAATCACCCTCGAAAAAAACCTGCATACTCTGCTTCGAATGTTCAGCGTTCTTCAGCGCCTCATGCCCAACCTTCATCTCGTGATCGTGGGCGACCTGGAGAGGATTCCGTTTATTGAATTTGGAGTGTACCCGGTGGATATCACCGGCATGTTCACGAGACTTCTTTCCGACCTGCAACTCGATTCCAAGCGCGTACATTTTCTGGGTCACAAAAGCGCGGCCCGGACGCGCGACTTCTACATCATCGCAGATGTGCTCGTTAACCTGACGCTGCACCATGACGAGAATTTTGGTTTCGCACAGGTAGAGGCCATGGCGTGTGGAACGCCTGTTATCGGAACGAAATGGGGCGGCCTCAAGGATACGATCAAGCACAATGAAACCGGATATCACGTCAGCACTGTTGTGACTGACTCAGGCGTCAGGCTCGACTGGTGGGAAGCGATCAACAGAATCGTTCAATTGCTCGAAGATGAATCTACGCTTCAGCGCTTTCGTGAGAGATGCCCGATTCATGTGATGGAACACTTCTCGAAGCAGCGTTATGACGAAATTCTTGAATCGATCCTTGTCGACTGTAAGCAAGCAAGCGAAAACGACAGGGAACCGCTGGCACTATCGGAGTTTGGATCTGAGTTCGGGCATCATTGTGTATATAGGGCGATGTCTCCGCCGCCATTTCAGCGAAGTCAAAGATCATTCGAGCTCTATAAAGAACTGATCACTCCCTTTACCGGTGTAACAGAGAGCATGGTTCCTGTGGCCGACGACTTAACGCCAGACCAGCTTATGATTCTCGCTGTTCCGGTTGAGACAGAAGAAAGACTCGTTCTGATAAACGATCCGATTTTTCCGTTGGAATTGATCATGCCGGCGGATTATCAGAAGACCTGTCACGCCGTAATGGAAATCTTAAGAAAAGAGCCGGTCATTGAGTTGCAGCGTTTGAGGAGTCTGATGGATAGCTCACTGCGCGCTTCGCTCGATGACAGCCTGAGATGGATGCTCAATGCGGGAATTGCGCTGAGAACGAGGCCGATGACTCCATCAATTGATCCGAAGTTGATAGATGACCTGATGGGCAGGCCACTGTTTGCAATTGAGGAGGTGGACTACCGGTCCGATGTTCTGGTGATCAAGCAAACGTGGTGACTGGCTAGTTGAGTTTGATGCCGACACCCTCAGTGGCGTCGCGGCGAAAAGAGCGCCAGAGAATGATCGCCAACGCGGCCACGCCAACGCCAGCGACGATGTAAACGCCGTACTTGCCCAAGAGAGGTGAGGCCGTGATTTTGAAGATCAGAAGAAATAAGAGAAGGTAGAAGATTCGCTGGAGGGGCCCCCGTCGCAGGAACCACGTCGGTCTGCTCGGCACGTTCGCAAGTTCTTCGTAGGACGCAAACTCCGGAACCGCGCTTGGTTCGATCGGGGGCTTCACCGTGGTCCGCTTCACCGCGTTCGGCGCGCCGCACTGCCAGCAGTGTGCATACTTGTCCTCGATCCCGGTTCCGCAGTTGGTACAGCGCCACATGATCGGCGACAGATAGTATCCGTTCCTGCTACGCAGTCAAGTTTTTCGAGAACGCCAGGTTGAATTTACCGCAAGTTGTTGAGGTGGTGGCGAGGGCGGCAGTCGAACCCGCACGTCTCAAATATTGGATCGGTCAGACGTTGCTGGCCATGTAAATCCCGTGACGCGGTCTACTCGACTGCGCGCCACGGGATCGAACCGTGCGATTACTGGATCGGGTTTTCACACGGCAGGCACGGTAGATCGGGAGGACATCCGCACGGACCAGGATCGGGTGGTGGTTCGTACGGATACGGTCTACCGGTACATTCGATTGTTGACATCCCCACGGGCTCCAAACTGCCGTCAGCTCGAATGTTGCTGATCAGCACGTTGTAAACGCCGTCGTAAGCTGACGAAAGATTTGGTGCGGCGGCCTGCAACACGGAGCCTTTTGGGCTTACATAAGTCGCACTCGTAGCGCCGATCAGATTGCCAGTGTAGGGATCGCGATACTCAATGTACGGCATTCCGTAAGTGGTCGTGAGATTCTCGCCCGTCATTTCAAACGTTGCGGGTGGCGCTTGCAGATTGATTAGATTAGGGGCGGCGGAAAACGGGAAAACGATTCCGAACGTCAGGCACTTACTGACCTGAAGACTGTTCAGCGTCACGTCCCTTTCGTTAGGTGTAAGGTACCCAACGCATTCCACTACTGGCGTTCCCGCGACGATGTTCCACCGGGCCGGCGTCCGACCTCCTTCAATGGGACACGGTCCCCCACACAACAGCGGTCCGAATGAAGTGACGGTGCCGGTAGCGCCTGAATAATCAATGAGCCGTGTTCCCTGAATACTGGTGGGCGACACAAACATGGGTGGGCCACCAAAGACCTGTACGTATTTTTCACCAAACACGCGGAAGCCTGATTGCAAATGGCTGCCACCACCGCTGCATGACGCGAAGAAGGCGCAGCACACGAAGACCATCGAAAACAGAACGAGTTTTATGTTTTTCATCGCCGTCTCCTCCTTTAGCGTTCTATGCCGAGTGTGTTTAGCAATTCTTCAGGGAGCTGAAGCATGTCTAAGGGACTCATAGACGTGATTCCCTTTTGGACCGCCTCGCGAACCTCTTCCGTTCGAGTTGAATTGATGTGCCGTTGGCGCATCTCATCCTCAAACCTCTTCGTGCCGCCGGCAATTCGTTTGCCACCGTGGAGAGCGATCCATTCGTCGTTCGTTAGCTGATACTCGGGGTTGTGCCGCTTCTGCTGAATAAGTGTGACGGCAACAAAAAACGTCTCCAGCGGAGACATCATCACGTCCTGTTTCTGACCTTTACGCAACCCATTCTTGTTACGCCGCTCCTGTAAATCAGACGTGTAGAGTAGAAGGTTGGCGCGCAGTCTTCTTACCTCGAATACATTCGTGCGCGTGTAGGCCGGAGTTCCGATTCTGTCTGCGAGCAGATTCACAGCGTGAACTACGCGCTGTTCAGAGCAACTGCTCTGGCCATGGCTCTTTTTGTGGTTGAGTTCAGCGCGCACCAGACGGTCCTTTATCGAGTCGTCCAGTTCGGCAAACTGTTGAGCGAAATCGACCGAGCGAAATATTTCGTCCACTAGTTCGCGAGTTGCGTCTTCGCCGCCATTTTTTGCGGCGCGCGCTTTCTGATTGATCTTCACCAGCGGATTCGGTTCTTCATCAGCGGCAACCCGTCGAGTATTGCTGTGCGCAGCCGAGCCTGACATGTTCCACACAGCACTTCCTCCCAATAGAGCCAGCAGGATCAAAGAACCGATTGACATGTAGCGTTTCTTCATTTTCTTTGTCTCCGTTTCCTTAGTTGAGTCTTGCTTGAATGAGCGAAGGTGAGGTTGGGCGTCCGACTCTCAACAAGGGAGTCACGGCGAACGTGTTTGTTGAGCAACCGCAGTAAACTGAATCGAGTTCAGGCTCGAACTATATTGATTGTGCGGAAGGAAATCTTTAGGGAACTATTTGGAGACTATTAGTGATTTCTCAAGAGTGAAATGTTCGGGTAAGTTATAAGAAACTCTATGGAACGAGATGACTATCTCTATCAGTTTGGTCCTTTCTGTTTGGATGCAAGCCAGCGAGTACTACTGCGTGACGGACGAGTAGTGCCGCTGCCACCAAAAGCCTTCAGCACCCTTTTCGCGCTCGTTTCCAATAGAGGCCATCTGGTTGAGAAGGACATGCTGATGGAACGGGTCTGGCCGGATGAATTCGTCGAGGAGAGCAATCTCGCGCAGCATATCTTCATGCTGCGGAAAGCCCTTGGCGAAACTGTCGGAAACACAAAATACATTGAGACAGTTCCGCGGCGCGGCTATCGTTTTGTTGCTCCTGTTAGCGAGCGTCGAAAGGAGTTTGCTGAAGTCGCCAACCCTGGGAGCGAACGAATCACGCCTACGAAAGATACGAATGAACGATTGGTCGATATGCAGTCAATCGCGGTGCTGCCGTTCGAACCACTGGGAGCGGGACCACAAGACGAGTATCTCGGACTAGGAATAGCTGACGCGCTCATCACCCGTCTTAGCAACCTCAAGCGAGTGAAAGTCAGGCCTACAAGCGCGGTGCGGAATGCAATAAAAGGGGACGTTATTTCTGCTGGTCGGGCGTTGAAGGTGGCCACGGTGCTGGAGGGAACCATTCAGAAGTGGGACGAGTACATTCGGGTGACAGTGCAGCTAGTGAATATTCAGGATGGAGCGACACTATGGGCGGAGAGGTTCGACGAGAAATTCACAAATATCTTCGCCATCGAAGACTCTATCTCGGAACAGGTGGCCGCAGCCCTGACCGTGAAGTTGACCGCGCAGGAGCATGAACAACTCGTCAAGCGCTACACCGATAACACGCAAGCGCATCAGGCGTATTTGAAGGGCCGCTTCTTCTTTGAGAAGAGAACTCAGGAAGGTGTTATCAAGAGCATTGAATATTTCGAGTTGGCCACCAGGACTGATCCTTACCACGCCACCGCCCATGCAGGGTTGGCCGAGTGCTATTGCTCCCTCGCCATTTTTGATCTCCTTCCGCCAAAGACCGCTATGCCGAAAGCAAAGGAGGCAGCTCTAAAGGCTTTAAGCATTGAGCCCAACCTTGCCGAAGCTCACGTCGCGCTTGGCCAGTCTCTATTAAATGATTGGAAGTGGGAAGGTGTTGAAAAAGAATACAAGCTAGCCATCGAGCTAAATGCCAACTACGCAAGAGCCCATCATTACTATGCGATCTACCTGCGACACATGCGACGCTTTGACGAGTCGCTGAGAGAGAGCAGAAAGGCCCAGGAACTCGATCCCATTTCAGCAACTCTTAAGGCAGCAGCAGCAGGAACTCTCTATTGTGCCGGGCGCTACGACGAAGCAATCGAAGAGCTCAGCCGAACATTCGAGTTAGATGCGAATTACCCCATCGCACATTACTTGATGGCCAGGATCTATGTGCAAAAGGCTGTTTATGAAGCAGCCATAACTGAGTTTGAGCGGACGATTAGTATGTTTGGCAAGAATCCGGAAATGTTAGCGAATCTCGGATACGTTTATGCAGTTTCCGGGAGAAGAGCGGCCGCACAGAAGGTACTCGACGAACTTGAGGAGTCGTCAAACACTAACTACATGCCGCCCTATTGCAGAGCAATAGTTTATGTGGGACTTGGCCTAAAAGAGCAGGCGTTCGAATGGCTCGAGAAAGCGTATCAGGAACATGATCTGAATCTCATAACGCTTGCTGTCGACCCCATGCTTGATGGCTTACGTGCGGATCCGCGGTTTACGAAACTTCTACAACTCATCGGGCTGGGTCCTCACGTGTGAGCCTTCTCGCTTATCTTCCGCTTGCCAACATCTTACGCCAATCCTATTCTGGTGTTGCGCAAATTTTAACCAAATGGAAGAGAGTGATCTGCAGTTGGTTCTAGCCTGCCGACGCGGTGATCGGCTTGCGTGGGAGAGACTCATACGGCGTTATCAACGTCTGATTTACGCCATTCCACTTCGAGCAGGGCTCGACGAAGATCACGCCGGCGAGATTTTTCAGGAAGTGTTCACAACGCTGTTTGAAAAGCTCAACGATATAGAGCAACCGGAAAAACTTCACGCGTGGTTAGTCACGACTACCCGACGCAAGACTTTACACGCGATTTCGAAAGCGTTCGTTCGGCAGCAATCCGATTTGAATACCGACGAAGATTCGCCCTCGGCCCGGTCGATCGCGGACGAAACGCCTTTGCCCGATGAGCAGTTATTGATTCTCGAGGAGCAACACCGGATACGCACGGCGCTCTCGTCATTGGACGATCGCTGTCGATCGTTGCTGGAAATGCTCTTCTACCGTGACGAGCCGCCGTCTTACACCGAAATCGCATCTGCTTTGGGAATTCCCGAAGGCAGCATTGGCCCAACCCGTGCCCGTTGTTTAGCCAAGCTGCTTCGGCTGTTAAAAAAATAGAACAAAAATGTATTTTTTTACGGTTGCGGGTCTCTGTCGGATTGTAGGTGGTAGGCCTTAGCTATGAATAGCTCAACTCACATTCCCATTGAAACACTGGCGGACATCGCTGAGAAGGTGGGTACGGCTGAAACTTCGGAAGCCGCCATGACCCATATCGCCGCGTGTTCAACCTGCAGCGAAACGCTCCGTCGACTTCAGCAACTGATCCTCATGATGAAAACTGACAGCATGACCGATGCGCCGCGCGACGTGTTGGCTGCAGCCCTAAATGTCTTTTCAGCCGAAAAGGGTTCGCCATTGCGGCGCATTGTTGCATTGCTGACTTTCGACAGTCGCAACGCGGGTCCGGCTTTCGGTACTCGTTCACTCTTCCAGACCTCGCGGCAAATGCTCTACTCAGCGGAAGAGACCGATCTGGACCTGCGCATCACGATGCAGAACAATGAATGTATTGTGGCGGGTCAGGTAATCGGCGCGGGTTATGCTGAAGGCCATGTCGAGATTTCAGGTGTGGCGGGAAGATCGGAAGCCACGTTGAATGACGTATGCGAATTCACACTTCCGCCGCTTCCGGCCGGCAAGTATTCCCTCACAGTTAGATTGCAGGATCTTCAAATTGAGATTCCGGAGCTAGAGCTCAAGGTCTAAGCGATCGATGCAGCATGCGGAACTTGCGATACGTCTCGTCAACTCCAGCGATGCGAACCGAGAAACATTGCTGTGGGAAAATGCTGTCCTCGCTGATGTAGAACTTGCTTACAAATTAAAAGACATTTGTCTCGAGGGTTGGAGCACACATCCTGCGCAAGCGCTGGGCGCCGCAGCCTCACTCCAATTACTTTCGAATATCAGAACTAACCCTGAGATAAAAGCCCTCGCGGCCTGGGCTGCCGGCCTTCAGGCACTCGTCGGCGGCCAAATGGAATTAGCGATTTCAGAGCTCGAAGATTCTGAGCGGCGCTTTCTCAGTCTCGGAAAGACGCATACTGCCGCCGCAACACGCGTCAGCAAGTTGATCGCTCTTTCAATGATTGGACGCTACGAGGAAGCTATCGAATGTGGTCTTGGTGCGCGGGAGATTTTTCTCGCTTACAAAGATTTTCAGGCGGCGGGCAAGATCGAACACAACATTGGCAACCTGTACTTTCGGCGTGACCGCTACCACGACGCTGAGATTTTTCTAAGCGCCGCCCGCGCGCGTTTCGCGACGCTCAACGATCAGAAGCAGCTTGCTACGGTCAACAATTCTTTGGCCGTTACGCTCGCTTCACTGCATAAGTTCAAATCCGCTGACGATCTGTTTGAGCAGGCTTTACAGCAAGCACGGACAGCCGCACAACCTGTAACTCTCGCCGGAATCGAAGGCAGTATCGGACTGTTCGCACTCCTGCAAGGTCGTTACGATCGAGCGCTCGACTTTCTCGAACGCTCGCGCCAGAGCTACACCGCGCTTGGTTTGACTATTCAGTCGGTCCTGGCTGAGCACGATATCGCCGACGCCTATCTCGAACTCAATCTCGCGCCCGAAGCATTGGCGATCTACGAGCGAGTGATACCTTTTTTTGCCGAGCATGGAATGCGCGCCGAACAAGCACGCGCAGAGGCTTATCGATGCCGCGCCTTGATGCTGCTGGGACGAACGAAAGAAGCGCAGCGCTGGCTCGGTGAAGCACAACGACTTTACGCAGCAGAAGAAAATCGAGTCGGCGCCGCGCTGGTGGTGCTCACGCATGCCCAACTACTTTACAGAGAAGGCAAGTTTGAGGGAGCAAGGTTAATGGCGGCGCAGGCGGAGCCCGCACTATTGATATCCGGAAGCTGGCAGCGGTTACTGCTCGCGCGTTGGTTGCGCGGTGAAGCCGAGCGCTCTCTCGGAAATCTTGCCTCGGCTCGTAAGTTACTGGAAGAAACCGCGCGAAATGCTGAACTTCACGAACAGCCGCAGATTGCTGAGCGCTGTTTTAGCTCACTTGGCGCGCTCGCGTTGCTTGAAGGCAACTTCAAGCTTGCAGAAATGAACTTCAGGCAGGCGATCGATTTGACAGAACAGTTGCGCGCGCCGATTCCGGGTGAGGAGTTTCGCACTGCCTTCTTCTCGAATCGAATGTCTCCGTATCACGAACTGGCAAAACTCTGTCTCGCCGAAGGCGACGCTCGATCTATCGAATCACTCACCTTTACCGAACGTGCTAAATCCAGGGCACTAGCCGATACATTGGCGGGAAGAATCGCACTAACAACTGGCGCACGCGACGATTTCGAAGCACACCTCCAGGCGCAAGCTGCAAAACTAAGGGAGGAGCTGAATTACCTGTACAACCAGATGCATCGTTACGTGCGTGGCGCAGTCCCGATTCCGGAAGCTAACGCCGGCCTGGAACAGGAACTCCTTGAACGCGAACGAAAGCTGCTCGAAATCACACGTCAGCTTCAGCACCGTAGCGGCAATGGCAAGACAGGTCCGCAGGAAGATCTCTTCTCCTTAGGTAAGATCCAAACCGCACTCGGTGTTCATCGCGCGCTGGTTGAGTACACCACAATCGACGACAAACTGGTCGCGTTTGTCGTTACGAAAGAAAACGTCGAGGTCGTAAGGGATCTCGGAACTGAATCGGAGATCCTAGCGGAGATCGAGAAGTGTCGTTTCCAAATAGACACGCTGCGTTACGGGTCGACGCGAATGAGAAGTCACCTGCCGACGCTCACGCAACGAACGCAGAAGCATCTGCGTTCGCTCTACGATCGACTGTTGCGTCCGATCGAAGAAAAGATCGGTCAGCGTCACCTTGTGATCGTGCCGCATCGCGGACTTTACTATCTGCCCTTCCAGGCTTTGCACGACGGGGAGAGTTATCTAATCGAGCGACGGGAAGTTTCGTTTGCGCCGAGCGCCGTCGTGTTGCAGCAGTGCCTCGCGCGATCTGAACCTCAGTTTCGCACCGCATTACTTCTTGGAGTCGCTGATGAACGAATTCCCGGCGTGTACCAGGAACTTGACGCTCTCAACGAGATCTTCAGCGAAATCAAACGATATTCAGACGAGGCGGCGACTACCGAAGTGTTTCGCGCAAACGCCGGGCAGACGGACGTGATTCATCTGGCCTGTCACGCGCAGTTTCGATCTGACAACCCACTCTTTTCGGGTTTGCGGTTAGGTGACGGATGGTTTACGGCCCGCGACGCGTATGGATTGAAACTGAATTGCGGACTGGTGACGCTCAGCGCATGCGAAACCGGCATGAATGCCGTTGCTCCGGGCGATGAGCTGATGGGGATTACGCGTGGTTTCTTTTCTGCCGGAGCGCCAACAGTCTTGATGAGTCTGTGGACCATTGACGACGAAGCTACAACGGAGTTGATGTCGTCGTTTTATTCTGAACTCGCGGCGACGAAGTCACCAGCCACTGCACTGCGTACCGCCCAGGTAAAGTTGCTGAACGAAAAGCCGCACCCGTTTTTCTGGTCGCCTTTCGTTCTGGTTGGTCGTTGGTGATTGGCCAACCGAACAGTTTTTGGTTAGTCTATCGCTCGTTCCCGACTTTTCCCCCAAATCGCCAATAATAAGAGGGCTGGCCCGTGCGTCGAGGTCTAACATTCTTGACTTTGTTGTTGGTGACCGTCTGCCTGTTGTTAGACTTGCGATCGGCCGGCGTTTCGCACGCGAATAGCGGTGGGGAAGAGTTTGTCGCAGGGGAAGTCGTTGTAAAACTTGCCAGCACCGGCGATTTACCCGCAATCGCCTCCAAATACTCACTTAGTCCGGTCCCACTCGATCAGTTTGGTAGTCGCGCGATTTATCGGCTGCGGATAACGAATGGCGCTTCCGTCGAAGATCGCGTGCGGGCATTGTCAGGTGACTCGCGTGTCGTTTTCGTTGAACCCAACTTCGTTGCGAAACCGCCTGAGGGTGGTGGCATTACCTGGAGCGTCGGCATCACGTGGAGTGTCGGAGGGTCAGATGGAACGTTCCAGTCGCAGTGGGCGGCGCAAAAAATTGAGTTGCCCTTAGCTCACCAGATCAATAGAGGAATGGGACCAAACGGCCCGATCAAAATTGCGGTGCTGGATACGGGCGTCGATACGAACCATGTTGCGCTTGCGGGACGTCTGTTGCCGGGTTGGGATTTTGTCGACGATGACAACGATCCTAGTGAAGAGGGTGATCAGCAGACAGGACCCTACGGGCACGGCACTCACGTCGCCGGCTTAATTGCGCTGGTCGCGCCGGAAGCGAAAATTATCCCCGTAAGAGTGCTCGACAAACGCGGTGTGGGAAACATCTGGGTGTTGGCTGAGGCCCTCGCATATGCAGTCGACCCGGATGGTGACCCAAAGACGGCTGACGGCGCCGACGTTATTAATCTAAGTTTGACAACTTCCAGGGAAACGAAACTCATCGGCAATTTAATCGCGAAGGCGTGTGGCGGCGGAACGAGCGACGACGGGTTTCCTGTTTCGCCGAATCCTTATCTCGTCGTAGTCGCCGCCGCGGGCAATACCGGCGACAGCACTGAGCAGTTTCCAGCCGCCGAAAACGTCGACGGACTGATTTCCGTCGGCGCGTCTACCGTAAATGACACGTTGGCATCCTTCTCGACGAGGGCATCGTGGGTAAGAGTGGCCGCGCCCGGCGAAAAGATCCTGAGCACCGTGCCTGATGATCGTTACGGGACGTGGAGCGGTACATCGATGGCCGCGCCGCTCGTTGCGGGCGAAGCAGCACTGGTTCGCGCGACCTTCCCATATTTATCGAATAAAGACCTCGCTCGCCACGTGGAGCGAATGTCAGTAAGTCTCAGCGGCGATATTGAATATCGGATTGACGCCGGCATCGCCCTTACTCGCTTGCCTGAAAGTGATCAAAGCCCCACACCAACGCCCAGTCCCACTCCAAAACCCAGCCCCACTCCAACACCTACCCCGAGTCCAAGTCCCACGCCGACTCGTAACAAGAACCGCGTGGCTGATCGTTAGTGTCCTTTTTTTCCCCACTCGATGTATTTTCTAGCACTCCATTCACACTGTTGGTTTGACGGATAGTCCCCCAAACATCCCCGACGCAATTCCATCATCATTTTTGCTGGCTTTGTATTGGGGTGTGTGCGTACCCAGGGAGGATCGTAGTGACTCGTTCAAACTTCGGATATTTGAAAGCGACCGCTTCATTTGCCTTAATTTCATTGGCCATACTTCTTTCTCACATCAATACATCGGCCCAGACTTTCAGCCGAACCGACTATCCGATCCTCGGAAACAATCACATCGTCGCCGATCTGAACGGCGACGGCATTCCGGACCTCGCTGCCACCGGCCCAGTCGGCGTCGGAATAATGTTAGGAAATGGTGACGGAAGGTTTCGTCCGCGCGTCGATTTCGCGAGCGGCGCTCAGTCACAAGATCTCGCAGCCGGCGATTTTAATGGCGACGGACGCGTCGACCTGGCCGTGTCGCTCATCAGTGCCGAGTTCAGTCTGGCCTTGCTTACCGGCAACGGTGACGGAACGTTCAACGCGCCAGTAATGTTCGACAACACGGCGGCGCAAGACGATTCACCCGCAATCGTCGCCACCGATCTCGATAACGACGGCCGCCTCGATGTTGTGCTGGCCCACATGCTCTCGTGCTTTGTTAGTCCCTGCGTCGCTGCCCGCACCATCACGGTGATGCTCGGTCTCGGCGATGGCACATTTCAAACGCCCTTTGAGCTCGACGTCGGAACCGGAATGTCGCGCATTGCAGTAGGTGACTTCAACAGCGACGGAATCAAGGATCTTGGGATCGCGGGAGATCAAGCACAGGTCTACATCCTTCTCGGCATCGGCAACGGATCATTTCTGAAACAACCGACTATCAATCTGCTGACAACAGGCACCATCGGCGTTGACGGCACCGATATCGACGTCGCCGATCTTAACGGCGATACGATTCAAGACCTGGTAGTTGCGATTGGACTCAATGGCAGCCGCACAGCCATTCTCTTAGGCAACAACGACGGCACGTTCCAGCCCGCGCGAATCATTACCGAACCGCGTTTGCGTGTTCCTCAGTATCAGGTCATTGCCGATTTCAATCGTGACGGTTTTCTCGATCTGGCGCTTTCGCTTGCAAATGGAACGGAGGGCTTGTTCGAGATTTTGCGCGGAAACGGCGATGGCACATTCGGCGCGCCGGTGCTCTTCGCAGCGCCGCCGCCAAATTCCAGCGTCGGCGGTGGAACGATCGTAACGGGCGACTTCAATCGCGACGGTCGTCCCGATATCGCTTTGCCGATCACGGGCGCCAACCCGGGCCTCGCAGGATTGGTTAACTCGACCGGATCGGTCGTAGTTGGTCCTGCGTATGGTGACATCACGGCCACACCGTCCACCATCGCTTCAGGTTCTTCGACTGAGATCAGAATTAGTCTGGTTAGCGGCGCGGCGGCGCCTTCGGGAGGCTTTTCATTCTCGCTTTCCAGTAGCAATTCGACAGTGTTGCCAGTGCCTGCAAGTGTGTTCATGCCGGCTGGCGCATCGTCGGTGAGATTTAGTGCGACGGCGAGGAATGTAACTTTAACCCAGACCGTCAGGATCAGGATCCGTAACAACCAACTCGGTCGGCGAGACGTGACTGTCACTGTCACTCCCGGAACGCCAACACCTGCGCCACTCGCCTTGTCGGCGCTGACGTTGGCGTCGAGTTCCGTGGTCGGCGGAAATTCGGTTCAGGGGACCGTCACGTTGAATGCAGCGGCCCCGTCTGCGACCGTCGTGACGCTTGCAAGTAGCAACGCAGTGGCTACCGTACCTGCGAGCGTCACGATCGCGGCGGGTGCAAATTCCGCGAGTTTCATCGTCAATACCACAGCGGTCAGCGCGACAACGAGTGCGACGATCAGCGGTTCGTTTGGTGGAGTCACGCGGAGCGCGACGCTCACGATCAATACGAATGCAGCTCCGCCGCCGCCACCGCCGAGCACTGACACAGTTCGCATCACGCGCGCTGAATTCGATAGCGGCAAACGCACGTTGCGCGTAGAGGCGACGAGCACGAGCAGCAACGCGACACTCCAGGTATTCGCAACTGCGACCGGTCAACTTCTCGGCACGCTCTCCAATAGTGGTGGCGGCCAGTACAGATCTGAGTTGAGCGTGTCGACAAATCCGCAGAACATCACTGTCCGAAGCAACCTCGGAGGTGTTGCTACGTCATCGGTCGTGGCGAAGTAGAACCGAAAGCCGCGAAAAGTTTTATAAAGTTCGTTTGTCCTGAGTGTCACCCCCTAAGCCCAGACGCCGGACAAACATTTCTCACTCCCAAGAGTACTGCGCCTTCTTCGCACTATCTCTCGCACGCTTTTACGACGTCCGCAGAAATGACGGGTAAGTAAGAGTGCGTGCCGACGAACGCAAAAGGCACGGAGTCTTTCCGCCCCAGCAATACGTGTCGGAAATTCTCATCACATCAACAAAGCATTCGAGGCCTGGTCCACCGTTTTCCCAGGCCCAATAGGAGGAGTTACCAATGGCGTACATCTCCAAACGGAACAGAAGAAAAGAGAAGGACAAGGAGATAGCAGCGAACAATCGTCGCGAGCTGATCGCGGCGGGTTTCAAGCGTCGCGATCTGCTGAAGATGGGATTGCTCACCAGCGCCGGTATGCTGATACCGAAAAAAGGATTGAGCGCCCGCCCGCTAAATACGCGAGGTTTTTTCGATGATGACGAACCAAACAGTCCCCCGACTACCCCTTTCCAGGAACTGATGCCGAGGTTGCCGGTTTTGCAACAAGTACCACTGGCCTCGCTGAATCCGCAGCCGACTGCCGCACCCAACACTGCGGCTGGCGAAGCGCGCACAGTGGCCCACCAGGCGTTCGCGCAGTTTCCTCCACAACGTTACTACGAAATGTCAGAGCAGGCTGGGACTGTCCTCATGGCCCCGCAAGGCGAACTGCCTCCGCAAACAATCTGGGGCTTCAACGGCCGCACTCCTGGTCCACTAATCGTCGAGCGCTACGGCGTTCTCGGTCAGCCGCAGAACGGTTCGATATTGCTGCGGTTGCGCAACAATCTTCCCGTCGACAACGGAGGCTTTGGTCTTCCGTCAGTTACGGAGCACTTGCACAATGGCCACACGCCACTCGAGAGCGATGGTTTCCCTTGCTTCTTCATGGAACGAGGGCAGTTCTACGACCATCACTATCCGAATGTCTTAGCCGGTGTGAACTCGACGCATCCCGGTACCGGCGACATAAAAGAAGCGATGTCCACGCTGTGGTATCACGACCACCGCATCGATCACACGGCGGAGAATACTTACAAAGGACTCGCAGGCGCTTACATCCTCTTCAACGAATTCGATACTGGGAACGAAAACACGGGATTCAAATTGCCGAGCTTCGGCGATGGACAAAACCCGCTAACCAGTTTCGACATCTACATGGTCTTCAACGACAAGGTGTTCGATAGCGTTACCGGACTGCTGAAATTCGATCTGTTCAATACGGATGGAATCCTCGGCGACAAGTTTCTTGTCAACGGCAAGATTAACCCCGTATTGCACGTCAGCCCGAGACGATATCGCTTCCGCTGGTTGAATACTGGACCGTCGCGCTTCTACCAGCATTTCCTGTTGGGTCCGAACAACAGCACCAAGTCGTTCTGGCAAATCTCGACAGACGGCAATCTGTTGGAAAGACCGATACAGGTAAACAGCTCGCGCATCTCGGTGGCCGAACGCGTAGACGTCATCGTCGATTTCACGAACGATGCCGGCAAGACGTTCTACATCGAGAATCGTCTGGAGCAACAAGACGGGCGCGGTCCAACAGGAAACGTCCTTGGCGCAGGTCAGGGCAACAAGATCCTGAGGATCGTCGTCGATGGACCGGCAGTCGCCGACAACAGCGTCAACCCGGCAACGATTCCCGCGGGAACGTACTTTTACGGTTTCCCGAACACTACCGATCAGGCACGCATCGTTCGCACCTTCCGGTTCGAGCGTGGCAACGGTCAATGGCAAGTCAACGGGCAGCTCGTCGGTGGTTGCGACGCGCCGCCGCGATTCAGAATCAAACGCAACACTGTGGAGAAGTGGATCTTCCAGAACAACTCCGGCGGCTGGCAACATCCGATCCACATGCACTTTGAAGAGTTCCAGACCCTCTCGCTCAACGGTAATCCCCCGGCAAACTCGGGGATTATCCAGAGAGGCCGAAAAGACATTCTCAGGTTGGAGCACAACATGGAAGCGGTAGTTTACTTCCGTTTCCGCGACTTCGTCGGCAGGTTCCCAATTCACTGTCACAACGTGGTCCACGAAGACCACGCGATGATGGTGCTCGGCGCAATCGACGATGTTGGGGACAACAAGACGCAACCATAAACGGCCTGCCTGAAGAAAGGAATTCTTATGACGGACTTAAAACGCAGAAGTTTGGTAGCAGCGCTCGGGGCGGCGCCGTTTGCAGCGCCGTTGTTGACCCACGCGCAAGCGCCGGACGCAAATTCGAAGTTCAAACAAGTGTCCTCGCGCGAAAGGACCAGGCAAAGATACTTTCCGAACCTGATTCTGACCGACCAGGATGGACGCAAGTTGAAGTTTTACGACGATCTCGTCAAAGACAAGATCGTGATCTTCAACATGTTCTATGCGCAATGTGAGGGCATTTGCACTCCCGTCACCAGAAATCTGGTGAGACTGCAAAACGTGCTGGGCAATCGAGTCGGCAAGGACATCTTCATGTACTCGTTTACGCTCAAGCCACAGGAAGACACGGTTTCTGCGCTGAAACACTATGCCCAGATGCACAAAGTGAAACCGGGCTGGTTGTTCCTGACTGGATCCGTGGAGGACATGGAGACACTGCGCCGCAAGCTCGGCTATGTCGATCCCGATCCCGAGGTGGACAAAGATAGATCGAACCACATCGGGGTTCTCAAGTATGGCAACGAACCACTCGAGAGATGGGGCGGTTGCCCGGGAATGTCATCGCCGGAATGGATCGCAGAAATGCTGAGTTGGGTCGACTGGCCGAAAGACTCAGCTAAAGCGAAAGCACAAGCGAATGGAGGTGCCAAATGATTCTTCTTAAATGGAGAGTTTTCAGCGTGGCGTTGTTGCTCGCAATGGCGGCAACAATACCAGGTGTAACGAAGGCGCAAACCGCCATGAACGAGATTTCTCTCGGCGGAACAAGCGGCGGAGCGGCCCAAACTCAAGCGGCGGGTGTCGCTGATATTGGCGATGTCGGCGGCACGCCATCGCCGGCGAGCACCGCCGGTCCCGAGGCCGTTGCTTTCGATGGCACGTATGTTTGGGTAGCGACGCAGTTCAACGACTCGATAACCCGCATCAGAGTCAGCGACAGCACGTTGGCCGGAACATTCGTCGTCGGTAAACGGCCGGTGGCGCTGCTCTATGCGGCTGGATCGATCTGGTGTGCTAACTTGTTGAGCAACACCATCTCGAAGGTAACTCCATCAACGGGAGCTATCGCCGCTACTTACAGTGTTGCCGATGGTCCAGGCGGGCTGGCGTTTGACGGCACGAACATCTGGATATCGAACCGGCACAGCAACACAGTCACAAAACTAAGCACCGCCGGTAAGACTCTCGGGACTTTTGCAGTAGGTAACAGGCCGATTGGTCTCGCCTTCAATGCAAACAGCATTTGGGTGGCGACCAATTTCAGCAACATGGTCTACCGCCTGAGTACCACGGGGGTGGTCCTGGGCAAGTTCGCCGTTGGCAAAGGTCCCTTTGGGGTCGCTGCTGAAGGCGAAAATGTTTGGGTCACCAACTACTTCGACAAAACTGTTACCAAACTTCGGGCCAGTGACGGGTTCACGCTCGGCACATTCAAGGTCGGCGACGGAGCTGCGGGAGTAGCGTTTGACGGAGTGAACATCTGGGTGGTTAACAATGGTGACAGCACTGTCATGAAAATTGATCCATCTAGTGGGACCGTCTCGGCGACGTACGTTACCGGCAAAGGACCATTTTCAATAGCCTTTGGCGGATCGAAGATCTGGGTGCCGAACTTCGGCAGCAACTCAGTTTCGACAGCAGCCGCTAATTAGGTCTTTCGAGTAAGAAGGGCGCAGAGATCAAAGACGGAGAGCACTTCTTCTGTCTTTGACTTTGCGTCCTTTCGAATTTGGAGTGTGTTAGCGAGGTTAGCGGATCAGATAGAACGCCGTCTGGCGCGGACGAAACCATTTCATTCCTTCGCTGGTTAGATACGCGTCGTCTTCCATCATGATCGCTACCTTTTGACCGCCCCATTCCGGAACCGCAGTGCTGGTGTTCAATTCGATCGCTGTGTATGACCCTTCGCGAAACGGCGGTTCCAGTGAAGTGGTTGCAGACGCACGACGGAAATCGATACTTGCGCCGAGTGCGTGTCCCTGATTCCCAACGGAATGGGAATAGATCATCGCTTCGATCCCGAGCTTTTTCATGTCAGCCATTGTCGCGTCGTAGACCTCAGAACCTTTGGCTCCGGGTTTGATGTGCGTGAACAAGGCATCCTGAAGTCGATTTGTATTCGCCAGGGCCTTCTTTAATCCTTCGGGAACATCGCGTTCACCGGGCCGCAACACGTAGCCCATCTTTTGCCAATCCGTGCTCAGGCCCATGTAATTTACTCCACAATCGATGTGAATCACGTCACCGCGCTGGATGACGGCGGATTCCTCGGTCACGCTCAAAAACTGTTGGGTCTTGCCTGGTTCCTTATTATGTCGTTGCAGGCGCAAATCAGGCTGAAACCAGGTGTCCAACCCTAAGTCGTTCAACTGTTGCATGAACCACCAACGAACATCGCCGACGGTAGTTTTGCCGGGAGTAATCACCTCGTTTGAAAAGGCGCGCCGCGTCAGGATGTCTGTCACTTCGACCGCGGTGCGGTAGTGTTCGAGCTCTTCGGGCAAACGCGTGTCCATGTATTCGACGATCAGCGGAGCGGCGGAGACGAAGCGCGAGGCGTAGTTTGGTCCAAGTGACTCTGTCAAGAATTTGTGCACCTCAAATGTGAGACCGTCAGTTGCTCCGCGCATACCGCCGATGTTGAGAGCTATTGTCTTGGGGTTCCGTTCTTCAACCAGTCGACGCAGTGTTGTTGCGATGTCTCTGCCGGGCGGATTCAACACCTCGAAGAAATAATTCAAGTGTTCTTCGGGATAACGGACAATCGCGATGCGATCGAGCTTGTCTCCTCCGCAATCCGCGAAAATGAAGAAGTCGCGGCGGCCAACGTAAGGAAGAGGAGGCGCGATGTGGGCTGTTACCGGATCGGCGTGAAACTCCTCGTTCGTTACGATCCACATGGCGATGTTCTGGCGACGCATCATTGGCAGCAACATCGTATCGAGACGTTTCTTCAGCCAGCCCTCTCGCATGGCCAGTTGCTCGCGCTGTGACAGCAGTTTCGGAAGCGACTCGACGGCATTGGGTTTTTGCGCGTAGACCGACAGCGACAAAGCGAACAGCAACAGTGCGGTGTTGCGTAAGGCAATTCTAGTGTTCTTCATGAGGATCGAAATCCTATCCGCCCGGGCGAGTGTTGACAATACCGGCGGCTCGCGAGATAACGCACGAGCAAACAGGAGACGCAAATTTCAAGAGCATGAAACGTCGCACCATTCTTCTCAGTTGCCTGATATTGATGTTCGTCGCTTGTGCGGGAGTGGTGCCTCAGCCCGTCAAGGTTGAAGGAGTAGCGATGTTGCCGGGGCTCCGCGACGGCGACAGGATTCTCATCGACAGAAACTTCGACAAGCTCGAGCGAGGCGATATCATCACCTTCTATTTCCCCATGGATCAAAGGAAGAGCTACCTCAAGCGCATTATCGGCTTGCCGAATGACACGGTTGAGATTCGCGAAGGCAAGGTCTTCATCAACGGCACACCGATCGATGAACCGTACGTCGATCCTGAACTGGATACTAGCCACCGCAGTATGGTTGAAACGAAGTTAGACGAGCACAGCTATTTCGTGGTGGGTGACAATCGCGACAACTCGAGCGATTCGCGGATCTGGGGACCGCTGGATCGAAAGTTCATTTACGGCAAGTACGTCAGAAAATATTACTCAGCCGGACCCTGATAGTAATAAGTCGATCGCTTCAGCAACTTCTTCCTTTGGCACCAATCTTCACCAGGGGAAGGGTTGTTATGAAAGACGACAAGCTGGCCTTATATGAATCCTTGATTCGCGCCTCACTGGCACTCATCTTCCTCATCGCACTCAGCGTGGGGGCGTTCGGTCTGGTTGCGATTTCCCACATGCTGATGCAGCAGGCGATCGCGAGGCCTGCATTTCCGCAGACTGAGGCGTACGCAGCCGACACTGCGGCTAACTCAGTCGGATCAATCAACTTTTAAACATCACGATCGTTGCGCCAAAGCCGCCGGCCTGGGGTGGGGCGTCGGTCCAGCCGGAGACGAATGGGGTACGAGCGAGAATCGAGCGGACCATTTCGCGTTGGACGCCGATGCCTTTGCCGTGAATGATGCGCACGCAAGCGAAACCCTTCTCGTGTGCGAGCTGCAAATACTCCTCGACGACGCGCTGCACGTCTCGCGGCGGTATCGTGTGCAGATCGAAAACGTCAGTGATCTCGATCTCCACCGGATCTGGGAACGGATTGTCGAGATCTATGTCGTCCATGTGGTCGATTTGACACCCTCTTCAAGCGACTTGTAAACTCGCGCTTCTCAAATCTACAAACTTAATCGAAGGAATAAAGCGAAATGGGTGCGCGAAAGAAGATTACTGTGGTCGGCGCAGGTAACGTCGGCGCAACAGCGGCTCACTGGCTCGCCGCAAAGGAACTCGGCGACGTCGTGCTTGTCGACATCGTCGAAGGAGTGCCGCAAGGCAAGGCTTTGGACCTCGCTCAGGCCGCACCGATCGAAGGTTTTGACGTGCGGATGGTCGGCGCCAACACGTACGACGACACGGAAAACTCCGACATAGTAATCATCACGGCTGGACTCGCCCGCAAACCCGGAATGAGCCGCGACGATCTGTTGAAGACCAACGCCGGCATCGTTTCGCAAGTAGTCGACGAATGTGTTCGACGCTCGCCGAACTCGATCCTGATCATCGTCTCGAACCCGCTCGACGCCATGTGCCAGGTCGCGCTGAAACGATCCGGTTTTCCGAAACATCGCGTGATCGGAATGGCCGGCGTGCTCGACTCCGCGCGCATGCGTTGTTTCCTTGCCGAAGCACTGAACGTTTCCGTCGAAAACGTGACCGCATTCGTACTTGGCGGACATGGCGACACGATGGTGCCGCTGCCGCGTTTCTCGACCTGCGCCGGCATTCCCATCACCGAGCTGTTGCCGAAAGATCAGATCGACGCGATCGTGAAAAGGACTGCGGGCGGCGGCGCTGAGATCGTTAGTTTATTGAAGACTGGTTCGGCGTATTACGCGCCTTCAGCAGCGGCAGTGGAGATGGCGGAGTCGATTCTCAAAGACAAGAGGAAGATTCTTCCGTGTGCGGCGTATCTCGAAGGTGAGTACGGGATCAACGGTCTCTACGTGGGCGTGCCGTGCAAACTCGGCGCGCGCGGGTTGGAACAGATCATCGAGATCAATCTGACCGCGGAAGAGAGGATCGCCTTGCAGAAGAGTGCGTCGGCGGTGCAGGAGCTCGTGGACGTTCTCGGGATTTAGCCACAAAAAGGCACAAAAGGTTTCGGCTGAACTTGGATTAGGATTCAACAGCTCACCAATTTCGACCGAAACTTTTTGTGCCTTTTTGTGGCTAACCTTTAAGCCATCCAAGTAGCCCGTGGATGACGGTTTCGCGGTTCTCTTCGTAGATCGCGCGCGTCAGCGGAATACCCATCGGACAAGCCTGTACGCAGTTCTGCGCATTGCCGCAATTGGTGATGCCGTCCTCACCCATGATGCCTTCGAGACGTTCATCGCGATTCATTTTCCCGGAAGGATGCATGTTGAATAACCGGACCTGCGCGATCGCCTGCGGTCCAATGTAGTTGTCGCCTTCGTACTGCGGACACGCCTCCAAACAACATCCACAAGTCATACAACGCGAGTAGGCGTAACGTTCCTGCACCTCGTCCTGGTCCATTCGCGGGCCAGGTCCCAGGTCGTGCGTGCCGTCCAACTCGATCCAAGCATGTACGCGACGCAGGTGATCGAACATCTGTGAACGATCGACCACGAGGTCGCGAATGTTTGGAAACTTCGACATCGGTTCGAGCTTAATCGGCTGTTCGAGATTGTCGATGAGCGCCGAGCACGACTGTCGTGCGCGGCCGTTGATGATCATCGTGCAGATGCCGCACACCTGTTCCAAACAGTTCATCGACCAAACGGGTGGCGTAGTCCGCTCGCCCGCCTTGTTCACCGGGTTTTTCTGAATCTCCATCAGACACGAGATGATGTTGAGATTTGGACGGTACGGTATTTCAAACTGTTCCCAGTACGGCGACGCGTCGGGATTGGCGCGACGGCGAATGTGGATCTCGACTGTTCCAGAGTTGTTTGCCACGGATAATTAGGCCTTTGCTCCTTCTTTTTTTGCCTTGCTGTAGTCGCGCTTGCGGGGTTGAATCAACGAGACGTCAACAGGCACCCACGAAAACACCGGACCTTCGCCGGAGTACTCGGCGATCGTCGTCTTCAGGAAGTGTTCGTCGTCGCGATCGGGAAACTCGGGTTTGTAGTGCGCGCCGCGCGACTCGTTGCGATTCAAGGCGCCGAGCGTGATCACGCGCGCGAGTTCGAGCATGTTCGCGAGATGGCGCGCGTGCGGCAACGCCATTGTCGCCCACAGGTTCGAATCGTTAATCGAGATTCGCTTGTAGCGGTCCATTAGCTCGAGCAGCTTGTTGTCGGTCGCCTTCAGCTTGTCGTTGTAGCGGACGACGGTGACGTTGTCAGTCATCCACTTGCCCATCTCCTGATGCAGCACGTACTGGTTCTCGTTACCGCTTTGTTTGATCAGGCGATCGTTGATCTCGGTCTGAAGTTTCAACTCCTGGTCGTAGATGCGCGAGCCGTCGGAGCCGTTTCGTTCGACGTTCTTCGCGTATTCGATCGCCGCGGGTGCCGCGACGAAACCGCCATACACGCAGCTCACGAGTGAGTTTGCTCCTAATCGATTAGCACCGTGAATTGAGTAGTCGCATTCGCCGGCCGCGAGCAGTCCGGGAACGTTCGTGCGCTGGTTGTAATCAACCCACAGTCCGCCCATCGAATAGTGCACACCGGGGAAGATGCGCATCGGCACATGACGCGGATCGTCGCCGACGAACATCTCGTAGATTTCGAGAATCGCGCCGAGTTTTCGATCGAGCACGTCCGCGGGAATATGCGTCAGATCGAGATAGACCTGGTTCTCGCCGCCCACGCCCATGCCTTCGATACAGACCTGGAAGATCTCGCGAGTCGCGATGTCGCGCGGAACAAGATTGCCGTAAGCGGGATACTTCTCTTCGAGGAAGTACAAACGTTCGCTCTCGGGAATCGACGACGGCGAACGAACATCGCCGCGTTTGCGCGGCACCCACACGCGTCCCCCTTCGCCACGCGCGGACTCCGACATCAATCGCAACTTGTCTTCGCCGGGAATCGACGTCGGATGGACCTGAATGAACTCGCCGTTCGCGTATCTCGCGCCCTGCTGATACGCAGCGGAAACCGCGCTGCCCGTGCAGACCATCGAGTTCGTCGACTTGCCAAAGATCAAACCCGGACCGCCAGTCCCGATGATCACCGCGTCCGCGGGAAACGCTTTGAGCTCGAGTGTCTGCAAGTTCATCGCGATCAGTCCGCGACAGACCTGATGACCATCGAGCACGAGCGACAACATCTCCCAGTGCTCAAACTTCCTGACTTTGCCTGAGACTTCGTAGCGTCGCACTTGCTCGTCGAGCGCGTAGAGCAATTGTTGTCCGGTTGATGCGCCGGCGAATGCAGTGCGGTGGTGCTTGGTCCCGCCGAAGCGACGGAAGTCGAGTAAACCTTCGTTGGTGCGCGAGAAGGGAACTCCCATGCGATCAAACAGGTAGATGATCGCGGGCGCCATCTCGCACATCGCTTTCGCCGGAGGTTGATTCGCGAGAAAGTCGCCGCCGTAGACCGTGTCGTCGAAGTGTTCCCAGGTCGAGTCGCCTTCGCCCTTCGTGTTGACCGCGCCGTTGATGCCGCCCTGAGCACAAACTGAGTGAGACCGTTTGACGGGCACGACTGAAAAGAGATCGACCGCGTGGCCGGCTTCGGCGATCTTCATCGCCGCCGCGAGACCAGCAAGGCCCCCGCCGACAACCGCGATCTTCATGCCGTTACTCGACATTAATGAATTATTCCTCCTAACAGTCCGCCCGGACGGATGAAAGCGATCGCGGCGTTCATGCCGACCAGCAGCAGCACCGCGCCGAAAGCGATGCACGCGTATCCAGTGAGCCGTTGCGCGCGTTCTCCGATGGTGATGCCCCAGTCGACGAGAAACAGCCAGATGCCGTTGGCCAGGTGCCAGACGGTGGCTACGATGCCGATCGTGTAGATCCCGAATATCCACCACATGTGGAATTCATTGGACACGATCTCGAACGCTCGGTCGGGAGCGTGTGCGACTGACGTCGTGTTCAGTCCCGGCACCATGCCGAACCGGAAATTTAGCACGTGGAAAAGGATGAAGAAGAACAGGATCACGCCGGTGACTCGCTGGATCAGGTAAAACCAGTTTCGCGGATAGGGATAGGCCAGATTATTGGGCCGCGCTTCCATCGTGATCACCAAACCATAGACTGCGTGATAGATGAGCGGTATAAAGATGCCGCCGATCTCGACGAAGAGAATGTAGGGGATCGATTGGAGATCGCGCACCGCGTTGTTGAAATCGTGCGCGCCCGTCAGAGCTTTCGAGTTCGTGTAAAAATGCTCTAAAAGGAAAATAGCGAGTGGAAAAATGCCGGAAAGCTGGTGGAGCTTGCGCAGGATGAACGTCCTGCTCAAACGGATAGCCAAGAATACGCTCCTTTGTTTGAGGGCCTGGTGGACATCGCCTTCAGTATAGATCAACTAACCAAGGATCTGAGAATGGGCCCAACCTTGACGGAGATAGTGAAAGCGATCAAGTCGCGCGAAGTTTCGCCGGTTGAAGTAATGGAAACGTGTTTGGAACGGATCGCGAGTTTGAATCCGGCGTTGAATGCTGTCGTGACTGTTGCGCCTGATGTCATGGAACGCGCACGTGAGGCGGAAGCCGCGATGATGCGACGCGAGACGTTGAGCGCACTGCACGGTGTTCCGTTGACGATCAAAGACACGATCGAAACCGCAGGTTTGCGAACGACGAGCGGTTCGACGCTGCGACAGGATTACGTTCCGTCTGTCGATGCGCCGTCGGTTGCGCGTTTGCGTCAGGCGGGGGCGATAGTGCTCGGCAAAACTAATGCGTCCGAGATGGCGATGGACTACAACGCCGACAATCCGGTGTTTGGCCGCACGAATCATCCGCTCAATCCGAAGTTGACTCCGGGTGGATCGAGCGGCGGTGAAGCGGTGGCGATCGCGACGGGAATGTCGCCGGGTGGGTTGGGCAGCGATCTGGCGGGATCGGTTCGGATTCCGGCGCACTTCTGCGGCATCGCGGGCTTGAAGCCGACGACCGGACGCGTGCCGGGCGAGTTACAGTTTCCGCCGAGCACTGGGCCATACTCGCTTGGTGCGGTGATTGGACCGATGGCGCGAAGTGTTAGCGACTTGCGGTTGTTGTTTCGAGTCTTAAGCGGAGATCCCGGATCTGAAATTCACTTAAAAGGAATTGTTGGCTGGTACAGCAATGACGGTGTGACGCCGGTTACAGACGACACGGCACGCATTGTTCAAGCGGTAGCTGGTGCGTTAGCGGATGAGGGTTTCATCACCGAAGAATGCCGTCCGCCCCATGTCGAACGTGGCAACGAGTTATGGTTGAAATTGTTTTCCCGTGCGTCAGTGGTCCAACTGCGACGATGGTATGTTGGTCGCGAGAGTGAAGGCGGCTCGTTTGTAAAATGGCGACTCGCAACTGCCGACCAGGCACCGCCGCCGACAATAGACGACTACATCGCGAGTTGGATGGAACGCGATCGACTGCGCGAGGAGCTGCTGCGTTGGATGGAGACGACGCCGATCATCGTCTCTCCCGTCGGCGCGACGCCCGCCTACGAACACGACACGCTGAAGGTCACGGTTCGCGGTGAAACCTTTGGAACGTTTCGCGCGTTCAGCTACGCGCAAACATTCAATGTCTTCGATCTGCCGGTGGTGACGGTGCCGGCGGGCCGTTCGGCTGACGGGTTGCCCATTGGCGTGCAGATCGTGGGTCGTCCAAACGCGGAAGAGATGGTTTTAGCGGTTGCGGAGATTGTCGAAGAAGCTCTTTCTAGCTAATCTTTCATCACGACTAGGAGTCGATTATGGAACCAATTACTGCCCTGTCTTTCCTCTTCTTCGGTTTCATCGCGATCGTGTTGCTGATCATCGCGGCGAAGACGATCCGGATCGTACCCCAGGCGACCGTGATGCTGGTCGAACGTCTTGGAAGATTCGACAGGCCGGCAAAGGAAGGCCTGAATATCCTCGTGCCGTTCATTGATAAGCCGCGCGCGGTTTTTTGGACGAACTCACGTCCGGGACTGACGTCGATTGACCTTCGTGAACAGTACATCGATCTGCCGCCGCAGCCCGTCATCACGCGCGACAACGTGACGATCCACGTCGACTCGGTGGTCTACTGGCAAATAACCGATGCGGTAAAAGCCGTTTACGAAATCAACGACCTGGTCGGCGGCATCGTCCAGTTGACGATCACCGGCATGCGGGCCGTCATGGGTGAGATGGACCTGGACCACACGCTTTCGCAACGCGATCAGATCAACGCCAAATTACGCATCATTCTCGACGAAGCGACTGACAAGTGGGGCGTGAAGGTCACGCGCGTCGACGTGAAGAACATTAATCCGCCGGAAGACGTGCGGATCACGATGGAGAAGCAGATGACCGCCGAACGCAATCGTCGCGCGCTCGTGTTGCAGGCTGAAGGCGATCGTCAGGCGGCGATCACGCGTGCCGAGGGCGAGAAGCAGGCGGCGGTCACGCGCGCAGAGGGTGAAAAACAGTCGGCGATCCTCGCGGCCGAAGGCGCGGCGCAGGCGCGGTTGCGAAACGCGGAAGCGGAGATGGAAGCGCTCAATCGCATTGCGTCGGCGGTTCCCGATGGCGATCCGAGTCAGTACCTGATCACGGTGCGTTACATCGAGAGCCTCCGCGACATGACGCGGACCAACAATTCAAAAGTTATCTTCATGCCGGTTGAAACTTCGGCGATGCTGTCGAGTATCGGCGCGATCAAGGAAGTGCTATCGCAGACGGGCGAGCAGAGTGGTGGCGACAAGGAGCTTCCGCCGCCGCCGCATCCGCGCGAATTGCCGCGCTAAAATCTGTGCTCTGAGATGATCGTGTAAATCGATCCTTTTGGAGATAACTGGCTGCGAAACAGCACGAACTCAGTTACCGGAACCTCGATCAAACTAAACTTCTCTTGGATATGAGCTTCGGCGAGATCTCGCGCGTCTTCCGGTCTACGAAGACGAGCAATGGTGAGGTGTGGTCTATATCCGCGATCCTCTTTCGCAAAACCCTCGTGTGCGAATGCGTCTTCCAATCGCTGTTGCAACTCTGACAACCGGCCCGACGAGTCTTCAACACCGATCCATAGGACCTGTGGTCGACTACGCCTCGGAAACACGCCTGTGCCTCCGATTCTGATCTTAAAAGGTGAGAACTCGTTTGCGACGTGTGTTGCGGCTTCTGAAATTCGGGGGACTCGTTCTTTCGCTACGTTCCCGAAGAACTTCAACGTGAGATGAACATTCTCGGGCTTGCTCCAACTGGCGCTCGCCGCCGGAACTGCTTCGCGTAATCGCTTCGCGTGACTGCCAAGTTGCTCGCGCACTTCCGGCGGAAGCTCGATCGCACAGAACGTCCGCCACTCTTCGCTCATTGTGGTGCCAGGACGACTGTACTCGTGGTTGCTTTTGTGACCGCCGCTGTCGTGAACGGAAACTCACGCGGCGTAACGGCGCGCCAGTCTGCGAGCTGATCGCTCCAGTGCGGGCTCTTGGGCAAACCCGATTCGCCGAGCGTGATTCCCATTTGCGACTTGTCCCAATCACTCGCGTCGGCGATGAACCTCATCGATACCGCAGTGCCCACGTTGACCGTCGCTCCGATGAAACCGCCAGTTCCATTTTGCGGAAACGGTGGAATGGTGAACTGCACTCCGATCAGCGGCGCCCCTGAAAGCGGATGCGGGAAACGTACCTTGGTCGACTCGCCCCACGTCCATTTCGACTCATCCGCGCCGAATTGTTTGGTCAGTGTCTGGCGTGCGTCGTCATGACATGCACGCAGCAGATCGGCATAGCTCGTGAATTCTTTGGGCAGCCAGTCGGCTGGTTGTTCCTTGATGATGCGATCGAGTGTCGTATCGAAGTTCCCCCACTGAAAATTCTTCACCAGGTCCGGCCCAAGTGCGGCCGTCAATATTTTCGATCGGAACGCCAGACGCATATGGCCCAGGAGCAGCGCCACTGACGATTCGGGAGTGACTTTTCCATCCCACTTTTCAAACGCATCGAGCGTCGCGCGCAGCTTGTCGTCTGCCGGAGTCAACTTCGGACGCAAAGTTTTTACTGCTTCCCGAGCGAACAACGTTCCGGCGATCGAATAGACGTCGCCCTGAATCCGGCGAAAGTCTTCCGTCGTGTGTTTGGGTTTCTCACTCAGCAGATCAAAGATGCGACGCGCGCGATACGGTTGCGCCCACGAATGCGTAAGGTGATACGGATAGTCAGTACCGACGATCCGTTGATTCGCGGTGACGATCATTCCCGACGGCGGATCGTAGATGTTCGGCAGCTTTGCGATCGGAATGTAGTCGACCCATTCGCCCGCGTCGGTCGAACCGTCGTACGGCAAACTGCCGTCGCCCGACTTGCGAATCGGCACGACGCCGCAAGCGTGATAGCCGATGTGACCGTTAACGTCCGCGTAAACGATGTTCTGCGTCGGCGCGGTGAATGATTTCAGCGCGGCCTTGAACTCGTCCCAATTCTTCGAACGGTTCATCGCGTAGTTGAGATCGCTGGCGAGTCGCTTGGCGTCAAACGCGGTCCAGCGAAGCGCGTAACGTTTGCCGTCGCCTTCGAAGATGATTGGACCATGACGCGTCACCGTTACCTCGTGAGTGACGATGTCCTGCTCCGCACTGGCTAGTCCTTTTCTAACTTTGATCTCTTCGCGACGAATCTCCGCGTCCTGCCAGCCCGAGGGCGTTTGGTATCGCTTTGGATTCGCCGGATCAAACTTCTCGACGTAAAGGTCCTGCACGTCTGGCCCAACGTTCGTGAATCCCCACGCGATGTGCTCGTTGTGACCGATGATCACGCCGGGAATTCCAGCGGACGTCACACCCGCCATGCGAACACCGGGCGAGCTGAGATGGGCCAGGTACCAGATCGACGGCGCGGTTGCGCGCAAGTGCGGATCGTTAGCGAGCAAGGGCTTACCGGAAACAGTTCGTTTACCGCTGATCACCCAGTTGTTACTCGCGGCCAGGTCATCTGCGTAGAGTCCGACGCGCGCGAGGGCCTCGGCAGCGATCGAGGCGTTGTGAGCGAGTGCTTTTTGTGACTCTGCCGAAAGAGGAGTAATGACTGCGCCCGTCGATTTCGCCGGAGCGGCTTTCGCGGGAACGTCCTTGCCGACCACGAGCACATCGATCGGCGAAGTCACAGGCATCAACGCCGCCTTCTTCTCAGCCGGCACGGAAGCGAGTCCTTGACGCATGAGATCCAGCCGCCACGTATCGGAAAGCGCCTCGAAGAAGATCTTGACGACGACGAGTGAGTCTTGCGGTGTCCACGGGCGGAAGTCGTAGTTCAGGATCTGAAACTCCGGCGGACGCGACTTCGGATCGAGCGACGAAGCGTACGCGTTCACGCCGCGAGCGTACGCTTGTAGCAACGCCTGCGATCGCGGCGACAAGGCCGCGTATTCCGCGTCGGCGGTTTGACTGAAGCCGTACGTGCGGTGAAGTTTGTCCTGGTCCAACGCAGCGTTGTTTGGACCAGCACCCAGCATCTCGGCGAGTTCGCCGCGCGCCGTGCGACGGAACAGATCCATTTGCCACAGTCGATCGGACGCAGTCGCATAACCTTGACCGAAGTAGAGGTCTTCGTCGTTCTGCGCTTCGATGTAAGGAATGCCGCGTTCGTCGCGCCGGATGGTGACGCGATCCTTGATTCCTTTTATTTGGATCGCCGGTGATTCCTGAACGGCAAGAGGCTTCGCAACAAAGATGGAAACAGAGATGAAGAGAATGATTAGGATGGGTCTCATGGTGCGCGAAATACTAGCACATTGACGTTCATAGCGCCGCGACTTAGAATCGGCTCCCGATGATACGTTTTGCCTGCATCGCCGTCCTGTTATTGAGCTCGGTCGCGACTGCGAGTGCGCAGCAACGCCCGCTGCTCACCGAAGACGTCGACATCATCGCGCCCGGCTCGATCCGCATTGAAGCAGGCATCGACTTCATGCAGGGCGCGAACTACTCCGTCTCCGGTCTCCGGGGCGACCTGACGCGCGTCGGCGTGATCGGCATCAACTTCGGCATGGGCCCGAATGTCGAGTTTCAGATCGAAGGAGTCGCGCAGAACTACCTCGGCATCAACTCCCGTGGCCCCTCAGCCATCCCGCTTCAACTTCTTCCCGGCGCGAATTCGACAAACGATACAGGTGATTTCACCCTTGCCGCGAAGTTCAAGCTGCGAAACGAAACGCGTCGCGGTCCATCGCTTGGCTTTCGTTTCGGGGTGCAACTGCCGAACTCGAGCCAGGGGACTGGCATTGGTCTTAACCAGACGAACGCCTTCGGATCGATCCTCGTCGGCAAGAAGTTTGGTCACGACGGACGCTTCAATACTTTCGGCAACCTCGGCATGGCCATTCTTACCGCTCCCACCGAACTCTTTTCACAGAACGACGTGATCACGTACGGGCTCGCGGGAATCTTTCGCATCAACAAGCAGTTCAGCATTGCGGGCGAGGTCAATGGCCGCGCCAACACACGTCCCGGCAATGGTCCACTCGGCACCGAGTCGATGGGCGAAGCACGTCTCGGAATGCAGATTCGCGCTTCAGGATTACGGTTCGACTTCGCGGCCATCAAGGGTCTCACCAGCTTTAGTCCAAACTCAGGATTTACGGTTGGCGTTACTTACGACACACCGGCTGTCTTCGCGCCCGTCAAGTAACCAGGAATTATATGGTTGACTGGTTATGGCGGTTGGCACGGTGGCTGGAAGTAAACGTCATCAGCATGCCTTTGTACATTGCGGGCCCCGCGATGATCATCATCGGCGCACTCGATTCGTCGCTTCTTTCGCTGCCGGAGATCAACGACTATCTCGTCGTCGGACGCTGTTTCAAATACCCGAGCGCGGCGTTTTATTTTCCGTTGTTCGCCGCCACGGGATCGGTCATCGGTTGCAATCTGCTTTACTCGATCGTGCGCCGCGGTGGACAAGCCGTGTTGCGCAAGCGGTTCAAGCTGGAACAGATAAAGCGCGTCGAAAGAGCGTACGAACGGTTTGGATTCCTGGCGATCGGTATTCCGGCGATACTGCCGCCGCCGTTGCCGTTCAAGATCTTCGTCGCCACGGCGGGCGCGCTCGAGTACCCGCGTTGGAAGTTTTTGTTGACGGTGATGATCGCGAGATCGTTCCGTTACTACGTCGAAGGCATACTCGCGGTATTCTACGGCCGGAGGGTATTGCTGTTTTTAAAAGACAACGGGTTGATGATTGTCAGCATCGTTGGGTCGCTCGTGCTTGTGGGCGGCATCGTTTATCTGGTAGTTAATCGTCGCCGGCGAACGTTGGCGCCTGCCACGGATGGCAGCAGCGGCGTCGAAGAACCTGTTGACTCTGAAAGGGCTATTGATTGAAGTCGATTATTTCCCCCGTTACTAAAGGCCTCACGAAAGTGTCCGAATACCTGATCACGTTCGGAGCGTTTGGCCTGTTTGCCGTCGCTTTGCTCGATTCGACGTTCGTGCCGCTGCCGAGCAGTGCCGACGCGTTGATGTTGTTGCTGACCACCACGCACCCGCGTTGGATGTTGCTTTACGCGTTTATGGCGACGGCCGGATCGGCCCTTGGTTGCTGGATCCTGTATCTGATTTCGCGGCGCGCTGGAGCGCGCGCGTTGCGCCGGTTCTCCGAAGCAAAACAGAAGCGCGTTAAAGAACTGATCGAGCGTTACGACATGGCGGCGGTGCTGGTCGCAACGCTGTTGCCGCCGCCGTTTCCGTTCAAATTGTTCGTCGTTACGGCGGGCGTGTTTCGGTTCAGTCTCGTGCGGTTCATGATCGCGATCGTCGTCGGACGCGCATTCCGTTTCCTGTTGGAGGGATACTTCGCGGTGCGCTACGGCGCGGAGGCGAAGGCCATCCTCGCGCAATACTATCCGTGGATCGGACTCGGGCTCGCGGTGGCTATTCTGGTTTTTGTGATAGCGCGACGGTTGATGCGGCGACCGCCGGCTGAGGCTGAGATTGAGGTTTTGGAGGGGTAGCCTCCTCCGTGTCGTGTAGCAGGAACAGGTCCGCCAGGTCCTTGACGCCATGCGACTCTTCCAGTTTCGTCAGCAGTTGAAGAAAGATCTGGGCGGTGGCGAGTGCGTCGCAACCGGCGCGATGCCTGCTCGCGATCAGGATCGAGAAGTGCTCGGCGAGTGTGTCGAGACGGTGGTTCAGCAGTTCGGGCAACACGAGACGCGAGAGTTTCACGGTGCACAGGTGCTGGTTGACCATGCGATGTCCCGGAAAGACGCGCGAGATTTCGTGATTCAGAAAGTTTGTATCGAAGTTTGAATTGTGCGCGATCAGCACGGAGTCGCTCACGAAGTCGAGCCATTGCGGCGCGACGTC
>Ga0111538_10001529_pt1 | contig 32446 bp, 22 predicted proteins | sample SoiMethybrSBSTD1_FD_79669 | JGI IMG/M metagenome (GOLD analysis project Ga0111538, IMG submission 79669) | Bulk soil microbial communities from a Populus tree surrounding site in Tennessee, USA - Soil MetaG P. TD hybrid SBSTD1 (version 2)... | ecosystem: Environmental > Terrestrial > Soil >...
CGCCGGGCCCCGCGCCCCCGGACGGCCGCGGGTTCTGGCTCGGCCTGGCGCTGTGGAACGTGGTCGCGGGGCTCGCCGTGTACGGCGGCCGCGACCCGCTCGGGCTCGCCTACAGCGCGCAGCAGCCGGTGGTGATCCTCGCCGCGGCGTATCTCGCGTCGCGCTTCGCCTCCTTCCCGCGCCCGGTGCGCCTGCTCGCCGCGGCGGGGGCGGTCTTCGACCTGCTGTTCGGCATCCTGCTCAATGCCTTCATGCAGACGCGGACCCCGGACGTGCACGCGGACTGGCGCGGCCCGCTCGGGCTGCGCTACGCCGATCTGCAGATCGGGCTCGGCGCATGGAACTGGGACATGAAGACCTCGGCGGGCTACGCCTTCATCGCCGATCGGCTCGGCGGCGCCGTGTGGCTCGCCGGCGCGGCGGTGGTCGCGCTGGCGACCGCCGGGGCGGTGTGGCTCCTGCGGGAGGCGCGGCGCGACCCCGATCAGAGCAGCCGCAGCACCTCGGCCTCGAGCGTCGCGACGTCCACGTAGCCGACGAAGGTCTTGCGGAGCGCCCCGTCGCGGTCGATCAGGAAGGTCGTCGGGATCGACGACGGCTGCCCGATCACCAGCGCCAGCGACGGGTTGAACATCACGGTCGGATAGCGCACCGGGACCTGCCGCCCGAACTCCAGGACCGCCGCCGGCTGATCGTCCACCGACACGCCGATCACCACAAGCCCGCGGCCACGGTAGCGCTCGTAAAGGGCGTTCAGCTCCGGGATCGTCATGCGGCACGGGCCGCACCAGGAGGCCCAGACATCGATCACCCGGACCTTGCCCCGGAAGTCCTCGAAGCGCAGGGCACGGCCGTGCGGGTCTTCGGCGACGATGGAGAGGAACAGGTCGGGGCCGTCCCCGCCCCCGCCCGCGGCCGGGGCGCTTCGGCTGCAGGCGGCGAGCGCGAGAGTCATCAGGAGCACCGGCGCCCCGAGCCGGCCGGGACGCGTCACGGTTTCGGAGGGGTCGCGGGGTTCCTGGCCTTCTTCTTTTTCCCGGCAGCGGTCGCCGCGACGGCGGTCGTCTTCTTCTTCGCGGACACCGCGGGCGGTTTCTCGCCCGAGGCCTGCGGCCGCAGCGCGTGCGGCTCCGCCGCAGGCGCAGGCGAGGGCACCGCCTCCCACTCCCTCAGGCTGATCGCCGGCCGGTTCCACGGCGGCTTCTCGAACAGGCGGAACCCGGCGACGAACTCTCCGCGCAGTCCCGGGTGGCTGCGGATCATCTCGAGGAGCGTCGCCGACTCGAGCACCTGCCAGGCATAGGAGGTCCCGGCGACCTTGAAGGTGATGCGCCCTTCGGCCCCGGTGTCGAAGCGGCCGCGCGCCAGGACGTCGAGATCTCCGGCGACCGGGTAGCCGGCGCGGGCGGCGCGGGTCCGCACTTCCTGGAGGTTGAGCGACTTCTGGCTCTCGGCCTCCACCTCGACCCGCCCCGATCCCAGGTCGGCGCTCACCCGCGCCACGCCCGACAGGGTCCGGATCGCCTCCTCGACGCCGCGGCTGGCCAGGGGGGAGCGCATGCCGCTCACCGGGAACTGCAGTCGCTTCACCTCGGCTCGCGCCGTCCCGGGCGCGGCCGCGGCCAGCAGGGGGACGAGGAACACCGCCGCGGCCGGCCAACCCGGCCGGCTCTGCGATATCCTCCGCGCTGTCGCTTTCACGCGTTGCCCCCGGCGCGCACGTCGCGACAATAACGTCCGCACATCGTGAAGGCAAGGACCCCGCGCGGGCCTCCGCCCGGTGCGGCGCTGTGGAGCAAGCCCTTGGATCGGGACACGGAATCGTCGGCGAGCACGAAATCGACACCGCCCGGCGCCGGGGGACGACTCCGCCTCCCCCTGGGGCTGGCGATCGTGCTCCTCGCCGCCGCCGGGTTCCGGCTCCTCTACCTGCTCGCGTGGATGAAGGACCCGGTCCTGCGCGACACGCTCATCCTCGACGCCTCGATCTACGACGCCTGGGCGCAGCGCATCGCCGCGGGCGCGCTCGTCGGCCGGGAGTCGTTCTACTTCGCGCCCCTCTATCCGTATCTCCTCGGCGGCGTCCACTTCCTGGCGGCGGGCTTTTCGCCCGCCCTGGTGTCCGGGCACGTCCTGACCTTCGTGTATCTCCTGCAGGCGGCGCTCGGTCTCGGGTCGTTGGCACTTCTCCACACCATCGCGGCGCGGCTCTACGGACGTGGAGCGGCGCTGTGGACGGCAGCCGGGGCGGCCCTGTACCTGCCGTTCGTCTTCTTCGAGACCAAGATCCTCGCCGTGACGCTCGGGGCGTTCCTGTGCCTCCTGGCGCTGCACCTCCTGATCCGCGCCGAAGAAGGGGCCGGGCGCCGGGGAGACGGGCTCGCGGGGGCCGCCGTGGGCCTGCTCTCCCTCTGCCTCCCGGCGGCGCAGCTCCTGGCGATCGTCTGCACCCTCGATCGCCTGCTGCGGCGCCGCGCCGGCGCCGCGCTCCGGTTCGCGCTCGGGGCATTCCTCGTGCTGCTGCCGTCGCTGGCGCACAACCTCGCCGCCGCCTCCGATCCGCAGATGGTGTCGGCGCAGGGAGGGATCACCTTCTATCAGGGGAACAACCCGCAGGCCGTCGGACTGTTCATGCCGCCGCCGGGCTTCTCCGGCTCCCCCGACCGGCAGGCGGAGGAGGAGCGGGCGGTGGCGGAGCGTGAGGCGGGGCGACCGCTCCGCCGCTCGCAGATCAGCGCGCACTTCCTGCGCAAAGGGATCGCGTTCATCGCCACGTCGCCGCTGCAGTGGCTCCTCCTCGAGGGGCGCAAGGCGGCGGCGCTCGTCGGCTCGTACGAGCCCTCGACCGAGTACAGCCAGTACGTCGAGCGCGAGCGGCTTCCGGCCCTGTGGCTGCCGTTCCTGCCGTTCGCGGCGCTGGCCGGGCTCGCCCTGGGCTGCGGCGTGGCGCGGGTCGCGGCGCACCGTCCGCCGGGGGCCCGGTCCCTTCATCTTTATACGGCCTGGGCGGCGGCGGTTCCGCTCCTGTTCTACGTGTCGTCGCGCTACCGGCTGCCGCTCGTGCCGGCCCTGCTCGTCTATGCCGGCGCCTTCGCCGACCGGCTCGTGCGGGCGGCGCGCCAAGGCGAAGGGCCCGACCCGGCCCTCCAGCGCGGCACCCTCGCCGCCGTGGCCCTCGGTCTCGTGTCGTTCTTCCCGCTCGGGCGGCCCGCGCCGTCGATCGAGGCGAACGTGCACTACAACCTCGGCTCGGCGCTGGCCGAGGCGGGACGGCACGACGAGGCGGTCGCGGAATACGACCGATGCCTGGCCATGTGGCCGACGCACGCCTACGCCCTGGTGAACCGGGGGAACAGCCTCGCCCGCCTCGGGCGCGACGACGAGGCGCTCGACACCTTCGAGCGCGCCTCCGCGGCCCAGCCCGCCTTCTGGAGCGCGCGCCGCGCGGAGGGGGCGGCGCTGGCGCGCGCCGGCCGCCTCGACGACGCCGCGGCGCTCTTCCGCAAGGCGGCCGAGGACGGGACCGGCGGGGCGGAGGCCTGGTTCTCGCTCGGCTCGGTCCTCCTCGATCAGAAGCGCCCGGACGAGGCGCGCCCCGCGCTCGAGCGGGCGATCGCGGCACAGCCTGCCGATCCCCGCTTCCACAACTCCCTCGGCCTGGTGCTGCAGCTGCAAGGGGACGCGCCGGGGGCCGAGAAGGAGTTCCGCCAGGCGAGCGCCCTGTCACAGCACTACTCGAAGTCGCGCTACAACCTCGGTAACCTTCTGTACACGCAGGGGCACTACGCGGAGGCGGAGCCGGCGCTCGAGGAGGCGTTGCGCATCGAGCCGGACCACGTCAAGGCGCGCGTCCGTCTGGCGGAGGTCCTGATGCAGCGCGGCGCGCTCGACCGGGCGCGCGCCGAGCTGCAGCGCGCCCTGGCGATCGCCCCGGAGGACCCCGGCGCGCTCGGGGCGATGAAGCGACTCGGAGAGGCCAAGTGACCACCGTCGAACGATCGCTGCAGTACCGCTCCTTCTGGCGCCGCCTCGACGGCACGCTCGGCGCCATCACGGCGCAGCGGGACGTCGTCGCCACGCTCGACGCCATCCTCAAGACGCTCCTGCGCGACTACCGCGACGACCTGAACCTCGTGGCCGGGCGTCTCTACGAGAAGCTCGACGACCCGGAGCGCTACGTGCTGCGCCGCTGGTACGGCGACAGCCCGCCCGACAAGATCGGCTACACCGTGCCGATCACCTACCAGGCGGTGGCGCTCCTGCTCGAGCGCGGGCTCCTGGTGATGAAGGAGAGCGACCCCGGATTCGACCGCTCCATCGAGGACCCGCTCGGGGTCTCCGCCTTCGCCGCGATGACGGTCGGCGAGGACAACGGCTGGATCCTCTCCTTCAGCATCGAGGGGGAGTACGACCGCGAGCGGCTGCTCTACCTCCTGTCGGCGGTGCAGCACGTGGTGACGCAGAAGATCCGCGAGGCCCGCTTCGTGGACGTCATGGAGGAGGCGCGCCGCATCCAGAAGGCGCTCCTGCCGAACTCGACGCCGTCCTTCCACGCCTACGAGCTGGCCGGTCGCTCGGTGCCGGCGGAGGCGGTCGGCGGCGATCTCTTCGACTTCATCCCGGTGTCGGACCGGATCCTCGGCATCGCGGTGGCCGACTCCTCGGGACACGGGCTGCCCGCGGCGCTGCAGGCGCGCGACGTCATCACCGGGCTGCGCATGGGGGTGCAGGAGAACCTCAAGATCATCAGCACGGTCGAGAAGCTCAACAAGGTGATCAACCGCTCCACCCTCGCGACCCGGTTCATCTCGCTGTTCTACGGCGAGCTGGAGAAGAGCGGCAACTTCATCTACTGCAGCGCCGGCCATCCGCCGGGGCTCTTCTTCCGCGACGGCGGCTTCGCGCTGCTCGACGCGGGGGGGATGGTGCTCGGCCCCGACCCCGACGCGCGCTACGAGCGCGGCTACGTCGTCATGCGCCCCGGCAACGTCGTGGTCCTCTACTCCGACGGGATCACCGAGGCGGCCGACGCGCGCAACAGCGAGGAGCTGTTCGGGATCGATCGCCTCAAGGAGATCGTCCGGGAGAACCAGGACCTCGGCGCGCGGGCGCTCGTGGACCTCATCTTCCAGAAGGTCGAGGCGTTCTCGGGGCGCACGCGCCCGGCCGACGATCAGACGGTCGTCGTGGTGCGCCTGCCCCGCTAACGCACCACGGTCCCGTCGATGACGATGCGCAGCTTGAACTGGTCCGGCTGCACCGGCATCTCGAAGCCGTAGACCAGCGCCGTCCACCGTCCGGGCGACGGGTCCACGATGGTCGTCTGCTCCGGCGCGTTGAGCGTGGCGGCGCCGTAATCGGGGAAGTCGTATGGATTGACGAGCGTCAGGTCGATGTCGTTCAGCGGGATGTTCTCCCATCCCTGGCGCCACGACAGCCGCGCCTCGAGCCGCTGCGCTCCGGCCGGGACGGTGAACGGGACGGCGATGGTCTGGAACTCGGAGATCCGGCCGATCCTCGACTGCACCGGCGCCGGGACCTGCACGACCGCGATCGACACGTCGGCCGACATCACGCCGGCGTTGGTCCAGTCGCCGGTGACCGTGACGCGCAGCACCCCCGGCTCGAACGTCTGCAGCGGGAAGACCACCGGATCGGTCCCGAGGACCAGCGTCTGGCGCAGGTAGTCGCCGTCGCCGAAGAAGGTCCGGTGCCGGCCGGTCTTGGCGCTGTGCACCGTGAGGATGAGGTCGTCGCCGAACAGCTCGTTCACCGGCCCCGGCTCCGCCGGGCGGATCGGCGTCACCGTCAGGTTGACCGCCTGCACGTTCGGCGGGACCTGGTAGAAGATCTCCGCCCGGCCCCCGGGCTGGAGCGGCCCCATCCGTCGCGCCACGCTCCCGGAGTCGACCGGGATCGCGTTGGAGGAGAGGTTGGCGGCGACGCTCGCCAGCGCGTGCGGCGGGGGCACCGGCGTGTCCGGCGCGCCGCCGGCCTTCAGGAGATTCAAGGCCGCCTGACCGTTGACGTAACCCGCCCCCTGATCGCTCCACGTCGATCCGTCGGCGAGGTAGTCGGGGTTGGCGGTCATCACGATGGCATTGCGGATCTGCCGGGCGGTGGCGCCGGGAGCACCCTGCCGCAGGAGCGCCGCCACGCCGGCGACGCTCGGGCTCGAGAACGACGTCCCCGACGAGAGGCCGATGCCGTTCGGTGGTCCGAACCCCAGACCCATCGAGGCATACCCGGAGGCGGTGACGTCGGGGGCGGCGCGGCCGTCGGCGATCGGCCCGCGCGACGAGAACAGCGCCGTCTCCGGCCCGTCGAACGGCCGGTAGCGGAACCCGACGCCGGCTCCCCACTGCAGGTCGCGCAGGATCCGCTCGTTGTGGGCGAGGTTCGTGGCGCCGACGTCGAGGGCGCCGAAGGCCGTGGCCGGGGAGCCGGTGGTCAGGCCGCTCGGGCCGGCGTTGCCGGCCGACACCACCACCACGACGCCCTGCTCGACCAGCTTGTCGGCGGCCGCCTGCAGGAGATCGCGCCCCGGATCGAGCGTCACGGTGGACAGGCTCATGTTCACCACGCCGATGTCGAGACCGCCCGGGTTCCCCTGGTGGTACGCGTCCCTCAGGTCGAGCACCCGCTCCATCGCCTCGATGATCGCGGAGGTCGGGATGGCGATGAACGGGCTGAAGACGCGCATCACGAAGATGCCGGAGAGCGGCGCCGACCCGAGGATCGGCACGCCGTTCGTTCCGACGATGGCGCCGGGCGCGTACAGGCGGAGGGCGCGCAGGAACGGGCTCGTGGTGGAGATCTGCGCCAGGATGTTCCCCGAGATCATCCCGGCCACGAAGGTGCCGTGGCCGTCGTTGAGCGGCGAGACCCACGAGAAGCCGTCGTGCGCGAAGTCCTCGCCTCCGAGGATGGAGCCGTCCAGCTCGAGGTGCGGGAAGTTCGGCTTCAGGCCGCTGTCGATGACCGCGACCACCGTCCCCTGCCCGGCGATCCCCGCGGCGTGCAGCGACGCGACCCCGAGGATGCCGGCGTTGACCGAGTAGGAGTCGGGGTGCGCCGCGGCGAGGGCGACGATGTCGGGCGTGGCGAGCACCGACACGCTCTCGGCGACGATGCTGCGGTCGTCGTCGCGCCGCTCCATCGGCAGGACGCGATCGAAGCGATCGACCGTCACCCGCTCCGGCGCCGGGATCGCCGGGTCCTTGGTGATCGAGCCGGGTCCGGCGAAGCGGCCGAGCGCCGGGATCGCCGCGCGCGGCACCCGCGCCGACACCGCGTCGACGATCGAGAAGGCGTGCCGCACCTCGCCTCCCGCGGCGCGGATCCGCTCGACCAGCGCGTCGTAGGGCGGGTGGAAGCGGATGACCACCGTCTCCATGCCGTCGTCCGGGCGCGGACCGGGGGAGGTCCCCGGAATGTCGCCGGGGACGATGGAGCGCGCGCCGCCGAGGGCGCGCGGTCCGGCGGAGGCGAGGAGGAGCAGGAGCGCCAGGAGGACGGCAGGGCGGGGGCGGGGGCGCGTGCGCGGTTCGGCAGGCATCGGTGTCCTCCGTGCTTCGACAGCGTTTTCCGGGTGCGTGGCGCCTCCTATCTACTGCGATCCGCCTCCGGGTGCAATACAATGACGGCGCGGAGGCAAGGCGTTTGGCACGCGTTCGTGTCATGTACTGGAAGCACATTCCCTACGCGGTGCGGGCTCAGGACGAGGGGGGACCGGTGTCGCGCCCCCTGCCGGAGGCGTTCCAGGAGGCGATCGACTCCCTGGCGATGACCCAGGGGGCGACCGCCGCGGACGACTACCAGGCCGGCTTCCGCTGGGGCCCCTTCGAGGAGAGCCCCGCCGCGGCCGCGGCCGCGGCGGACGCCGCCGTCGCCGCCCTCATCGCTTCCTGGCCAGAGGACCGCCTGAAGGCGGCCGGTCGGGGCGAGGACGGGGGGAAGTGACGATGCGGGCCGGCACCGGCGGTCCGGAGCCGGGACGCTCTCCCCTTCCGGCCGGAGATCCGGCCCTCCTCCCCTTCCTGCAGGCGCGCGACGAGGCGCAGGCCGGCCTGCTGCTCGACGACATCGTGGCGCGCCACGCCGAGCCGGTGGCGCGCGCCGCGGTGGCGCGCCACCTGCGCGCCGCCGGCGCCCGGCCCGGCCCTCCGCCCGACGCCGAGGCGCTGAGCGCGCACGTGCTCCTCATCCTGAGACAGCGCCTGCGCGATCTGCGGCGCCCCGCCTCGGCCCCGGGGGACACGCGCCTCTTCGGCGAGCTGCGATCGTTCCTCACGGCGCAGGCGGACGACGCCTGCCGCGGCTGGCTGCGTGGCGCCTTCCCGCACCGCATCCGCCTGGCGCACCGGCTGCGCTACCTCCTGGCGCGCGACCGGCGCTTCGTCCTGCGCGCCACGCCGGACGACGAGTGGCGCTGCGGGCTGTCGGGACGCGACGCGCGCCTGTTCGCCTCGGGCGAGGCGTCCGGGCCGGGGCGGCGGATTCCCGAGGCGCCGCACGGCGCCCGGCCGATCCCGGCGCGGCTCGCGAGCGACCCCGGGGCGCTGTCGGACCGGGCCTTCGATCTGCTCACCCGCGCCGGCGGCCCGGTCGATCTCGAGCATCTCGTGGACGTGCTGGAGGCGGAGATCGCCGCGGTCGAGCCGGCGGACCCGGCCGCCGCGCCGGGGACCGCCGGCGGGCGGAGCGAGTTCGCGGCGGCGGCCGCCGCCGACGCCGAGCTGGCCGCGCTCGAGACCTCGGCCGGAGCCGATCCCTCGGCGTTCCTGCGGCGGCTGTGGGACGGGATCGTCGCCCTGCCGCCGCTGCAGCGGTCCGCGTTCCTGCTCAACCTGCGCGACGGCGAGGGGCGCGGCGTCATCGCCCTCTTCCCGATCGCCGGCATCGCGGACCTGCGCCGCATCGCGGCCGTGCTCGACATGACCCCCGAGCGGCTGGCGGAGCGCTGGCGGGCGCTGCCCCTCGACGACGCCGCCATCGCCGCCCGGCTCGGCCTGACGCGGCACCAGGTGGCACTCCTCCGCCGCGCGGCGCGGGAGCGCCTGGCGCGGCGCCTCGCGGCCGCCCCGGCCGGTCCGCCGGCGGCGCGCGCATGACGCATCTCGGGGCCGATCTCCTGATGGGGTACGCCCGGCGTACCCTCGACGCCGAGGCGCTGCTGCTCGCGGACGATCATCTTTCCGGCTGCCGGGAGTGCCGCGGCCGGCTCACCGACGACGACGGGCTCACGGCGACGGTCCGATCGCTGGCGCGCGACCTCGCCGCCGCGCGGCACGCGCCGACCGGGCACCTGCCGTACGACCAGATCGAGGCGCGCGCCGAGGGGCGGCTGCGGGGCGCGGCGCGCGAGGTGGCCGAGACCCACCTCGAGCACTGCGCCCCGTGCACGGTCCAGACCCGCGATCTCGAGGGATTCGCCACCGCGTTCCGCGACGCCCGGCCGCGCGCCACCGTGGCCGGCGCGGCCGCGGCGGCGGCGGCGGAGAACGACGCCGCGCCGGGCGCTGCATCCGGGACGGCGGTCCCGGTCGCGACGCCCGAGACCACCGGGGTGGCCGCCGATCCGGCGTCCACGGCACGCCCGCAGCGCGCCTCCGCGCGGCCGGCGATGCGCGTCTCGGACGAGGCGCTGGCGGAGGACGCGGTGCCGCGGCCGGCGATGCGGGGGGGAGCGGTCGTCTTCTCCGCCGCCCGCGACGGGGAGGAGAAGAGCCGCGCGGGGACCGTCGCCCTGGTGATCGTCGGCGCCGCGATCCTGGTCGCCGTCGGATACGGCGGGCGCGCCTCCTGGCAGCGCCTCACGGCACTCAAGGGGCGCGTGCAGGAGCTCGAGGCCCGCAACGAATCGCTGCAGGCGCAGGCGGCAGACCCCGCTGCGCCGGTGGGCGCTCCTGGCGGAACGACCGCATCGGCAGACGCGGCCCCCGGCGCCGCCGCCGTCGCCCCCTCGGGAGCGGGCGAACAGGCGGACCCGGCCCCCGGCGCCGCCCCCGCGGAGACGGCGGCCGACGCGGCGGCTCCACTGGCGGCGCGCCGCGCCCTGACGATCCAGGACAAGAAGGGCCCGGTCGGGCTCGACCCCGAAGGAGACCTGGTCGGCTTCGACGGCCTGCCGGTGGCGGCCGGCAAGGTGCTGGCCGCGGCGCTGCGCCGCGGGGGCGTGGACGTCCCGGAGGAGATCCGCACGCTCGCCGCCCCCCGCACCGCTCCGGCCGATGCCGACCTCGGCCCCGAGCCCACGGCCGCCGGCGCGCAGGAGATCGCCATGACCCTCGCGACCGCCGCGGGCACCTTCGTCCGGTCCACGCGTCCGGTGCTGTCCTGGGGAGCGGTCGAGGGAGCGAAGGCGTATCGCGTCGCCGTCTTCGACGCGGCGGGAACCGTGATCGCCCGCGGCGGTCCGATGCGCGCCACGACCTGGACCGTGTCCCGCCCCCTGCAGCGCGGCGCCCTCTACGAGTGGCGCGTCATCGCGCTGCGCCCGGCCGAGACCGGCGCCGCCGCGGTGAACGCGGCCCATCCCGGTCCCCCTGAGACCGCGGCCACGCCCGCCTCCGACACGGGGAGTGCGGCCGGCGCGGAAGTCGCCGCCGCGGCCCCGGCCCCCACCGCACCGCGCGGCCCGGTGATGGAGCGGTTCGCCTCCGGCGCCGCCCGTTTCAAGGTGCTCGGTCAGGACGAGGCGACGGCGCTCGAGCGGGTGCTGCGCGCCGCCCCGGGATCCCGGCTCGTCGCCGGTGTGATGGCGGCGCGCGCCGGCCTGCTCGACGACGCCGAGCGGGATCTGCGGGCCCTGGCGAAGGAGAACTCCGACTCCGGGGTGGCGCGCGGCCTGCTCGCCAGCGTCGAGGCGGCCCGCCTCCCCTGACCCCGGGACGGACGCCCAAGGCACCGATGCGCCAGCACCTCGATCAGTTCACCGTCCGCACCGCCCGCGGCCTGACCGACATCACCGCCGAGGTGCGGCGCATCGTCGACGCCTCCGGCGTCCGGCGCGGCCTGTGCACCGTGACGATCCGGCACACCTCGGCGAGCCTGGTGATCCAGGAGAACGCCGACCCCAAGGTGCTGCGCGACCTCGAGGCGTTCCTGACCCGCCTGGTGCCGGAGGGGGATCCCCTCTTCACGCACAACGACGAGGGGGCGGACGACATGCCGTCGCACGTCAAGGCGGCGATCACCCGCACGTCCGAGCAGATCCCGATCGACGGCGGCGGCCTCCTGCTCGGCACCTGGCAGGGGATCTACGTCTGGGATCACCGCCACCACCCGCGCCCGCGCACCCTCGTCGTCCACGTCGCCGGCGAGTAGCCGGCTACCAGGGAAGCGGTTCGCCCGAGGCGTCGAGGAACATCCCCGATTCAGTCGGGGCGACGCGCATCGTCACGCGCCGCATGTCGCGCACCGACTGCTCGAGCGGGATCGGCGCCTTCGGCCCCCCCATGCGGGTCTGCACCCATCCCGGGTGCAGGAGGACGCAGACGATCCGCTCGTCGCGCAGGTCCTGCGCCAGGTTGGCGCCGAGCATGTTCAGGGCGGCCTTCGACATCCGGTAGCCGTACGACGACCCGCTCGGGCCGTCGCCGATCGACCCCATCAGCGACGTGATGAACACGATGCGCGCCTCCCGCCCGAACTTCAGAAGTGGCAGCAGGCGCCGCGTCACCCGGTAAGGCCCGATCGCGTTCACCTCGAGGATGCGCTGCACCTCCTCCGCCGGCGCTCCCAGCCTGCCATCGTCGCGCGGCCCGTAGGTGCCGGCGTTGTTCACCAGCTCGTCGAGACCACCGAAGCGTTCCTGCACCGCCCGCGCCGCCGTCTCGATCGAGGCGTCGTCGGTGACGTCGAGGGGCAGGATCGCGATCGATCCCGGCCGCGCCGATTGCTCCAACCCTAACAGCCCCGGCGCCGCCTTCGGATCGCGCGCCGTCGCGATGACCGTCGATCCCGCCTGCGCTTCCTGGCGGGCCCATTCCAGCCCGATCCCCTGTCCTGCGCCCGTGATCAGGACGCGTCGCTCGTGTCTCATGTCCCCTCCTCGCCATCCGCCGGTCCGAGGCTCCTAGAACGCCTGGCCGATGGAAAAATACAGCTGCCCGGCATCCTCCCCTTCCCGGCGGTCGAGCAGGTGCCCGTACTCCAGGCGGAAGGGTCCGATCGGGGTCATCACGCGGAGCCCCGCACCGGCGCACTCGCGCAGATCCGACAGCGTGTAGTCGCTCAACGTACGATAGACGTTCCCGATGTCGGCGAACACCACGCCCTGGAGCCGGCGCCAGATCGGCACGCGCAGCTCCTCGTTGAGCAGGAACAGCCCCTCGCCCCCCAGCGGGTCCCCCTCGTCGTCGAGCGGGCCGGCCCGGTCGCGCCCGAAGGCGCGCAGCGTCGTGTCACCGCCGGCATAGAAGCGCTCCGACTGCGGCACTCCCGACACCGGATCGCCGGTGGAAGCGGGATCGTCGCGGGACTGGCCGTACGTCCATTCGGCGCCGACGCGCACCGCCTGCGCCCAGATGGTGCGCGGCAGCACCTCGCGGAAGGTGAACACCTGCAGGTGCGCCTTGGCGAACTGCGCCTCCGACCCGATGGCGTTGCCGAACCCCGACAGCTCCGCCGCGTAGTAGTGCCCGATGCGCGGGTTGAACGGCGAGTCGCGGGTGTCGTGGATGCCGGTGCCGCTGACGCTGGCGAGGCGGATCGTCGTCCCCTCGAACTCGGTCGTCGCCTCCGACAGGTTCACGTCCTTGAGGTTGTAGCGCCACTGCAGCCGCGTCGCCCTGGTCACCTCGCGGCTCAGCTGTCCGGTGAGACCGACGGTACGGCCGGAGAAGGCCGGCCGCTCCTCGTCGAGCCCATACGCCGACCCGAGCAGGTCGTAGCGCCCGCCGAACACCCCCTGCTCGCGGTAGGTGATCGCACCGCGCTGCTCCAGGCTCGAGGCCCGCAGCTGCAGGCCGAGATAGCGGCCGCTGCCGAAGAGGTTCCGGTGGGCGATCTCGTACAGGCCGCGGATCTTCTCCTCGGTGTCGTACCCGAAGCCAAAGGTCTGGCGCAGCGGCGGCGCCTCGCGCACCAGCACCTGCACCGGCCGCCGGTACAGCTCCGTGGATTCCGGAGGGATCGCGGGCGCCGCCGGACCCTGTGTTGTGGCCGGCGGCTCCGGCTCGTCGGGAGATCCCTTCTCCTGGGGCTCCGTCCCGGGCGCAAGCGCCGGCTCGGTCGCCCCCGGCGTTCCGGGCGTCTCGAGCGGAGTCGCGACGTTGCTGTCCGAGACCGGCGATGGCGTGGTGGTTTCGATCGATTTCGAAGGGGCCGGCGGACCGATGATCTCCGGCATCGGTCCCGGCCGCACCTCGACCGCGCGGAAGAGTCCCAGCCGGTACAGCCGCGACTGGCTCGCGAGCATGTCGGCGCGGCTCAGGGGCCGGTTCGGCTCGATCTTGAGCGTGCGCCGGATCGTCGCATCGTCGGTGATGATGTTGGCGCCGATCGCCACGTCGGAGACCTGCTGACGCAGCCCCTCGACGACGCTCACGATGATGTCCCGCTCTTCGAAATCGCCGTCATCCCCGCCGGCCTGCCCCGCGAACCTCTCGGCCCGCCAGGTGATGCGCGCGTCGGGCCAGCCGGCGTCGTCGTACAACCGACGCACCCGGGCGACCGCCGCCTCGATCGTGGCGCGGGTGAACGGCTCGCCGTCCTCGAGACCGGCCACCTCGTGCAAGCGCACCTCACCGACCCCGAGGACCCCTTCGAGACGCAGGTCGTGCACGGCGACCTTGGGTCCCTCGCGGATCCGGAACACCACCTCGGCGCGGCGGCCGTCCTCTCCGAGCGGGACCACGTCGGCCGGCGGCACGTCGGCCTCCGGGAAGCCGCGCTCCACGTACAGCGTATGGATCGCGGCGGCGTCCTCGGCCAGGCGCCCCCCCTTGACGACGCCGCGCCGCAGCCACGAATCGGCGTGGCTCTTCACGACGTGGCGCACCTCCTTCTCCTCGATCTGGCGCGCCCCCTCGATCCGCACCACCTCCGCCTGGGTTTTCGGACCACGGTCCACGTCGAAGCGGACCACCGTGCGCACCAGGTTCGACCGATCGATCGACGCCTTCACCTTCGCGACGCGATGGCCGCGATCGCGGACCAGCGCCTCGATGCGGGCGCGCGCGTCCTCGACCGTTTCCTCGAAGAACAGCGTCTGCGAGAACAGGGGCTCGACCGCTTCCGCGAGCATCCCCTTGCCCCCGGTCCCCTCGATCCTCAGGGAGAGGAGCGGCCCGGCGTCCACGTGCACGGTCAGATCGATCTCCCCCGCGGCGTTCGCCAGCTCGTCGACGTCGCCCTGCGCCGTCAGGTACCCCTTCCTCCGGTACCAGGTGAGCAGGCGCTCCACCCGGTCGCTGACCCGCGCCCGCTCGTAGCGCTTGCCGGGCTTGAGGCGCAGCTTGTCGCGCACCTTCTTCTCGGGGAATCCGATCTCCCCCTCGAACTTCACCGCGCCGATGCGGGAGGCCTCGTGGGCCACCGTGACCGCCTCCCACGGGGCAATCGGCGTCTTGCCGGGCAGTGTGAAGCGCAGATCGCCGGCGATGGTCCCTTCCGGAGTGCGCTCGCTGACGAGGCCGACGTTGCGCCCGACGCGATAGTCCACCTGGTACGAGGCGTTCGCCCCCGACCCGAGGAGATCGCTGTAGGTCAGCCGGAGATCGGGAGTGAGCTGCTTGCCGAGCGTGACCCGGGTCGCAGGGTCTCCCCCCTGCGTCGTGACCACCTCGAGCGGATCGATGGCGATGAGGTCGGGGGCGACGCGCCCGAGGAACCGGGAGCCGAGCGTCTGACCCAGCGACCCGGCGAGGTACGCGGAGACGCTCTCGGCGGAGAGGCCGCTCGAGGCGGCGCCGAGCGTCCCGACCGGGCGCCCGGTCAGGAGGACCGAGACGATGTCCGGCTCCGACAGCGGCGGATCACTCGTCAGCTCGTAGCGGAACGAGTCCACCGTCCCCTCGACCCGCAGGGTGATCTGGTAGTCCGCGACGGTCGTCTCGGCGTTCAGGTCGAACACCGGGTTGATCACCACCGGATCGTTGAAGTCGATGGTGCCGGAGAGCACGCGGTAGCGCACCCGGTTGAAGTCGATGGTGCTCCCCTCGAGCGCGGTGACCCGCCCCGCCACCGACGGGGCCGCGGCGGTGCCGGTCACCCGGAGGTTGGCCTCCCCCTCGATGCGTCCGAAGTCGTTGCGCATCCACAGCTCCTCCGGCGCCCGCAGCATCAGGTCCAGCCGCATGTCGGCCACCGGCCCGGGCGGCGCCTCGAAGGAGAACGGCGACGGCGCGCGCCCCGACAGCAGCGTCGATTCGATCTTGAAGTCGCGGCTGTACACAGCGCGCACGAAGTCGATCGTCCCCTCCAGGCTGAGCCCGGTCGGGTCGAAGACGAGGTGCAGGTCGGGATCGGAGACCGAGCGGAACCCCTCCGGGAACTCGGCGCTGACGCCGTGCCCCACCAGCCGGACGTCGGCCGCCAGGACCGACGCCAGGCCGCGCGACACGCCGGACTTCCCGAGGAGCATCTCGCCGGTGCCGATCACCGTGCCGCCGCCGGCGCGGAACGTCAGGCTCTCGATGACGGCGCTGAAGCCGTCGAAGGCGATCCGCTCCACGACCTCGTCGATCGGGAACGGCAGCCCCGGATAGCGCACGTGCGGCGCGTCCACCTTGAGCGTCCCGGCGAAGGTCGGGTCTTCGCGTGGTCCGGTGATCTTGAGGCTCACCTCCCCCGTCCCCTCGGCGAGGAGCCCGCGCACGAAGGTGCGCACGAGCGGCAGATCGAAACGCCCGTTCATCTCGATCGACACCGGCGCCTTCGGGTCGATGGCCGCCTCCCCCGAGAACGCGATGCGGGTCCCCGGGCCGGACAGCACCGCCGGCTCGATCCGCAGGCGGCCGTCCTGGAGACGCGCCGCGATCGGCGCCTCGTTCTCGGCGAACGCCTCGGCGACCTCGAGGCGCACCTTCTCGAAGCGGGCGTCGGCCGCGAGCGTGCGCGGCCGCGCCAGCGGGCCGCGCACCTCCACCTTGCCGGCGAGCAGGAACGCGATGTCCTCCGGGAAGGTGGGATCGAGGTCGGCCCCGCGCAGCCGCAGCTCGGAGGTCTCGAGCCGGAGATCGACCGGCACGCCGGAGCGCGCCTCCGCCTGCCCCGCGATCGTCAGGTTGCGCTCCGGGAAGCCGCCCGCGAGCTGCGCCAGGAATCCCCGGATGTCGGCCTTGAGCGTCCCCGCGCCGAGCCGCATCCCGCCGAGCACGAGGTCGGCCGCGTCCAGCGTCATGGCGCCGTGCGGATCGAGGATCCCGCCCGCGATCTCGCCGTGGAGCGACACCCGCCCGGTGACCGGCACCGTGCCGAGGAGCGGCGCCAGGGCGGAGAGATCGACCTCCTGCGCCTCGATGCGCAGGGCCTCGGCTTCCGGATCGATCTTCGGGTCGATCCCCGGGCAGTAGGGGAATCCCCCGGAGAGGCGCACGACGGCGCCGCCGAGCACCGCCTCGAGCCCGGTGGCGCGCAGCAGGCACGGCAGGACGCTGACCTCCCCCTTGAGGGCGGTGGCCTCGATCCCCTGGACCGTCAGGTGCCCGTCCGCGATGCGGGCGCCGATTTCCGGCGCGTCGATGCTGCCGCGCACGGTCATCTCGCCGGTGATCTCCCCCTCCGGCCGCAGCGCGAACCCGCCGATCGCGGCAAGCAGCGCCCCCTCCAGGCGCTCGAAGCGCCCGCCGAGCCGCAGGTGCCCGCTGCCGTGGAAGTCGACCGTCCCGTCCCCGGCGACGATCCCGCCGTTCGGCGTGGTGAGGCGCGCGCTGCGCACCGTCAGGTGCTCGCGGGCGAAGGTCAGGTCCGCCTCGAGGTCGCCGAGGGGGGCGCCGTTCCAGGTGAGCCCGCGCCCCGCCACCTTGCCGTCGAAGTCGAACCCCTTCGCGCCGGCGCGCAGATCGCCGTCCCACTCCCAGCGGCCGCCGAGGCGCTTGATGATGGCGGCGAGATCGCCGGCGTCGCGCCTGCCGCCGACGGCGGTCCCCTTGGGCGGCGTCCCGGTCGCCGCCGCGATCGCGGCGATGAGGGCGGCGCGGCTGATCGCCAGAGGCGCCGCGCCCGGCGGGGGGCCACCGATCCCGGACGGGAGGCCGGCATGGGTGTGCGGCGAGGCGGAGAACAGCGGCAGGATGTCGGAGAGATCACCGCTCGCCCCGTGCAGCCGCAGCCGCACCCCCTCGGCGGCGGAGAACGATCCGGAGAAGCGCGCCTCCGTCGACGCCGACTTCAGCGTCCCGTCGATCACCGCGAGCGTCCTGCCGTGCGCCTCGACCTCGACCCGGGCCGTCAGGGGACGCGCCTCCCCCGCGGGGTCGCGCATCGATCCCTCGAGCGTCGCCGTCCCCGGGCCGCGCAGGCTCGGGACACCCTGCTCGTCGAAGGTGTGGCGCCCGCTGTAGGACACCGTTCCGTCGATCTGCGGGCCGGTCCAGCCGGCCGCCCGCAGCAGATCGGCGGCGCGGAGCCGCTCGGCCGACACCTGCGTCTCTCCCTGCCAGCCCTGCGTGGCGCGCGGACGCACCGTGACGCCGCCGCGCACCTTGCCGCCGAAGAACGTGGTCTCGACATCGTCGAGGTGCAGCGCCCCGTCATACCGCAGCGCGCCGTGGAGGGTGTGCGCATCGACGCCGAAGAGGCGCGCCTCGGCCGAGGAGAAGGTCCCCTGCAGGCGCGGCGCGCCGGTCCGCCACGCCCCCTCGATCTTGAAATCGACGCGCCCGGAGGGGGAGGCGTCCGGGGGCAGCCAGCGGGCCAGCGCCGCCGCGTCGATGCCGAGCGCCAGCGTCCCCTCGAGCACAGGGGGCGCAGCGGCGGGACCTGCCGCCAGCCCCTCGAGCGTGCCGCGTCCCGCGAGATCGATCCCGGCGCCGTGCAGGATCACCGGGTCGATGCGGATGCGATCCCCGCTCCGGGCGAAGCCGACCTGCCCTTCGAGCGCCTCGATCGATCCGAACGGCGTCGTCAGCACCCCGCCGCCGCAGCCGGCGCGTCCCGCGAACTCCGCCTGCGTCGATCCCGGCCCGCAGTCGAGGCTGAATCCGTCGCACCCGAACTCCACCCCGCCCGGCGCCTGCAGCTCGATGCGGCCGTTGCGGACCTGCACGCGCGAACCGGCCGGGAACGCCGGCGCGCCGGCCGGCGACGCCACCTCGGCCGGCTTCACGGTCCGGGCCGCGGATCCCGCCCCGGGCGGGCCCGACGACGGCGGCGCGTCCGCCGGGGCCGGGGCGCCCGCGCCGGACGCGGGCCCCGCCAGGGCGAAGACGCAATGCGGCCGCTCGACGTGGAAGTGGATCGGCCCCGTCCCCCAGCGCAGCAGGGCCCACGGGCGGCCGCCGATCTCGACGCTCTCGATCGCGGATCCGGCGCGCAGGCCGAAGGCCCCGTCGGCCTCGAGACGCAGCCCCTCGAGCACCACGACGACCGGGGCGAAGCCGGCGGAGGAGCGGGCGATCGACACCGGCGCCCCGAGCGCCGCGGCGGCCCGCTCGACCGCCTCGCTGCGGGCGTGCTCCGCCACCAGGCGCGCCAGCCACGGCCGGCCCACGAGCGCCGCCGCGGCGAGCGCGCCGGCCGTGACGGCGCCGATCAGCAGCCATCGCCTCCGACGGCTCATGCAGGGTCCACGGGCTCCGAAAAGAGAAGAGGATATCCCGCGTCCGCGGTCAGCGTCGGCGGCCGTGCCGGGTCCAGACCTCGGTGAGGGCGTGCCACGCCTCCACGTGCCGGCGCACCACGAGCATCCGGAAGGCCTCGTAGGCCGACCAGGCGAGGTAGATCAGCGTGACCGGCAGGTGCAGCCCGGGGACGAGGAACTGCAGGAACCAGAGCAGGAAGATTCCCGCCGCCTCGACGATGTGGAACGACATGTTCATGAGCAGGAGCATCCCGAGCAGCGACTGGGCGATGGTCAGGAGGATCTCCGCCCGCTGGTGCTCGTCGAACGGCACGAAGGTGGGGGTGCCGACGCTCATGCTGTAGACCATCGGGATCATCGCCGCCAGCATCGTCCACTGGTTGATGTTGGCGGAGACCATGTTCATCAGCGCCATCGCCGCCTTCCCCGGCTGCCGGGCCCAGTACATGGCCGACAGCTTCTCGGGGAACTCCGACAGGAACGGCGCCACCCACTGGATGAACAGGTACTCGGAGATGCCGAGCGCGGCGGCGAAGTGCAGCATGCTCTCGAGGAACGGGTGCGCCGACCAGGCGAGCAGGAGCCCGCCGCCGACGAAGAGCCCGAGGATGACCAGCCCCTGCGCCCGCTTCGGCAGCCGCATGATGCGGCGCGGGATCGCCTCGAGATCCTCGACGTGCTCCTCCTCGCGCGGCGGGATCTTGCGCAGCACCCAGAGGTACAGGAAGTAGATCGCCAGCAGGACGCCGGCGTCCACGAGCGTCAGCGTCGCCTTGGCCCAGATGAACAGGAAGTACAGGATCGGCAGTCCGAGCGCGAACACCTCGATGGCGTTCTCGCGGTCGAGCGTGATGCAGCGCAGGAGGCGCTTGTCGCGCCGCCAGGCGCCGAACGCCGCGACCGAGAAGATGAGCGGCCACCCGAGCCCGACCAGAAGGCGCAGCGATCCGGTGAAATTCGCCGTCATGAAATGGATCTGCTGCGACCAGGCGATCACCGCCTCGACGGCGAACTCCGGCAGCGCCTGCAGCCACGCGAGGATCGCCAGCGCCATACCGCGCGACACCCAGAACTGCGCGCACTCCGCCCCCCAGGCGATCATGAAGGCGGAGAAGACGACGGCGGGGGCCGGCCACACGTGGCCGAGCAGCCCCTTGCTCGCCGCCGCCTCGCGCGCTCCCGGCGCGATGACGGCGAAGGGGAAGGCGAAACGGCGAAGTCGGCGCGGCTCCCTGGGAGTCGGCGGCATCAGCCGGGCATCTTACCGTAGCAGGAGCTTCAGTTTCGGCCCGGTGAACACGAAACCCTGCCGTTCATAGAACCGGCGGGATCGATCCCAGCGGGGGGACTCGGGGGCGGTGACGTCGAGGCGGCGCCAGCCGCGGCGCCGCCCGTGCGCGCGGGCCGCCGCGATGAGGAGCGCTCCGACCCGGCGCGAGCGGTGCGAAGGAACGACGTACATCTCGTTGAGCAGGCCGAAGCGGCCGCCGGCGTAGGCGGCCCAGGACTCGGAGAGCGTCGCGACCCCGACCGCGTCCCCGGCCGCGTCGAAGGCCAGCAACGCCACGATGCCGTCGCCACTGCGCGTCCAGGAGTCGATCAGGCGGCGGCGCGGCAGGAGCCCGGTCTCCTCCCCCTCCTCCCCCAGCTCGACGAGCAGGCGCTCCACGAGGTCGAGGACGAGCGCCCGCTCGGAGGCGCGGGCGGGGCGCACGCGCACGTTTCTTCGGACGCGACGCGGCGGCGTCACGGCTGCGGCGGCGGCGCCGGCTCGTCCGGCGGCGCATCCTGCGCCGGGGTGCGGGCGCGCACGCCGCGCCCCTGGATCGGCTCCCCCTGACGATCGAGGGTCTCCCCGGTCGAGACGAGGACCGTGCCGCCCCCCGGGAGCACCCGCGACGTCTGCAGCAGCCCCTTGCCGAAGGTGGACCCGCCGACGATCGCCGCGCGCCCGGACGACTCGAGGCTGTCGGCGAGCCGCTCGGCGGCGCTCGCCGTCTGGCCGTCCACCAGCACGGTCAGCGGCGCCCCGGTGAGCGCGCCGTCCCCCCGCGTCACCCGCTCCACGGTCCCGTCGGGGCCGCTCTCCCTGCCGACCTCCACCCCGGGGCCGAGGAGCAGGTCGGCCGCCTCGTCGGCCGACCGGGTCAGCCCGCCGGCGTTGCCGCGCAGGTCGAGGACGATGCCGCTCTTGCCGCCGAGCGCCTCGAGGGCGCGCCGGAGCTCGCGCACCGCGTTCGGATCGGTGAAGTTGGCGATCTGCACGTAGCCGAGGTTGCCGGGGAGATCGCCGGTGGTGACGGTGGCTCCCGCGGGGCGGTTGCGCCCGAGCGCGTCGGACCCGGCGGGCGCCTGGTGCCGCGTCAGCCAGACCGCCGCGGTCTCCTCCGGATCCCGCAGGCGCGTGTACGGGTCGCCGAGCGCGGCGAGCATCTCCGCGATGGCGCGATCGGCGGCGTGCCCGGCGCCCGCGGCCGCCAGGTCGCGGTTGCGGGAGCGGAAGGCGTTCCAGTCCTGGTCACGGTGGGTGTGATCGCGGAAGGAGTCGCGCGCGAACGCCCACGCCTCGAGATACTGGAGATCCCCCAGCGCGGGGAGCGTCCCGCCGAGCGCCCGGCGCGCCTCGAAGGTGCGGCCGAGCGACGCCAGCACCGCCGGGTACTGGCCGCGCGCCAGGTGGAAGTTGTCGGCCGGATCGGCCACGAGCGCCCGCGCGTAGAAACGGGCCGCTCCCTCGGCGTCGTCCTGGTCGGCGCGCGCCGCCCCGAGGAGCGACAGGAGCGGCGCCGCCTCCGGGTGGGTCAGGAGGCCGCGCCGCGCCGCCTGCTCCGCGTCCGCCGCCTGCCGCAGCCGCAGGAAGAGCAGCGCGAGATCGACGTGCGGCGCCAGCCGCGCCGGGTCGATGGCGATCGCCTGCTCCAGGCTGGCGATCATGGCGGAGCGATCGCGGCCGGGCCCCTGCTGCGTCTCCGCCAGCGCCGAGCGCGGCACGGCGAGGTGGGGGCGGGCGGCGACGACGCGCTCGAGGATGGCGCGCGCCTCGGAGCGATGCCCGGCGAGGAGATGGCAGCGGGCCAGGACCAGAAGCGACGGCGTCGGGTCGGCCGGCGGCGCGTGCCGGTCGCCCGCCTGCGCGCCGACGAGATCCTGCTGCGCCCGCGCCGCGAGGTGCGCCAGCATCTCGGGGCGGCGCCCGAGCAGATCGGTGAACACGTCGAGGGTCCACGGATCGGTGGAATCGACCCGGAGCGCCGCCTCGAGGGCGCTCTCCACCTCCGGCCACGCGTCCGCGTCGGCGAGCAGGAGGGCGCGGAGCCGCAGCCCGGAAACCCCCGGCGCGGCGGCGGCGAGGGCGCGCCCGCGCGCCGCCTCGCCGCTCCGCTCGACGAAGGCGGCGAGAGCCCGCGCGGCGTACAGATCGTCCGGGTGCGCCGCCACGAGATCCCGCCAGGCGCGCTCCTCGCCGGCCGCGTCGGCGCGGCGGCGCGCCAGGCCGGCGACGTGGTAGAGCGCGATCGGGTCGCCCGGGGCGACCTCGAGGAGCTTCGCGAACTCGGCGCCGGCCCCCGCCGCGTCGCCGGCCGACTCGAGCGCCAGCGCCAGGCCGCGCCGCGTGGCGGCATCTTTCGGTGCCCGCTTCAGCGCCGCGCGGTACGCCTCGACCGCTCCGGGGGCGTCGCCGGCGATGGCGCGCAGCCGGCCGATCTCCCCCCACACCTCAGCGCCCGCCTTGCCGGAGCCGGCCCCCTTCGCCGCCGCCTGGAGCGCCGCGAGGGCGTCGCGCACCTCCGCCAGCTCGGCGCGGCGCTGCCGCGCCGGGGCATCCTCCTCGAGCGCGAGGAAGCGATCCCAGAGGGCGACGGCGCCGACGAGATCGCCGCGCTCCTCGGCGAGACGCGCCAGGCCGGCCAGCGCCGTGGCGTTCTTCGGGTCGGCGGTGAGGGCTTCCTGGAAGCGGGCGGCGGCCTCCTCCGGCTTCCCTTCGCGGCGCCGTGTCTCGCCGAGCGTCACGAGGATGTCGGCCCGGTCCGGCCCCTGCACCTTCGCGAGGGCCGGCAGTAGGATCGCGATGGCCCCGTCGAAGTCGTACTCCGCACGCCGCAGGATCGCCTGGCCGGTGTAGCCCTCGGCGCGGCCCGGGGCCAGGGTGGCCGCCTCCTGGTAGGCGGCCGCCGCCTCCGCGGCGCGTCCATGGCGCCGCAGGGTGTCGGCGAGCAGGATGCGGATCTCGTAGCGCTGCGGATCGAGGCTCGACGCCGAGCGGTAGGCGTCGATCGCCGCCTGCAGCCGCCCCTCCTTGCGCGCCTTGTTCCCCTCCGCCACGAGCCCGTTCACCGCGGCGGCGACGGCGGCATGCCGCCGCGCTTCAATCTCTGCCGGATCCGCCGCGGCCGGGGCCGGCGCACCCGCCCCCGGATCCTGCGCGGCGGCGGCACGGACGAGGGCCGCGACGAGCAGCATGGCGACGAGTGCTTTGGGGATCGGACGGCGCGGCACGGAGGGCGAAACGGTACGGTGGCCCCGGCCGGAAGTCAAACGGGGCCGGGGTTTCCCGGGTCCTCCCGCAGACGGTAGCCGACCCCCGGCTCGGTGATGAGATAGCGCGGGCGCGCCGGCACCGCCTCCAGCTTGTGCCGCAGGCCGTGCATCTGAACGCGGAGATAGTGGGTGTTCCCCGCCGATCCGGGCCCCCACACCTCGACGAGCAGCTGGCGGTGGGTCACCACCTTCCCCGCCTGGCGTACGAGCACGGCGAGCAGCTTGAACTCGATCGGGGTGAGGCGGATCTCGCGGCCGGAGAGGCGCACGATGCGGCCGGCCAGGTCGACGCTCAGATCGCCGGTCGCGAACGCGGTGTCGCCGGAGCCGGAGGCGGCGCGGTGGCGCAAGGCGACCCGCAGCCGGGCGAGCAGCTCGTCCACGCCGAACGGCTTGGTCAGGTAATCGTCGGCGCCGGCGTCGAGCGCCGTCACCTTGTCCCGCTCGAGCCCGCGCGCCGAGAGCACGATGATCGGGATCGCCGACCAGTCCCGCAGCCGGCGGATCACCTCGAGGCCGTCCATGTCGGGAAGCCCGAGGTCGAGCAGGACGACGTCCGGGGTGCGCGTCGCCGCCTGCGCCAGCGCCTCGCGGCCGGTGGCCGCCTCGAGCAGGAGCATGCCGTGGCTCGGCAGGGTGGCGCGGATGAAGCGGCGGATCTGCGGGTCGTCCTCGACGAGCAGGACCGCCGGTCCCGGCGCGCTCACGCCCCGGCTCCCGCCGCCGCGAGCGGCTCCGTCCCGGATCCGGAGGGGATCGCCGCGGGGGGCTCGCCGCCGACCGGCAGCGTGAACCGGAAGGCGGCCCCGCCCCCCGCGCGGTTGCCGGCCCAGAGGCGCCCGCCGTGCGCCTCGACGATGGCGCGGGCCACCGCCAACCCGAGGCCCGACCCGTCACGCGAACGCGCCCCCTCCCCGCGGAAGAATTTCTCGAAGATCCGCTCCTCATCGCCAGGGGCGATCCCCGGTCCGCGGTCGAGGACCTCGATCATCAGCTCGCTGCCTCCCGGCGAGGCGACGAGCTCGAGCGGGGTCCCCGGCGGGCTGTAGCGCAGGGCGTTCTCGAGGAGGTTGAAGAGCACCCGCTCGATCAGCACCTCGTCGATCGCCACGAGCGGGAGATCGGACGGGACGCGGACCTCGACGCTGCGGTCCCGGAGCGCCGTCTCCAGCCCGTGCAAGGCCGACCCGAACACCTCCTCGATCGGCTGCCACTCGCGGCGCAGCGCCACGGTGCGCGACTGCAGCCGCCCCATCTCGAGAAGGTTGTTGGCGAGCCGGCTCATGCGCTGCGCCTCCTCATGGATCGTCAGGACGAGCTCGCGCCGCGCCGCGTCGTCCAGGCGGTCGCCGCTCGCCGCGAGGCTCGAGGCCGCCCCGGCGATCGCCGCGAGCGGCGTGCGCAGGTCGTGCGATACCGCCGCCAGGATGGCGTTCCGCAGCTTCTCTCCCTCGGCGGCCAGGCGCTGGCGGTGCGCCTCGCGCGCCAGGAGCGCCCGCTCCAGGGCGAGGGCCGCCTGGTTCGCGAAGGTCTCGAGCAGGTGCATCTGGTCGGTCGTCGGCGCCGGCATCTCCGGGGGGAGGCCGATCGCCAGGACGCCGACCGGACCGCGGCCCCCGACGAGCGGCAGGTGCAGCGCGCGCGCGCCTGCGAGGGTGGAGGTGCCGCGCCCCGCCGCCTGCGAGTGCTGGTGGACCCACTGCGCCACGGCGATCTCCTTCGGGTCGCGCGCGAACTCCGGCGCGTCCTCTTCGCCGCGCAGGGCCAGCCGCTCTTCCTCGCCGGCGAGGAAGATCGCCGTCTCCGCCTCGAACAGGTTCCGGACGTGCCGCCGCACCGCGGCGATCATCGGGTCGAGGTTGCGGGCGGAGGCCAGCTCCCGGCTCAGCGAGTACAGGGTGCTGGCGCGCCGCTCCCGCTGGCGCGCCAGCTCCGCCGCCTCCTGCACCCGCACCGTCAGGGTGCTGATCAGGATCGCCAGGAGCAGCATGGCGACGAGGGTGATGACATATTCCGTGTCGTCGATCGCCATCGTGTAGAACGGCGGGACGAACAGGAAATCGAAGACCGCGACGCTCAGGACGGCCGCGAGAATCGAGGGTCCGCGCCCCCACCGGCTGGCGACGAAGACGACGCCGACCAGGTACACCATGAGCAGGTTCGTCGGCGCGAGGTGCGTCTGCGCGAGTGCGATGATCGCGGTGCAGGCGGCCACCGTCGCGACGCCCCAGCCGTAGCGCCGCCAGTCGATCGGCGGCCCCGCCGCCTCCGCGGCGTCGGAGTCGCGGACCGCCTCCCGCTCCCGGCCGCCGTGGACGATGAAGACGTCGATGTCGCCGCTGCGCTCCGCCAGCCGGGCCACGAACGAGCCGGCGACGAGCTCGCGCAGGCGCCAGAACCGGCCCGGCTTGCCGACGACGATCTTCGAGAAGTTGTGCTCGCGCGCGTAGCGCAGGATCTCGCCGACCGCGTCGTGCCCGGCCAGCGTCACGGTCTCGCCGCCGAGCGCCTCGGCCGCCCGCAACGCCTGCGCGGCGTAATCCCGGTCGGCGGCGCGCAGGCTGAAGTGACGCGGCTGCTCGAGGTAGAGCGCCGTCCAGTCGGCGCGCAGCCGCCGCGCCAGGCGCCGCCCGGCCCGCACGATGCGGATCGCCGACGGGCTGGGACTGATGCAGACGAGGATCTTCTCGGTGATCGGCCAGGTGCGCTCCCCGGCCTCGGCGCGCCGGTAGATCTGCATCTGCGCGTCCACGCGGTCGGCGGTCGATCGCAGCGCCAGCTCGCGCAGGGCGATGAGGTTGGACTTGCGGAAGAAGCCGGAGAGGGCCCGCTCGGCCTGATCCGGCACATACACCTTCCCCTCGCGGAGCCGGGCCAGCAGCTCGTCCGGCGGCAGATCGATCAGCTCCACCTCGTCCGCCTTCTCGACCACCGAGTCGGGAACCGTCTCGCGCACGACGATGCCGGTCACCTGCGCGACGAGGTCGTTGAGGCTCTCCAGGTGCTGGACATTGAGGGTGGTGTAGACGTCGATGCCGGCGCGCAGCAGCTCATCGACGTCCTGGAAGCGCCGCTCGTGGCGCGAGCCGGGCACGTTGGTGTGCGCCAGCTCGTCCACCAGGATGAGGCACGGGTGGCGCGCGAGGGCGGCGTCGAGGTCGAACTCCTGCACCGTCCGGCCGCGGTAGGAGACCTGGAGCGGCGGCACCGCCGGGATCCCTTCGACGAGCGCCGACGTCTCCGGCCGGCCGTGGGTGTCCACGTGGCCGATGACGACGTCGACCCCGTCCCTGAGACGATCGTGCGCGGCCTGCAGCATGGCGTAGGTCTTGCCGACGCCGGCGGCCGCGCCGAAGAAGACGTGCAGGCGTCCGCGCGAGCCGGTCCGCTCCTCCTCCTGCAGTTTCGCCAGGAGCGCGTCCGGGTCGGGCCGTCGATCGTCGTCCATGGGGCGATCCTACGCCTGCGCGCGCGCGGCGCCGCGCGGCGTCATGCCAGGCCGAGCGCGACCAGCAGGAGATCGATGACCTTGATGCCGGCGAAGGGCGCCACGATCCCGCCGACCCCGTAGATCAGGAGGTTGCGCCGCAGGATCGCGGTCGCCCCGAGCGGTCGGTAGGTGATGCCGCGCAGCGCCAGGGGGATGAGGGCGATGATGATCAGCGCGTTGAAGATCACCGCCGACAGGATGGCCGACTCCGGCGTGGCGAGGCGCATGACGTTGAGCGCCGCCATGCCCGGGAAGGCCAGGAGGAACATCGCCGGGATGATGGCGAAGTACTTGGCGACGTCGTTGGCGATGGAGAAGGTGGTCAGCGCCCCGCGCGTCATCAGGAGCTGCTTGCCGATCTCGACGATCTCGATGAGCTTGGTCGGGTTGGAGTCGAGATCGACCATGTTCCCCGCCTCCTTGGCGGCGGTCGTGCCGGTGTTCATGGCGACGCCCACGTCCGCCTGGGCGAGCGCGGGGGCGTCGTTCGTGCCGTCTCCCGTCATCGCGACGAGATGCCCGGCCGCCTGTTCGCGCCGGATGAGGGTCATCTTCTGCTCCGGCGTCGCCTCCGCCAGGAAGTCGTCCACCCCGGCCTCCTGGGCGATCGTGGCCGCGGTCAGGGGGTTGTCGCCGGTGATCATGATCGTCTTGATCCCCATGGCGCGCAGCGCACCGAAGCGCTGCCGCATGCCCCCCTTGACGACGTCCTTGAGGTGCACGACGCCGAGGGTGCGCCCGCGCTCCGCCACGACGAGCGGCGTGCCGCCGGAGCGGGCGATCGCGTCGACGAGGTCCTTCAGGTCGGCCGGCGGGACGCCGCCGTTCCGCTTCACGTAGGCGACGATGGCTTCAGCCGCCCCCTTGCGGATCTCCCGGCCGTCGAGATCGGCTCCGGACATGCGCGTGTGCGCCGAGAACGGCACGAAGGTGGCCGCGCGGTCGGCGAGATCGCGGCCCCGGAGGCCGTGCTGCTCCTTCGCGAGCACGACGATCGACCGTCCCTCGGCGGTCTCGTCGGCAAGCGAGGAGAGCTGCGCCGCGTCGGCGAGCTCGCCTTCGCCGACCCCGGCCACCGGGACGAACTCCGTCGCCTGGCGGTTGCCCAGGGTGATGGTCCCGGTCTTGTCGAGCAGGAGCGCCGAGACGTCCCCCGCCGCCTCGACGGCGCGCCCGGACATGGCGAGCACGTTGTGTTGCACCAGCCGGTCCATCCCGGCGATGCCGATCGCCGAGATCAGGCCGCCGATGGTCGTCGGGATGAGGCAGACGAGCAACGCGATCAGCACCGGGATCGGCAGGGTCACCCCGGCGTAACCGGCCAGCGGCCGCAGTGTCACGACCACGAGCATGAAGACGAGCGTCAGCACCGCCAGCAGGATGCTCAGCGCCAGCTCGTTGGGGGTCTTCTGCCGCTCCGCCCCCTCGACGAGGGCGATCATCCGGTCGAGGAAGGTGTGTCCCGGATCGGAGGTGACGCGCACCTGGATCCAGTCGGAGATGACCCGCGTCCCCCCGGTGACGCCCGACCGGTCGCCGCCCGACTCCCGGATCACCGGCGCGGACTCGCCGGTGATGGCCGACTCGTCCACCGAGGCCACCCCCTCCACGATCTCGCCGTCGGCCGGGATGATCTCTCCGGCCTTCACGAAGATCCGATCTCCCTTGTGGAGGCTCGCCGCCGGCACCGCCTCGGTGCGGCCGCCGGCGAGCATCCGGTTCGCCATGGTGTCGGTGCGGGTCCGGCGGAGCGTGTCGGCCTGTGCCTTGCCGCGCCCCTCCGCCATCGCCTCGGCGAAATTGGCGAACAGCACCGTGAACCACAGCCAGAAGGCGACCTGTCCCGTGAAGCCCGGATGGCCGGAGCCGCCGATCGCCTCCTGCACGAACACGAGCGTGGTCAGGAGGCTGCCGATCTCCACGATGAACATCACCGGGTTCTTGACCTGGACGCGGGGATCGAGCTTGCGGATCGATGCGATCATCGCCGGGCGGACGATGCGGGGATCCCAGAGGGAGATGCGCCGGTCGCGCTCCCCGGCCGCCCGGGCGCTCATGACGGGTCACCCGGCCTCCGTTCCGGCCGGCCGGTCCGTGCATCCGGCGGCGGCGCTCCGAAGGACACGTCGAGGGCGAGGTTCAGCTCCAGCACGTTGACCCGCGCCCGTCCGTAGAAGCCCAGAAGCGCCGGCTCGGTGTGCTGATCGATCAGCGCGCGCACGCGGTCCGGCGGCACGCCGCGCGCCGCCGCCACGCGCGCCGCCTGCCCGAGCGCCGCCGCGGGCGGGATGTCGGGATCGAGGCCGGAGCCGCTCGCCGTGACCATCTCGGCCGGGACCTCGCCCGGATCGACTCCGTCGAGCGCGCGGATCGCCTCGAGCCGCGCGCGCACCGCTTTCAGGTGATCGGGGTTCGACGGGCCGAAGTTCGTCCCGCCGGCGGAGGCGGCGTTGTCGTCCACGCCGGAGGGTCGCGGCTGGAAGTAGTCCGGGCGGCGGAACGCCTGCGCGATGAGCCGCGACCCGACGAGCGTCCCGTCGGCGCGGCGCAGCAGGCTCCCTTCCGCCTGCGCGCGGAAGGCGGCCGCCCCGATCCCCCACAGCACGAGAGGGTAGACCCCTCCGAACAGCGCCATGGCGACCAGGCTGAACAGGATCCCCTGGCGGATCTCGCGGATCATGGCCCGGCCAGCTGCTCGGCGATGGGGCCCAGCACCGCCACCGGCATGAACATCAGGAGCCCCAGGATCACGATGACGGCCCAGAGCGTGAATCCAAACGTGGAGCTCTCGATCCGGAGCGTGCCCGCCGTCTCCGGCGTCCTCGGCTTGGCGGCGAGCGATCCCGCGAGCGCCAGCGGCGCGATGATCGGGATGTAGCGCGAGAGCAGCATCGCCATGCCGGTCGTGATGTTCCAGAACGGCGTGTTGTCGCCGAGCCCCTCGAACCCGGACCCGTTGTTGGCGGCCGCCGAGGTGAACTCGTACAGCATCTCCGAGAAGCCGTGTGGTCCCGGGTTCTTGAGCCAGCCGAGGGCGGCCCCCGGGTCCTGCGTGACGGTCCAGACATGGCAGGCCGCCGCCGTCCCGCCCAGGATCGCCAGCGGATGCCAGAGGAGCGCCAGGGAGGCGAGCTTCATCTCCTTCGCCTCGACCTTCTTGCCCAGGAACTCCGGCGTGCGGCCGATCATCATGCCGGATACGAACACGGCGACGATGACGAAGATGAGCATGTTGATGAAGCCGACGCCGACGCCGCCGAAGATGTTGTTGAGCCACATGCCGCACAGCGGCATCAGTCCTCCGAGCGGCGTCAGCGAGTCGTGCATGGCGTTGACCGATCCGTTGGAGGTGACCGTGGTGGTCACCGCCCAGAGCGCCGACAGCCCGACGCCGAAGCGGACCTCCTTCCCTTCCATCGAGCCTCCGGATGGGTCAACCCCCATCGCGGCGATCGCCGGGTTCCCGGCCGCCTCCTGCCTCACCGCAAAGGCGGTCATCGGCAGATAGATCGCCAGCATCACCGCGAAGAGCATCGTCGCGAGGCGGCGCCGGCCGGCGAAGTGGCCGAGCGCCCAGACCATCGCCATCGGGAGGATGGCGATCGACCAGGTCTCGACCAGATTGGAGAACGGCGTCGGGTTCTCGTAGGGGTGGGCGGAATTCGGCCCGAAGTAGCCTCCGCCGTTGGTGCCGAGCTGCTTGATGGCGACGATCGGCGCGACCACGCCGCGGGCGATCGCCTGCTCCGCTCCCTCGAGCGTGCGGGCCTGCGCCGCCCCCTCGAACGTCACCGGCACCCCCTGCGACATGAGGAGGACCGCGACGACGATCGCCAGCGGCAGGAGCAGGCGGACGCCGGCCCGCGTCATATCGACGTAGAAGTTGCCGACATGCTTCAGCCGATCCCCCGCCAGGGCCCGCATGGTCGCGATGCCGGCGGCCACCCCGGTCGCGGCCGTGACGAACTGCAGGAAGGCGACGACGAACATCTGCGAGAAGCAGGACAGGCCGGTCTCGCCGCTGTAGTGCTGCAGGTCCGTGTTCGTCGTGAAGCTCGAGATGGTGTTGAACGCGAGGGTCGGCTCCATGCTGCCGATGCCGTCCGGGTTGAGCGGCAGGACCTTCTGCACCGAGACGATGACGAAGGTCAGAAGCCACATGAAGACGTTCGCAACGAGCATCGACAGGGCGTACTGCTTCCAGGTCTGCTGCCGCGTCACGTCCACGCCCGTGAGGCGCAGCAGGAGCCGCTCGATCGGCCGGAGCACCGGGTCGAGCCCGGTCTCCTTTCCCGAGAAAACCTTGAAGATGTAGCGGCCGAGCGGGACGCTCGTGACGATCGTCAGCAGAATGGTGAAGAGGATGGCGACGATTTCGAGACCCATCGGCGTCCCTCAGAACCTTTCCGGCCGCAGCATCGCGTACATGAGGTACGCGAACGCCGCGAGGCTCAGCAGCAGCGCGAGGGCGGTCACCGGATCACCCTCAGACCCGGTCGCACAGCCGGATGAACGCGTGCATCGCCCCGAACGTCAGCACGCCGAGCAGCAGCATCGCGAGCCACAGCATTCGGGCCCTCCGCCACGCGACCATCTGTACCGCGGTCCGCGTTAAGGCGGCGTCAAGAACGGGGCAGGGAGCCGCTTCTTGACGTTTTCCTGATGCGACGCGCGGTACCTTGCGGGCATGAGACGCCTGGAGTCGGTCCCGCACGCGGGGCTCTTCTACCTCCCGGGAGGGGTGATCGCAGCCATCCTGCTCGGCATGGCGCTCACGCCGGTGCGCGAGCTGACCAACGCCGGGAACTTCATCTTCGCGTTCGTGATCCTCATCATCGTGGTCGGGGAGCTCGGAGGGCGCGCCGCCGCGGTCGCGACCGCCGCGTGCTCGGCGCTGAGCCTCGACTTCTTCCTGACGAAGCCGTACCTCTCCCTGAAGATCGAGCAGAAGCACGACGTCATCGCTTTCGTGGGCTTGACGCTGTGCGGGCTCGTGGCCGCCGCCCTCGGCTCCCGCCACGGGCGACGCGCCCCGGGCGACGCGTCCTCCGGGGACTGACGCGCCCGCGGGCCGTCGCCTCTTGCGCCGGGCGCGCGGTTCGGCGAACAATTTCGCGTTCCCGAATCCCGGAGGCGACCATGATGATCGGCAGGGGTTTCGTGCGCGCCGGCGCGCTCGTGGCCGGGCTGACGGCGGCGGCGCTGGCCGCGGAGGTGAAGGTCACCCAGGGGCCCCCCCGCGAGAAGTTCCTGTGGTCCCCGATGTTCCTGGAGATGCCGCTCGAGGTGAGCCCGGAAACGCGTGCCGGCGCCTGGGTCAACGTGGACGACTTCGACGCCTGGGCCTGCGACTTCGTGCACATCCGCCGCATCGCCACCCGCATCGACGAGCGCAAGGACCGCGTGGACCTCGACATCAAGGTGTTCACTTTCACCGAGGCGAGCCGCGACAAGGCGGTGCGTATGGAGTTCCGGCTCCTCCACGGGGAGGAGCTGATCGGCAAGACGACCCTCGGACACATCGAGGCCGAGGAGAAGAAGCGCGGCTACGGGGTCGCCCGGATCACCATCCCGAAGGAGCGCTGGCCGGCCGAGGCCTCGCTCGTCATGCAGATCGACGTCCAGGTGGCGAACGACTGAGACGGGGGCCGATGGGACGCGTCCGCGGC